>Ga0073936_10009330_pt1 | contig 12217 bp, 11 predicted proteins | sample AliMusrvi5mmetaG_FD_87041 | JGI IMG/M metagenome (GOLD analysis project Ga0073936, IMG submission 87041) | Freshwater lake bacterial and archeal communities from Alinen Mustajarvi, Finland, to study Microbial Dark Matter (Phase II) - Alinen... | ecosystem: Environmental > Aquatic > Freshwater >... | reverse complement strand
CTTTCAAGCGAGCCAGTTGCTCGGGTGTACATGGGACGACAGGCGGCTTCTTAGGCATGAGATGTCCTCCAGGCCTAAGTATACCATACTACCAGTTATTTTTGCAATTAAGCACTAGATAGACTCCCAGTGAATGCAAGTAATAAACACCGATCCCACGTCTTTCCGGGCGTGGGATCACGCATTTGCTGACGCGATATTCGTGCAGCGGACACTGCGGGCGCCTCCGGAAGTTCTTCCCTGCCTACTTCACATAGGAGCAGCAGTAATCCGTCACCGCATGCACGGTGAGTTTAAATTTCGCGTTGGCGGGCACGTCGAAGGATTGGCCGCCGGTGATGTGCTGCCACTCGCTGCTGCCGGGCAAGAGCACGTCCAGATCGCCGGCCAGGATCTCCATCGTTTCCTTATCCGCCGTGCCGAATTCATAGTCGCCGGGGAGCATGATTCCCAGCGTTTTCTTCTCGCCATCGGCAAAGAGCACGGTGCGGCTGGTGACGGCCCCGTTGAAATAGACATTGGCCTGCTTGATTACGGTGACATTCGCAAAACGGTCCATGGAACAACCTCCTGACTGAGATAGTGCAACATGCCAGGTTGGGCCGAAACGCGACCCATTCCGGCGGGGTCATTTTTCATGCAACAACTTGTAGTGGCATACCTGCGGGCGGTGCGCGTGCCAATCCCAGAGATGCAGGCTGGAGGCCTGGCAGTTGCCCCATTCACGACATCCCTGGCAAGCGGCGTTGCGCATCCACCGCCGGTCGCGCATATTGGCATAGCGCGTTTCCCAGGCCTCCGAGAACGGCAACTCATCGACATGTCCTTGAATCCACTGGCGCGAGAGCGAGGGGCAAGCGGAGTAGGACCCGTCGCAGAGCAAGCCGCCGATGGTGATGCCCGCGCCGCAGTAATACGGCGCCGGACGCACGGCGCGCTCCCATTCACAGCCGAGGAATCCTTCTTCGCAATAGTATAACGGCCAGGATGGATCCTCCTCGCGCGCCGCGCGGATGAAGTTCAGCACCTCGCGCAGCAGGCTGCCGGTGGCCAGCAACTCGGGATTCTGCGCGGCGCGGCCCTTGGGGAAGATGGTGAACAGGCGCCACCCCTGCACGCCCATCTCGCGCAAGAGCGCATGGAGTTGCGGCAACTCGTGAACGTTGCCGGCATGCACGCAGGTGATGGCCTCCACCACGGAGAACCTTCGCGCGGCGAGGAAGAGTTGCAGGGCGCGCCGCGTGCGGGTGAAAGCGGTGGGGGAATCGCGTAACCAGTTGTGGTTCGCTTCCAGCCCGTCTAAACTCACGGTGACCGTGCGCATGCCGGTCTGCGCGCATTGGGCGACGACTTTCTCGTTCACCGCCATGCCATTGGTGACCATGCCCCAGGGGAAGCCCAGCGCGTTGATCTCCGCCAATACCGAAAAAAGGTCCGGACGCAGCAGCGGTTCCCCGCCGGTCACCGCAACCATGATGCGTGCGGCATCGTAATGCGCGGCGATGTCGCGAAACACGCCGACCACCTTCTCGCCCGGCAGTTCCGGCATCTGCTCATCGCGCGTGCAGTCCGACCCGCAGTGCCGGCAGCGCAGGTTGCACTTCAGTGTGGTTTCCCAGAAAAAATAATCCAGGTCATGCACGCTGGCTTTAAGCGCGACAGCGCGCCGCCAGGCCCATTGCTGGATAGCGGCGCGGAAACGCTGCAGGGGATACATACGATCAATCCTTTGGTGTGAGAGTGAAGTCGACGTGCTGGTAACTATCCGTGGCGACGATCGTTTGGACCGCCGTGGCAAAATCTCCACCATTGGCCGGGCCATCGACATCGGCAGCGGTGATGGTGACCGAGTCACCGGTGGCGCCCGTCAACCGGAAGTCATAGTTCCCGAAGTCCGAAGTGGTGGCGGTCCAGGTACGCCCGTGATCGGTCGCCGTGAGATGAATACCCGGAATGGCCTGACCGGCCGCATTCGTCACGGTTCCGGACACGGTGTTTTGTGGCGGGCCATACATGCCGGGACCATACATGCACCCGGTGACCCCGGCGCCGGTGAGCACGGCGAGCAACGCGAGGCAGATACGTTGCAACGGTCGGGTAATTTTCGCCATCCTCCGCACCTCCGCTACGCGGTTATTGTTTCGGTGTGAGTGGAAAATCGACTTCCAACGCATAATTCGTGGGCAGATCCACGGTGATGGTCGCGCTGGCGGGGTTGAACGATCCGCCATTCGCCGCGCCATCCACGTCCGTGGCGGTCACGGTCACTGTGTCGCCATTTGCGGCTTCCGGCATCGGCAAGGTGTAGGCGCCATCCGACCCGGTTATGGTGTTCCAGGTGTGGCCGGCATCGACCGCGGTAATCTGTATACCCGGCACGGTATGCCCGACGCCGTCCGTCGCCGTGCCATGCACAGTGGCCACGATCGCCACCCCATACATCGGCGCCGGCCCATACATGATCACGGGCCCGTACATGGCGCCATGGTCGTTCGAGCTGTCGCCGCCGCACCCCGCCAACCCCACCCCGGCCAGCACGGTAAACAGGCCCAGCAACCAGTATTTGAGCGCGCGCGTGCATGAAGCCATGAGCACCTTCTTTCCGTTCCGGCGAACCGAAGCATGATCCATGTGTTCACGATCATACGTGGTCGCGATATTATGTTCGCCATTATAAGTAAAAGTCCTGCGCTGTGCCGGGGTGGTGGATGTATTTATTTTCTTAACCCGAGTTTGCTGTTGACAATCCACCGCCAGGCAAGCTAGAGTGTGCGAGAACAACCCCGTTCCGGAGGTATGGTCATGCCGCAGCGTTTTCCCCTCACCTGGCAGGTCGGCTTCACCGACACTCGCGACAGCGCACCCGCAGTCTGGGTGCCCGCAGAGGCGCCGGGCGCGGTGCAGTTGGACTGGGCACGAGCACACGGTTGGGGTCCGGTGGACTATGGTGAAAATTGGCAGCAGTACCTGTGGATGGAAGACGTGTTCTGGACCTATACCGCTCCCCTCACCCCCCCGCCGCTTGCGCCCGGGGAACGGCTGTTTTTCGTCTCCCGGGGAATCGACTATCGTTTTCAAATCACCGTGAATGGCAGCGTCGTGCATGACCAGGAGGGGATGTTCACCCCGGTAGAGGTGGAGCTGCGCGACGTACAGGCCGGCGACACGCTGGCGGTGCACATCTGGCCCGCGCCGAAATCGCGTCCGGCTCCCGCCGACCGCGTGCAGGCCAACCAGAGTTGCAAGCCGGCGGTGAGTTACGGCTGGGACTTTCATCCCCGTCTTATCCCGCTGGGTATCTGGGACGACACCTACCTGGAAGTGCGCCCGGCCTGCCACCTGCGCGACACGGAACTCCACTACACACTCACCGACGATTATACGCGGGCCGATATCCGCGTGACGTTCGAACTCAGCACGCCTGGCGCGGGGATGATCCACTGGGAATTATGCGACCCGGCGGGCGCGGTGGCGTGTTGTGCGGACGGCCCCGCGGTGTCCGGCGCGTTGTGCGCCTCCCTGGACCACCCGGAACTCTGGTGGCCCAACGGGCAAGGAACGCCCACCCTCTACACTTCGCGCGTCACGCTGCGCGATGCGGACGGAGACACAGTGCAAACCGCTGAAGCGCGCGTCGGCTTTCGTCGCGTGCGCTTGGTGATGCACCCCACCCAATGGAAAGAACCGGTCAATTTCCCCAAAACGCGCAGCACCCCGCCGATCACCCTGGAAATCAATGGGCGGGCGATCTTCGCCAAGGGGGCCAACTGGGTAAGTCCGGAGATCTTCCCCGGCGCCATCACCGCGGAGACCTATCGCCCGTTGCTCGATATGGCCGCCGCCGCCCATATGAACCTGCTGCGCTTGTGGGGCGGGGCCATCGTGGGCAAAGAGGCTTTCTACGAGCAATGCGATGAACGAGGCCTGCTGCTCTGGCAGGAGTTCCCGCTGGCGTGCAACCGCTACGAAGGCACACCCGCCTACCTGGACGTGCTGGATCAGGAGTCGCGCGCCATCATCCGCCGCCTGCGCCGTCATCCGTCAGTCGCGCTCTGGTGCGGCGGCAATGAGCTGTTCAACGTCTGGTCGGGCATGACGGAGCAGGACTTGCCGCTGCGTCTCCTCAACCGCAATTGCTATGATCTGGATCCCACGCGCCCCTTTATGTATACCTCACCGCTGATGGGTATGGGGCACGGGCACTATGTCTTCCGGTCCAAAGACGGCGCCGAGGTGTACCAGTCGTTTGTCAACGCCGGATGTACCGCTTATACGGAATTCGGGTGCGGCGGGCCGACTTCCGCCGAATTATTGCGGCGTATCATCCCGCCGGACGAATTGTTTCCGCCGCGTCCCGGCACCGCCTGGGAATCGCATCACGCCGTCCTGGCCTGGGAACCCAACAGCCATTTGCTCCTCGATGTGATCGAGGATTATTGCGGGCCGTCCGCGTCGTTGGAAGCGCTGGTGGCCGGCGGGCAGTGGCTGCAGGCCGAGGGGTTGAAGTGTCTCTTTGAAGAGGCGCGCCGGCAGAAACCGCGAGCCGCGATGGCGCTGAACTGGTGTTTCAACGAACCGTGGCTCACCGCCGCGAATATGAGCATCGTCAGTTGGCCGGCGGAGCCGAAACCCGCCTATTACGCCGTGGCCGGTGCATTGCGCCCGGTGCTCGCCAGCGCGCGAATTTCCAAATTTCGCTGGCAGGCGGGGGAACTCTTCACCCCGGAACTGTGGTTGCTCAACGACCAGCCCGCGCCCGTACCCGCCGGACGCATGGAGGCCTATCTCTGCCTGGACGCGGAACCACTCTTCCTGCTCGGGTGGGATTATCCCGCGGTGGCGCCGAATACCAATCTGCCCGGCCCGGTGGTGCGCATCGCCTTGCCCCCCAGCGACGCCACCCGCTTGTCGTTGGTGCTCCGCGTCGTCGACCACCCGGAGATGGACTCCGCCTATACCCTGGTGTACCTGCCCGGCGCGGCGTCGTCTGACGCCGCGGCGACGCGACGGCTGAACGCCTGACGTCGAATGGGGAGTAATCGATACGCATTCAGAGACAAGAGAGGAACCAGATGTCACCGACACCGCAGCGCATTGAAATCCCGCGTTTCCCGGGGGGGAAGCGCCTTGCCGTCACCACCAGTTGGGATGACGGACACGTGTATGACCGCTGGATTGTTGAGGTGTTCAACGATTTGGGTCTGAAAGGCACGTTTAACCTGAATTCCGGAACCCTCTCCCGCACCGGCATACGCCCGGAGGCCACGGAAGGCCCGCTCGATGTCGCGGAAGTGGCCGCGCTCTTTGCGGGGCATGAGGTGGCGGTGCATACTGTCACGCACCCCTGTTTGGATCGTCTTGATCCGGCGCAGATTGTCACCGAAGTACAGGAGGACCGCCGGGCACTGGAAGCGCTGGTGGGCTACCCGGTGCGCGGCATGGTCTATCCCTGCGGCGCGTATGACGCCCGCGTCATCGACGTGCTGCGCATGCTGGGTATCGTCTACAGTCGCACGGTGGAGTCCGGAATCACCCACTTCCCCCCGGCGGAACCCCTGTCCTGGGGCGCCACTATGCACGTCATCAGCACGTCCCCTGCACCGGTGCCGGAGCGCTGGGAGGCCGTTTACAGCAATCCGTGGGCCAGCGGCGTCTTCTTCGTCTGGGGACACAGCTACGAATTTGCCGACGACCGCCCGGCCATTCGCCGCCTTTTCACCCCGCTGGCCGGCAAGCCGGACGTGTGGTATTGCACGAATATCGAATTATTTGACTACGAAGCCGCGCGCCAGCGCCTGGTAATCGCCGTGAACAAGGCAACGGTGTATAATCCCAGTGCCATCTCCGTGACGATTTCCGTTGACGGCACTCTGAGCGAAGCGGGGCCCGGGGTGACGCGGGTCGGATGAACGGGGGCAGTCAATTGCGCAGTAACCGAAGCATTATTCATGTGTGCATGAATAATGCGGGGTAGGGAAGGAATTCCGGGCATATGATGCGTGTCTTATTAACCGATATCGAAGTCCGCGTGATGGGCGTGCTGGTGGAAAAGGCGCGGACGACGCCGGAGTATTATCCGCTGACGCTCAACGCGCTGGTCGCGGGGTGCAACCAGAAGTCCAACCGCGACCCGGTGGTCGCCTACGACGATGCCCTTGCCAGCGCGGCGTTGGATTCCCTGCGCGGGAAAAGTTTGGTGCTCAAAGTGACGGGGGCCGGCGAACGTGTGCCGAAATACCGGCAGTATTTTGCCGAAGCGTTTGGCCTCTCGCCCGCCCAGGAGGCGGTCATCTGCGAATTGATGTTGCGCGGCGCGCAGACCGCGGGTGAACTGCGCAACCGTGCGGAGCGCATGCATCATTTTGCCCACCTTGCCGAGGTAGAGGAGGTGGTGGAAGCGTTGCTCACCGCCGCTGAAGGTCCGCTGGTGGCGCGCTTGCCGCGCCAGGCCGGGCAGAAAGAGGTTCGGTACGCCCACCTGCTGACCGGCGAGGTTTCCATCCCCGATCTTCCCGCCGTTCCCGACGATCAACTTGGGCGGTTGGAAGTCGAAGTGGCGGCCTTGCGCCAGGAACTGGATGCCTTACGCACAGAGTTCCTGGCCTTCAAAAGTCAGTTGGAATAGTTAGCGTGCCGGTGAGAAAAGCAGAGAGGTGCATTATGAAAGTCGTCGCCTTTAATGGCAGCCCCCGCAAGGGGGGCAATACCGCGCAATTGCTCCAGACCGTCTTTGACGAATTGGCGCTGGCGGGCATCGAGACTGAACTGGTCGAGATGAGCGGTTCGCACCCCCACGGGTGTACCGCATGCCGGCAGTGCTTCACGCGCAAGGACCGCCGGTGCGTCATCACCACCGACCCCGTGAACGACTGGATCGCCAAAATGGATGAGGCAGACGGCATCATCCTGGCTTCGCCCACCTATTTCGCGGATGTCACCACCGAAATGAAGGCGCTCATCGACCGCGCCGGCTTTGTGGCGAAGGCCAACAACGAGCTCTTCGGGCGCAAAATCGGCGCGGCGGTCGTTGCTGTGCGCCGCTGCGGCGCCACCCATGTCTTTGACACCATCAACCACTTCTTTCTCATCGGCCAGATGATCATCCCCGGTTCCTCCTATTGGAATGTCGGCTATGGTCGTGAGATCGGCGAGGTGGCGGACGACGCGGAAGGCCAACGCACCATGCGAACGCTCGGACAGAATATGGCCTGGTTACTGAAGAAGGTTGGGGAGTAGGCGTCGCACGCGCCTCCTCTTCGTAGCCACCCCCTGAAGGGGATGGCTACCCGATCAAGCACGCTGAAGCGCGCTCGCGTTCTCCCGGAGCCGGGTTCACCCGGCTTGATTGGGTAGGCATGTCCTTCAGGGCATGCCCGAAGCGCACGGCGAGTCGCGCGATTTGCCGCTACCAGTCCTCTTTTTAGACGCTGAAGCGCGCTCGTTTTCTCCCGGAGCCGGGTTCACCCGGCTTGATCGGGTCGGCATGTCCTTCAGGGCAGGCCAGAGCCTCTCGATGACGATACGGATTGCGCGATCTTTGGTAGCCAGCCTGTTCGTGACCACCCCCTGAAGGGGGTGGCTACCCGATCAAGCACGCTGAAGCGCGCTCGCGTTCTCCCGGAACCGGGTTCACCCGGCTTGATCGGGTCGGCAGGCCCTAAGAGCACGGCGGGTCGCGTGATCTGCCGCAAGCGCCTCCTCTTCGTCGACCCGCAGTCCAGAAGAGCACGACATCTATTTTGCGCTTATATAACGATGAAATAGTTGATGCGTTGTTGAGCATACAGTGCGTAGGAGACGAATCGGCATGGGTACATCCGTGGTATGAACGCCTGTGAACGCCAATGCTGGTGCGTTTCAGTGGGGTGTTCGGGAGGTGTGCCGATGAAAGTGCTTCAACTCTGGTTGGGCAGTGGGGCCGTGTTGCTGGCGTTGTTGATAGTCGCCGGTTGCAGCAGTCAACTCTCCACCGCACCGACTGATACCACCGGTCGGGTCTTCTCGCCGCCGATTCACGTGAACTTCACGCGCGCCGGCGTCGCCTATACGCCGGCACAGGTACGTCAGGCCTACGGCCTGACCGCATTGCCCGCCACCAATACCGGCGCCGGGCAGACCATCGCCATCGTGGATGCCTATGGCAGCCCCACGATCCAGAAGGATCTCAACACCTTCTGCAGCACCTTCAGCTTGCCCGCCACCACAATATCCATCGTGTATCCGGGCGGCAAACCGTCCGGGTCGAATAGTGGGTGGGCGCTGGAAACGGCCCTGGATGTCGAATGGGCGCACGCCGTGGCGCCCGGAGCGAAGATCCTCCTGGTCGTGTCCCCCAGTGATTACGATGCACCGTTGATGCAGGCGGTCGATTACGCCGCACGCAATGCCGGGCAGGTGTCCATGAGTTGGGGTGGCCCGGAAGATCCCACGCTGATCCCCCTCGATAGCCATTTCGCCGTGCCCGGCGTCACCTTCCTGGCGGCCTCCGGGGATAGCGGCGCAGGCGCCGAGTGGCCGGCCAGCGTTCCCACGGTCGTAGGAGTCGGCGGCACCACCCTCACCCTGGATCGGACCAACAACCGCCTGCAGGAGACCGGGTGGTCGTATAGCGGCGGTGGGCAGAGCGCCATCGAACCTATCCCCGCCTTCCAGACCCTCTGGCAGACGAGTAGGCTTCGCCAGACGCCCGACGTCAGTTACAATGCCGACCCCAATACCGGTTTTCGCGTCTACGATACCACGCGTTACAGCGGCTACTCAGGCTGGTTTGTGGTGGGTGGAACCAGCGCCGGCGCTCCGCAGTGGGCCGGACTCATCGCCATCGCCAACAGTCTGCGCACCACGCGGCTGGCGAATGCCAACGCCACGCTGTACAAACTCGGCACGCCGACCGCGTTTCCCACGCAACTGGTCGACATCATCTCCGGCAACAACGGCAGCTACACGGCCGGTGTCGGCTATGACATGGTTACCGGTCTGGGCAGCCCCCGCGCCAACCTGCTCATCCCGGCGCTGGTCGCCGCCAGATAGCGTCCGAACACGAGCGCTTGACTACGACACCCCTCCGGTTGCCGGAGGGGTGTCGTAGTTGCTGAGATGATCGATGATGGTTCTTAGCCCGCTCTGAAGATTAGCCCTTTTCAATCATGCTGTTACAGACGAACATCAGCACAGATCTGGCGCCATCGACACGTCTACTCTCGCTTCGCGAGAGGAACGGTGGGCGGCTCGCGAGGACGCTCGCCCTCCCGCCAGGCACGGCAAGCGTATCGCAATAAGCGGGAGGGCGAGCGTCCTCGCGAGCCAAAGACGTAGCGCCATAGGCTAGGGCGAGCACTCGCTCCGTCGATGTACCATGCGTATTCGAGTATCCGTGCGGGCCATAACGATATTGGACAACATTGAGACGAGATACCAAAGGGCTAAACTCGAGGGCTATTCTCGGCCGTCCCTACCGGGGCGATTGGACGCCGAAAATCCGGGCTGGAGACCATAGACTTAACCGGAAATACCGGCTAGCAGCCCGCGAATAATCCGGGTTAGAGGTGCGCCAGCTCTTCATCCGGGATATCCACGTTGGAATAGACGTTCTGGACATCGTCATTTTCTTCCAGAATGTCGATGAGTTTAATCACCTGTTGCGCGTCTTTGCCGGTGAGGGTGACCGTGGTTTGCGGGATCATGCGCGCTTCGGCTTCGTCGACGGGGATGCCCGCTTTGTCCAGGGCTTCTTTGACCAGGTAGACGTCATGCGGGGCAGTGATGATTTCATAGTGCTCCTCGCCTTCGGTCTTGACGTCTTCGGCGCCGGCTTCCAGCGCGGCCATCATCACCGTGTCTTCATCGACGCCCGCTTTGGGCACCAGGATGATCCCTTTATGGTCGAAGAGGTAGCTCACACACCCCGTCTCCCCCATATTGCCGCCGGCGGCGCGGAAGACGGAGCGCACTTCCGGGGCCGTGCGGTTGCGGTTGTCGGTGAAGCACTGTACCATCACCGCCACCCCCGCCGGGCCGTAGCCTTCATAGGTGATCTCTTCGTATTGCGTGCCTTCCAACTCGCCGGTGCCGCGCATGATGTTGCGTTTGATATTGTCCTGCGGCATGGAGGCCTCGCGTGCTTTCAACAAGGCATTGCGCAGGCGCAAGTTGCTGTTCGGGTCGCCCCCGCCCGCGCGCGCGGCGGCAATGATCTCTTTCGCCAGGCGTGTGAACGCTTTGCCGCGCAGCGAATCCATTTTGCCCTTCTTGATGCGAATATTCACCCATTTAGAATGTCCGGACATACAAACGCTCCATCAACCGGCGATGATAAACTGCGCAACCTGGGGACCCGAGGAGCCCCGGGAACGATACGCCGGGAGTGCAGTCATTATACCACAACCGTCCCGCGCGAAGCAAAATCGGATACGGACCGCGCGGGAAGGCGGGTGTGCGGCCACTGCGGACGGATGGCTGTACAGGGGGAGGGCAAGACACGCGCAAGCGAAAATCTGGACAAATGGACCACCGGCGCTCCGCCATGTTTTCACCGACCCCTGTTCCTGGACAACGCTTTTCGCATCTGCTACGCTGAGGCCTGTAGAGGTGTTCGTGATGCGTATGTTACGTTGGCTCATCGTGCCGGTCTTGTGGCTGGCGACGGTTGTGTGGTCCACGCCGGTGCACATTCTGGCCACCGGGGATATGCATGGCTGGGTCGAAGCACAACCGGCGGAGGGGCAGGTGCTGGGCGGCGCGGCGGAGATGCTGGCCTACTGGCAACGCGTGGAGCACTATACGCCGAAGCAATTCCTGGTCATCAGTTGCGGCGACAACTTCACCGGTCCGGCGATTTCCACCGCCTTTCAGGGGCAACCGGTGGTGGAGGCCATGACGCGCATGGGCTATGACGTGAGCGTGGTGGGCAACCACGAATTTGATTTCGGCCGTGCGCGGATGCTGGAAATCTTTCATACCTCGCCCTTCCCCTACCTCGCCGCCAATCTGCAGACCGCCGACGGCGCCCCGTGCACGCTGGCGGCGCCGTATACCATCTACACCGAGCAAGGGGTGAAGGTGGGCATTATCGGCCTGTCGCCCGTCGACCTGGCTTCACTGGCCAGCACGGACGGCGTGCGGGCCACCGCCTATGTCGAAACGCTGCGCCGCGTGGTGCCCGAGGTGCGCGCAAAAGGCGCGGACGTCGTCATTGTGGCGGCCCATGCCTCCTTCCCGGAGATGGTACAGGTTGCCCGGCAGGTGCAGGACCTGGATATCCCGCTCATCTTCGGCGCGCATGACCACACGCTTGCCGCGAGTCGCGAAGGCCATACCTGGGTGCTGAATAACGGGGAATGGTGGCACGCGTACAGCCGCGTCGATCTGGAATACAATCCGGCGACGCACCGGACGGTGACCGTGGCCGAAAAGCAAGTGTGGCTGCAGCAGCAGGCCCCCAAAGCGGACCCGACCCTGGCCGCCATCGTGGCGCACTGGAAAGGGCGCTTGGCGGACGAGTACGAACGACCGGTCGCCTATTCCGCCACCGGGGTGGCGCGCACCGCGCCGCTCTATAACTTCATTGTCGATTGCTGGCTGGCGCAACATCCGACCGCAGACGCCGCGCTCTCCAACCTCGGGGGGTTCCGGCAGGATATCCCCGCCGGGGTCGTCACGCGCGGCGTAATCCTGGGGGTCATGCCCTTCAATAATGCCCTGTATAACGTGCGCCTGACCGGCGCGGAGCTGCTGGCCTATCTCGCCGTCCCCGACAACCGGGGTGGTCTGGCCGGCCTGCGCCGCGCGGACAACGGGTTCCTGGTGCTTAAAACCGGCCAGCCGGTGGACCCCGCCGCGGTCTATCACGTGTTGCTCAACAGCTTCATGTACCAGCAAAGCCCGGCGCTGCGCGCCGCCGACCCCCATCCGGCAACCGCCGCCGCCGACTGGCGCCACCCCGTACTCGACTGGCTGGCCGCCCACCCCACCAGCAAGGAGAAGCCGCTGGAGACGCTGGTGGATGGGAATGCGCGGTAACCCGCTTTATTCGCGAAGCGAATGAAGCGGGTTACTGAAATAGGTAACGTGAGTAACTTTCTACCCAGCAGCCCGCGGATAAAGTCTCGTCGGCGCTGCCACCGATCTTTCCGCGTGATGCTTCACACGATATCTATCGTCTATGCCTTCATAGAGTTACAGATATCGTGTTCGCCTGACGCGAAAAGCTCGGCAGCAG
>Ga0073936_10009327_pt1 | contig 12219 bp, 13 predicted proteins | sample AliMusrvi5mmetaG_FD_87041 | JGI IMG/M metagenome (GOLD analysis project Ga0073936, IMG submission 87041) | Freshwater lake bacterial and archeal communities from Alinen Mustajarvi, Finland, to study Microbial Dark Matter (Phase II) - Alinen... | ecosystem: Environmental > Aquatic > Freshwater >... | reverse complement strand
TCACTGCAACGACATCAACCGCTTGCTTGCGTCTTTGATCTCCCAGGAACGTGCATCTGGAATCGGAAAGGCAGAACAATGCGCGGATGGCAAGCCGCCTGGAGCGCCTCAACCGCCACGCTAATGCACCCCAATCACGCGACTGCCATCGCTCAAACGTTGCTATGGCTGCTCTTTGGTCAAGGGATAAATAGAGTTTTTTTCCGTTCTCATTGCTGGATGGAGGGGTTGATCTGACTGGCCTTTGAGGAAAGTTGGCCACAGGGTTCCGATTTGAGAATGGGCCCGGAGGCAGCTCGTCGGAGAATCGGGTTCGTGTGGACAACTTACCGATGGGTGTTAGTTATGGGGATTGCAACTGGCGGGCACTGAAGTCTGGGACGAGCGAGGAGACGTGATAGGTGTTGTTTCGTCTACTGCTTTGGTATGCTGCTATGCGTGGGCTGCCGGATCACTCTGGCCTTTCCACAGGATTTTGATTCACCACTCGACCTTGTCTCATTCTCGTATCGGGCGCTCGATGACTTTGGCCAAGTGCATCTTATCCCAGAACGTTCGTCGGGTGCGGGTCTGCAAGCGTGTTCCTATCTCGTCCCAGACTGCAATGTGCGTCGTGCAAAGAAGCGTTTGAAATCAGGGGGGACGAATGTTTTCATAAGGCGTTGTGGGGTATGCCATGTTGCAATTGTTAATATCTTTCATCAGTTGGAGGTGGCTGTGGCGCTTTGCATTTTGTAACCTATTTCTCAAATGAATCCGACGAGTTCGCGGGCGACGGACACCTTGATCTTGTTATGGTGCATCAAGCGCTGCTGGAGTTTTTTGAAGCGTGCGTTGAGACGGTTCTGGGCCTTCCATGAGATTTCCTTGATCCAGCGTGGCTGGTTCTCCTGGCGTTTTGATAGGGCGGCACTCACCTTGGGGTCCGTGCGATTGGAATATTCTGATGCAGCCCAACTTTGCATACGGCTTTATACTACTGTTGCCGGGGTGCCCAATGAACTACTTCCACTGATCAAAGAAAGACTTGGAGATGACTTTGCGCAGCTTGCCCAGTCGGGCTGGATCGCTAGTGATGATCTTGGGTTGTCCTCTGCTTACGGAGCGTCTTTCCACCATGTCACCGATCGAGGCCACTGGATCGAAGTGAATACTTCCATCATCAAGATCGGTCCGAAGATCGTTGATCACGAGAGGGGCGCGACCATTGCTCGCGCAGCTGGATTTGACACAGTCGATGAATCCCTTCACCTCACCAGAATACAAGAAGGCGAAGAAGGCATGGCTGGTCAACCGGCGTTTAGCTCTTGAATTTCCATGACAAATTTCTTTCAATTTCCGCCGGAGCCAGCATATTAGCGTTCGACGCAAACCCTATGAAACTCCTAGCCCTCCTCGTTTCGATCATCGCAGCATTACCGGTTCGTGGCGACACCGGTGACGACACGCTGAAATCGTTTCTGTCAAAGTCAGACCTCGTGGTGATGGGCAAGATCACGTCAGAGCCGATTGGCATGATTTTCGAGTCGGGCGCTCCAAATTACATTTGTGAGTTCCGCGTCCAGGATGTTCTCAAGGGCGACGGCAAGCTGAAGGATCAAGTTATCAAGGTCAATATCATGCGTTTCGAGATGGACGCGAAAGACAAGCATCCATTGATTAAGAAGGACGGCGAGGGCATTCTCTTCCTGAAGAGTGCCACACCGAACACTCCTGCGTGGGTTACGGCAGACGTTTGGTTTGGAGTGCAGCATCCGAGTCCTTGGATGGCGGGTTCACTCAAGCGATTGGCCGCAAAGAAATGAAGTCGAAGCCGTGGCGCGCCAACCGGCCATAAGCCTCCAAATTTCATTACAACATCCCTTCAATCGCGCCAGTGGGCGCATCCTTAACGTTCACTTTATGAAAACAAGACTACTGCTTATCGGATTCATGCTTAGCTTGCCTCAGTGTTCGGCATACTCCGCGCGATTAGTGTTGATGACACCCGAAACCAAGGATCAATCCGACTTCCAGCCGTGGCTTTATCACGCGTTCAACGCTCCTGAGACTGTGATCGTTGCCGTCCCCTATCACAAGGGAGAAAAGAAATATTGGCTAGTGAGGGCTAACCGAACTTTGTCCGACAATGAACTCAGCTTCCGCACGATCATTCACTCCCAGAACAGCCGCGAATTGCCGGATCATATCGAATCAGTGTCGAAGCTCTCACCTTACGATACGGCCGAAGCAAGTGGAGTCGGCGAGGAGATCGGCATCATTTACGTCAGAATTCGCCGTGATGCGCTTAAGAACTACTACGTGGTGCATGATTTTCCAGACGAAGTTGATGATGGCGGTGAATATCGCACTTACAAGTTGGCTGCTTATGCCGTAGATTCGTTTGAATTAGGACAAGATCGAATTTCCGAATATTTCAAGGCGCGTCACGACGAGCGCGAAAACCGTCCAAAATCATTACCCGAAAAATCAAAAGAGGGGGGCGTCGGACACCCGACGTCCCTACCTTAATCGGTCACAAATAGACATCCCATGAAAACGATCCTCCGTATAGTTTGCATCATAACAATAATGGGCGCTTTCGCGGCTCGAGGGCAGGATGCGCCTGTTGCGAAAGAGGTAGACAAGGTAACCATCGCCAAGGCGAAGGTCGCCATTCTCAAGGTTGCGCAGTGAGGCAGGCTTAACGCGGCATCCAACATATCGTATTATCGAATTTAATGCAGAGGGTCACATCACCGATATCAAAGAATACGCGACTGCGGATAAGCTCACCGAATGACTGTCACAAACTATCAAAGACCGAACAAGTCAGCGCACCGAATGACCGATAAGCCCTTCAACATCTAATCCAACCACAGCTCACCTGCCGGTCATCGGTGGCTTTGAACGTTGGGCGGAAATAATTACGTTTGGCATAATTTCGCTTGACGTAATACGAGGCGGAGGTATTCTCGTCCGGTGATCGAAACTTTCGGCGATTCAGCGACGGAGAGCATCTACCGCGGCTTGCGGGTCCGAGGCTTACCTGGGGATATCCAGGAGCGGGCCCGGCGTAAACTGCGAATGATCAATCATGCGCGAATTGTTGAGGATCTTCAGATTCCCCCAGGCAATCGACTTGAACAGTTGAAGGGTAAGCTGGCTGGGTTCTGGAGCATTCGCATCAACCAGCAGTGGAGGGTTATTTTCCGATGGGAAGATGGCGCGAAGCACGAAGTGAAGATTATCGATTACCATTAATATTATGAGCATATCCAAATACCTACCACTGATTCATCCAGGCGAGATCCTACTCGAGGAATTCATCAAGCCGATGGGGCTGAGCCTTGCATTGGTCTCCCGCTCGACAGGCATTCCAGCTTCGCGTCTTACTGAGATCACGAAGTGCAGGCGCAGCTTATCCGCCGAGACGGCATTGCGGCTCTCAAAATTCTTCGGTACCTCTGCCGCATTTTGGGTCGGGCTACAATCTGAGCATGACCTAGAAGTGGCAGAAAGAGCCGTGGGAGCCAGAATTAGGCGGGAAGTGGTCTCGCTCGCCTCATAAGAGCCCAACAAGACATGGCTGGACAACCGGCGTTAAACATCGTGCGCTTGCAACCTCGGCAGGACGATGGGATTCTCCGCTCATGACAACCCTCATTCCTCACCGATAATCGCGGCCAGAAGGTGGCGGTCGTGATTCCAATTGCTGACTACGAGTCACTTATGGAGGATGTTGCTGATCTTGCGGCAGTTGCGGAGCGCAGAGACGACGACCGTATCTCGCTCAACGAACTCAAGGAACAATTGACCGCTGATGGCCTCTTACCGCGTTGAGCTTGCCAGGTCTGCCGCTAAAGACCTTCGGGGTATGGGTAGTCGATGTGGCAGGATCCCTGGCCAGATGACCCTGTCTCTCATCGCCCAGGCCGCCATTCACCAGTTGCGCCTGCGCTTGGGCGAACCCGCCGCCAAGTGGGACGCCGAACACTTCGCCAGCAATCTCTTCCAAGGCTTGGAGGGCGACATCCGCGTCAGTCGCGACACCGTCCTGGCTATTTATTACAACGCCCCCAATGCAGAGTTATTGCGCGCCCACTATGAGGATCCCCCGAGAAACTACGCGAGCAAGGCATCGATCCGCGCATCCCCTGGCTCGACGATTTCCACCTCGACTTCCGCTTCAAGTAAGTCCTGGACCGGCCCGGCCCGCTGTCTAATCAATTAGCCCTTCTAAATCTCGCCGTTGGCGGCCCTCCGCCACTGCCAGCCACTGGCAGGCCCAGATAAACCGGTGATCCTGGCTCGGGTCATAGTTGCCCCGCCCGCCGTGTGCAAGCGCCCCTCCTCCTGCGTCGCGCTGAACAGCGCCTCGCGGAAACCCATCTCCTGCGGCCGGGTCGGCAAGCTCAGGTGTCGTGAGGTCCCAAACGCGCGTCTCACGGCACGCTTTCCTCAAGATCCCCTGCTTATCACCTAGCCACTGTCGCATTTGCAGCAAATTCGCAATTTTTGCCAAAATGAGGGTTGCTCGCCGCCACTAAATCGTTTCCACTCCACGGCGTGCGTTACGAACCTATCGACTCCCAATTCTTCCTCCGCAATCGCGAGCGCCTGCGCAGCCTGCTCAAGCCTAACAGTATCGTGATTCTTCGTGCCAACGATATCCTGCCGACCAATGCTGACGGCACGATGGCGTTCAAACAAAATACCGACCTGTTCTATCTGACTGGAGTGGATCAGGAGGACACGGTGCTGGTGTTGATGCCCGATGCGGTGGATCCGAAAGATCGCGAACTGCTCTTCGTCAAGGAAACCAGCGAATTGATCGCCATTTGGGAAGGCGAGAAGCTCACCAAGGAGGCAGCACGTGCCGCCAGCGGCATCGAGCGGGTTGAGTGGAGTGCGACGTTCGACTCATTGTTGCACCGTTTGGTGCCGTAGGCCGACCACATCTATCTGTTCACCAATGAACACCTGCGGGCAAGCGTCGTGGTGGAAACGGCAAATGCCCGCTTCATCAAGGAATGCCAACGCCGTTACCCGCTACACCGCTACGAACGCCTGGCCCAGGTGATGAACCGCCTGCGCATCACTAAAGACCCGTTGGAAATCAAACTCTTGCAGCATGCCTGCGATATCACCGAAGCCGGCTTCCGCCGCGTCCTCACTTTCCTCAAACCCGGCGTGGGCGAATGGGAAATCGAGGCCGAGTTCATCCATGAATTTATCCGCCGCGGCTCGCGCGGATTCGCCTACGGCCCGATCATCGGATCGGGCAAAAACGCCTGCGTCCTCCATTACGTCGAAAATGATAAAATCTGCCGCGATGGCGAAATGGTGCTCATGGATGTGGCTGCCGAATATGCTGGCTGGAATTCCGACCTGACCCGCACCGTGCCCGTCAACGGTCGCTACACTCCGCGCCAACGGCAGGTGTACGACGCAGTGCTGCGCGTCGTGCGCGGCTCCAATGAGATCCTGCGCCCCGGCATCCGCCCGCTCGAATACCAACAGCTAACCGTCGAGATGATGGAACGCGAACTCATCGGCCTGGGACTTATCGACGCCAAGGCTGCCAAGGAGCAGGGGCCCGACAAACCACTCGTCAAAAAATACTACATGCATAGTACTTCCCACCATCTCGGGCTGGACGTGCATGACGTGTTTCCGCCGCACGAAACGTTTGCTGAAGGCATGGTTTTCACCATCGAGCCGGGTATTTACATCCGCGAGGAAGGTCTTGCCGTGCGCCTCGAAAACGACGTGCTCATCGGCAAGGACAGCAACTTTGACCTGATGGGCAACATCCCCATCGAAGCCGACGAAATCGAGGCCCTCATGGCCAAGTAACAGGCGGTCACGGATTCAGTGGGGCACTGCGACGGCTTGGAGGTTACGCACGAGGAATTCGGCGCGGCGATAGCTGCCGTACGGGGATTCAGCGGCACCGTGGTCGGAGTTGATGATCGGCAGGTAATCAAAATCCTTGCCCGCCTTCTGCAACGCTCCCACCACCTGGGCCGTCGAGGCTGGGTCCACGTTGTGATCCAGTTCGCCGACGACGAGCAATAACTTGCCAGTGAGTTTGGCAACGTGGGTTGTGTTGGAGTTTTCCGCGTAGCTGGCATCAACCGGCCAGCCCATCCACGCCTCGTTCCACCATATCTTGTCCATCCGGTTATCGTGGCAGCCGCAGTCGGCAACCCCTACTTTGTAAAAATCCCCGTGATGGAGGAGTCCTGCTAGGGTGCTCTGCCCACCGGCACTGCCACCGTAAATGCCAACCCTTGATAGATCCATCCACGGTCGGGTGGCCGCCGCCGCCTTGATCCAGGGGATGCGGTCGGGAAACCCGGAGTCCGCCAGGTTTTTCCAACACACGTCATGAAACGCCTTGCTGCGCCAGGCTGTGCCCATGCCATCGATGCTCACCACGATGAAACCAAGTTCGGCCATCGCATTTTTGTTGGACCAGGGGAAATAGGCTTTTGGCACAAAATGGTCTTGAGGACCGGCGTAGATATCCTCGACGACGGGGTACTTTTTGGCGGGATCGAAACGGCTGGGCCTGATGATGATGCCATAGATGTCTGTACTGCCGTCGCGACCCTTCGCGGTAAAACGCTCCGGACGGCTCCAACCGCTCTTGCGCAGGGCGGAATCATCGGACCGTTCGAGTTCGGCGATAAGTTTGCCGTCGTCAACGCGGCGCAATTCGACAACCGGCGGCTGATCCACTCGTGACCAGATGTCAATGAGCCAGTTGTGGTCGGGTGAAAAATCAATCTGATGGGTGCCGTCGCTTGTGGTTAGACGGGTGAAGCCGCTGCCGTCGAAGTTCACCCGGGCGTAGTGGGTATGATAGGGGTCTTGGCCGGGCATTCCTACCAGCTTGAGCAGGAGTTGGCGCTTTTTGACATCGACCGCCATCACCTCGCGAACGTTCCAATCGCCGGAGGTGATCTGATTTTTGACTTTGCCGGAGTCCTCGTCGATGAGGTAAAGGTGATTGTGTCCGTCGCGTTCCGAGGTCCATAACAGTTCGTGGGTGGCGGGGAGGCGGTACAGATAGAATTTTCCTGAATAATCGATGAACGTTTTGCTGCGCTCCTCAAGAATAGTCCGAACGGATCCGTTGTCCGCCCGAACCGCTAGAATGCGCATCACTTGGTGGCCGCGCTGATTGTAAACAAATGAAAATTCCGCGGAGTCCGCCCTCCAGGCACCGTGCGAGATCTCCCATGGATTGTCGAATTGCCCCTCAACAATGGGAATTTGACGGCGACTGGCTATATCAAACAAGTGCGGCTTCGGCTGGCTGATCGCATCCCCGGGCTTCGCGTAATCAAGCGTCTGAAGCTTTGGCTCAAGCTGATCCGATGGCGACGACTGGACCAAGTGAATCTGCCGGATATCAATTTTTTTTGCACGCCAGGCAACGACTTTCTTCGAATCCGGCGACCACTCGATCGGCCCGCTGTAACTGTCCTGCTCCGTGCCGTCAGTAGTGAGCGCTATCGCCTCACCTCCAGCCGCCGACTCAAGGGTCAAATTGTGCGTTTTGATAGATACATGCCATTTGCCGTCAGGTGACAGGTCGTTGTGCTTCTGGTGATGGGGCGCTGGGGCGATCTTGCCGGTGACGCGTGCCAGCGACGGGGCGGCGGTGGCCGCCACCCCCGCCAGCGGTGTTCCTGCGGAATCGACGATGAGCCAGACATGGCCGTCGTACGTGTTCTGGGTCTGGTTGCGACCGGCGGCAATTTTACCATAGGACACCCGCCGCTCGCCGCCCGCCAGCCAGAAAATTTCAACCTCTCCGGCAGTGGCGTTTTCGATGGTTAGAGAGGTCGCCGCTCCGTTGCGCCGTTGGCCGCGCATCACGTCTTCCGGTGCCACAAGGCCCGAGGGTTGTTGTGGCACGTCGTCGGGGACAACCAGCGCCTTTGCTGCGTCGTAGCGCCAACCCTTGCCGAACGCACGAAAATAGGCGATCGCAGGTTCCGCTGCGAGTTTCAAATCCTCAAGTGGCAGCAAATCGGCTCGCACCCCCTGCCCTGCCGCCGTCGCCAGCGCATGGGCCAGCGCGGCATGATCGAACGCAGGCGACTTGGCTCCTGTCTTGAGGTCCACCTGAAAAAATTCGTGGCTGTTGTGCCCGGTGTTGACCCGGTAGGCCAACCGCGTGCCGACACCCGGCCAGTACGGTCGCACGTCATTGCGCAGCAGCAACGACGGCGCTTTCTGCCCGAATTCCTTGGCTCGCGCCATTTCCGAACGGATATCTTGTGCAAAAACAACTGGGGCCTGCACGCTGGCCAGGAACAAAAGAGCAGTGGTGATCTTCATTGAGACATGCTACAAACGCCTACCCCGCGATCATTCTTTCAAGCGCTCGCTCATTCGGGGACATCATTGCTTATCACGGCCTTACCTAGCTTGAGTCACCGTTCAGTGAAGAGTAGCCACCTCCGCGCCTAACTCAATAGCAAACTCCGAAATCTCTCGAGCCAGTCAGCACCTCGGAAAGAGTGAATCCATCAACAATTGCCTCTTCTCGCTAATGCCCCCATCACATGAAGGGACTGAGAAATAGTCCTGCGTGAGCTGCTTGGGGCGAAAGCACAGATTCAATCTCACATCAAAAATCAACAATCGGGAATCAACAATCATCAATCCAAATCGGGAACGATTGCAGAGGGGCTTAGCATCTCAATCTGTTAGATACTAAGCAAACCGTATTTGCTCAAGATGCCTACATTCCTTGAAGCTTCCCCTTGCACGTTCCATGGGCAGCTCCCTTCTTGGTTGCGGCTCAGGGGGCCTTCGGCGCAGGCAGGGTGGCAGGCGGAGTGGCTGGTGCGGGAGCCGTGGGCGCGGCGGTGGCTGCGGCGAGGACCGGATCGAGCGTGAGGGGATCGACCAGGGTGGTGGCGCTAACCGGCTTGCCCGGCAAGGCTTTGACGTGATCGGCGGTGAGTTCCTCGGCAGTGACGGACTGGCCGGAGTTCTTGCGTGCGGCGGAGATTTTCATAGCGGCTTTGGCCATCTCGACGGTGATTACGTCGCCTTTGGTGTTGCCGAAGTGGTTGCGCACATAGGTCATGATGCCGGCAAGCTCCTCCGGGGTCATGCCGATGCCTTGCGGGGTCATCACCCCGTAGATTTTGCCGTTGCTGGTTTTCCCCTGCAGGCCGTTGAGCACGATCATGGCGAAGCGCTCTGTCTCGCCATTGGCCCATGCGCTACCTACCAGCGACGGATAGGTGCTGCCGTTGCCCTTGGCCTCCGGGCCGTGACAAGTGATGCATTTGGCCTCGAAGACTTTTTTGCCACGGGCCATGTAGGCATCAAGCGCGGGTTTGGGCGGCAGCGGCGTGGCGACACTGCCCGGCGGAGTGCCGCGCACGTAGCCCTCACGAAACAGCGAGCTGTAGGATAAGCGGTCGCCACCATAATCGAGAATGAAGCCCGCCAATAGCAACACCGCGCCGCAGATGATGGTCGTCGGCCACAATGATATTGGCTCGTTGCCGTTATCTGGAATCCGCTTCTCACGCGCCGCCGCCGCATGCTCGGGGGTGGCTGCAGGCGCTGCGGCGGGTTCGTTAGAATCGGTCGTTTGATAGGGCGCGGACATGATGCGATGGGAATGGAACTGGGGAAAACAACACTCAACGGGCGGCTGCCTTTGGTTCTGGCGGTGCAAAATTCAGCGCGGCAGGTACGGGTTGATCTTTTTTCATGGCTAGCAGATATGACACCAGCGCTTTGGCATCCGGGCCCGGTAGTAACTCGGTGGTGGCATCCCCTCCAAACGGAAGCGCCTCGTTAGACGGTTGACCCTTGATCTCGCGCCGGGTGAAAAGAAACCGATAAGACGGGCAGGTGGATTTGCGCGTTTCGGGGCTGCGCCTCGGGTCGTAAAGGTGGGCGTAGAGCAAAGCGGCCGGCTCACCACTGCCCTTGGCCGCCACCGCAGCATCCAAGCGCCGCGCCAGATTGGATAGATCGGGGCCCATGCGGGTGCTGCCAATTTGCGCGAATGTCTCTCCCTCGAAGTCATAGGCATTGGTTTCGCGGCGGGTGTCTCCGCGCTCCGGATCCTTGGCTAGACCGCCCCAATCCGGGCGGTACAAATCGTTTCCGGCGTAGGTCGGGCGCACCACCTGAGTGTGGCAGAGGTAGCAGCCGTTTTCAGCATACACCTTAGCTCCGTTGACGATACGCCCGCTACGCTTCGGATAGAAAATGCCGACAGCGCCGTCAGTCTCCTTGGACAGCGTGACGGGTTCGAGGTTACGCATCTTGACGAAGGGAACGATGACGACAAGCAACCAAGCGAGGCCAAAGCTGGCAGCAAGACCGAGAATGAATGGGCGGAGGGACATGGAGGATCGCGGATGGAAGATAGTGAAGGAAAAAATTCAGTGGCTGGCGGGAGTTACAGGCTCAGCCGGTGAATCCATCAGGACTGGGGCTCCGCCGGGACGGCCGAGGCCCAACCACATCATGGCGAGATGGACGAAGAAGAAGATATTGGAAAACAAGATGACACACCATGCGAAGGTGGACACCGCCGCGTATGGGCGCACGATATCGGTGACGCTTTCCCAGGGTTGGAGCCAAGCTTCCTGGGCGCTACCCTGGATGAATCCGCCGAACAGCGCACCAAAGGCGATGGCGACAATACCGTAGGCCGAGAAGAAAAAGTGCATGTTGATGAAGCGGCTGGATACCCACTCGCGGCATGTGATGCGAGGCACGATGAAGTACACGGCGCCAAACATCATGAAACTGAACACGCCGTAGAGTGCGAGAATCTCGAAGCCATAACCGGAGATGGAGAACTGGGTGAGCTTGAGCGAGGAACCCGGCAGGTTCAGCGCGATGGCGGCCACCGCCAGCAACAACAGTCCCATCAAACCCGCCAAGGTAAAGTGCAACGCCGGACTTTTGGGCAGCTTTTCCTCTGCCGAGAAAATCGTGCGCAAAATATTGACGGCCGCAGTGGCCAAGGGGACAGCTAACAGAGCGGTGGCGGCCGCTCCAAGATAGGGCAGAAATACCCCGCTCAGCGGCACCCCTGCGAGTTTTTGCATGCCGGCCCATGGTGCCACAACCGCCAGTGACCAGAACCCCAATTTGGCAAGCGACGCGCTGGGAATCGGCCGCCCGGTAAGCTTGGGTGCAAGATAGTAGGCAGTGCCTAAGGCGATCGGAATGAAAAACAAAAACATCAGCGCGGATTTGAACCAAGCATTGATCGCTGCGGCCATCAGCGGGTGGCCACTGGCGCAAAACAACAGCCCGTTGGCGGTGACGAAGATCCACGGAAACCAGATCATGGCGGCTAACAAATACCATTGAGCCACAAACGAGCGCTCACCCTCACGCACCCGGAACTGGATGAACGACCACACGACAATCGCGCAATAACACACCAACAAACCCGGCCACACAAAGGCCGGAAATTCCATCCACGGCATGCCCGTGCCCCTGCCGTCGAGAATGCCCAACGTGCCTAACAGAACCACCAGGTTCCACGCGTGTCCGGCGCTCAAAATAGTCCCCGCCGCGCGGCATTCCTGCTTCGACATCCGCGCCATCAGCCAAATAAGCACGCCGAAGGCTGCTTGAAATCCCCAGCCGTATATGAGCGTGTTGATATGTGCCGGAAAAACCCGGCCGTAACTCGCATACTCACAGTCGTCCATGAACTGCGGACAATGCACCTTGATCGATGCAATGATGGCTAGCAGAATCGACACCGCCAGCCAAGCGGCTCCGCTGGTTAGGAAAAACATCACCGGATGCCGCAGCGAGCGGTCAATCCCGGCTCGCTGCGTGGCGTCCGATAATGCAGTGGCGGAAGGGGCGGATGACATTGTATTGTTAGAAAAGTATGAACTGCCTCAGGGCTTGGTTGGGGGCACTGCTGGAGCTGTAGTTGGTGGCGTGGGGCGGGCCTCTTGCCCGCCTTCTTTACTTGTCGCAGGCGCGGGGGCTGCCGCTGGCACAGCAGACACGCTGGCTGAAGCCGGCGCTCCATTAAGTGCTCCCACCGGTTCGGCGGCGAGCTTCAGGGCGGTGGCTGATCCGGGCACCACCTGCTCGGGAATCTCGACGGCAACGGGCTTGGCGCTAGGCAGTGCGGCGGCGACCTTGGCGATGGCAGCGGTGATTTGTGCGGCGGGCAATGCGGCAGTCTGAGCTGTGACGAGCTTATCC
>Ga0073936_10009324_pt1 | contig 12221 bp, 14 predicted proteins | sample AliMusrvi5mmetaG_FD_87041 | JGI IMG/M metagenome (GOLD analysis project Ga0073936, IMG submission 87041) | Freshwater lake bacterial and archeal communities from Alinen Mustajarvi, Finland, to study Microbial Dark Matter (Phase II) - Alinen... | ecosystem: Environmental > Aquatic > Freshwater >... | reverse complement strand
CTCACCCAGGACGCCGTGGATCGTGAAATCCAGCAAGTGGGCTGGCTCCCGGATGCCACGACCTACGGGATGATCAACGGTGAAGGCCAACCGGCCATTGGCAATGGCAATCACGTCAACGGAAATGGGAACGGCCACCGTGTCAATGGCGGCGGCAACGGGGAATGGGCGTGTTCCGAAAAACAGAAGGATCTCGTTCTCAAATTTATCCGGGAGAACCAGCTCGATAAATCCAATATCGAAGATCTCGCCCAAGAGATGTTCGACAAAGGCGTCATCGGCCTTAACCGGTTGGAAATGTCCGGCGTCATTGCCGAGATGTTCACCCGCTATGGCAAACGGGAAGGGGCGGCGAATGGAAGCCGGAGCCGGTATCCCCAGCGGGAAAGGAGCCGTGCATGACCACAGCAGTCATCATCCCTCCTGAGCAGAAGAATCGAAAGCGCACGATTGAGGAACTCCTCCAAAGTGTCTCCGCATCCCGACTTTCAACATGGCAGCAATGCCGGTTGAAGTTCTGGTTTCGGTATATCTCGCCCATCCATAAACCCAAAACCCCGGCGTTGATCGTGGGCAGCAGTGTCCACGAGACGCTGAAATTCTGGAACATGGCGAGATGGCGCAATGAATCCCCAACCCTCAAGCAACTCCACGATGTCTTCTCGACCGCATGGGGAGGGGAACAGCAAAGCGGGGAGTCGGTGAATTGGGACGGGGAGGAGCAGGATCAAAAGGCCACGGGCTGGCGATTGTTGGAAACCTATTTCCGGGAGTCGCCCATCAAAGCCGATGAAAAGCCGGAGGGCGTTGAAGTGAGCGTGGAAGCCCATCTTGGATGCCACGGTCTGCCGACATTGGTTGGGATCATCGATCTAGTTCGTCCACCGGGCCGGATCGTTGATTTCAAGACCAGTGGCAAATGTCCTGATCCCGAGAAGGCCGCGCATCTCCATGACACCCAGACCACGGGTTACGCGGTGCTCTATCGTGAAGCTACCGGAAAAAAGGAATCAGGAATCGAATTGCATCACCTGGTCAAGACGAAGCAGCCCAAGCTCGTGGTGACGGCATTCGATGCCGCGTCGGACATCCAAATCACCCGGCTTTTCCGTGTCATCGAATCCTACGTCCATAGCCTGGAACGCCAGGACTGGATTCCAGCGCCGGGGATGCAGTGCGCAGCGTGCGAGTTCTTCAATGAATGCCGCCTACACTGCTAACGGCATAGCGCCGTCGCTGGCAGTAGCCCAACAACAAACAAGAAAGGAGATCAATCATGCCTGATATTTGGAGAATCATCGTGCTCGGAGCCATAGCCATCGCGTGGGTTGTCGATGAAGCATTCGGAGGTGGCCATAAAGGTCCGCGTCGGTAATCCACAAACCAAAGCCGCATCTGGCGAATCGAGCCAGAGCCATTTCGCCCGTGTCTCCAATTGGGGATGCGGGCTTTTTTATTCAAACCAACGAAAGGAAAATCTATGAAACCCATCACTCTGCCACTGGCAGAATTGAAACCCGCCCTCATTGGACTCGGCAAGGTGATCCACAAAAACACCACGGTGCCGATCCTCGCAGGGGTAAAGATTGAACGCACCCGTGAAGGCTGGATCACGCTTACAGGAACCGATCTGGATCACTTCGTAACGGTTCGCCTGGAACAACCCGTGGACGGTGAACCCGTGGTTCTCGTGCTGCCCTTCGACGAATTGCTAAGGACGGCCAATCGATGCGCCAAGGACGATGCCATCACCGTAGAATCAGGAAGTCAGGAAGGCACCGTAGCGCTGCGCTATCCCGCAGGGAGACAATTCGTCGAGAGCCGGTGTGCATCATTACCGGTCCAGGAATTCCCTGCCACGCCCCGAGTGAAAGGTGATCCTGTGCCGATCAAGGATGACCTGCGGGAGATCATCCACGAAGCCATGGATTGTGCCAGCACGGATCAGACGCGGCAAATCCTCAACGGCGTCTACGTGGACGTATCCAATCCACGGTGCAACCAGATCGTCGCCACAGACAGCAGTCATCTGTTTGCCAGCAACTCGTTCACATTGCCGCTGAAAGAATCCCTCATCATCCCGGACCACAAATTCCTGGCATGGAAAGGATTCAACAGCGACGGCGAATGGCAATTGCGTGTCAGCCCGGACGGCTCGGACGCCCAAAAGCAACCTCTACAGATCACGAGCAGACGCTGGCGATTCATCGCTCCGCAGTATCCGGGAAAATATCCCGATTACCGGCGGGTGATTCCAACCGACTTCAAAACAACGGTGCAACTGCCCGGTGAAGTCCTGGACACAGCGTTTGAGATCCTGAACCACATCCCGTGCGACCCGGAGAACCGGAATAATCCGGTATGCCTCAAGGTCGAAAATAGAAAGCTCATCATCCGTGAGCGAAATGAGAATGACGCCCCATGGGCAGACGTGGAGGTTCCCGGAGCTAAAGTAACCGGTGATCCCGTCACCATCTGCCTGAATCGGGACTTCGCATTGAAGGCGCTCAAATACGGCCTCAGCAAAATCGAGATCATCGACGAGCTATCCCCGTTGCGGTTCAGCCGGGACGGCAAACAAATGGTCGTGATGCCCATAAAAATCAAGGACGCACCCGTATCGGAGACACAACCCGAGGCGGTGCCAACATCAACAACAGAAAGGAACAACATGGTCGCAAATAAAACCGCACCGGAACCAGTGGAGGCGAAGCCCTCCCTGGATACGGCCATTGAACAAATGGAAGCGTTGAAAGAATCCATCAAAGGAAACCTCGCCAGCGTGTCCAACGTCTTGGGCACCCTCAAGACGGCACAGCGTGAGCAAAAGGTCGCACGGCGTGAATACAGCGCGTTGCGTGGCACGTTGCGGAGCCTTCAAAGCGTCCGAATCTAGCCAGTATTCACAACGAAACCAATGGCCGGAGCATCTACACGGTGTTCCGGCCTTGTCCGTTGCGATCACAGGAAAGGAGGCCATGCATGGCCGAATCAAGAAACACCCCTGCACTGACGCAAATCGTGCAGGCCTTGACGTATTCCACGCCGGTCAAAGAAGTCGCCATTCGTCTGCTGGAGGAGCACTTCGAAAACGATCTACTAATCATCGCCGGGAACATCCAAACCGTAGAAACAGCCGCAAAGGAACTGCGGCTCGCCATCACCAAGGAAGAATGCGCTCAGGTGCTCGATTACATCGCCCAACAAACAATGGTCGGCATCACCATCGAACAAGTTGAAATAGCGGCCTATGCCCTGTTCGGAAATCGTTTCATCGAACCATAAACCCGCTCTCTCACCAGAGAGCATCAAACGAAAGGAAATATCATGGTAAATCTACTGCAACCTCCTGTCTCCCAAAAGAGACATCCAAATCTGCTGCTCCATTGTGGAGCAAAAGCCGTTGAACGCGGCGACATCACCCAGGTAATTACACCCATGCCCACGGAATCATGGGTGCCCATCCCCCACATGGAATTGATCCAGCGTGTGGAACATACGCTCAAGGCAAACCGTCTCACCATTGGTTCCCAAGCACACAGCCTCAGTCATGACGGCATGCGTTACTTTGGACTCATGGAAATCCAAGGCCGCGCTACTGATATTGATTATTGCTGGGTGCTGGGTTTAAGGAACAGCCACGATAAGACATTCCCGGCGGGGATTGTAGCTGGCTCCTCCGTATTCTGCTGCGATAACCTCGCCTTCAGCGGCGAAGTCAAAATTGCACGGAAACACACCCGGTTTATCAACCGCGATCTACCGTTCCTGGTGCAACAGGCTATTGGCCGCTTGCTCGATAAATGGCATGATCAGGATGTGCGAATCGATGCCTACCGGAACACCGAGTTGGAAGACCGGGATGCACATGATCTTGTCATCCGAGCCACCGATGTCGGCGCGTGCTCCAATCGCCTGGTTCCGGTCGTCCTGCGTGAATGGCGCGAATCCAAACATGAGCAGTTCCACGAGCGGAACGTATGGTCGTTATTCAACGCCTTTACGGAGGCGCTGAAGGATGGAGACCTTGCGGTTCTTCCAAAGAGAACTGAGGCGTTACATGCCCTGATGGACTCGCATGTGGGGCTGGCGTTTGGAAGGAATTGAAAAAAAGAGAAGGGCTTCCGGTTACCGGAGACCCTTCTCTTTAGCTAGGTGAGGCCTAGCAAAGACTCAAAGGTAACAATCTTCGCACGAGCGCTTGGAGATACTAAACAAACATTTGTCTCTATGAAACGCTGGATATCGCTGATTTCCGAGTCGTTCTCAACAATGATATATTGAAGGTCATCATCGGTAAATTTGAGATTAAATTCAGGCGGTAAAAATTTATCCCTATGTGCCATCTCGCGTTTTTTGACGTGACTGCCGTCGATGCTCTCTTCGATCATTCGAATTGAGCGCCACTCCCGTTCGTCATAGAGGATCTTCCCTGGGGTTAGTCCTGAAATGGGATGTTCAAAATCTCCTTTGTATACACGACAGAATGCATCCCTTTTTTCGAGTTCATTATTGAGTTTTATGATGCGATTCAAAAATACGTTTAAGTAGTTATAAAAGCACAGTCGGCTATCGTCGTTTGGAAGCCCAGATACAAATGTATTGAAGGTAGCGATCTCCTCCGCCTGCTTGCTCTCAAAACATAAATCTTCCAGGAGAGTTGTCCCAACACCTAGCTTTAACACTCCGTCATCTTGCATCTTTGACATTAAGAGATACGCTTGCAAGTATGTAACAATGCCATTGTTTCGTTCTTCTCCAGCTTTGCGATTAAGATTTTTTAGAGCTATATACTCATCGCTCACTCCTGGAGAACCATCATGAAGATAGCGGACGGGGCTGATTCCACTCCGGATACCCCATTCTTTAGTCAACGCTATGGCATATTGCCCGTAACACTTTCGATGATATGAAGCCTGCCAGGGGAGGATATCACAAAAGGAGCACAAAAAATTATGCTGTTCATAATGTTTATAAGGAAGTGATTCTGACCAAAGCGAATGACGAAATCCATTCTGGAGTATAGCTTTAACAACCTCAAAATCAGCCTTGTAATGGAAAAGATAATCCGAACTTAAACGTGTCATTGGAAAATATGATTCTTCGTAGATTTGATCCGCAATTTGGACCTGACTATTTCAAAAAATACCGCTTCGATTTCAATGAGCCGGTGGTCTTGAAATCCTTGGATTTCTTCTTCAGGAACACCGCAACGGTGGCGTAGTTGATCCCCGTCGCCTCCGCGATCTCCTTTTGGCTCATCCCAGTAGGTGCCGATGACAGAGCCTTTAAAATCCCAGAACGAACGTCTTCTGAGTTGGTGCGTGGGCGACGTATCCTCGAAGGGCCAACAATCACGGTGCCGGTGAGCTTGGCGAGTTCTGCTTCGAGGCAAGCAACGGTTTGCCTAGCTTCCTGTAGCTTCTCTTTTAGCTCTGACAATTGGGTTCCACGGAGTTGCTGGATTCTGGCTTCGAGTTCTTTTATTTGGGACTGGGCGTCTGTGGGCATAATAAATTTGATAACCGAAAAATGAAGGGGTAATTGTTCGTGGAGGTGCTGGTATACCAATGGTTGGTTTTTAAAAATGGAATCTTCTCAATGCGTCCAACAGGTTCTCGTTACGATACTAACCTAATTCGACCATTTCCCAGAATTCATTCGGTGTTATCATCGTAATGCCCAATTCACGGGCTCGCGCGGCTTTGTTAGTCGCTAGATCCAAACTCGCGGACAGCAGATGCGTGCAGCCATGCTTAACATCATCCGTCCAAACAAATCCCACGGAATTCGCAATGCGACGGGCCTCGTTCCTCGACAACTTGCTACCGTCCCGATTTGTCATCTGGCCCGTAAATGCAATCACGTTGCCAAACCACGGGGTGCCTTCACGTGCCCCTTGTTTTGTTTTGAGTTCGGCAACTATTGCGAGCGTCAAGTCTTTTGGGGATCTTGGTGCTTTTCGTTCCCATTGAGGGTAATCGAAATCGGTGTCGGGTTTGTTTGTTTGAATAAAGTTATCGAGCCAGTGCGGGTTGATCTCCCAATTCGGAGATGAATCCTCAATGGCGTCTGAAACGAAGTGATTATACAGCTTCACGAGCAGACGCACGTCCCACGCGTTGTAATAAAGCAATGCATCCAAAGCTTCCCTCGAACCAGCCTGATAGGCATTCCAAAGCTTGATGGCGAAACAACCGTCCACGCCCTCAAGCGCAGCAGGTCTTTCAAGTTCCTGAGACGCCGCAATGGCCTTTAATCCGCCCTTAATCCCCTGCCTCGCAAGAAGGTATCGCAAATCGACATGAGAACGGTGTTTTGGCAACCCAAACGTCCTGCAGAGAAAGGGTTCGTCAAAGCATTTCCCATTATACGTCACCAAGTGTTCCGCATCATCCCAATGAGAAATAAGGGAAGGATCCTCCCCGCTTCCTGAAACCCATTTATTCCACTGGTTTTCAAAATGCCATACGACGGTTGTAATTTCGTCGTATGCTCGACTTAACCCTGTTGTTTCGATGTCGAGAAATAAGATGCTCATTGGTTTGAGAACGCGGATACAATTTCCCTGTTATCAGAGGAGCGTCGAAGGGAACTCTGGAGGCTTCTGCATGGGTGAAATCAGGAGCCCGTGCTTCCGAAGTTGGAAACGATCCATCTTCGTTTGACGATCCTTAGCTGGCTTATATAGCGCCTGCTTAAGGCAGGCTTTAAGCTCCTCGGTAATTGCAGAGTCGATGGCAAATGCTACATAGTTGACCGTTGGTGCATAACAGTCGGCATTGCACAGGCCAAGTTCGTGTGGCGTAAATTCCTTTTCCTCTACGTGGTGTCCCCCAAAACATCCACGAATGGCCAATCGTTTTGTCCTCGATACAGCGTTGGTAGGGTCTGCAGCCATTACAAAAACATGGGAGTTGTTCATCCCCTCACGAATCTCATCGAGAGCCGATTGATCAATTCGTTCCAAAAGCCGATTTGCCTCTGAAACAAGTATCGGCAGGTCGATTGGGTTGCTTTCTTTCGAAAGTAATGAAAAGTTCCCCGTCTTAAGGAACCAATACAAACGCCCCTGAGTAGTCGTTATTTCCTCGCTCCTATTCTCCTGATAGCGGGTCAATGTAAAGGTAACGGAATCCCTCCAATTTCTGGAAAACACATCGTCATCTTCTTCTTTTAGAACACCTCCCGTCATCGTTCTGGGGAGTTTGACTTGAATCCCGTATTTGAGGGTCCTTAGCGCCTCACTCCATTGCTGGTAGGCGTCTTTTGTGTCGTAGAGAGAATCACCTTCTTCAAAACGACAAGCGCCGAGCGGGTCGCAAAACGCAGTGGGAATCGCCCATGCAAAACCTGAAAAGAAGTCCATTTATCACAGACTAAAAACAATCGATTCATTTGCAAGCAAGAAGGTTTGAGCCACTTGCTGGGGTGAAAGAGCAATACTCCAGCCTACATCATCCGCGTTCCCCTGCACCTGGGAAAATCAGAACATCCCCAAAACTTTGATCCAGCCTTCGCTCCCTTTCGTGCGGTCCTGAGAACCATCTCGCTGCGGCATATAGGACATGCAGGGGCTATGCACGATTAAGGCGTGAATGTTGGCATCGCCCGAACCATGAACTCATCAAATAGCGGGACAGTGAAAGCCATGTCGCCATGGGCAGGACTGTAAACCATCCCCTTCTTGATCAGCCTTGCTCGCACCGGCCCAAGGTTGGAGACCTTCACTCCAAGCGTATTTGCAATGTCTCCCGTGCGATGCGCCCCCGGCCCAAGTTCGGCCATTGCCCGCAGGAAATTCTTCTCGCCGGGCGTGAGGCGATCAAAACGAACACGGAAGAAATTTTGATCGAGCCTTGGAATCACGGTCGCTGTGGCATTTTGGATGACCTCCAAAGTGATTGGGCTCGTCGTTGCCAGATTCCATGCTTGGTAACCCCACTCCTGCAGAAAATACGAATAGCCTTTGGTTAGTCGAAATATCTCCGTCAACGCAGCCGGTTCAAAAGCAACTCCAGCCGCCTGCGCCGGTTCCCGTAGGGCTTTCGCACTATCTTCTTTTGATAACGCGCCCACATCTGGGAAACTGAATAACCGCTCGGCATACGATTTCGATTCTCCGGCCAAACCTGGAAGAATGGGCAAGCCTGCGCCCAAGAGCACCAACGGAAGCTGGCGTTGTTGAATCTTGTGCATTGCCATGATCAACGCCCCGAGTTCGTTTTGGTTGAAATACTGAATCTCGTCGATCAGCACGGCCACCGCGCTGTTTCTCTCCTCAGCAGCCTCCCCAACCGCGACGAAAAGATTGGGCAGGTCGATTTGCAGGTCCCCACTATCAGCCGACCCTTGTTCGGGATCGACATCCAGCCCCATGGTGACATCCCCATAGGTGACTTTGAGAGCGCCAAGAAAACTGCGCAGCACACGAAGTCCGCGTTTCACCTTGTCCCCCACACCTGCAACCCGGTCCAGTTCAAAGAAAAGGCTTCGCAGATACGGGGCCAGGAGTGGTCCAAGTGGTTTGTTTTCGAGTGCTTCAATTGAGATTGTGCGATAGCCGTTGGCCTTGGCCAGCCGCTCGATTTCATTGAGCAAAACCGTCTTGCCTACGCCTCGTAGCCCAGTGAGCAACATGCTTTTCTCGGCCCGCTTTTGTTTGATGCGGCCAAGAAGAATGCGAGCCTGTTCAAGGATGGGATCTCGGCCCACCAGTTCAGGCGGCGGAGAACCGGCTCCAGGGGAAAAAGGATTCTTGATCGGGTCCATATGTAACCATTTATAACCAAGTATAACTGATTCCAAGTATAATTGGTTAAACTCGGTATAAATTTCGACCGAAACCTGCCTCGCACTGGAATGACCACGCTTGTAGGGCATGCCGCATATCGGACGATGCCCAATGGTCGAGGATTCCAAACTGCCCCCACTGCCCGAATACCCGATCGCTCTAAAACCCCGTATAAAGCCCGATCTCTAGCCGTCCGCACCTGGGACGTGCCTGAAAACGGTCAATTTCTTCGAGAATGGGAGGGAATGAGCCAGATTGAGTCAGAATCCGGGCTTATCGGGCAGAATGGAGCGGTGGTTTTGCTGGTCGAGACGGCCCTGAAGTCAGAGAGAAGCCGGTATTTGGCGATTCTGCATTGCCCGCCAAGTAGAAACTGCCAAACCTAAAAATAAAGGCAGTATACGGGCAGTGAGTCTGTCGAAGAGATGAGCTGAAACTTGCGTAAGTCATTCAGCGAGAAGAACTGCGCCCGTTAGGAATCGAACCTAAAACCTTCTGATTCGTAGTCAGATGCTCTATCCAATTGAGCTACGAGCGCGTCGTTCGTGGCCTTGATGGCCGTCGAATGGAGGCGAGACAATGCCTTTACGCGTCTGAGGTTTCAAGACTTTTCTTTAAAAAGGTGAGGGCCCCAGGGGCACGGGGTTCGCGTGGAGCTTTTGCCAAAAGCTTTTTCAAAAAAGAACGCGGGCCTGCAATTGGAGGGCTGCCGATCCTGCCTGTCGATCCCACACCGGCTTCCTCGGGTTCACCGCTCCGCGGCAAGGGTGTCCGGGGTGAGGTCGCTGAAGCTTAATACGATGTGCAGCCCCAGGAGAATATCGGCGTTATCCCGCGAATCCGATTCCTTCCCGCTACACCACGGCTCGCTGAGTACCTTGAGATACCAGACCCCGATGGCCGCCCGGCGGTCGCACTCCAGCAGGCGGTTCATGGCTTCATTGGGGTCAAGGGTGATGGGGAGCCGATGGATGAACTGGACGAGGTGCAGGCCCAGGTGCAGCAGCAACTCCGCGCAGCGGGCGCGATGCCCGTCGTGATAGGCGGTTTCCAGCATCTCCAGCGTTTCAATCTGCCGCAGGGCCTGCGGAAAGGCTTTCTTTACGACGCGGGTAAGATCGCGGATGACGCTGCTGGCTCCCGTGCCGGGTTCTTCGGTTTCTGCGATGAGGAGTTGATAGAAGGATTCGCGTTTGCCCAGCAGATCCCCGGCGGCGATGGCGAGCGTGCGCTTGAGCGTCCGGTTGGAGATGGCGCGCATCTGGGGGATGATTTGATAGACGGCGGAGAGTTCGCCCAGGGCGGCAAGGGCCTCGCTGGAGGCGGCGAGCACTTTGCTGTCGTGGCTGTGGGTGATGAGGTCGAGCAGGTAGGGGATGGCATGGCGGTCGCCGATCCGCCCCAGGGTGCGGGCGCTTTCGCTCAAGATCTCCCGGTCGCCTGCCTGCAACTGGCGCAGGAGGGCGGGGACGCAGCGGGCGTCGCCGCAATCGCGCAGGGCCCGGCAGATTTGCGGGATATGGTCGCACGCGGGGTCGTCCAATTTCTGGAGCAAGGCGCCGATGGCCTCGTCGGTTCCGATCATCCCGAGGGCTTCGATGGCCTCTTCTTGCACTTCCATCACCGGGTCGTCGAGTTGCCCCCCGAGGTCCGGCACCGCCAATCCGCTTTTGTGGACCCCAAGGCTGCGAGCGGCTTTTGCCCGCTCATGGGGGGTGGAGGCGGTGGAGATAACCTGGAGCGTGTAGAAGTTGCGGACGGCGTTGAGCGGATTGATGAAAAACATCCGCGAGACGGCTTCGCCAAACGCAACGTGGTCCACGGAGGCCCGGATGCTCAATACCAGCGGCATGGCGATCCCCCACGAAAGAAGGGCAAAGGCGATGATGATTGCATGCAGGAACGAGAAGGCGGTGCCGTTGGCAAAGACATAAAGCGGCGGATGGGCGTTGAAATAGTCCATAAAGCAGCCGCCGGAAAGGGAGCCGAGGGCCGCAATAAGGCCGATGAGCGACCAGTGAACCGCCATAGCCATCGTCCTCCCCGTGCTCTTCGAGAGCAGGGCGGTCAACCGGAGTTGGCACGGGCCGATGCCGGAGAAAACGCTGCCGCCCAGAAAGGAGGAGATCGCGATAATCACGATCACTTGGGGGACGCTCCAGTTTCCGATAAAGGGAAGGTTGAAGGTGAGGAACGAGGTGTCCACAAAGAACCAGGCGAAGGCGGTCACGGGAGCCAGGATCATCAAAATCGAGCACAGGACGCGGGCTCCCAGGCGATCTGTCAATGCGCCAAAGACGAAGCTGGTTGCCACGGAACCGAGGGAACCGGCGATGGTTACGGCGGCGACCTCGGTATAGGTGACGGGGAAATAGCGTTTGAGATAAACGATGCTGAAGGGGCCAAGCATGGAGCATCCGAACGACCAGACGCCCATCCCTAGCGTGAGGTTGCGAAAATCGTGGTTGCGCAGCGGGGCGAACAGGCGCTGAAGGATGCCCCTTTGGGCTTCCACCGGCGCGGGCCGCGGTTCTTTGACCCAGAGATGGACCATGACATCGGCCATGCCAAACACCGCAGCGATGCCAAAAACCAGGGCGAAACCAAAGGCGCTGGTTTTGTTGGTCCCCGGGATGCGGAACTGGTCCAGGGCGAACCCGGCAATCCCCATCCCGAGTAGAGACACCGCCGTGACGATGCTCTGCCGACGGCCCCAAAAACGTCCAGCGTTCTTTGCCGGAATGAGATCGGCCATCCAGCTATTCCACGCGGCCGAACCCATATTGCCCAACAAATCGCTAATGCCCACCAAGCTGACGACGCCCACGGGGATCCACCACGAGCCCGGCTTCCAGCAAAGTGCCATCCCTGCGATGATGAACCAGAGGAAACGATGCACCAGCGCCGCGCGGGCCCAGAACCTTTTGCGAGAGCCGAGATGTTCGGAGATAAACGCCGAGGGGATCTGAACCGCCATGACGCACTGGCGCACCGCCGTCAAAAGCCCAATAAGAAAGCCACCGGCCCCCACGGCTTCCATGAACATGGTCAGCGGCATGTTCAGGCTCATCGAAAACCACAGCATCCCCAGGCAACCTGCGGCGATGTTGATGCGCATGGCCTGCTGGACCTGTGCGTTGGTTATGCGACGGCCATCTATATCGAATAATTGGGATGTTTCGGACATGAATGCAGGGAGGGAGGAGGGAGAGGACGCCGTTTTCACACGGCAAGACCATTGTGATAACCGAAACGAGGCGATGTTCCAGCGTTATATAAAACTTTCACAAAGGTTCGTTGAAAATGATTTTTTCACCTCGGGAAAATGGATATTTTTCAGCGGAGGTTCACGCGACACCTTCCTGTGAGAGTAACGTTTGGCTTGCATAATCGCTCGCATGGTCTCACTAATTAATCTGCGTTCCAT
>Ga0073936_10009323_pt1 | contig 12223 bp, 13 predicted proteins | sample AliMusrvi5mmetaG_FD_87041 | JGI IMG/M metagenome (GOLD analysis project Ga0073936, IMG submission 87041) | Freshwater lake bacterial and archeal communities from Alinen Mustajarvi, Finland, to study Microbial Dark Matter (Phase II) - Alinen... | ecosystem: Environmental > Aquatic > Freshwater >... | reverse complement strand
CTGTTCGACCTCGGCGAGATCAACCGCCGGAACTCGATCTTCGACCTCGACAAATGTTTTTGGCTCAACGGCCAGCACATCCAACACATGAGCCTCGAACGTTTCGAGGAACTCGCCCTCCCGTTCGTGGACAAGGCCGGGGTCCCCTACGGGATGATCGAAGCCCTGCGTCCCGCGCTCGCGATCGTGAAGCCGAAAGTCAAGCACCTGAGCGATGTCCCCGACTGGATCGGCTTCCTCTTCACCGAGGACTATCCGTTTGATCCCGAAGCCGTGGCCAAAAGCCTCGCCAAACCCGGTGCCGCCGACCGCCTCCAGGCGCTCGGCTCCGCGCTCGCGGCCCTCGCCGACTGGTCGCATGCAGCCATCGAACTCAAGCTGAAAGAAACTGCTGCGGCACTCGGCGTGAAAGCCGGCGAACTCGTCCACCCGGCCCGCGTCGCCGTGAGCGGACGCTCGGTCGGCCCCGGCCTCTACGAAATGTTCGAGGTCCTCGGAAAAGACCGGACGCTCGTGCGCTTCGAAAAAGCGCGGGCACTGGCGGCGTAGATTCCGGGGGAGAGATTGCTCGGGCTAAGAAATTCTGAGCCGGATCTGCGCGGCCGCCCAAGCGGCGTGCTCGGCGACGACGGAATCGGCCTCGAGAGAAACCTTCTCCAGAGCGGCGAGGTCATCGGATCTTCCCGCATTCCCTAGCGCGGTGCAGACATTCCGCAGAAATCCCTGCCTTCCCGCGCGGCGGATGGGCGAGCCTTCAAAAAGTTTCTGGAATGCCTCCTGATCCAGCGCGAGATATTCCCGGAGCGGCCATTGGGAAGCTGGTCGGACGGCAAACGATGCCTCGCGGGAAGCGGTGGCAAAGCGGTTCCACGGACAAGCATCGAGGCAGTCGTCGCATCCGAATATCCTGTCGCCGAGGAGCGGGCGGATCCAGTCCGGCAGCGGGCCCTCGTGCTCGATCGTCCAATAGGAAATGCACTTCCGCGCATCGACGTTGTGCGGGGACACGATGGCGGCGGTCGGGCAGGCGTCGATGCACCGGGTGCATTTCCCGCAATGGTCCCGCATCGGGGCGCCCGCTTCGATCTCGATCGTCGTGATCACGGCGGCCAAGAAAAACCAAGTGCCGAGCTTCGGGTGCAGCGCCAGCGTGCTTTTGCCGTGCCATGCAATCCCTGCAAGCACTGCAAAATCGCGCTCGAGGAGCGGACCGGAGTCCACAAAGCACCGCTGCTGACCGCCCTCGGCGGCCAAGGCACCGTCAAACATCCGCAGGCGTTTCGGGATGAAATTGTGGTAGTCCCGCCCGCGGGCGTAGCGGGCGATTTTTCCTCGCGCCACGTTGTCGTCCGGCGGCGAGGGATCCGGCGTGTAGTAGTTCATTGCCAGCGCGATCACCGAACGTGCGCCGGGAAGGACCAGCTCCGGCCGACACCGCCGCTCCGGCTCGCGCGCCAGCCAATCCATCGAGGCCTGAAATCCATTCCCCAGCCACTCGTGGAATGCTTCCGCATGCGGGGCGCGCACCGCGGGAGCAACCCCCACGGCATCGAATCCCGCGGCGGACGCCAACGCTTCCAACTCGGCTGTTGTCATGATAAACGGCACGGGAATCTTCAAGGATGCGACCGAAACTATTCGGCAACGAATCGCTGCCTGCTCTCGTCGAAGCGGATTTTGTCTCCCGCATTTGTATACCAAGTGGCGAGATTCTCCCCGGACGGAATCTCCGTGACGGAACGAATCGCCTCGGCGGGCTCTGGAAAGCCTGACCGGACGTCGACCTTCGCGTCTAGAACCTTGAACAGATAATCAAGCGCGTCCCGGTGCCCATATCGCGCGGCCAGAACTGCGGTCGAATAATCTTCGATGTCCCCCGATGCCGGCGCGTATCGTTGTCCTGTCTTCTGATACTCCCAAGCCGCGTCAACGGCTTTCTTCAAATCAAAATTCGGAAGCGTGCGAATCACTTCAAAGAGTTGATACTTGCCGTAGGATGTGCTGAATGCGCTGGAAAGATCCTCGTAGGTTGCAGGATCGCTCAGTGATGCGAGTGCCATGACAAATCCGTTCGGAATCCGATCCGGTTTGTTCTGAATTGTTTTGCAGATCTCGCTCTTCGCGGCAGCGGCCCACGATTTCTCCTGAACTAGCTCAATGAGCTGCGGGGCCTTTGAAAGATTCGCGATAATCAGATCGCGGTCCTCGGGTTGCACCAAGCTCATTATTGCCTTTTGAACGTAAAATGAAGCCCATGGCATGGTGGATAGATTCTCGATGAGAAGATTCAGATTCGCGTAGCCGACTTTTTCCAACATTTTTATCTGCGGGTCGTCTGAGCGGAAAATATTCTGTTGCCCGGAGGCAAGGCAGATTTCCTCGATGTAGGCCCTCATTTGCTCTTTGGTGGCTTTGTCGGGAAGCTCGATTTTCGACAAAACAGTCGGATCCGCTCCATGCTCGGAATTCGGATCTCCGGGAATGACCGATCTCGGTATGGGCGGTAGCACGATGGCGGCCCGTTCAATCTCGAACGAGCGGGGCTTCTCCTCACCTCGATGCCGGGCAAGGATCTTAACCTTGGTGCCGTTTTCTCCTCTCACGAGTTGCACCGCTTCCATGAGGTCTATCGGACGTTTCCCATCCACTTCGAGAATACGGTCGCCCGCGCGCAGTCCGGCTTTGTCTCCGGGGCCACCGGGGGCGACAGACGTCACGACGAGATCTTCTCCGACTTTGTTGACAATGACGCTGATGCCGCCGCCGGACATAGCCAACACAACCGGCGCTTCCGATGGCGGGCGCAATGGCGGAAACTTTTCCGGTTTGGGACATATCAGCCGGTCGGAGTGGACCACCACGCCGGAAGGCGGGGGAGGCAACACCTCCCCTCGGCTGCAGAACAGCGGGGTTGCGATAAAAAGTGCGGTCGTGGCAAGTGCTGATAGGAGTCTCATGGAAGATAAAAATTTGGGTCATCGAGCGAGAATGCGCAATGCGAGGAAGGTTTGCTTTCCGTCGTTGGCGACAAGTTAACCAAGGGCAAGCCATCAGAGCAATTCCGGGTGGTTTGCTTTGAGCCACGAACACACGGTTTGATGCAGTTCGGCTCGAACTCTCGGAAAAACCGCCTCGATGGCACTCATCTATGTGTTTGAAAATACCATGCATTTCTTCGCGCTTTACATTTGCTGAATGACGCTTGCCGATCCCACGGATTCGTTGGGAGCGAATCGCAAAAAACCGCAAACGGGCCGCCGCAGTCCGTCACGCTGCCTTTTTCAGCAAAATGGAAGGTGTTTGCCCCAGAGCGGCAGCGAGTTTGGCGAGAGTTCCCAAGGTCATGTTCGATGGCTTTCGCTCCCATCGGCACACATTGCTGCGGGCAGTGCCGACACGACGCGCCAATTCCGCCTGGGTTATGCCTTCGCGCTCGCGAAGGGCGGCCAGCATTGCCCCGAGGCGGAAAACCTCCCACCCCTCCTCAAACCCCGCCGCAAACCGGGAGTCTTTTCCCTTGCGGCCGGCAATATACCGTTCGACATCACCTTTTGGATCGTTTTTCATACTCGTGCTTTCTGTTTTCTGTGACCGCGATTTCCCTTGCAGGAGTCGCCTGCGTTTTCTTTGTAAAACCGTGTGCCAGCATCAATTTTCCGCTTGGTGCCACCCACCCCAGCAGGCGAAATATATTTCCCGCATGGCTGATGCGGACCTCCCAGAGATCATCTGTGTTGACCATTTTCTGAAGGTAGCTTGCGGGCACGGGCGCAAGGATCTCGACGGCTCTCAACGTCCACATGACTTTTTGGGCCTGTTTGGCATTCAGAGCGTCCAAATAATCTCCAACCGGGCATTTGACTTCGCTCGTGCGGTAAAAATCCACCTTCATTACGTCCGCGAAGGTTATGTTATATGATAACATTGTCAAGGGCAGACTGACGAAGGGGTCCGCGATCAAGACAATATCCGTTGGAGTTTCAGGAATGTCAGTGGACACCGCCAATCGCAATGATGTTTCCGGCTCGGCCGCGATTCGGGCTTGTCAGGCGCAGTGTGCGGGGGAGAGTGTTTCCCCATGTCGTGGGGATTTGACTATTTGATCGTGGGCGCCGGGTTTTCCGGGCTGACGATGGCCGAGCGCCTTGCGACGCAGGCGGGGGCGACCAGCCTGGTGGTCGAGCGCCGCGCCCACATCGGCGGAAATGCCTACGACCGCTACGACGACCACGGCGTGCTCATCCACACCTACGGCCCGCATTATTTCCGCACCAACTCGCCGAAGATCCGCGAATACCTCTCGGGGTTCACCGAATGGCACCCGGTCGATTACAAAATCCTATCGTGGACGCACGGGGCCTACTGGCCGTTTCCGATCAACCTGAACACGTTCGAGCAGCTCGTCGGGAGACCGTCCACGCCGGAGGAAATGGCCGCCACGCTCGACAAATGGAAGGTCCCGATCGCGGGCCCGTCGAACTCCGAGGAGGTGATCATCTCGCAGGTCGGCCGCGAGCTCTACGAACGGTTCTTCGAAGGCTACACGCTCAAGCAATGGCGCCGGCATCCGCGCGAGCTCGACGCCTCGGTCTGCGGGCGGATCCCGGTCCGCACGAACCGCGACGACCGTTATCTCGTCGAGGAATTCCAGGCGCTCCCCGCGGCCGGCTACACGAGGATGTTTGAGCGGATGCTGGCCGCGTGCGGCGACCGCGTGAAGGTTTTGCTGAACACCGATTACCGCGAGGTCCTGCCGCATGTGAGCTTCAAACACATGATCTACTCGGGCCCGGTGGACGAGTATTTCGACTTCAGCGAGGGGCGCCTCCCCTACCGGTCACTGAGGTTCGAGCCCGAATCGTTCGCGCCGGAGCAGCTCGTCGAGCGCGAGCCGATCTCCGGAAAAAAAGGATTCTGGCAGCCGGCGATGCAGGTCAATTTTCCGAACGACCACGACTACACCCGCATCGTCGAGCTCAAGCACGCGACCGGCCAGCTCTGCGAAAACTCGACGATCGTCCGCGAGTATCCCGAGGACTTCGGCCCCGGCCGCGAAGCCTATTATCCGATCCCCGCGCCGGATTCCTCCGCGATCTACTCGCGCTACAAAGCCCGGGCGGACGCGGAGAAGCGCACCTCGTTCATCGGCCGCCTGGCCACCTACAAGTATTACAACATGGACCAGGTCGTCGGCATGGCGCTCGCGGAATTTGAAAAGATCGGGCGCTCAACCACTGGAAACACAAACCCGGCAGATGAAAATCCCCCACGCCAAAAGTTCCAGCATCCCTGATCGCAAGATTACCGGGTATCTGCTGAGCCCGGCCCACCCGGCAGGTGGGTGCAAGCGGTATTTTTCATTCGTCACGGGTTTTCCATCGAACGTTGGACCGAACTGAAGTCGGCCCTGTTACGCCATGCGGTCGAGAACGAGGTTGTCGGCTACGACGGCCACACCGTCGCACTCCTCACCCTCGATGCCGCCCTAGTCCGCCCGCTCAATACCCGCGACATCCCGCATGTCCGTGAACTGGTAGCCGCGTAATCTGTCGCCACGAACCCGGTGACACGGAGCAAGCGGCGCTTTCCGCTTCCAATCCTCTGAGTCCTGCTTAGGATTTTCCGCATGAAACGCCTCGATACCAGCCGCCTCTCATGCCCCCGGCTCTGCGTCCAGTCGCTCGATCCGGCGTATGGCGACAACTACAAAGCGGGCTATATCGGATTCACGCACACGGGGTCCTCGCTGCTCTCGCGCGGGATCGCGCATTTCACCCGCTGGTCACGGCTCAGCGACATCCACGTCTCGCACGTGCTCGTCGTCACCGGGGAAAACGAATGCGTCGAGGCGTCCGGGGGAAAAACGGTCGCCAGGTCGCCGCTCGACAAGTATTTCAACGACACGAAGACGCAGATCTTTTTCCGCAAGCCGCGCAAATGCACGCAGGCGCTCGGCCAGCGGATCGCCGAGTCCGCGATCTCGCAGGTCGGCATAAAATACGACACCCTCCTCACGGCCGCACAGATGCTTGAGGGCAGCTTCCTGCGCCGCTGGATGATGTCGTATTTCCGCGAGAGCCCGGACCACTTTGTCGGCCGCCTGCTGAACCGCAACAGCCGATGGATCTGCGGCGAACTCGCCGCCTACTGCCTCGATTGCCAGCCGGAGTATGCCGACAGGGGCATCCTCGCCAAACCCCGCCACGCCCTCGACCCGCAGGAACTCTTCGAGGATGGGGAGATCTTCGCCAACTGGCGCACCGAGCCCGAGGAAGGCCCGAAAATGCCTTCTGCACGCGAGGAGTGAGTCCCCCGTATCTCGGGCGCATCGCGCCGACGCCCACCGGATTCCTTCACGTCGGCCACGCGGCCACGTTCCGGACAGCGTTCGAGCGCGCCCGCGCGGCCGACGGACGCGTGATCCTGCGCATCGAGGATCTCGACCCTCACCGTTGCCGGCCGGAGTTTGCGCTGGCGGCCATCGAGGATCTCCGCTGGCTCGGTATCGAATGGGACGGCGAGCCGGTTTATCAGAGCGCGAGGAGGGAGCTTTACCTCGACGCTTGGCGGCGGCTCCGCGATGGAGGCTGGATCTACCCCTGCGCGCGTTCGCGCAAAGATGTCGCCGCGGCGTCGCTCGCGCCGCACGAGGAAGAACCGGTCTTCCCTCCCGAGTGGCGTCGCGATCCTGCGGAGTCGATCGCGCATGAATCCCCGGCGGGCATCAACTGGCGGTTCCGCGTGCCCGATTACCGGCGGATCACATTTCAAGACGGGCGCTTCGGCGCCGTGGAAAAAACCTGCCTGCGCGACTTCGGGGATTTCGTCGTGTGGAACCGCGACGACATCCCGGCCTACGAGCTCGCCGTCGTCGTGGATGACGCCGGCATCACCGAGGTCGTCCGCGGGGCCGACCTCCTCACGTCCACCGCCCGCCAGATCCTGCTCCACGAGGCTCTCGGACAAACGCCGCCGAGCTGGTTTCACTGCCCGCTGGTCTGCGACGCATCCGGCCAGCGCCTCGCCAAACGCTCCGCAGGCCTCAGCCTCCGCGAGCTCCGCGCCTCCGGGCATGCCGGTTTCATCCTCGCCAGTGGCATGTTATCCTCCAACCCGTCTGGAAAAATATGACTTGATTATGGTTAAACCTGCGCCAATTATTAGCCGAGATATGGCTAGCCGAAACAAATCTATTCCGCTATATCGTCAAAGCCAGCCGGTGAGGCTGGGTGCTTGGCTGCGCGAACTCCGTCAAAAAAAAGACCTGGCCCTTCGTGAGGTGGCAGCGGCCGTAGAGATGGACCAAGCGCACTTGAGCAAAGCAGAACTTGGACAGCGAATTCCGACGTCGGACCAGGTGGCGCGGCTTGCCACGTTCTTCAAAGTGCCGACAGACCAAATGGAAGGCCGAAGAGTCGCCGAGAAGGTGATGCAGGAAATCGCCGCGAGTTCTGCTGCTGAGAGGGCGCTTTCCATTTTGCGCGAAGAACCAATCGATTTGATGAGCTATAAATGAACACCTTGCCGATAGACCTGCTTGAGCTGCCGATTGGCCGTATGTCCACAGCGATTCCTCCCCCTGCGACTTTTCCAATCCGAGATTGCGATGTGACGCATCGGCTCGGTAGGCATAGCTGGGATTTTTCAGATTCCAAGTCCTCAAGGCTAAGCCTCCATGCGATTCACCCCTACCCGGCGAAATTTATCCCAGAGATTCCACGGGCCCTAGTTGCCGAGTTTCCGCCTGTGGATGGCTCTATCGTTCTGGACCCATTTTGCGGTAGCGGCACAACGCTTGTCGAAGCCCAACGCGCCGGCTTCGAAGCGGTTGGCGTGGACTTGAATCCCATTGCATGCCGAATCAGTCGCGTGAAGACCGGTCCCGCCCTACGTTCGCTCGGCAGTGCGGCGCTTCGATGCCGGGATGTAGCGGCGACGACGACCGGCGTTGTACCCTGCGACATTCCGAATCTCTCGCATTGGTTTCGAGACGATATTTCGGAAACCGTCAGCGCGTTAAAAGCCGCCATCCATTCAGAGGCTCCAGCAGAATGCCGACTAGCATTAGAATTGGCGCTTTCGTCCATCCTGGTGCGTGTTTCCAATCAGGATAGCGACACGCGCTATGCGGCTGTAGAGAAGAACATCAGCCGGAAGCTCGTGCTTGATTTATTTTTGGAAGCGTCCGGGCGGATTGACTCGGCGCTCCGACAGAAACCAGTGTCCCCCGCGCAAGTTCGAGTAATCGAGTCTGACATCCTCGCGTTGAAGCACGATACCATAGGGCGACGGGTTGGATTGGTAGTCACGTCACCGCCTTATCCGAATGCCTATGAATACTGGCTCTACCACAAGTATCGAATGTGGTGGCTTGGACACGATGCCCTGCGGGTCCGCGAGCGTGAGATTGGCGCACGGGCACATTTTTTCGGTGGTGGAGCGAAAGCTGGTGATTTTCAGCAGCAGATGGCAGGCGTTTTCAGGCTGCTCAATTTGGTTTGTACGGATGAAGCCTCCGTTTGTTTCGTCGTTGGTGATTCAAAAATCCACGGGGCCATCGTTGATAACGCGAGCGGCTTAAAAGACGCCGCCGCTGCGTCCGGTTTCGTCGCGGCAGGCCATGTCATGCGCAACATGCGCGCGTCCAAGAAATCGTTTAATCTTGCGCACGCGCGAATCCGGCAAGAGCACATCCTCGTTTTCAAGCGCCAGCAGGTTTCAGCATGAAGAACGGTGACCTTACGCTCTACCTGCAGGACTACACGTTCTTCCCGTACGAGCGCGACTTGGCAAAGCGAGAAGTGGCAGCTTTAGTGGGAAAGAAATTCACCGCTGAGGAGCGAAGCTTCCGTGTTCAGCCGACTTGGGATGATACGAACCTGTGGCGGTTGACCTATTTCGCACGGTTTGAGAACGGTCACGGACCGCGTGACACTCTCCAGCGCACGCTCGAAGCATCACACCACGCTTCTCGCGGACGGATTCATCGGCGACAATCAACCCGCTACTCGGTTCATGGGCTCCACGAGTATAAGGGAAAGTTCAACCCCCAGTTGGCTCATGCTCTTCTGAATATCTTTGGTGCCGATCAGCGCCATCGTATTCTTGATCCCTTCTGTGGCAGCGGGACGACCTTGGTGGAATCTGCTCATCTCGGCATCGCAGGAACAGGCCTCGACATGAACCCGCTCGCCGTTTTCGTCGCAAATACGAAGCTTGCAGCCTTGTGGAGCGATACCTCTACCTTGCGGGCTGAGATGAGTAAAGTCACACGCACTCTGAACCGGAGAAAAGTGACTAAAACCCCCGACGACTCAAGATGCGCGTATCTGGGCAAATGGTTCACACCGGAAATTCTCTCAGACTTGGAGCGACTGCGTGGTGCCATCAGTGAGGTCAGTGAACCCTCAGGGGCCTTTTTCTTCACCGCCGCAAGCGACCTGCTCCGTGACTGGTCTCTTCAAGACCCGGGGGACTTGCGAATTCGACGTAGGCAAAGCCCACTGCCTGTGATGCCTTTCATCGAAGCTTGGAGCGCCGCAGTAAGCGAGCGTATTGGCGTCGTTGAAGCCGTTCAGCCTCTTCTCCAGGCGCCCCGTTGCTTATCCAAGGCGCGATTGGCCGATTCACGCGACCCCGCGAGCAAATTGAGAGGTAAGTTTGACTTTGTCATCACGAGTCCACCCTACGCTACAGCGCTACCCTACATTGACACTCAGCGCCTCAGTCTCGTATGGCTGGGACTTATCGAACCGGACGAAATCCGAAAACTCGAGGCTGACGTGCTCGGTAGTCGCGAAGTTCTCCGCAAAGGGCATCAACTAGAATCTGCGCTTCTCGAAAATGCCGCCGGGTTGCCCGACGATGTTCTCAAGTTTTGCCAGAAGCTCACGCACTCTGTTGGGGCATGCGACGGTTTTAGACGGCAGGCCGTTCCAGTGCTGCTGTATCGCTATCTTGCCGGCATGAAGGCAACTTTTTTGAATCTTCATCAACTGGTGCAAAAAGGCGGAAAAATGGCGTGGGTGGTCGGAGTAAATCAGACAACTCTCGGCGGTAAACCGACGGTGATAGATACGCCCGCACTATTGTGTCAGGTTGCATCGCAAGTTGGATTTCGCGTTGAAAACCCCATCACGCTTCAGGCCTATCACAGATACGGTATGCACCAAAAGAACTCCATCCGGCAGGAGTCTGTCCTGATGTTCCGCCGATGATTGAATTCACCCTCCATCCGCAAGTGTATTCAACAGGCCATAACCACGGTTTGATTGGCTTATTAGAGCGCGCATGGGTTCGGGAGCATAAACCAGGGGATGGCAATCTTGTGATAATGTCCGGGTTCGGAAATTACAATGGAGGGGTCCGTTTCTTTGATGTGTTTCGGCAACATGTTTCTAAAGGCGGGCGCGTCACTGCTGTTTTCGGCGGCAGTGCCAGCCAACGGCTTACGAGCAAACAGGTTGTCGAAGAGTTACTGGGCTGTGGAGCGGATGTTCACCTCGTGAATCGCAAGCGGATTCTCCACGCGAAATGCTACGGAGCCGAGGCTGCCGACGGGGACCGTCTCATTGTGACCTCCGGGAATTTTACGGGTCCGGGAATGAGCCAAAATATCGAGGGGTCCGTGTTTCTCGACCCGACGACGACAAAGGCAATTTCGTTTCGTTGGCATGAGACACTCGACGCCGTCTTCAAGCAGCGGTGGCACTTTTATCAGCCCACGCTGGCGGACCGCGGGGCACCAGCATGGAAGCTTCTCTACGACGAGATGGGTGGCGAAATCACGATGGATGAGAGTGAGGATGTGACTCTGCTACTCGTCCTCGGCCACGCGGACACGGTTCGGATACAAGCATCGCCCGGAACAACCGAGGCAAAGGGGACGCAATATTTCTGGTTGAGCAAAGACTGTTACGACTTCTTCCCACCGCTCACTATCCCGAACGAACGCGGGACGAAGCGAACCTACTCGTGCATTATCAAGCTCGAATACCCCGACCTCGGCATTATCGACAGCGACTGCCGCGTGACCTTTGAAGCGGAGAACAACCTCGACTTCCGGCTTGGCACCGGGCCCCTTCGCCACCGGAAATGCGCCGGCGAAGGCGACCTTGCCGCCATTACGCGAACCGGACACGACACCTACCAACTTCGGTTATTTCGTAAGGGCTCGCTCGCTTTCGATGCGCTCTCGCCGTCAGCGGTAAATTTCATCGGCCATCAAGGGAAACGCTATGGCACCATTGCAAATGATGAATTCGCAGCGTTGGTTTAACCCTAGAGAGGAGTGATCACGTAGGAGCGAGCTCCTGAACCGGGCGAAAATGGTACCGGTTGTGTCCTATTTACATACTGGGTGAAAATGATCGCGGCATAGTCACTGGACTTTCAGGAGAAAGCGATGAGTATCTCCATTGTGCAAGCTCGCTTGCTGTGCGCAGAGCGGGTATAGCAAAGCCAATCGGCTTTTCCTTGTCGCCGTGCTCTGTGAGCGTCTGCGAGTCCGGGTTGAAATATAATTTTCCAGCCTCAGCGTGGTCTGTGGTAAGGTGGCGGGCGAATGAAGAAACCGTATCCGGCAGCTTACCAACGGGAGGAACCGTGAAGATCACCAGCGCGGTCTTTCAGGCGAGCTCTCCCGATCTGGCCACATGCCCGGAATCGACGTTGCCGGAGTTTGCCTTCATCGGCCGCTCGAATGTCGGGAAATCGTCGCTCATCAACATGCTGGCCCGAAAGGAAGGGCTGGCGAAGGTTTCGCGGATCCCGGGAAAAACCCGCCTGATCAATTTTTTCACGATCAACAATGCTTGGAGTCTGGTCGATCTTCCGGGCTACGGCTACGCGAAGGTCGGCAAGAAGGAGCGGGGCAGCTTCAGCGCGTTTGTCGCGGACTACCTCCAGCACCGGCCGAACCTCCTCGGAACATTTGTGCTGGTCGATTCCCGGCTCAGCCCGCAAAAGCTGGATCTGGAATTTCTCGGCTGGATGGTCGGGCGCGGGCTGCCGTTCGTCCTCGTCTTCACCAAGGCGGACAAACTCTCCGAAAAAGCGATCCGGACAAATATCGCGGCCTTCCTGCTCCGCATGCGCGAGATCAGCGAGGAGCCGCCGGAAGTCGTGACGAGTTCCTCGGCGTGCGATCTGGGACGCAAGGAAATCCTCGGCCTGATCGCTTCCTCGCTCGCCGAGGAAACCCCCGCATGACGCTCGAGGATCT
>Ga0073936_10009320_pt1 | contig 12224 bp, 10 predicted proteins | sample AliMusrvi5mmetaG_FD_87041 | JGI IMG/M metagenome (GOLD analysis project Ga0073936, IMG submission 87041) | Freshwater lake bacterial and archeal communities from Alinen Mustajarvi, Finland, to study Microbial Dark Matter (Phase II) - Alinen... | ecosystem: Environmental > Aquatic > Freshwater >... | reverse complement strand
GCAAGGCGAAGCGGATATTTGCTCATGGAGATGGAATGCCGGATATCCGGAAGAAAATCAAGACTCTCTTCGTTTCTACCGCGACCAGGCGGGTTCGCCGACTTTGCCGAGGCCGCTGACGATCGGGGTTGGGCGGCCTTTGACGGTGTCGAGTAGGGTGAGGGTGGATCCGTTGCTGTAGATGATGTGGCGGGAATCGGCACCCCAGACCGGGTCCTCGCCCTCGGCCACGATCCGGACCGCCCCCGATGCCAGGTCGAGCACGGCCACCGAAAACCCGCCTTGGCGGATGGTGAAGGCGACTTTTTTTCCATCCGGTGACCAGCACGGCTCGGTGCAGTATCCGTAGCCGGTCGGGATGAACCGCCCGCTTCCGCCGCCGGAGCTGATACGGAAAAGCTGCGGGCCTCCGCGCTCGTCCGACGAATAGACGATTTCCGCGCCGTTCGGCGACCACGAGGGCGAGGATTCGACGGCGGCGGTGTGCGTGAGGCGGTGGGCTCCGGTCCCGTTGGCTCCGATGGTGTAGAGCTCGGGGTTCCCGTCCTTGCTGATCGTGCAGGCGATCCGCCCGCCGTCAGGCGAGAAGGCCGCGCCGGAATTAGTGCCCGGGAATTTGATGATGCGGTTTCTGGCGCCGGAGTTCAGGTCGATCAGGTAGATGTCTGCGTATCCGCTCTGGTAGCCGGTGTAGGCCAGCTTCGAGCCGTCATGGGAAAGCGCGGGGGCGACACTGATGTTGCCGTCGTTGGTGAGTTGCTTCACGTTCGCGCCGTCATAGTCGGCGGTGTAGATTTCTTTGTGCCCTGTGCGCGAGGAAGTAAACGCGATTTTCGACGAGGCGATTCCCTTGTTGCCGGTGACCGTCTCGACGATGTCGTCGGAAAACTTATGCGCGGCCGAGCGCGTGCTCCCGCTGTAGGATTTTCTCAGAACGACGCTGCCCGCATGGTCGGTCACCGTTCCCTCGATCGAACCGTCGCCGGCCGTAGCCCCCACGGAAAAGCTGGCCCGCTCGGGCGGGGACAGCAGGAACAGGCTGGAAAGTTCGAGGTCGTTCTGGACCACTTTCGTTGCCGCCGCGCCCTCGGAGCCTCCGAACGATTTGATCGCGATGCTGGTCGAGTCGCCTTTTTTAACCGTGATCGTCGCTTCCTCTGCGGCGAGCGCCATCGGAAGAAAAATGGCGGCCGTTGATAAAACCCGGAGAATTTTCATGCCCCACTGCTTCGCAAACCGGCGGGCGTTTGACAAGTCAGGAAGAGAACCGTTTGCCGAGCGGGAAGGTCCCGAGGCTGATCAGCGAGCGGGCGGTTTTGCCGGCGCGCTCCAAGGCGCACTTCACGGCGGGCGTGCCCGGTCCGCCCACGATCTCGACGTAGAAGACATACGTCTGCGGCTGGCCGGGGACGGGACGGGAAACGATCCGGGTGAGGCTGACTTTCTCGCGGGCAAACGGCCCGAGGAACCGGTGCAGGCTGCCGCATTCGTTCCGCAATGCCGCCACGAGCGCGGTGCGGTCGGAGACGGTTTTTTTCGAGGCTTCGCGCGAGATGGTGAAAAAGTTCGTGACGTTCACGGGTTCGCCGCCGGAGGGAAATTCGAGCACGTCCAGCCCGTAGAGCGCTGCCGTTCCGGGAGAGGCGAGAGCCGCGGCATCCGCGCTTTCCGCCGCGCGCTTCGCGGCGAGCGCCGTGCTGGAAACCGGCACCAGCCGGGCGCCGGGATGGTTCAGCTTCAGCCAGGCGCTGTGGTGCTTGATCTGCACAAAGTGCGAATACACCGCGCGCACTTTTTTCCCGGTGCGCCCGAGCAGTGCGATCCGGATGTCGAGCGACAACTCCTCGCGGATAGAGATTTTTCCCGCGTGCCGGATCAATAGATCCACCGTGTCATAGACCGTGCCCCCCGAGGAATTCTCCACGGGAATCAGGCCCAATCCTGCCTCGCCGGACACGACGCGGTCGAAGATTCCGTCGATCGAACTGCAGTCCAGGAACTCCGCTTCCTCCCCGAACCGCTGCCGCGCGAGTATCGCTGAAAATGTTCCTTCCGGTCCGAGATAGGCGATGGATTTCATGGGTCGATGACAAAACTTTGGTGCGGCCGCATCAAAGTTTTGTTGGTTGGAAAAGCTCGTGGGCGAGGACGCTGAGGCAGTAGATCGCGGCGGTTTCGGTGCGCAGGATGATCGGGCCGAGGGTGACCGGGATGCACCCGTTGCTCTTCGCCAGGGAAAGTTCCGCCGGCGTGAAATCCCCTTCCGGTCCGACCAGCACGGTGGCGCTGCACGGGAGGCGGGAATGGGTCGAGACGAAATCCGCGAGGATGGATTTCAGCGGCCGGGCATCGGGTTGGAGCGAGGCGATCAGCATGAGCTCGCTGCGTTCGGCGCGCTCGAAAAATTCCTTGGGAGGCGAGGGTTTGGCGACCTCCGGGAGGTGGTTCTGTCCGCATTGCTTGCAGGCTTCGAGGGCGACTTCCCGCCATTTCCCGCGCTTCTTCTCGAGCTCCGCCGCGTCGAGCTGGACCACGGTCCGGTCCGACAGGATCGGCGCGATCACCGAGGCCCCGAGCTCGACCGCCTTCTGCACGATGAGGTCCATGTTCTTTCCCTTCGGAATTGCTTGGGCGAGCGTGATCGCACAAGGAGGGCGGGGGGTTTTCGCGGCGGCGGAAACCTTCAAGGTCACGGCTTTGGGGTTGGCCTCGAGGATGACGGCCGCGGCCTCGCGCCCGGATCCGTCGAACACGGTGACCCGCTCGTCGGTTTCCAACCTCAGAACATTCGCGCAGTGGTGGGACTCGTCGGGAGGAAGCGTGGAGGATTCCCAATTTTCAGCGGGCAGGTGGAAGCGGTGCATATTTTTGAATGTATTCGCGCAGGGCGATCTGCCAAGGACGGGGAGAGATGCCGGTGACGCGAGTCAATTTTTGAGTGGAGAGAATGGTATGGGCAGGGCGGCTGGCTTTGAAAGCCTTCATATCCGCGAGGAGAATCGGCGCGACCTCGGTCGTCGCGAGCGGCAGGCCCATCTCTGCGGCGCATTTCAGGGCGTGTTCTCCGTAGTCCCTCCACGAGCACCCGCCGCTGTTGCAGGCATGGTAGAGGCCTCCGGGCAGGGACGGATCGAAAAACGGTTCGAGCCACGCAGCGACATCGCAGGCGTATGTCGGCGAGGAAAATTTGTCCGCGATCGCCTCGACGCGCGAGCTGGTGCGCGCGCGCTCGACGATCATGTCCGGGAAGGCTGGCCTGTCCGGTCCAAAGACCCAGGACACCCGGACGACGAGATGCGACAAGCCGTCGGCAAGAACCGCCTTCTCCCCGTCGAGTTTGGTCTGCCCATACCACCCGAGCGGGTTAGTCGCGCTGTCCTCAGTGTAAGGCGCGGGGTTCCGCCCGTCGAAAACATAATCCGTGCTGAAGTGGATGAACCGAGCCCCTCGGTCCCGTGCCGCCGCCGCCATCACGGCGGGGGCAAGCGCGTTGACCGCCCGGGCCTCGTCTCGCCGCGACTCGCACTCGTCCACGTTTGTCAGGCCCGTGCCGTTGACGAGGACATCGAATTCGTGGGACGCCAGCAAGAATCCGAGCGCGGGGATGTCGGCGACATCGAGCTCCGGACGCGAAAGGCAGAAGGTCTCGTGCGAGAAACTCCACTCCCTCGCAAGGGCGGCGGCGAGGCGGCCGCGGCCGCCCAGGATCAGGATCTTCATGGGAAGCCGAAATGATGCCTGACGGGCTGGGCGCAGCGATATTTTTTTACCCTGGCAACGCCAGGCATCGGCATTGACCTCGTTGCGGGGGCTGCTATTGTGGCAACCCACGACTATGAATTTGAACAACCTGACTTCTTTTGCAGCAGAACCTTCATCCGCAAAGAATATCCTGGCCAACGATGTGGAAATCACGGGGACGCTGAAGTTTGAAAACGAATTGATTTTTGACGGAAAACTGGACGGCGAGATCGTTTCCGATGGTGTCTTGACACTCGGGAAGAACGCCCAGATCAAGGGCGAGGTGAAGACCAAAGCGGTCACCGTCCACGGGCTCGTCAACGGGAATATTTCGGTGAGCGAGCGCTGCGAGCTGAAGGCGAGTTCCCAGTTGAACGGCGACCTGAAGGCCATGCGCATCATCATCGAGGAAGGCGCGACGTTCATCGGGAAATCCGAAGTCACCTCCGCAAAGATTCCTGGGGCGGGCGCACGCCAAGTGACACCGGCGGTGGAATCCGCGCGAGGCAAGGCCACCGAGACATCGGCCTGAACATTTCATGCCCCGTCTTCCGCAGAAGGCGCAGTTCCAGTGCCCCGGGTGCGGCTTTCTGCAGCTCGAGCCGCCCGGCCTGATTTCGACATACTGCCAGTCCTGCGGCGATTATTACTCGGTCGGGCGGGCAGAGTTCTCGCCGAACGCCCCTTCTCTGCCTGCCGCAACTTCCGACGGGCGAGCAGTCCTGTGCCATCGGTGCGGGGAGTCCCACTTTGTTTGTTCGCATGCCCTCAATACCATCTGCCCCTGCTGCAACTGCGCCATTGAATTGGGGGACATGATGGTTCACTCGCCGGCTTCGCGCCAAGTGGATATCCGTGGAAGGCTCACCGTAGGCCCTGCGGCGAGTTTGAGCAGTTCGTGGATTGTCTGCGGGTCGGCAGAAATCGAGGGGAGCATTGTCGGGGTTCTGAAATCCGAAGGGGGCGTCCACATTGCAACGAGCCGCGCCTGCGCCTGCCAGATCACCGCCCCGGCGGTCTTTATCGAGAAGAAAGCCAGGGCGTGTTTCACGCTGCCTTTGGAGACCGGGTATCTCGAGGTGCGAGGACATCTCACGGGGATCGTCCACTGCCGGGGGATTGTCCACGTGCGCTGCGGCGGACGCCTCGAGGCCGAGGTTCATGCCCGCTCGGTCAGGGTGGAAAAAGGCGGGGCGCTTCTCGGGACCTGCCACGTTGACGGGGCACAGCCGGACGAGCCCGGAAAACTGCTTCCCCCGAACCACCGGGATGCCTTGTGGCCTGCACACCTGTGCCCGGTCTGCTGACCCGGCAGATCACCAGAAGCTCTGAGGAACCTGGATTTTGTCTCCGGGCTTGAGCTTGATGTCTTTCGTCGGATCTTTGCGGACCTCTTTGATGTTGATCATGATGACCTTCCCGTCGCGCAGGAGTTCGACCTTTGACTGGTTGGCATACTCCGTGAACCCGCCGGCGTCGGTGATGGCTCCAAGAACGGTCAGGTCCGCGGTGAAGGATACGCGCTTCGGGCTCCTCACATCACCGCCCACATCCACGAACCGCGCGGAATTTGGAACGGCGAGGGTGATCGAGGGGTTTGTGTAGATCTGCTGGGATTTGTAAGAGGATTCGATCATGCTCTGCAACTGGGACTGAGTGTCCCCGGCGGCATGGATCTTGCCGATGTGCGGCATGTTGATGAACCCGTCGCCGTCAACGGTGTAAACGCCGGTGACTTGGCTCACTTCCTCGGCCGGCACACCGCCAATGCGGATTTCTATCTGATCTCCCGCGCGAAGAACCGCATCCTGACCGGACGCTGGGATGGCGAGCGCGAGGGCGCAAAGGAATACCATGAGAGCGGCTTTAGTATGCATCTTCTTCTGTGTCGGGTTTGGCAGGGGTTGAGGAGGCGACCAACGGTTCCTTTTTCTTCCGGGCGGCTTTCTTCCGTTCGTTTTTTCCGCCCTTGTGGTAGTAGCTGTAGTAGCTGGTGTAATATTCGTAGTGCTGGTCGTGTCGCACATCCACGTTGTTGAGCACAACCCCCAGAATCGTTCCTCCGACATTGGCAACGGCCTGCTTGACGCGCTGGAGCATGGCTCGCGGGAAACGCCTGTGCTGCACGACGATGATCGTGAGATCCATGGCGCTGGAAAGGACAGAGGCGTCGCTCACCCCGAGAATCGGGGGGGAGTCGAAAAAGATGATGTCAAAGCGTCCCTTGACCTCCTCGATCAGCTCGACCATGCGCTGGGAATTCAGGATGCCGACCGCATCGTTGGGTAACTGCCCGCTCGTCATCAGGTAGAGGTTGTCCACTTTGGTGAGGTGGACGACCTCTTCGAGATCCAGTTCCGTTGTCAGGTAATCGCTCAGACCCGATTCGTTCTCGATCCCGAAGAGCCGGTGCTGGGAGGGGCGGCGCAAATCCGCGTCCACGACCAGGGTCGTGTAGCCGCCCTTGGCAAACGTGTAAGCCAGGTTGATGAGAGTCGTGGATTTTCCCTCGCCGGTCCCACCGCTGATGATCGTGATGGTGTTGGCGTCCGGTGATTTGCGGTTGAACTCAATATTCGTGCGCATGATCCGGTAGGCTTCGGCATCCGGATTGTCGTCGGCGTCGTCGATGAGAAGGGTGATATTCTTGGGGATGACCGCCAAGACCGGCACTTGGAGGAATGACTCCACGTCCTCCATGGTCTTCACGCTGGTGTCGAGGTATTCGATGAAAAATGCGAGGCCGACGCCAAAGACGAGACCGACCACCACGCCGAGGAGGATGTTGAGCATCACGCGGGGGCGGGAAGGGGCGCTCGCCGGCTCCGCGCGCTCCCAGATGATCGCGGGATTCTGCGGCATCTTGCGCTGCATGGTCTCGGTGGAGAGGCGCATCACGGCGGACTCAAGGACAGTCTTCGCCTGAAGGTAATTGTTCTTCGCCTCGTAGTAGCCGGCCGACTTCGTCTTGGCGGTCTGCTGGGCATCCTTGGCCTCGGTGAGACGGTTTTCGAGTTCTTTGAGCGAGGATTGCGCGATATCCAAGTTGGCTTTCAGGCTGGTCCGCAAGGACCCAATCTGCTGCTGCAGTTGCTTCGCCATGACCTCGTTCTTGGCGCGGAGCGACTTGACCGTGGGATGGTTCACTCCCAGCCCGCTTTGCAGCATCCGGGCTTCTTCGGAAGAGCCCTGCTGATAGAGCGGGAGGATTTGCGAAATCGTAGGGTCTTGTATCTCGAGCGTCGTAATGCTGCGCATGACCTGGTCATCGGTCAATTTGGCGATTTGATCGTATTTGGCGTGGAGGGATGAGACCCTCAGGCGTTCCGTACTGACCTGTTGCTCGACGGAAGCATAAACCTCATTGGCGGTATCCCGGGGGTCCGTCATCGTGTCCGGGCTGAAATCCGGGATTTTGTTTTCCGTCCGGATCTTGATGGCCTCGTTCCGCAAATCGTCAACCTTCTTGCGCTGCTTTTCGACTTCGTCCTGAAGCTGGGTCAGCGACCTGGCGACCATCTGCTGCTGATCTTCAATGCGCTTCTTCTGGTATTCCTCGGCAATCCGGTTCGCGATCTCCGCCGCCTCCTGACGGTCGCCGCTCATGACGACGATCTGGATGAGCTCGGTATTCCGGATTTCCCGGATATCGATCATGCCTCGGAGCCGGAAGTAAGCCTGCTCTTTGTTGGTGAACCCGTAGGCTCCCTTCCAGCGCTGCTCCAACCCGAGCGAGTCGATCACCGGATAAAGCATTTCCTTTCTCTGGATGATTTCGAACTGGGTGGTCAGAAACCGGGGGTCCATTCCAACCCCGCCTGACCGGTCAAAAACCTGGAGGAGCGTGTCGTTCTGCTGCACCTGCATCGTCACCGTAGAGGCATACTCCTTCGGCATGAAGTAGGTGACGACCGCAGAGGTGAGCACCACGAGCAGAAAAACTAGGACGATGAGAGGGAGGCGGACCCGGATGACTCTCCAGTAGTCAAGGAAGTGAAGCTTGAGCTCACCGCTGTCGTTGTTGTTCATGTGGTTGCGAAAAGGTGATTAAAAAATTGGCGGCAGCTGGGGGAGAGTCAAGCTAGCACAATGACCCCCTCATGCAAGGCTTGATGAGATGCGCCAGGCATCCGATGGACAGCCCCTGGCTCAAAAGTTGAAATTGGCTCCAACGAAAGCGACGTTCCGGGTGTATGCCATCGTGACGTTTTGCGGGGCGAGCACGTCAGTGAACTGGTAGCCGGCGCTGAGCGAGATGTGGCGGTTGATCTTGAAGTTCAAGCCCGCCGATATATCGGCGATCGTCTGGTTATAGGTGTTGATGACGCCGGACTGGTTGAAGTAGTCCTCTTCAAAATTGAGGCCGAGATTGCCGGAGATCCTCGGGGTGAATGCATGGGAGACGGTGAGTCCGGTCCGGAAGGTCTGGCGCTGGGTGACGTTCGTCAAGCCGGAGGGCTCGGTCCCGTAACGGGCGGTCCAGAAGAGCGTCGAGGCGGGGCCGAACTGGTAGGACAGATTGGTTTCCATGTAGGGGCCGAAGTAGGTGGAATTGCCGTCCACCGGGTTTTGGTTGAAGCGCTGCTCGCAGCCGAGCCGGGCAGTCCATTTGAAGCGCGGGTTGAAGATTTGGTCGAAACCGACGAGCGCGAAGTTCCCGAAGCTGTTCATGCCCGCTCCGCCGGTGTAGATGATGGGGTTGGCGCGATACTCGGCGACGATCGTGGTTTTGGGGAGGAGCAGCCAGTGGAACGACTGCTTGATGGTCGAAGACCAGAACGACTGGGTGTTGTTCAACTGCTGGGTAACGTAATAATTGGCGTAGGCGCTGTAGCCGGTGACCGTGGAGAATTTTTCGGACCACTGGTAGGAACCTTCGATGTTGGAGTTCGTGTAGAGGTAGTCTCCGTTCACCCGGTTTGAGTTCCCGTAGAGGGATGTGTCCGGCTGGGACAGGTAGGCGATCGTCGTGTTGGCGCTGATGCTCAGTCTCGGAGTGGCAAGATAGACGAGCGCGAGGGTAAACTGCCCGTTGAGATCATCCTTTTTTCCCGGACGGGTATAATAGTAAGTGACTCCCCCGCCGAGGCTTGAGGTGAGCTGGAGTCTCGGGCCGCCAAACTGGTAATCCAACCCGGCCGCAAAATTCGTGTAGAAGCTCGAAATCGGGTTGGTATGCGTGGTGAAAACGTTGCTGTCGTAACCTTCCCGGACCGAGAATGAGTATTTGAACGGGCTTGCTTCGAATATGCCGATCGGGTTGAGGCCGGTCGGGTTGAGTCTCGACCCCTCACCCGTCCCCACGGCCCCTGGGCGGTCCCCGATATCCGCGGCATAATCGGAGGGAGGAGGAGGCAGAAAAAAGCTGGTCGGGACGCGGTTTTGTTGCGCCCCCAGACTTCCCATTGTGTAAAGCGATGCCAGAACAAGCGCTGTGGGCGTCGGAAAAAAGCGATGAGTCTTCATAATCAGTAAATTGGCGTTTTAACGCCCGCGCTGGACTTGGCAACACATTTAGAGAAAAATATTTGTCGCAAATCAATGCTGCGGTTGGGTCAACTTTGTCCTCAGGCGGAGCGCTTGGAGCCGCTGGGCGGCGAATTTGGTTCCCGGCACGGCGAGGCTGACCTCGTAGGCCCGGATCGCTTCATCGGTTTTTCCCGCACCCTCGAGGAACAAGGCGTAGTATTCGTGGACGGCGGGATTTCCGGGGTCCAGGCGGATCGCTTCAATGTGAGCGACCTCGGCGGCCTGCATCTGCCGGAGGCTGGCGAGCGAAATGGCGAGCATCAGCTGATTCCACCTCTCGTCGGGATCGAATTCGGTCGATCTGCGGAGATGGTAGCTGGAAAGGATGAAGTTTTCGTTGGGATTTTTCGAGGACGGGGCCCCTTGGATCAGGGCTTCTCCGAGCAAGCGACGGAGGCGCGAATGCTGGGGTGCGACGGCCAGGCCCCGGGCGGCTTGATCCTCGGCCAGAACGAAATCGCCTTTGATCAGCGCGTTCTCGGCGCGAAGCGAGCGCCACTCCGCCTCGGCATTCCGAAAGAGCAGGACAGCCAGGAAAACCCCACACGCGCAGGAGGCGGTTCCTGCCACCCAGCGTGCCAGGCGCCTTTTTCCGGTGCGGCCCCACGGGGCAACGCCAGAATTGGCCGCGATGCCGGCGCAAGCGGCCGCGAGCAGGCTGTTTGCGGGGATCTGCATATTGAAATCAAAGAAGGAGTGGGCGGCAAACGCGGCCAAAGCGCTCAAGGCCCCGATTCCGAAGGCGGCGGAGTTGCTCTGCGGCCTGCTGGCCACCGACATCCTTTGCCTGAGGGCGTCCACAAACCCATGAAAACCCACGCTCCAGTTCAGAAAAAAGGCGGCTGCCACGAGGGCGAGCCCGACGAACCCGAAATCCGCCATCGTTTGCGCCCAGTCGTTGTGGGCGAACGTATCATCGGAATCCGACGAGTAATCGCGCAGGCGCCGGGAGAGCTGGGTAAATGAACCCGCGCCGGTTCCGGTGAGCGGTTCGAGTTGCGCCTGCCGGAGCGCGGCGGGCCAGAGGTTTGTCCGGTAAGAATCCTCGGTGATTTTGCTCATTCTCACCTGGGCGGTCGTGCTCTGGGAAAAAAGATAATATCCCCCGCCCAGGCCGACTGTCAGAATGCCTATGGTGACCAGGAGAATCACGAGCCTGCGGTCCCGTGCACCGATTCCCAAAGCGACCAGGCTCAGGATGAGAAAAACGGCCAGCCCGGTGCCCAGTCCGACCATTCCGCCCCGGCTGAGAGTCAGGACCGTTCCCGCGACGCAGACGGCGGAGACATAGGCCAGAACGACTTTGACCCAGATCGGGGACCTCCCGAGGCATGCCATTCCTAGCGCGAGGAAAGCCATCCCGTTCAGGAACCACGCCAGATGGTTGCCGTTCAGAAAAATCCCGTGTCCGCGCAGGTAAGTGGCTTCCGGTTTGCAATACCAGGAACGGATCTGCTCGCTGAACCATGGCAGCGGCCAGAAATAGCCGGGTTCGGAAAACTGGATGGCCGCGACGACAACCTGCCCGAGCGCGGCGAGCAGCAGCAGCGACACGAAGACATACCGCGAGGCCGGTGACGTCACCACGCAGGCGCAAAGGCAATAGACAGCCACGCAGGCGGTGACGAGGAAGGTGTAGAAAACCGCGAGATCCTGGCCGGGAGTATTCAGCGTCCTCCACAGGAGATACCCGCCTGCCAAGAGGGTGGCGATCACGGCTTCCGGCTTCGGCGGCACAGCACGTTTCCAAAACACCGCAGCCGCCCCGAGGATCCCGGCCACAGCCACGAGCGCGTAACTCGGGAGGCTGAACGCCGTCCGCATCAGCCCGCCGTAAATAAATTGCGCCGCAACAATCGCCAGGGCGAGCAGGACGGCAACAAGGACGCGCATATCAGGCCCCACCATGCCCGACAATCCCCCGCCTGCTCAACTCCGAATATCCGCTGTCGCAAAACCGTTTTCCGGATAGAACAGGAATCCGGGCATGGAGCTGACAGAAAAATTCCTCGTGGCGATGTGTGGCTGGCCGGTCTTCAAAGAGGCCCGGTCGATCCATGCCGCCGGGCGCGTCTCGGAGGCGTCGTATGAGCCTCCGCTGCTGAAAGGAAAAGTGGTTTCGCAGGGGAAACCATTTCTGGCCGGCTTGAAAATCCGCAGCGCGACCGACGTGGAAAACTTGTGCCCGTGCCGGGATTCGCGTGTCCGGGGCATCATCTGCGCGCACTCGGTGGCGGTCGGGCTCGCGGTCCTGCGCCCTGCGGAAAAGCGGGCGGCCCCGGCGGCGGCCCCGGTTTCGCGAATGCAAAATCCCACGTTCGAGCAGCCGCGAGTCGTCCTCGCGCTCGAGGGCTCGCTCCGGCATCTCGACGCGGAGATCGCTTTCGAGTATTCGCGGCCCGGCGTTGCCAACCACGAGGCCGAAGCCGCCGCGCTGCGCGAGCTGGTTGCCTGCGGGTTTGAAGACTTCCGCGGAAAAGCCGCCCTCAAGGGCGAGGCCGCGGTCGTGCGTTTTTTTTCGTCCTCCCTCCCGCGCCTCCGGGAAAAATGGGCCGTCCGCGAAGGCGAGCGCTTCCAGCATGTCACGCGCGACATCGTCCGCATCGAACCCCGCTTCGCCCTCAAAGAAAAAGACGACGGCTGGCTGGATTTTCACATCCATTTTACCGCAGGCAACGAGGCGGTGCTCTCGCATCAGGAAATCCAGCGGCTCCTGCAAAGCGGCTCTCCCCAACTCCGGCTCAAGGACGGCCGCGTGGCCGTGCCGGACGCGGGCCTCGCGGCGGATCTCGAGGAAGTCCTCCGCGACGCCGAACCCCGGCAGGAACGCGGGGTCTTCCGGGTTCCGGGATTCCAGCGCGCCTACCTCGAAGCCTGCATCTCCGGATGGACCGGTGCTGTCACCGGCACCGCCCAGGTCGCGCCGCTCAAGCCCGGTGCGCTGCACGACCTTC
>Ga0073936_10009317_pt1 | contig 12226 bp, 9 predicted proteins | sample AliMusrvi5mmetaG_FD_87041 | JGI IMG/M metagenome (GOLD analysis project Ga0073936, IMG submission 87041) | Freshwater lake bacterial and archeal communities from Alinen Mustajarvi, Finland, to study Microbial Dark Matter (Phase II) - Alinen... | ecosystem: Environmental > Aquatic > Freshwater >... | reverse complement strand
GTGCAGAACTTGCAGACCTTCTTGCGCCGGAAGAACTTGCCGCGGCCGCCGGGGCCGCCGGAGGGTCGGCCGCCGGGGCCGCCGGGGCGTCCGCCGGGGCGGGGACCTGAACTGTGGCCGGAACTTGAACCCGGGCCCGGGCTTGAAACTGGTGCGGATTCTGCTTGGGGTGCGCCCTCGGGCGCCCTTCCTGGAGTCTCTTCAGACATGGTGTTTCCTCTTTACTCTCTTGGGTTCCGGCAAGCGGTCTTCGCCTGGCAGAACACTGGATCGGCCGCACCCGGATACCGGCAGCGGCAATTCATGACAAGCCTTAGACGCTGGCCTGGACCGCTTCGCCGGCTTCCGCGGCTTCCGCGGCGACAACTGGAACTGCCGCTGCCACAGGGGCTGCAACGGGAGCCGCGACGGCCGGCATTGAGCTGCGGCGAACGCCGCGCAGTGCCTTAACCTTGGCGAGGCGCTTTTCTTCCTCGTCGATGCGGACGGTGATGAACTTGATCACCGGTTCAGTTACGCGCAGGCGGCGCTCAAGCTCCAACACCACCGCGCCGTTGGCCTCGATGGTCAGCAGAACATAGTTGCCGTCGTTGAACTTGCGGACCATGTAAGCAAGCTTGCGCCGGCCCATCTTCTCGACGGTCTTGACCACTCCGCCACCCTTGGTAACGGTGTCGGAGAAGCCGGCGATCAGCTTGTCGGCATCCTCTTCGGCCACGTCGGGCCGAACAATAAACATCACTTCATACACACGGGACATCCGTTTTCCTTTTCCGCTGGAGTCCCTTTGACTCCAGACCCTGCCGCTGGTTGAAACGCCATGGCGGCCGTTGTTGCTCTTGCTGCTCTTACTCTTCCGCAGGACTGTTCTTGTCCCGGCGGTTGAACTCGTTCATCGCGGCTGCCGGTCCCAGTTCGAGAATGCGGCGGGTTGCGGTTGCCACCCGGTCCAACACCTCGTCAAGCACCGTCAAATCCGCCTTGCGCATGGGCGAAAGCAGGTAATCCCTGCCCGGCCGCCTGCCGCCGGCCGCAATGGCCTCCGGTGGCAAATCGAGTTCCACGCCAATACGGAGGCGCAACCACTCCTGGGTTCCCAGGGCGCCGGTTATGCTGCGGGCACCGTTGTGGCCCGCGGGCGAACCGCGCTCCCTGATCTTGAAGGTCCCCAAGGTCAAATCCAACTCGTCATGAATCACGAGGAGGTCTTTCGATGGGTCCGCCTCAAACTCCTGAACCAGGGCGGCCACTGCGAGCCCGCTCAGGTTCATAAAGGTCTCCGGTTTAGCCAGAACCACCTGGCGCCCTACCATGCGGCAGGTTGCTGTAGCGGCCCGGCATCGCCGGTTCTGGACCACAACGCCCTCTTGCTGGGCGATGCGGTCAATGGCCATGAACCCGGCGTTATGCGGAGTCCACAGATACTCGGGGCCGGGATTGCCAAGGCCCACCACAAGAAACGGGCCTTGGCTCTTACCGGACTCGCTTGCTTCAACCAAGGCTTACTTCTTCGCCTCGGGCTTCTTTGCAGCGTCCTCGGGCTTGCCCTTCTTGGCAACCTCGGGCTCGGCTGCTGCGGTTGCCGCGGTAGCGGCAGCCACAGCGGCTGCTTCAGTCTCCGCAGCGGTGGGCGCTTCCTCGCGGATCGAAACCACGTGAGCGACGGTGGCGTCTTCGGCGTTGAGGTACTTGACCTTGTCCGAGTGGGGCAAGTCGCTGACGCGCAGCGATTGGAACATCTCCAGGTTGCTGACGTCTGCCGCAATGCTGGCAGGGATGTCGGCGGGGAGGCACTCGACTTCGACTTCGCGGAGTACCTGGTCCAAAATGCCGCCGGAGTTTCTGACGCCCAGCGGAACGCCAACCAGCTTGACCCGCACCCTGACCTTGAGGGTCTTGTCGAGGGCAATGCGCTTCAGGTCAATGTGAATCAGGAGGTCATTGATGGGCTCGCGCTGCCAGTCGACGATCATGGCCTTGGCCGTGGGCAGGCCTGCAACTTCCACGTCAAAGATGGTGTTGTGGCCGGTCTCGGAGAAAAGGATCTTCGAAATCTGCTTGGGGTCCACTTCGACAGCAACGGGGTCGTGCCCCGAACCATACAGTACGGCAGGAATCTTGCCCGCGACCCGCACGCGGCGAGCGGCATTCTTGTTGAACTTGCCCACACGGGGCTTGGCTATGACTACTTCAGGCATTTCTCTCTCGTTTCCTTGTGTCGGGCACGGGCTGTTTGGGCTCCGCTCCCTTTGTGAAAGGCCAGTTCACAGTTCGCAGTTCTCAGCAAAAAGTCGGCCGAGATTACCTTCCCTGCATTCTGTTTACTAGCCAAGTTGATCTTCCACGTACGCAGACAACTACGAACTGCGAACTGCTTCTACGAGAACAGCGTACTCACGCTGGTCTCCATGTGAATGCTCTCAATGGCCGCGCCCAGCAGGCCGGCAATGGAGAGCACCTTGATCTTGGGCAACTTCTGCGCAGCTTCGCGCAGGGGTATTGTGTTTGTGACAACCACTTCAACAATCCGCGAAGCGGCGATGCGTTCAATGGCCGGGCCGGAAAGCACGGCGTGGCTGGCGCAGGCATATACGGCCGCGGCGCCGGCGTCGTACAGGGCGTCCACGGTTTTTACCAGCGTGCCTGCCGTGTCGATAATGTCGTCGATGATGAGGCAGTTCTTGCCCTTCACATCGCCGACCACGTTCATCACTTCGGCTACGTTGATCTCGGTGCGGCGCTTGTCCACAATGGCCAGCGGCGCTCCTACTTTTTGCGCGAAGAACCGGGCCCTCTCCACGCCGCCTGCGTCTGGCGAAACAACTGTCAGATTGGGCAGCTTGAGCTCGCGGAAGTAGCTCACCAGCACCGGGCTGGCAAAGAGGTGGTCGACGGGAATGTTGAAGAAGCCCTGAATCTGAGCGGCGTGCAGGTCGACGAAGAGGGCGCGATTGGCGCCGGCCGTAGTGAGCAAATCGGCAATGAGCTTGGCGCTGATGGCCACGCGGGGGCGGTCTTTGCGGTCCTGGCGGGCGTAGCCGTAATAGGGCACAACCACCGTGATGCGGGCCGCCGAGGCGCGCTTGAGCGCGTCAATCATGACCAGAAGTTCAACGAGGTGCTGGTCAACGGGGTAGCAGGTCGGCTGCACGACGAAGACATCGACGCCGCGCACGTTCTCAAGAAGCTGGAAGTACACTTCCCCATCGGCAAAGCGCTGGATCTTTGATTCGCCCACCGGTACGCCGATGTGGCGGCCAATTTCCTCGGTGAGGGGCCGGTTGGCCGATCCGCTGAAGAGTTTGAAACGCTTGTCCTCGCTGAGATTCCGGGTGCGCTTGCGCTCTGCGGCCGGCTTGACCCCCTGAGGCTTTATCTCAGGTGCTGCGCCAGGATTTGGGCCCTTGAGCGAGCCGTCGCTCCGCTCATCGTCCGCGCCCGGCTGCTGTTTGTCTTCCAACGTCGGTACCGTCAAGGCTTCCACTTCCATCTTCCGTACACCTCCAAGCTGGTTGGCTTTGGCTGTTTTCCGGTGCTTCTCTTGAAGAAACTGGCTGGGCGACCAGGATTCGAACCTGGACAAGTGCCTCCAAAGGGCACTGTCCTACCATTAGACGATCGCCCACCGTTTGACAGCCGAAGGCGAGTTTCTCTCCCACAGCGGCTGACTGTCAATGACTTGTTAACATCTGGCTCCAGTAGTCTGAGCGCGGCAGGGTACGGGTGATGGTGCCCCGTACTTTCTGCTGCTTCAGGCGCTCCTGGGCCTTTTCCGCATCTTCCCTGGTCAGGTACAACCCGAAAAGAGCCGAACCGGAACCGGACAGCGAGGCATAGCGGGCTGCCTCCGGGGTCTCCGAAGCCACAAGAATGCGCTTGATCTCTGCAAGGGGGGGATGCTGGGGAAAGACGACCCGTTCAAAGTCGTTCTGGATCCAGCTACTGATCCCGGTGCGGACAAGCGCGGACTCAAGTGGTCCGGCCAGGCCCTCATTTGAGAGGGCACCGAAGGAGCCAACCTGCCGACCTCCTGGAATCGCTCCCGAAAAGGCGCTCGCGTAGGCGCGGCTCAACTCATTCAGTTTATCTGTACTGGCCTCGGCGGTCAAACCTTCCGCGGCGCAGAGGGCGTCCCAGTCGCGAAAGGCCTGCGGAGTGGAGACGCCAATCTCGGGTAATGCCACAACGCACCAGGTGGGCTCGAAATCCGGCAGGGGATAGACTTCCTGACCCCGATCAAGGCCCAGAATCGCGCCGCCAATGAGGAACAGCGGCACATCCGACCCGACCCGGGCAGCCAGTTCCAGACGTTTTGCTCCCCAGCTCTTCGATCGGTCATCGTGAGCGGGCTCATATGAAGGTCTGTCATCCTGAGCGGAGCGCGGCGGAGTCGAAGGACCTGCATTTGAAAATGTGGGTTCTGCCAACCAGGCCCCCATGTCCAGCTGACCCGCTAAGCCTAGTTCCGCTTCCAGCCCCACCAGCGCCGCCACCGCATTGGCCGACCCTGCACCCAGCCCGCCCTGCACCGGCAGCCGCTTGTCGATATGAATCTCAACTTCGGCGTTGAGGCCCAGCGCCTCAAGCGCCAGCGCAACCATCTTCCACGCGGTATTGCGGGCATCGGTTGGAACCCGCTCGTCGTTTGAAGTCAGCCGGATCGCGGTTACCGCGGCAGGCCGGGCGGTCACCGTCAAAACATCGTAAAGCTCCAGTGTCTGGTAAACCGTCGCCAGTGAGTGGAACCCGTCGGCGCGCGGAGCGCCGATATAGAGGCCAAGATTGATCTTCGCGTGCGAACGAACTGCGGTGGGCATACCGGTTTATTGTAGGGCCTCGTGCATTTACAGTGGGAAGCTGAATCATGACTGACCCCGCACATCAGCCCCACCCGGATGCCGGCTGGAAACGGCGCGACTTTGTCGCCGCGGCCTGCTTCTTTGCAGCCACGGCGGCGGTGGTGCTTTGGCAGAACGCCCACCTTGTTGTGCTGTGGGACTTGAGCTACGTGCTCGACAGCGCCACCCGCATGGCGCTGGGGCAGATGCCTTATCGCGATTTCCCCTTCGCGCACGCGCCGCTTACGTTTCTCATTCAGGCCGCCATCATCCGGCTGACTGGGCGGGTCTTCTTCCATCACGTTCTGTATTGCGCGCTGGTGGGCGGCGTGAGCACCGTGCTGGCGTGGCGGATTGTGCTGCGCGCAGTGAGGGGAGCCTGGTGGATTGCGGGTCTGCTGTCTCTGCCCCTGACCGTGCTCGGCATCTATTGCATTTTGCCGCATCCCTCCTACGACTGCGATTGCGCCTTTTCGATCCTCGTTGCCATCTGGCTGCTACAACGGTTTGATCGTGATTCTGCGGGTGAGCCGGGCACCCGGCACGCATCGATGCCGTGGCGCTCGTTTGCAGCAGGCGGGGCCGTTGTTCTCCCGCTCTTCTTCAAGCAGAACATTGGCCTGGTGTTTCTGGCGGCGGTGGTGGCGGCGTTCTTGGTGCTGCTGGCCGCGCGGTTCCTGCGGCTCGCGCCGGCCGGTGCGGAAACCCCGGCGTTGCTGGCGGCGCTTGGCGGATTAGCCACGGCACTGACCACCGCCGCACTGCTGCTGCATTTCACCGTTGGCCTGCGCAACTACATTTACTGGACGATCGGATTTGCAGCGGAGCGGCGGTTGCCGGGCCTGCAGCAGATGATCGGCGTCTACAGGGAGCAGTCACTGCTATGGATGTTGCCGTGTGTGGCGGTGGGATTGGCGCTTTGGCGAAGCCGGCTCAGGACCCGTGCATCGGCGCGGGTTGCTTCGCTCGCGCTGCTTGCCGCACCGTTTCTGTGGACGGTTGCTTCCCTGCTGGTTTACGACGATGCGGACGAGCGCGGCGACAGCCTGCTGGCCTTGTGGCTGCTGCTGCTGATTCTCTCGGCTGCGCATACGCTCTGGAACCTTCGCCGCGGCCCGAGTCTTTGCGCGCTGCTGCCGGGCATTGTGCTGCTGACCATCAACGGGACCCTGATGTCGCAGCAGTTGTGGGGTTCCACCTACGCGATTTGGCCGCTCCTTATTCTGCTCATTGCGGAGATGGTGGTTTTTCTTGGTTCCGAACTCAACCCAAGCTCCAATTCGAATTTGCCGGTTGGTGCTTCGGTATTGGGAATAGTCATTGCCGCCACGTTGCTGCTGTGCGGAGCCTTTTATACCGCCAGCGAGGAGCGCCTTAGCTACGCGCAGTTTCCCGAGGGGCCGGTGGTGCATGCGACCTTTCCGCAGCTTGCAGGCATGGGAACACCTGGCCCCTACCTGCCTGATTTTGAGGAACTGGTGCGGTTTGCTGAAGCGCATATTCCGGCTTCCGATGGGATAATTCTCCTCCCCGGTGAAGACCCTTTCTATTTCGTCACCGGGCGCGTGCCGCAATTCCCGGTGCTGCTCTTTGACCCGGCAGCCGATCCCTACTCACCCGTCGAGGTCGTGGAACAGGTCCGCGCGCACAACATTCGGTGGCTCATTGTGAAGCGCGGACTGCAGATTAAAGAGGACCCCACGCCGCAGCGTGAGCCCACAATGAAGGAATTAATGGGTGCTTTCGTGCTCGATATCCGATTGCGCGGCTACGACGTCTACCGGCGGCAGTAATGATCGCTCAACTGGCTTTGACTTTGAGGATGCGGCAGAGTGCCTGCCAGTCTTTTTCGGTTTGGTCGGCGTACGCAGCGCCGAACTTGGCCAACGCTTCGGCAAAACCGTTGCCGGAGCCCAGGTAGCCTGCCAGGACCAGCGGGTCGCTGGAGCGGGCGTGACCGCGGGCCAGCAACTCGCCGCAGACTTCGGCAAGAGCCTCCAACCCGCCCCCGCTCAGGTCTTCAAGATTGATGGGCCCCTTGTGGTCATTGAGTTGGCGCACCAGGTAGTCGCGTCCGTCGATGCGCGTCCAGCCCAAAAAGGGGTCCGACTCGAGTTGCATGGCGCGCTGCCCTTCGACCACGCGCTGCCCGTTGTGATGAGCGGGGTGCGCGCCGGGGAGGTACGGCACATAGGCCGAAGCGGCCTCCTCTTTGATTTGCAGAAAGAGCGGATCGTTGGGGCCGTTGCCCTCAAGGTAGACGCAGTAATCCCGCAGGCCCACCGAGCCGGTTCCCACCACCTTGAAGGCCACGTCCACCGGGCGATACAGCGAGAGCAGGTGCTGGCGCTGCGGCTCGAGAGTTTTGCGATACGGGCCAAGCGCGGACAGCACGGCGGCGGACTGCTTTGCGGTAACGCGAGAGAGGGTGGGCTTCATCTCCTTGAAGCGTCGCGACGAATCGGATTTGCCGGTTACGATTTCCGTAAGCCGCTCAAGCGCGTGTTGCGGCGTGGCGCGCTCGGCTTTGAGCAGGGCTGCATGCACGGGCTCGGCATGGCCCAGCCGGCGAACCTGGAAGAAGGCGACATCGATGCTGGGCATCTGCGCAAAGGCGCGCATCTGGGCCGTGTAGTGAGCAATGCACCGTACCACTGTTTCGCGAATTCCCGGTCCCTTGTGGCCGGAGGCGCGGCCCGCCAGCGTCAGCGCGGCAGCCATACGCTTCAGGTCCCACTCAAACGGGCCGCGGATGGTCTCGTCAAAGTCGTTGATGTCGAAGACGAGACGGCCATCGGGCGCAGCAAATGCGCCCAGGTTCCGAACGTGTGCGTCGCCGCAAAGCTGGGCTGAGATACCGGTGTTGGGCAAGCCTGCCAGGTCGGCGGCCATTACCGGCACGGCGCCGCGGAAATAGCCAAAGGGCGACTCAGCCATGAGTTGGTATTTCAGCCTGACGAGCGCCGGGACGCGGCCGCGCGAAGCGCGCTCAAGCAGCTTGAGCGGAGAAGTTTTGCGCGCCTTGGGGTTGAATGTGCTCTGTTCCTGGCGGCCCACCTGCTTGCGCCGCGCCTGTCCCGTACTTCTGCGTTCTGCCGGAGTTGCCCAGTGCATAGCCCGCAACATACTCTCTATGCTTCGCCGGTGCAACTTGCAAAATGAGTGGTTTACACTTCTGGCTGGAAGCGCCGCCGCAGAGGCGGAGGCCAAAGAGAACGTTGAGCTTCTCAGGCTGCAAAGAAAATCGGTGTTCCGCAAAGAATTCCGAAGAGGATTGTGCGAGGCTGCGGATTGTGCTGGTTTTCCGCTTTATGGAGCTGTCAAGCTCGAGCCTCCTTCCGAACCGCGATTCTGAACAGCCCGTTGACCCCAGGGAGGGATAACTTGTCTTATTCAGCTACTCGCCTGATTTTCGCCATTGCCGTCACCGGCCTGGCAGCGATTCCGCTGGCCGCACAGGCCCCGGCCAAGCCGCTGACCGTCGAAGCGATCTACGGGCATGGGTCGCTGATTGGGCATCCGCCGAGCGGACTCATCTGGTCGCCGGATGGAAAGCATCTGACCTATCTCGATGGCGGGGAACTGGTCGACCTGGACCCGGGAACTGGAAAGCCGCACATCCTGGTTGGCCACGCCAAGTTGGCCACGCTATCCGGAGCCGCCGCTTCAGAGGCTGACAACGACCACCGCGATCGCTACAAGATGGCCAGCTACCTTTGGGCTCCCGACTCGAAGCACCTGCTGTTCGACTCCAACGGCCGGCTGTGGATGTACGACCTGCGCAACGGAACAGGAATTCAGATCGGGTTTACCGGCGCTGCCGCGGGCGACGATCCGAAGTTCTCGCCTAACGGCGAGTTCATCAGCTTTGTGCGCGATCACAGCCTTGCCGTGGTGCACCTGAAAGACACCGGAACGCCCATGTCGGCCGCGGCCCAATCCCCCAACAGCGGCATCCTCAACGGCGAAGTGGACTGGCTCTACCTTGAAGAACTGGAGACACGCAGCAACTACTTCTGGTCGCCGGATTCGAAGAACCTTGCCTATTTGCAGATGAACGAGACTGACGTGCCGCAATATCCGATCGAAGACTGGATACCGACGCACGCGCAGGTGGACTTACAGCATTATCCGCAGCCCGGCGATCTCAATCCGGACGTTCGCGTGGGGGTGGTAAATACAGAGGGCGGCAAAACGATGTGGATGAAGGTGCCGATCAAGCCGGCGGTGGACTACATTCCGCGCTTCGGCTGGGCCGACCACAAGACGCTGTGGATTGAAACGCTCAGCCGCGATCACAAGCATCGGGACATCTACTTTGCCGACGCCGCTACCGGGCTGGCGCACCTGGTTCTGCAAATTGCCGACGATAAGTTCATCGACGACGGCTACGATGTCTCGGTGGGCATGGGCACCATCCTGCTGACAAACTGGACCGACGGCAATAACCACCTCTATCTCTATAGCTACGACGAGGGCAAACCCGAGACCACCACAGCCAAGCTGGAACGGCAACTGACCAAGGGCGACTTCGAGGTGGGCGAAGTGCTCAGAGTCGATCACCACGCCAAGGTCGTCGATTACGTTTCCAACGAGGGTAGCCCTCTGGACAGGCAGTTGTGGGAGGTGAGCTTCGGCGGCGAACGCAGGCAGTTAAGCACCGGGGCGGGAACGCACACAGCCACCTTTGCGCCCAATGGCAGCGCATATGTTGAGCGCCGGTCGGCGCTGATGGAACCGACCAAGGTGAGCTTGTGCCAGGCGCCCGATAAATCTGCCGGAGCGGATTCTGCTGCCAGGTGCAGCCCTGTCTGGTCAACCCGGGCGCTTGAGCCGTACCAACTGCGCGCGCCGGAGCACCTGGAGGTGAAGGCTCACGATGGAACGAGCCTCTTCGCGACCATCTTGCTTCCTGAAGGCACAAACCCGGCGAGCGTGCCCCTCATCGTTAACCCGTACGGCGGCCCCGGCGAGGGGACGGTCGCCAATCGCTGGAGCGAAGGGATTTTGTTCGACGAGTTGCTTACGCAGCACGGTTTTGCCGTTCTTCATGCAGACAATCGCGGAACCGGCGACCGGGGCCGCGCCTTTGCGCAGGCCGCCTGGCACAATTTTGGCCCAATCCAGCTTGAGGACCAGCTGACGGTGGTGGACGCCGCGCTTGAAAAGTATCCGCAGTTGGACAAGCAGCGCCTCGGGTGGTGGGGATGGAGTTGGGGAGGCACTTTCACGCTTTATGCGCTCACGCACTCCGACCGTTTCCGCGCCGGGGTCGCGGTAGCGCCGGTGACCGACTGGCACAACTACGACTCCATTTATACCGAGCGCTATATGAGCCTGCCCGCGGAGTTCCCGCAGGGCTATAAAGATTTTTCTGTTGTAAACTCGGCTGCCAATCTGAAAGGGCGGCTCCTGCTGGTTCATGGAACGGGCGACGACAACGTTCACATGGAGAACTCGGTGCAGTTTCTGCAGAAGCTGATTGAAGCGGGCATTCCCTACGACCTGCAAATCTACCCGCGCAAGACCCACTCCATTGCCGGGGCAGAGGTGCGGCGGCATCTGTTCAACAGGATCGTGGCGCATTTTGAGGAGTATTTGAAGCCGCCAGTGCAGTGACGAGCTATGGCTTCAACTCTCAGGCAAAGCAGCCTTGGCTGTCGCCCTCAGCCTTCCCGGCGCCGGAACAGATCGTCCTTCTCGCGGCAGGAGCAGTTCGTGCACTCCAGGCAGCAAACCAGAAACACCGCCACGCCGACTGTAACAATCACGGCGATGGCGTTCTCGTTCGAGGTAAACCAGTGAGCCAGACTCTGCATGTCAAAGGACACCATAGAACAGACTCCAAAACTTTGATGTGCCGCAATGCTCATGGCAACTCAACCGAGCTTCAGAGCGCTGGGGTCCCAGCGAAACCATCTTACCACCGCCGAATTTTCTCGGTCTATAAGGCCAAATTTAGCCAAAAGAACACTTGCATAATGGGGAATAAAAGGCGAATATAATTCCGATATGGAAACTGGCCCCAATCCGATGCCAAATGAAGAGGATGGGCCTTGGCCGGAGGAACTCAAATTCCCCGAGATTGAGCCGGGGGCGCCGGAGCCTGCCCATGAGCCGGCCGGGGGGGGCGGGCCAAAGGTCAACTGGCTCTTCGTGGACCTGAACTCCTACTTTGCCTCATGCGAGCAGCAGGTGCGGCCCGAGTTGCGGGGCAAGCCGGTGGGGGTGGTGCCCATGATGGCCGACACTACGGTCTGCATCGCCGCCAGTTACGAGGCCAAGGCTTACGGAGTGAGAACCGGGACCGTGGTGGCCGATGCCAAACGGATGTGCCCGGGGCTGGTGCTGGTCGAGGCGCGGCACGAGATCTACGTAGACTTCCATCACCGCATTGTTGAGGCGGTGGAAAGCTGTGTGCCGGTAACGGCCGTCTGCTCCATTGACGAGATGGCCTGCCGCCTGATGGGTCGCGAACGGCCCCTGCTGGCTGCCATGGATCTGGGCCGCCGGGTGAAGGCGCGCATCCTTGAGCAGGTAGGCCCCATGCTGCGCAGTTCCGTGGGGCTGGCCACCAACCGCTTCCTGGCCAAGGTGGCCAGCGACATGGAGAAGCCCGACGGCCTGGTGGCGCTGCCGCTCGACCTGCTGCCCGAAGCCCTGCGTCAGCTTACGCTGCGCGATCTGCCCGGCATAGGCGCCAAGACCGAGAAGCGCCTCAACGACAAGGGCATTCACACCATGGAGCAGATGCTGGCGCTCAGTTGCGAACAGGCCGGCGAGCTTTGGGGCTCAGTATGGGGCGAGCGCCTGTGGCACTGGCTCCAGGGCGAAGACTTCGACATGGCGGAAACCGAGCATCTGAAGTCGATGAGCCACCAGCATGTGCTGGCGCCCGAGATGCGCAACCCGGAACAGGCCTGGGCCGTCGCTCACAAGCTGCTGCACAAGGCGGCTATGCGCCTGCGCGCCGGCGGCTTGTGGGCCAGCAGCATCGGACTGGCGATTGGCTTTGCCGTTCCGCGCGGGGAGAAAGCGCCGGTAAGCACCTTTGGCGTGCCAACCAAGGGATGGAAGAGCGAACTGCGCCTCAGCGAGTGCCAGGATAATCAGACGCTCATCGCCGCGCTCAGCCGCTTGTGGGCCTCGCGGCCTTCGGGCAACGAGTACGAGCATCCGTACTTCATCGGCGTCCACTTGAACGGCCTGGTTCCCGATCGCCTGCACTCGCTGAACCTCTTTGACGGATCAGAGGAGGAGCAAAACCGGGCGCGACTGCTGGCGGCCATGGACGAGCTGAACAACAAGTACGGCATGAGTACGCTGGCTCCCGCGACCATGCTCACCGCCTACAAAGCCGCGCCGACGCGGATTGCGTTCCACAGCAT
>Ga0073936_10009311_pt1 | contig 12230 bp, 10 predicted proteins | sample AliMusrvi5mmetaG_FD_87041 | JGI IMG/M metagenome (GOLD analysis project Ga0073936, IMG submission 87041) | Freshwater lake bacterial and archeal communities from Alinen Mustajarvi, Finland, to study Microbial Dark Matter (Phase II) - Alinen... | ecosystem: Environmental > Aquatic > Freshwater >... | reverse complement strand
TATCACCGGATTTAAGCATGACGAATTTTGTCCACATGTCGTCGGCAATGAGTTCAATATCATGACCATGGAGCCGCGAGCGGGAGGGCTGCTTTCTCGCATTTTCAGCAATAAATAAATGGGTTCAGGCCCACGCGGATTAACATGATAGAATAGAAATGGGATCACGCCGGACCGTCAGGCGACTATTCCTGCTGGTTATGTTCCTGCCGGAGATTGTTGCGGATATCGGCAATGCGGCGGAGCGCCGCCTCGTCCACCTGACCAGAGCCGTAATGTTCCAGGCCGGAACTGACCCCAGAGATGAGGCACTTCAAAAATCAGAATTCCTAACCGCATTCCTTTTATAGCTCAATCTCCGAGGTCTTTGCGTCCTGAAACTTCTTCGTCCCAGCCCGCCGGATCAGCTTCACCAGAATACTCCGATGACAGTACCGTTCATCCTCGCAAGAGCATCCCACCGATACCGTCATTTTCTCCGCCATCTTCGCTACCAGGATCAAAGCCTGTCGGCTATCCGTCTTCCGGATGATTTCCCGCTTGTAACGCTCCACGAATGTCTCCCACCGATCATCAAGATCCTCGTTTAGCCACTGACGCAGTTTCCTGCTCGGAGCGAGCAGCGGAAACCACAAATCGAAGTGCTCCTCAGATTGATATCGTTTCTTCAGCCCCCTTGGCCATTCCCGGATCGTCCCGATTCTTAATCCCTCTCCGCGCTTCCGCGCGGAACCGACCAGATAGGTTGTTAGCTTCATTTTAGCCACAGATTTTTCCCCTCTCTACTTTATGGTGCGTTTGGACCCTAAGACGCGGACACCTTGCCCATCGGCAACGTATCCAAGCCCAGCTCTTTCAGGAATTCATTGTGCAGAATCGTTGCCTCCTGGATGGCGTTCTCGATTTCTAGCAACTCACCATGAGTCGTCGCCAGGTCGATCTCTGAATCGGCGACCGCGGTGCTGATGTAGCGGGAGATGTTCAGGTTGAAGTCGTTTTTCTTGATCTCCTCCATCTCCACCCTGCGGGAATAGCGGGGTTCTTCCTTTCGGACTTGATAGGTGTCGATGATCTTGGCGATGTGCTGCTTGCTGAGTTGGTTTTGGCGTTTGCCTTTGTCGAAGTTCTCAGGGCCGCTGGCGTTGATGAAGAGCACGTCGTTGGGCTTCTTGCATTTCTTGAGCACGAGGATGCAGACGGGAATCCCGGTGGAGTAGAACAGGTTAGCGGGCAGGCCGATCACGGTGTCGATGTGGCCGTCCTTGAGCAGCTTGGTGCGGATGCGTTCTTCGGCACCGCCACGGAAGAGCACGCCATGCGGCAGGATGATTGCCATCACGCCTTCATCTTTGAGGAAGTGGAAGCCGTGCAGCAGGAAGGCGAAGTCGGCGGCGGACTTGGGGGCGAGGCCGTGGCTTTTGAAGCGCACGTCGTCGGCCAGCGCGTCGGTGGGTTCCCAGCGGTAGCTGAAGGGCGGATTGGCGACGATGGCGTCGAAGCTGGGTTTCTTGGCCGGGTTCTGCTCCCTCATCATGTCCCACTCGTTGAGCAGGGTGTCGCCGTGGAAGATGTCGAACTCCGAGTCCTTCACCCCGTGCAGCAGCATGTTCATGCGGGCGAGGTTGTAGGTGGTGATGTTCTTCTCCTGCCCGAAGATCTTACCGATGGTGCCGCCCGCCTTGTTCACTTTCTTGCGCACGTTGAGAAGCAGAGAGCCGGAGCCGCAGGCGAAGTCCATCACACTGTCCAACCGCTTCTTGGTCCCGGTTTTCGGTTCCTGGCTGTCCAGCGTCACAATGGCGGAGAGGATGTCGGAAATCTGCTGCGGGGTGTAGAACTCGCCCGCCTTCTTGCCGGACCCGGCGGCAAACTGGCCGATCAGGTATTCATAGGCATCGCCCAGCGCGTCAATATTCATGTTGAACGGCAAGCCTTCGGCGATCCGTTGAATGATCCGGCAGAGCATGACGTTCCGGTCGTCATACTTCTTGCCCAGCTTTGGGGAACTCAGATCAATCTCGGAGAACAGGCCTTGGAAGGTACTCTCGAAGGATTCCGTCTCGATGTACTTGAATCCCGCTTGCAGCGTGTCCAGCAGCTCCCGGTTCCGGGTGCGGGCCAGGTTGGCGATGCTGTTCCAGAGGTGGGGCGGTTCGATCACGTAATGCACCTTGCGCCGCATCTGCTTCTCGAAGGCGGCGACATCCCCTTTGTTTTCTTCGTACCAAACTTGAAGCGGAGTCGACGCCCCTGTTTTGAGCAAAACATCCAGAGGAATATCGGGGTAATCCTTCCCTAGTTCCTTCTTCGCCGCGATCTCGTAGTTGTCCGATAGGTAGCGCAGGAAGAGGAAGGACAGCATGTAGTCGCGGAAATCGTCCGCATCCATCGCCCCGCGCAGTTGGTCGGCGATACTCCAGAGGGTGTTGCCTAGTTGTTTTTGGTTGGTGTCGGTCATTTCTGCGGACGGGGTATTTTGATGGCTTTCTTGGCGGGCATCGCTGCGGTCTTCTTGGCGGGCATCGTTGCGACCTTCTTGGCGGGCATCGCCGCTGCCTTCTTGGCGGGCACCGCTGCGGCTTTCTTGGCGGGCGGAACTGCGGCCTTTTTGGCGGCGTGCGTGCCGCTATTTGCTGGAGGTGAGATCTCGCTTTGAAGAGCTGGCATTTTGAAAAGATACCCAGCGCGAAAATCCTTTAGGATACGTCGAAAGAGCTCTTTATCGCTTTCCGGCATATCCACAGGCTCAAAGATTGAGTGCATTCCATGACTTTGAAAGTTTAGAGCCCGAGCAAAGAGGGCTTTATCCTCCAGGTTTCCAATGCAATCAGAAAAGTCCTTTTTGCCAAAGAAGACCGCAGTTTTTTCGAGAATGCTGCGGAGCATGTTGAAATGATAACCATAGAGCGTGCCGGATGCAGGGTCCGCTGCCTTAACCAACTCACTCAAAAGGGCTACGTGGTGGAAAAAGGGAGTGTCGTCGGTCGCCCGCAGTGTGTATGCTGAGCTGCCGATCAGGCGATGCAGAAAGTAGTGTCTGCATTTCGCGGTCTTCAGCTCATTGAAAATGACGTTGAAGAACAGCGCGTGATGGGAAGATACGATCACTTTAACTGGCGCCTTTTCTTCGCGCTCTCCGTTAGGGGAGCCACTAATGATCACGGGAACGAGTTTGATGCGATCCTTGGCCTTACGTAGGAGGTGCGCGAGATCACACGCAACTGAAATAGCGTTGTTGTCGTCTAGCGAGGAGACCGGGTCGTCAATATAGAGGTGTTTGACCCAGTTGTATGACACCTCGTTGTTTAAGACTTGCTTAAACATGGCAAGAAAGACGCTCCAGATAAAAATGCGCTCTTCTCCTCGCGAGATTTTGATCCAATCTTCGCCATTTTTTGCTTTGAACTGGATATACTTAGGCCTCGTTTCAACTTCAGTCCCAAATCTCCGATAGAGATGGTGTAAAGGCGATGCTGGGTCTGCCATTTCAGCGGCTTCCTCAGCAGTGTAGCGCGTTATTTCGAACCTCGCCGTGCAGTATTTCTGAAAATTCTCCTCGATACTATCGGTGAGGCCGAGATCACTGAATCTGTCGATGAGACTCGAATTAGAATTCACCATCAGCCGAGGCTCCAGGTCATTCTCAATATCATTGTCCCAAAAAAACAGATCCTCGGTTAATGCGTTGAAGTAAAGGGTATCGCGATCAAGTATGTTGCCGTGAGAATCGCGCGTCTTGCCGTCGTTCTTGAATTGTGTCGAGAGGCGCGTTTTTCCGGTTCCGTTGTGTGCAAAGAGCAGAATAAAGTCGCGGTCTCCACTTTGGAAGTCGTCTCGCAGTTGAGTGACAACCCGTTTAAGAGTGGGATGTCTGAATATTTTTGGCTGATTGCTCATGGTGACACTTGCTCCAAGGATGGGAAAAGCTGCTGCATCAGACCTTGCTTGTAGGTCTTGAGTACTTTGAGCTTTTGGGTTTCGGCAGTGATCAGGGCGTCGAGACTGCTAAGGCACGAGGCGATCCGTTCTTGTTCAGGGAGCTTGGGGGCGAGAATCCGCACTGAAGAAAACAGACTCTTGTTGATAATAGGGACTGCCTGCCTTCCAGCCAGTAAAGCGATGCGCTCCGATGCAAACGAGAGGACGAAGTAAACGAATCCTTTCGAGTGCTTGGAACTGGGGACGACTGCGTTAATCTGTTGATTGGTCGCACAGTCGTGGACGTTTTGGGCCAGCTTCCCAATCGTGGAGCCGATGCACACGAAAAGGACACTGCCTGCTTTGATATGCCGTGTCTTTGCAAAGCCTTCTGCGGTCAAAGTGTTCTTGGCTTGATCCACAAACCGCATGTCAGAGATGTCGGCAGGCGAAACGAATGGGATGCCTCCCCCATAGAAGGCGGGCTGTGCAGTGCTGGGAGTGCTTCCGGTGACCACTTTCCCGAAATCTCCAATAGACTGATCCTCCCACTCCCCGGCGTTTTGGAATTCGGGGAAGCGGAGGCGGGGTTGGGTTTCGCCTTCGCGGGGGAAAAGCTGCTTCATCAGCCCTTTTTTATGGGACTTGAGCGCGTCCACTTTCCGCGCTTGCGCGGCCATCAGATCGTCCACCGAACTCAGGCACTCTGCGATTTTTTGTTGTTCGGCGGGTGACGGAACAGGAACGAGAAGCTCAGAAAATTGAGCGTAGCTCACCATCTTGCCATCACGAAGCCCTTCAAGGTTCTTGGTGAGGATTTGGATGAACCTGTTCGTTTTCAGGTAGTGTTTGAAATACGCGTCACTTCCTTCACCACGCTTCCGCAGGATGACGTATGCCGGACTGCAAATCCCGTGATATTGCGAATACTCGATGCCTCCTTGGAATGATCTGAGACTGATGATGAAGTCGCCGACTTGAACGACCTTGTAGCTCTCGATGCTCTTTTCTGTAACCGAGACATGATAGTCGATCATGTGCCGAGGGATGGCCCCGTGTTCCTGAGTAATTGCAAGAACTGGCAGGCCCGGTTCAGGATTCCGGTCATTGATCTGATCAAATAGGCGATTCCCGGTTTTCTGTTTCCACCCCTCCGCACCCCGAAACTCCGGAAATCGCAGCTTCGGCACCAGCGCGGGCGTTGCCTCTTCCTTCGTGGCGGTGGTTTTGGTCTTACTGCTCATTTGTGACGGAGGAACGAATAGATGTTTCAAAAACGGAATCCGAAAAGACCACCGTCTTCGCGGGCATCGGTGAGAACCACGGGCAAAACGTAGTTTTTGAGGTCAAACCCATCGATCCGTTCTTTGAAGGCATCGTCCTCGTTCATTGTGACGATGTATTGAAAGCCCAACTCGTTTGCCGTTTCTGCTCCAACTTTGAGGGCGCTGACAACTTGCCTGCCATCGACGCCGTCGAAGAGGTGGCTGTCGTGAACAAGAAAGCCGGGACCGATACCTCGTTTCGCGCAAAGCCGCATGAGCATCATGTCGAAGCAGAAGATCTGCATGTTTTTGATCCCCTTGCTGCGTGAACCTTGCATCGGGAACTGGAAAATAGGTCCGTTTGAGGTTTCTTCCACGGTCATGCTGCCGGCGGACTCGTAGAGCCGCTTCGAGGTTTCTTCGAAAGCGAGAATAGCCTCGGACAAGCGCTCTTTTTGTTCGGCGAAATCCCGCCGTAAGCGCAAGGTCAGGCGATTTCTCTCAATCTCCAATTCATTCTTGGTGCCCTCGAGTTGCTCGGCAGCCTCGAATCGCTGGCGGAGATTCTCCACTTCAGCTTCCTTTCGCGCGGCAGCGGCTTGAAGTTTGGAGAACTGGTCCAGCGCTCCGTGAGTTTTGAGCACGTTCATAATTTCCGCACGGCGGCTGACCAAGCCTTGCTTCTCCTGCTCTCGTTGCTCAACCCGTAGCTTTGCTGCTTCTAATTCCTCAGCGAGGTAGTCACGCCGATTGCGAACAACGGACTCATGGAAACTGCGGACTTCGTCGTAGCGTTTAACCGCCAAGCCCGGAAGGATCACACCGGCCTCGGCATAGATGCGCTCCAGTTCGTCGAGCGGTGGCGGCGCTTCGGAGGACATGGCTAGCTCCAAGTCGCGGATAGCGGCGATATCAATGACATTGCCATTGGATAGTTCATTGATGCGGCGGGTGAGGGCATCAGCCTCCGCTTCCATTTGCGCATATTCCGGCAAGACACGGAAGTCGGCCAAATGCGCCTGCATTTCTTTCAGAGCGGCTTCGGCTACGGTCACTTGAGTGCGCAAATCGGAAGCTTTTCCAATGATGCTGCCGAATGCTCCAGCTCCAGCGGCTTTCTTGAGCTCGGCCAAGGTTTTCTCACGGTCTCGCACTTTCTGCCAGTCGCTTGCGATTTTCCAATCCAGACCCAAAAGAAAGAGCAAGGCGACTTGGTAGTCACCAGCCTGTTGCATGGTTGCCTGTTTTTCAGGAGTGGTAAAGGCACCGCTCAACTGGCGACGAACAAAATAGGCAAACAGGGAACGAAAGGTGGGAGCGCGTCCGTCCCCTTCTGGTAAGGCGTGCAGTCCAAACATTCTCTCTCCAAGAAGCTCCACCCATTCCGAGTTTGATAAATGGGTTTTGCCTTTGAGGAAATCAGCTCCTGCGACGTTAATTTTGGCTTTGTGCTTGCCGGACCGTTCGGCCGTAACAGATTGACCGACCAGATCGAAGGTCATTCCAAAGCTCTCCTCTTCAAGCGCAGCGGAGCGAAAAAGGGATCCCTTATCGGCTTTCGATCCTGTGAGAAAGTGGATGGTTTCTACAAGGCTTGTTTTGCCAGCCCGATTGCGGGTCTGCTTGTCGGTGGCACCCACTTCCTTCTGTGCCACAAGGACATTCAATCCCGACTTGAATTCGAGCGCTTTGAACGAGGCGAGGCTGCTAAAAATGTTCTGGATCATGGCTTGGCGCGTTTAAGGAGGCCGTCACTGAGTTGAATCGTCCCCATCAAAAATAGGAGATCGAGGGCTAGAACGAAAGCGTCGTAACGGAGGGAGTTTGGGATGGTTGGTGATGTCAAATCGCGTGACAACTGCTCCCACAATGCCGACACGGTAATCGGATGTTCAAGTGAGGGAAGTATCCTCGCACCTACAGTGAGCAATGCGCGGTCTTGGGCGAGATGCTTGGTGGGAAGAATCATGAGATTACCTCCTTCGGGGCTTCGTAAATGTCACAACGCTCGAAATAGTAAGCGATCACAGCTAAGACTGCCATCTCATGCTCAGGCGTCCCTCGGCCTCGTCCTCCCGACCATGCTTGAAGTTCCGAGAAAATCCCGTTTGGCGTGTGCAAATGGCGCAACCGCTGGTATTCGGTGCGGAATGCCTCCGCGATGCGTTCTCCGAGTGTTTCGTCGTGCCATTGTGCGAAGAACTTCTCGACGAGAGGAGCCTTGCTCATACCTCCTTTGATCAAGGTGGCGATACTTTCGGACAGTGCGTTTGCCTCAATCTTGCCCATTGGGACATCGCGCACCGCCGCATCCGACGGGGCGGGTCGATTTCCGAGTGTTTCTAGGACGGGGCGAAGATCATTAAATCCCAGGGATGCCTTGGTCTCGTCTGATGGGGCAGAACCCAACCAAGGGATGAGATCGTCAGTGGTGAGCATGCGGAAAATGAGTCGAAATTCCTCCAAACTCCAGGGTTCAAGCGTGATGCCGGGATTTGCCTTCTCGAAATCGAGCAAAAGAGTCAGCACATGGGGTGGAAGGCCGTCGGTGGCATTATGGGCGAATACCCATTTATCAAAATGCGTGCCCCAGTGGACTTTTGCCCCCTCGAAATCTTCGGTGATTTTGGCGATGGCTTCTTTCGCCGTCATCTCGTTTGGCGCATACACCTGAAACAAGCGGCCTTCCGATTTCAGGAATCCATCGTTCTTGCGGTCGCCGACATTTCCCCAAGGGCGGCAGGCCATGAAATCTGCCTTATAAGCCAAGCCCATCAGGCGCTCGAAGAATGTCTGGAACTCATCTCCTTTAGCGCGAAGAAAAAAGTTCTCAAAGCGCTGCTCGTAATATGCCTGAGTGAGGTTCATGATCGTGTTACTGCTCATACGCGCTGAGTCCTGAGATGTCGCGGCCCCCGGCGCGTTTGGTGAGGAGGGGGTGCAGGTCCGCCATGATGGCGAGTTCGGCCTGGGTGCGGGCTTTCCAGCCGAGGTCGAGCGGGGCCATGAGGTCGCTGAGCTGCTCGCCATCAAAGATCATGCGGTCGAGGATGCCGTCCACGAAGGTTTGCAGGGCGGAGGTGGCGAGATTGTGCCGCGCGGCGATGGTGGCGAGTTCCTTGGCGTCCTTCTCTGCCTTGAAGCGGGTGTAGCCGTCGCGGATGGCGGTTTCGCTGAGGCCCTCGCCTGCCTTGAGCGTGCCGATGTATTCGGCGATGTCGTCCCGCTCGTTCATGAACTTGGCATCGGCGCTGATGAGGCCAATGAGTTCCTCGCGGGTCATCTTCGACTTGCCCGGACCTTTTTCCGAGAACTTGGCGATGAGGCCCATGATGTAGTCGTAATCTATCACGGCGGAGGCGAAGAGCACGAACTCGAAGTCGATCTGATCCACGGGGTCGTTGGAGCCGGGTTTGTCACCGCCCTTGCCCTGCTGTTCCTTGAGCCTCTTGGCGGTTTCCAGATACTGACCCTTGAAGCCGCGCAGGTTTTCCTCGGGCAGCACCTGCTCGATGCTGGCTCTGTTTTCCTCGGTGAGGTCGGTGTATTGGTCGAGCTGGGTTTTGAGCCGCTGGACTTCCTTGAACTGGGTGCAGAAGGCGGCCTTGGCGGCATCGCCCTTCAGATTCGCCACGGCGGAGGGCGTGCAATCGAGGCCCTGGGATTTCATGAACGTTTCCAACTCCCGCACGGCGGCCTCCAGCTTCTGGATGACGACGGGGGCCTTTTCCACGAGCCAGATTTCCCGCGCCTGCTCGCCGGATTTTTCCCCGGAGAAGAGGGCGATGGCAGCATCCACGGCGTCCTGCTGCTGGCGAAAGTCGAGGATGTTGCCGTAGGGCTTGGTGCCGTTGATTACACGGTTGGTGCGGGAAAAGGCCTGGATCAAGCCGTGGTGCTTGAGCGTCTTGTCCACGTAGAGTGTGTTCAGGAACTTGGAATCGAAGCCGGTGAGCAGCATGTCCACGACGATGGTGATGTCGATCTTCTGCGCGGCGGGAAAATCGGAGTTCGGCCACTGTTGGTCTTTGATGCGCTTCTGCACATCCTGATAGTAGAGATCGAATTCAGAGATGCGGTGATTGGTGCCGTAGCGGGCATTGTAATCCGCCATGATGGCCTTGAGTGCGGCTTTTTTGCCCTCGGGGTCTTCCTCGTTGTCCGCCTGCTCCTGCGGCAGGTCTTCCTGGATCTGCTTCACATCCGGATCTCCCTCGGCGGGCGGGGAGAAGACGCAGGCGATGTTCAGCGGCTTGAACTCGGGATCGGCGGCCAGTTTATCCGCCTGCATCGTCTTGAACAGGCCATGGTATTCGATGGCGTCATTGATGGACGAGGTGGCGAGAATGGCATTGAAGCGGCGATGGGCGGTTGAAGTATCGTGCTTGGTGAGTATGGCCTCGATGACGGCGCGCTTGGCGATGGCCTCGCCAGGTTTCGGCGGCTTCTTGTCCTTTTCCTCCTTGGGCTTGAAGTAGTCGATGTGGAAGCGCAGGACGTTTCCGTCCTCGATGGCGTGGGTAATGGTGTAGGCGTGGAGTTGCTTCTGGAAGAGGTCTTCAGTGGTCTTCATGGAGGCCTGCGTATCCTCGATCTTCTGCGAAGTGGCGTTTTGCTCGAAGATGGGCGTGCCGGTGAAACCGAAGAGCTGGGCCTTCGGGAAGAACTCTTTGATGGCTTTGTGGTTCTCCCCGAACTGCGAACGGTGGCACTCGTCGAAGATAAAGGCGATGCGCTTTTCCCGCAACGGCTTCAGCAACTCCTTGTAGGTGGGTTGATCGTACTTTTTCCGCTGCTTGTTGCGCTTGCTGGTTTCATCCAGTGCCAGGCCTAACTTCTGGATGGTGCAGACGATGACCTTGTCTGCATAGTCATCAGAGAGCAGGCGGCGCACCAAGGCGCCGGTGTTGGTGTTTTCCTCCACGCAGCCTTCCTGAAAGCGGTTGAACTCCTCGCGGGTCTGCCTATCGAGGTCTTTGCGGTCCACGACGAAGACACATTTCTCAATGTCGGGATTATCCTTCAGAAGGGTGGATGCCTTGCAGGAGGTGAGCGTCTTGCCGCTGCCGGTGGTGTGCCAGATATAACCGTTGCCGCAGTCTTGGTGGATGCTCTCCACGATTTGCTTGACGGCGTAGACCTGATAGGGCCGCATGATCATCAGCTTCTGCTCGCTGGCGATGAGCACCATGTAGCGGCTGATGGTCCGGCCCAGCGTGCATTTCACCAGGAAGGTCGCGGCGAAGTCATCGAGGTGGGTGATCTTCGTGTTCTTCTCGTCTGCAAACTGATAGATTGGCAGGAAGCGCTCATCGGCATTGAACGTGAAGTGCCGGGCATTGTTGTTAGCGAAGTAGTAGGTGCTGTCGCGGTTGCTGACGATGAAGAGCTGGAGGAAGCAGAGGAGGGTCTTGGTGTAGCCGTTGCCGGGATCGTTCTTGTAATCGACGATCTGCTCCATGGCCCGGCGCGGGTTGATGCCGAGGGTTTTCAGCTCGATCTGCACGCAGGGCACGCCATTGATGAGGATGATCACATCGTAACGGTGGTGGCTGTTGTCCGTGTTGATGCGGAGTTGGTGGATGACCTCGAAGGTGTTTTTGCACCAGTCCTTAATATTGACGAGGGTGTAGTTCAGCGGCGTGCCATCATCGCGGGTGAAGGCATTGATCTGCCGGAGAGTCTTAGCAGCAGTGAAGACATCCGGGGTGACGATCTCGTCGAGCAGGCGTTGAAATTCGCCATCCGTCAGATGGATGCGGTGGAGCGCTTCGAATTTTACCCTGAAATTCTGCTCCAGCGTGGCGCGGTCGTTGATTTCCGGGCGGTATTCGTATTTGAGGCTGCGGAGCTTCTCAATGAGGTTCTGTTCGAGATCGTTTTCAGAGAGAGTCATTGTGATGGCAGGCGGTTATTTATCGGAATGTGCGCGGGCTGCGATCTTCTCGCCCGCATTCCAGACTAACAATGGCGGCGAGGGAAGCAAGATCTTCCACTCGGCCAAAATCGCCACCACCCGCGGTCCACGGTGGGGTGCACATTCTCGACCCTAGAATAACGCCGGAACCGGTGTTTCCAGGCCAGAATTAGAATCCTCAGCCGTCGCATCCGTCCCATTCTTCCTCTTCTCTTCATCAACTCAAAAAACCAGCCCAGAAAAGCGGCGGAAAAAGCTGAAAAACCCTCACCGCCTCCTTTGCGTCTTGGCGTCTTGGCGCGAGACCATCTTCCTCTTCTCTTCCCATTCGTTACTCATCTTCACGCCGGATCATTATCCTGCTGTTCCTGCTCCTGTTCGAGCCGGTGGGTGATAACGGCAATGCGGCGTAAAACGTCCTCGACCTCGGGCGTGATGCGGTATTCGACCTCGGAATTGGCGGGGCCGTCTTCCGCTTTGCTGACGTCAATGCGCACCTTGTCGCTCCACAGATCGGGCCGGCGGTTTGTCAGCCAGAAGATGCAGGCCTTCGTGTCCGGCGGGTAATATTTCATGTATTCCACGCGTTGGGTGATGCCCTTGTGGGTGAGGATCTTGCCCCCTTATGGATCGACGCCAGTGCGGCCCAGTCCATTGAATCGATCACTGCCGAGGCCCGGCGTATTCGTGATTCTCACGGGAGCCTCTCGCTGGTGGTGGTGGACTACCTGCAACTGATCCGTGGCGGGAGATCACGCAATGAGATGCGGGAGGAAGAGGTGGCGCGGGTGTCCGGTGGACTCAAACAGTTAGCCAAGGCCCTGAATTGCCCCGTCCTCTCTGCCAGCCAACTCAATGAACAGGGACAGACGCGGGAATCCCGTGCCATCGCCCAGGACGCCGATGCTGTCCTAATCATCGCAGAGGACGGGATCAGAATTGCGAAAATGCGCAACGGTGTCCGGGACTCCGTTCTCAACCTGAAAATCGACGGCAGATTCCAACGTTTCACAGAACCCCAGCCATGACATGCGAACATCCACGACCACAGAATATCGCCGGAACTGCATCCTCTCGCAATATCCCAACGGGATTTCGTAACATCAGACATCCTGCCCCGGGGGAAAATG
>Ga0073936_10009310_pt1 | contig 12230 bp, 7 predicted proteins | sample AliMusrvi5mmetaG_FD_87041 | JGI IMG/M metagenome (GOLD analysis project Ga0073936, IMG submission 87041) | Freshwater lake bacterial and archeal communities from Alinen Mustajarvi, Finland, to study Microbial Dark Matter (Phase II) - Alinen... | ecosystem: Environmental > Aquatic > Freshwater >... | reverse complement strand
GGCCAGCGGAGGGAATAAAACCAGGAAACTGGAATACCTGATTCAGGAAGCGATTGAAAATAATTGTGATACAGTCATCACAGCCGGAGCGCAACAATCGAATCACTGCCGTCAGACAGCCGCCGCCTGCGCTGCCTCAGGATTGGAATGTCATTTATTGTTAGGTGGAACCGACCCGGAGAAATACAATGGGAACCTGCTCCTCTCCTACCTGCTGGGAGCAAAAATTCACTTTGCAGGAGAGAGCAGAAAGGGTGAAGATATTGATCTATTAAAGACCGAATTGGATACCAAAGGCAAAAGATGTTACATTATCCCTTATGGTGGTTCAAATTCCATTGGTGCACTTGGTTTTGTGAATGCTGTAAAGGAGCTGCAACAACAATTGACTACTCTTGATCTGGAAATCGGTTATATCTTCTTTGCCTCCAGTTCTGGTGGTACCCAGGCGGGATTAACATTGGGGAAAGATTTATTCGGGTTAAATGCCGAGCTAATGGCTGTCAGTATTGACAAAACTGAAACACAGGGATTATCGCTGGAACAGGTAGTTTTAAATATCCTTAGGGAGGAGAAAAACCTCTTTGGCTTTGAAAAGGATTACCGTCTTGAGGAGATCAGATTGATAAAAGGTTATGATGAAAATGGATATGGAGTGGTGACCAATGATGAGTTATTTGCCATAAAGGAGCTGGCAACTTCCGAAGGTATCGTGCTTGACCCGGTTTATACGGCGAGAGCTTTTTATGGAATGTTGGATCATTTGAAGAATAAGAAAATACCAACCGGTTCGAATGTGCTTTTCTGGCATACGGGTGGCTTGCCTGCAAATTTTTATTATGCAGATCAATTGCAATAAACCAATACCAATTAGCACAAAGCAATCCACAAAATTGTAATTTTCGGAAGTGAAAAAAACAACAATCATTCTTTGGATTGTCCTGACTTCCGGAATAAAAGTGTTCGGGCAGCCTTGCGGTGTGGTGCAGATTTTATCTGCCTTCCAGTGCAATCAGATTAACGCCATCCTCACACCATTAGATGTCGCATTAAAAAACGAAGATATTATTCATATCGATTCGCTGAGTAACGCTTTGATCTCTGCCTTTTCTGTACAGGGTGGACGGCCGGATGGGGCCGAAACTTATTATCCTTTAGTTTCAAATGACAAATGGTTAGATCTTAATCAGGCAATTACCTTATCGAGAGCCCTGATCGCAAAGGACAACCAAATTTATGCCGACTTATGGAAAGCGGCAAAAGGGATGGCTCCCCCTGCCTATCTGCCACATTCCCTTTACCTGAGGTCGTCTGCAGAAATCGCAGCCGGACTACTTCAGATTGCAGACAAAGAGAGCGATCTGACCCGAAAAGCTACTTATCAGTCGTGGGCAACCAGGGCATTGGACAGTCTGGCCACGATGCAATTACCAAGCGGGGCCTTCCCTTTTCCGGATCTCAGAACCTACGGCGATCCTGTTTTCACCTCCATCCTTAATGACTTTTTAAAAAGTTGCGGCGCCGATTCGGTGAACGTGTTAAAAAACGGATTTATCGTTGATGATAAAGGTTCAGGCGAGTTTAAGTTTGATGCGGGTGTAATTGCCAATGCCTATTATCAGGCATATTTTTATACCGGAAACATTAATTACAAAAATACAGCTATCAGGATTGGCAACTACCTTAAACCACTCACACTTAATCTGAACTACAATTACAACACCTTTGTTTCATTGGGACTTACCAGGACTTTTCAGTTAACCAGCGACACCACTTTTTTAAACCGTGCCGTAAAAAATTTAAGATATGGGACTTATCCGGGGCAGATCACCAACGGCCGTTGGGTGGATGGACATAATGCCAATTCAAGATATCACAGCATAATCATTCAGAATATAACCCAAACCATCCCTCTGTTACCCCTCTCCTATGCTGATAGGAATGGGCTGATTTCAATGCACATTAAAGCTGTCAGGAACATGGCAGCGTACACCTTCAGCTGCGGTTCAGCCACCGGATTCCGCTGGCTGTTAAAAGCATACGGAATGAATGGGTCGATTCTGCCGGTTAGCTTAAAGGATTCAGTCACAAATCTGATTGGAAGGCACATCAATCAATCCAATTTCAATGGTAAATACCTGGATGTTCCGACAATGGGCGAATACATGGAACTTGTTGAAGTTGTAACAGGAATACAAGGTATCGCAATTCCAAAGTCTGTTGGGCTAAAAGTTTATCCAAATCCAACAAGTGGGATAGTCAACCTTGATTTAACCTTATCAGTAGCCACAAACGTGAGTTTATTGGTTTTCGATATGTTTGGAAAACTGATAAAACAAATTGATTTAATCCGCATTAATAATCAGCTGCCTGCAAATGAACAGTTTTGAATCTGATTTGTTAAATGAGAAGGTGAGAGACAATGTATAGCTGGTATTGTTTGAATATCCCTACACGATTCCCGGCACTGAAATGGAGTCCGGAAACCATAATCAAAAACGGGGCGGATTCGAAAAGCCTTACGAGTAGAGTTAAATCATTATATCTTAGTTATATGTTTAAAATATTTATTCGTCACAAACTTGAAGATTATGCAAAATGGAGACCGCTGTTTGATGAGCATAGTGTCTTACGTGGAAAGTATGGCTGCACAGCCTCAGCTGTTTTTACGCATGTAGATAATCCTAATGAGGTGCTTGTCGAAACGGTATGGGAAAACAAGGAGGGTGCGATGCAATTCCTCCAGGATCCTGGCTTAAAGGCTACGATGGAGAAGGCCGGAGTTATTGGTGCCCCGGAATTTTCATTTTCAGCATAAAAGCAATTTAGAAAAATGAATCCGGTTTAGACTCCGGATTCACTTTTATTAGAATAAATTAATCCAATATTTACCTGCAGGAGTACCAACTCAACTATCCCCGTGAGAGCACCTGAAGGACAATAATCAAAACACAAAACGATCAAAATGCATAAAGACCTTATTATCAGTTCAAGACAGCTTGGATTTATGTGGCCGGTAACGAATCCGTTTTTATTTTGTGCCCACCATAACGATGATTATCCTGCAGGGGACGAAGCTATGGGTGTGGCACCATCGGCACTTCGGGGTCGGGATATTGGGAATGATTTTACCCCAAAGGATGGTTGGCGAATGTATCATGGCAGCACAGTCCCTGGTTTTCCTGTCCATCCGCACAGAGGATTCGAAACCATTACCATTGTCAGGAGAGGTTTTGTTGACCACTCCGATTCGCACGGTCAGGCAGGAAGGTATGGCGGAGGCGATGTGCAATGGATGACAGCCGGTTCAGGACTTCAACATAGTGAAATGTTCCCGCTGCTCAATAAAGAGTCCGGAAATCCAACCGAATTATTTCAGTTATGGCTAAATCTCCCAAAAGCAAAGAAATTTGCTGAACCACACTTTAAAATGCTCTGGTCCGAAGACATTCCTGTGCTCAAATCTGTTGACGAAGATGGAAAATCGATTGAAATCAATGTAATTGCCGGAACAATTAACAATGTAAATGCATTGGCTCCTGCACCTGACTCCTGGGCTGCTGATCCTGAGAATGAAGTCGCTGTATGGACCATAAAAATGGATGCCGCTTCCAAAATTGTCATTCCAGCGGCAGGTAAAGAGGTGAACCGTACCATCTATTTTCACTCAGGTTCATCAATCACGATGAATGGTTTTCAAATTAGTTCAAATCAGGCGATAGAGGTTAAGGCCGACCAGGAACTGACTATTGTAAATGGAAATTCACATGGTGAAATGCTGATTTTGCAGGGGAAACCGATTAATGAACCGGTAGTACAATATGGTCCGTTTGTAATGAATTCGCAGTCAGAGATCAGGCAGGCATTTGCAGATTATCAGGAAACCGAATTCGGTGGCTGGCTCTGGCCCCGCCGCGACCAGGTTCATCCGCGATCAAAGGGGAGGTTTGCCAAATACAAGGATGGTTCTGAGGAAACAAGGTGAAGAATGTTAAATTTCAAAAAAAGTTGATCATCAGACGCTATCTCCCTTCAAAAAAGAACTGATACGGTCAAATACTTCGTAAATATTCTTGACATTATCCAAGTAAATCTTATTTTTGTTCCACATTATTCGAATTCCCAATCAATTCAATCAAATAATATGGACAAGAAATCTCCGAATCGCAGAACTTTTCTAAAAGCATCGGTGGCTACAGTGGCCGGCATGATGATTATCCCCAGACATGTACTGGGTGGTCCAGGTTTTGTAGCACCAAGCGACCAGCTTACAAAAGCTATTATCGGTACAGGTGGTATGGGTCGGGGTCATATATCCTACGAAGGTACTAAAGTGGTAGCTATATGTGACGTAGACCGTAAACACCTGAAATTGGCTCAATCGCTGATCCCGAATTCAGTGCAAACCTTTCACGATTATCGCGAATTATTACTCAGGCCTGAAATAGACATCGTTCATATTGCCACTCCACCTCACTGGCATGGATTAATGGCCATCGAGGCAGCTCGCGCCGGTAAAGATATTTGGTGCGAAAAACCGATGACCAGAACAATTGGTGAAGGAAAGAGAGTTATTGAAGAGGTCAATAAACATGGGCGCATGTTCCGTTTAAATACCTGGTTCAGATTTAAAGACAATTTTTACGGCCTTGGGACAGAGGTTAAACCATTGAAAAAAGTGATCGACAGCGGCATTCTCGGATGGCCTCTGAAAGTAACCGTTAGCGGTAATACCGGTTTTGACTGGAAATTTTACTGGCGCGGTGAGACCAATCTTCAGCCTCAACCTGTTCCTGAAGAACTGGATTATGATTTCTGGTTAGGACCTGCTCCCCATCGCCCCTATAATGTTGAGCGCGTTCATTCCAAATTTCGCGGTTACTGGGATTATGATGGTGGTGGCTTGGGCGACATGGGTCAGCATTACCTCGATCCGGTTCAATATCTTTTAGGCAAAGACAATGACAGCCCAATAAAGATTGAAGTTGATGCACCTCAACAACACGAAGATGCTGTTGGCAGCTGGCGCAGGGTTGAATATACCTATGCCGATGGTTGTAAAATTATCCTGGACGGTGAAAACAAGGATAAGGACGCAGCCTATATTGAAGGTCCAAACGGAAAGATATTCAAAGGATTTGCATCGGATATCCCTAAACTACAACAGTTTATAGAAACTCTGGCAGACCCTGAACCACGAATCACGACATTCTCGGAATCGGTAAGAACCCGACAGAAATTTGCATTGAACGAGATGAACGGATACCGCTCATGCACATTGGTAAATCTGGGTATTCTTGCTGTTCGTCTGGGCAGAACCCTCCATTTCGATCCGGTTAAACAGGAGTTTATTAACGATGAAGATGCCAACCGACTGATTTATCAACCCATGCGTGCACCCTGGACAACTATTTGATATTTAATTTAAAATAATATTTCATGAACAAGATATACAACTCTATCCTGGTGATGCTGGCACTAATGCTGGTAATGTCAAATTTGCATGCGCAGGAAAACAGGACGCTAACCACAAAAATTGCCGATTTGTTAGCACAGATGCCCTCAAATAACCTTCAGCAAAGAGATAAATTGGCCGAAGAGCTAATTTCGCTTGGCGATGATGGGTTTCAAAAATTGGCTGATAAAATGGTACCCTCCGGAAAAGGAGATAATTCTGCTGTAGTTTTTGCGATAAACGGTTTAACCCGTTATGTGAGTCAGCCGGGCAAAGAGGTCCAAAAAGCATTCGCCGAAAAAGCTTTTATTGGTGCACTTGAAAAAGCTCCAGCTTCAGAGACCAAAGCATTTTTTATGCGACAGCTGAAGTTAATCGGAACTGATAAAGCTGTAAGCGCTGTTGCCTATTACCTGACGAACAGTGAATTATGCGAACCTGCAACCTTTGTTCTCACCTCTGTTGGCGGTGAAGCCGCAAAAAATGAATTATTGAAGGCATTTTCCAAAGCAGATGGTAATCCACTTGTTACCATTACACGCGCGTTGGGAGAGCTTCAGGTAAAAGCGGCGAACGCCTCTATATTAAAAAACATCGGTACAGAGCATCAAAATCTTAAAAAGGTCTCTCTGGCAGCTGTAGCAGCATTCGGAGTTGCAGAATCGTACGAGCCGCTTTTGGCAGCTGCGCAAAAAGCCGGATTTGTTTACGAACCGTCAAATGCAACTTCGGCATTTGTCACCTATGCTCAAAAGCTGGGAGAATCGGGAAATCTTCAACTTTGTGCAAAAGCATGTGATGAAATTATGACCATATGCCAGTCACCTGCACAATTGCATTCCAAATCTGCTGCACTCGCTATCTATAACACCTATTTCGAAAAAGAGGCGCAGGTTAAACTACTTAAAGCATTTGATAGCAATGATAAAGCTTTCAGATTTTCTGTTCTGAATCTTGTTGCCAAAAGTAAACTGGCATCGACCAAAGATTGGGTTGCCAAAGCAAAAAAAGCTCAGCCTGAAGAAAAATCAGAAATCATTACAATGCTGGGTAAGAAGGGAGATCTTTCAGCAGTTGAGTTTATTCAGAAACAGCTTGGAAATCAATCTCCTTTAGTAGGAGAAGCTGCTATTTCTGCATTGGCTAAACTTAAAGGAAAAGAAGCAGTAGCCGAGATTACAGCGCTATTGAAGAAGGGTATTCAACCTGAATATTCTGCAAAATGTCTCATGTCACTGGTAGATGAAAAGGGTCTTGCTCCAATAGCTGCAATCCTTGAAAGTGCACCTGAGAACTCTAAAAGTGAAATCATTGCAATTATTGGGGCAAAATCAGGGAAGCAGTTCTTTAATCAGATCTATAATTATACTTCGAGTACAAATCCGGCAATCAAATCAGCTGCTTTTGCTGCCTTAAAGAATACTGCATCTGCAAGTGATACCGACCGGTTACTGAAGCTCCTTTTTGGTACGGATGATAATGATAAAATCAAGAATGTTCAGGATGCTTTGGTAAATGCAGCTTTGGATATTAAAGGTGAAGTTTCACAGACAGCACCTCTGCTGTCACAGCTTGGGAATGCCCCTAAAAAGGGTAGAATCCTGGAAGTACTGCCCCGTCTTGGCGGAACACAGGCATTGAAAGCGGTTACCGGTTTTGTAAACTCTTCTGATAAAGCTGAGCGTGATGCAGCAGTTAATGCGCTGATTAACTGGAAAGACTATTCTGCTTCAGCATCACTGTTTGAAATTTGCAAAACTGCAACCGGTGAAAAACAATCCGGGATAATCAAGGGATTTTTACGTCAGGTTAAAGGAGCCGCCATACCTGATGATCAGAAATTATTGCAGTACCGGAAAATATTACCTTTGGCTACCAGCAAAAAGGATAAAATACTTATTATTGAATCTATTGGTCAGATTAGAACCTTTCTTGCCCTTGTAACAGCTGCCTCATTCCTTGACAATCCTGAATTAAAAGCGGAAGCTGCCCAGTCTGTGATGGCAATCGCTTTACCATCAGAAGGGAAAAGTGGTTTATCAGGCATCGTGGTGCGTGATGCACTCACCAAAGCTTCAGACCAACTCTCAGGAAGCGAAAGCGATTACGATAAAGCAAAAATCCTCAAATACCTGGCAGAGATGTCCTACGAAGACGGACTTGTCCCAATGTTCAACGGGAAAGACCTGACCGGTTGGCAGGGGTTGGTTGGAAATCCTATCACACGCAAAAAGATGGATCCTAAGGAACTTGCCAAAAAGCAGATAGAGGCCAATCTTAAATCGGCAACCAACTGGTCAGTAAAAGATGGATGTATCGTTTTCAACGGATCAGGTGATAATCTTTGCTCGATCAAACAGTATGGTGATTTCGAAATGGTTGTTGACTGGAGAATTACCAAAAAAGGGGATAGCGGAATCTATCTGAGAGGATCACCTCAGGTTCAGATCTGGGATACTTCACGTGTGGAAGTAGGCGCCCAGGTTGGTTCCGGCGGATTGTACAACAACAAGAACATCAAGGTGAATCCTGCAAATCCACTGAAGGTGGCAGATAATCCTGTAGGCGATTGGAACACTTTCAGAATAAAGATGATTGGAGAGAAGGTCACCGTATACCTGAATGGGGAATTGGTCGTTGATAATGTTACACTTGAAAATTACTGGGATCGTTCAATTCCAATCTTTCCGAAAGAATCGATCGAATTACAGGCACATGGTACCGATCTTGCCTTCCGTGATATTTATGTTCAGGAACTAAATAATAACGAATACACTGTTCCGGAGGAGGAAGCCAAGGAGGGATTTAAACCATTGTTCAACGGCAAGAATTTTGTTGGCTGGGTAGGAAACAGGGTTGACTATCATGTCGAAAACGGCGAGATCGTTCTTCATCTGGACAATGGTCCGTCACATGGCAATATTTTCACGGCCGATGAATACAGTGATTTTATCTATCGTTTTGAATTCCAATTAACTCCTGCAGCCAATAACGGACTGGGAATTCGCGCACCGCTCGAAGGCGATGCAGCCTATGTCGGAATGGAGTTACAGATTCTCGATAATGAAGATCCCGTCTATTCAGCGCTTGCACCTTATCAGTACCATGGTTCAGTTTACGGCGTAATACCCGCAAAAAGAGGCTATCTGAAACCTGTCGGGCAGTGGAACTATGAAGAGGTGATTGCCAAAGGTCCACACATTAAAATAACCCTGAATGGAACAATTATTCTTGATGGTGACATCAAAGAGGCCTCCAAAAATGGGACAGCAGACCATAAACCACATCCGGGATTACTGCGTGAGAAAGGCCATATTGGATTCCTGGGACATGGTTCGGTCGTTAAATTTAAAAACATCAGACTTAAAGACCTAAGCAAAAAATAAAATCAATCTCACTATCATTTAATTGACAGAGAATTAGTGATTAGAAACTTTCGATTAAGCCACTCTATTCAGTTTACTTGACTGAAAGAGTGGCTTAATTCGGTTGAAACGGCATAAATTAACCATTGACAATTAAACTAAATTGACTTCATGACTAATTCAAATCTTTCAGGTCCAGGTCAGGACAGAATGCTCTCCATCGATTTTTTCAGAGGGTTCACGATGTTCATGCTCATTGGGGAGTTTTCCGGCTTTTTCGATCGAATGATGGATCCTGCACTCAGTGGAACGATTATTTCGGCGATTGGAAATCAACTTCATCATGTCGATTGGATTGGTCTCCATTTCTGGGATTTGATTCAGCCGTTTTTCATGTTTATCGTTGGAGTTGCCATGCCATTTTCGATGACCAAAAGGTGGAACAGGGGAGACAGCTGGAATGCAACGCTCCGACATGCTGCAATTCGTTCACTGGTATTACTGGTTTTAGGCTGGTATCTTTATTGCATTGGTCCGGGAAAGGTCACTTTTCGGTTCACAAATGTGCTTGCACAATTGTCTGTTACCTATTTTATCGCATTTTTACTCATGAAAAAAGCGGTTAAATGGCAAATTTTAGCCTCTTTTCTCCTCATATTGGTTTCTGATATCCTCTACAGGTTTTGGAGCATCGAAGGATTTAACCAACCTTTTACTCCCGATCATAATTTTGGATCGTGGTTTGATCTGGCACTTACAGGGATGCCAGGGGGAGGCCACTGGGTATGTTTCAATGCAATTCCAACAACAGCCCACACTATTTGGGGAGTAATTGCAGGAATGATCCTGATGAACCAATGGGAACCTATTAAGAAATTCAAAATATTACTTTTTGCCGGAATCATCTGGGTGATTGCCGGATATGCTTTAAGCTCGTTTATTCCGATTATCAAACACATTTGTACGAGTTCCTTCGTGATTGTAAGTGGCGGCTGGTCTCTTATTGCTCTTGCCCTCTCCTACTGGATAATTGATATAATGAACTTTAAAAAATTCACCCTGTTTTTTGCAATAGTAGGGATGAACCCGCTTTTTATTTACCTTTTTGCCCATACGAACGGAGGGTCATGGATCGGAAAAATTGTTAAGCCTATTGTTCAAACCATTTTTGAATATTTCAGTCAATTTACCGTCGACATTATGTTATCGGCTGCTGTGTGGGCGGCATTATGGGGAATTTGCTATTTTCTGTACAGTCGAAAAGTATTTATCAGGTTATAGTCAGGACAAAATCATTTGACCTGAAGATGCCACAGATTTTTACCAAAAATTATTTAAATTGAAACAAAGAATTAAGAAATTTGGCACTAACCTATTGAAATTAGGAGTTTCTGTTGCCGCAATCTGGTGGGTGATGTCAAAAATCTCCTTCCACGAAGTTTTGGGTGTTTTTTCATCTGCAAATATTTTATTCCTGTTTGGTGCTTCTCTCTTTTTAGTTTTATCCTTTATTTTATCAGCCTTTCGGCAGAATCTTTCGTTCCGAAATACAGGGGCCAATCTTTCACAGTTACTAAATATCAAGCTCTTCTGGCTTGGAATGTTCTATAACCTGTTTTTACCGGGAGGTATCGGCGGCGACGGATATAAAGTCTACCTGGTAAGCAAATACAGGAAAAACAGCATTAAAAAAAATATCGGCACAATGCTCGTAAACCGGATTGCAGGGCTCGTTGCCATTGGAATGATCACTGTGGTTTTATACTATCTTTCAGGGCTGAAAATTCCATATGGTAATTCGGCATGGATAGGAATACCTCTCGTATATTTCCTTTATATCTTTGTTCTCCGATATTTTTTTAAAAGTTTTCTGAAAATCCATGCAGGACTATTTTGGTGGTCAATGGCGTTGCAAATGATGCAATTTTTATCCGCGCTGTTCATCCTCTTTGCATTTCATCAAACTACCGGACTTTTTGACTATCTCTTTCTCTTTTTTGTTTCTGCAATTGCAACAGCGCTTCCAATAACCATCGGCGGGATTGGAGCACGCGAAATGGTTTTTCTGGTCGGTGCCAAAACGCTTGGGCTGGATAATGAATTGTGCATCGCCCTAAGCCTTATGTTTTTCCTGATTTCAGCAATTATTTCCCTGGGAGGTTTGTATTGGGTTTTCTTCCCCCCTTTCCGCCGGGAACAGATTCCCGGTCATTCGGCAGATTCAGAGAACCCACTTCTGGATTAAGATCAATTTTAATTCCCCGGGAGAAGTAAAACGACAGTTAGGGTATAAGCTATACTTTTTCTGCCAGTATAAATTCCAAAAGTTTTTGTGATGGTAATATATTCAATTATTGTAATTTACTTCCTTTCGATGCTGATGATTGGAATAATATCTTCCCGAAAAATAAAGTCGGAGGCAGACTATTTTGTTGCCGGAAAGCGGGGAAATATATGGCAGATTACAGGATCACTTCTGGCAACGATACTGGGCAGTTCGGCAATTCTGGGAACTGCAGATCTGGCACTTACACAAGGATGGGCAGCTTCATGGCTCTTACTTTGTGCCTCATTCGGACTTTTAATGCTGGTTCCAGTTTCGATGATGGTCAGACGTCAAGGAAAGTTTACCCTCCCTCAAATGATTGGCGATTTTTACGGACCACAAGCCAAAATGATCTCCTCAGTTATCATTTCTATTGCATGGATTGGCATAATTGCAGCTCAGATTATAGGTGCCGCAAAGGTACTCACAGGATTTACCGGTCTGGATTATACCCTTGGAGTATGGGGTTCAGGTGCTGTATTTATTTTTTATACGCTGATTGGCGGACAGATATCTGTTTTGAAAACAGATCTTTATCAATCTTTTATAATTATAGGTGGAATTTTACTGACAGCAATCTACCTTCTGTTCAAAGAGCCTGTCTCTCCTCTGCAAATGACCTTACTAAAATTTCCCTTTAACGATGGATTTCATTTCTTCGATCTGATTGTTTTGCTCTTAACCTATTCCACCACTTTTGTTGTGGGTCCAGATATCTATTCGCGGATTTTTTGTGCCGAAAACGAACATATTGCGAGAAAGAGTGTTTTGATTAGCGCTATTATCCTGATTCCGTTTTCGTTGTGTATCACTTTTATAGGTGTATTTGCAGCTTATAAATTTCCCGGTATTCATCAGCAGAATGGTTCAGCACTTATACCTGTAATGCTTGCGACCCTACCCGATTGGGGCGTTGGGCTGATGATCGCTGCGTTGTTATCGGCTGTAATGTCTTCCGGCTCAACGGCTTTACTTACCTCATCCACGATTATCAGCGATCCTGTCTCAAAAGGACTCGAAAAACATCATTCAATGCGCAACACCAAAGTAATTATGCTTATTATTGGGCTATTAAGTATATTGC
>Ga0073936_10009308_pt1 | contig 12232 bp, 8 predicted proteins | sample AliMusrvi5mmetaG_FD_87041 | JGI IMG/M metagenome (GOLD analysis project Ga0073936, IMG submission 87041) | Freshwater lake bacterial and archeal communities from Alinen Mustajarvi, Finland, to study Microbial Dark Matter (Phase II) - Alinen... | ecosystem: Environmental > Aquatic > Freshwater >... | reverse complement strand
GCGGGAGGCTCCGCGCCGACCCCACCCGCCGCGGAGCCTCCCGCGCCACCAGCGACGCCTGCGGCACCTGCGCCCGGGCAGTGAGTTCCGGGATTCAGCCAAAGCGGTTGTGGCGCTGCGCTTCCCACCGCAGCCACGGATGGTTGCGGTCTTCATGGATTTTCTGGTATGGATTTCCGCACCATTTGTAACGGACCGTATTGGGCATCCCGCTGCCGCCGGCCAGACCGGTGAAATATTCGCGACCCGGGTGGCGTATTTTGAGGAGTCCTCGGCCGCGACCCGCCTGCCATGATCCCGCGACGAGCAGGGTGGGGGGTCTTGCCGGTTTTCCTTCAATGCACCATCATCTAACAACGAATTTGGCCGGCGTGGCCATGGCCGCGGGGATTTACCTGGCTGGCGTTTGCGGGAAGGCCGCCGCCGCCGCCGCCCCGCCGATTGTCGTGGGGGAGAAGGATCTTGCCATCACCGGCGAACTCGGTCCGTTCGCTGCCGCGTGGGACCTGCAACGCCCGGCGGCGAACCTGCTGCTGGCGACCTTGACTCTAACGGCCAATCAAGCGGCCACCCCGCCGCCGCTGGAGGTGAAGTGGCAGTTTCCTGCGGTAAACCTGGCGGGCGTGTGGACCTCGGATATCGGCAAGGCCAATTTCGACCACCAGGGAGTGGAGGTGCAATCGCGGGCGGTGCTGCGCTCGCCCTTGGTGATGTTTCTCGGACCGGACGACGGCAACCGCTTCACCGTCGCCCTGTCCGACGCGCTGCGACCGGTTAGCATCGGCGGCGGCGTCAAGGAAGAGGATGTCAACATTCATGCCTCGGTGAAATTGTTTGGCGGCAAGCAACCGCCGCTCAAGGAGTATCGGGTCACCTTTCGCATCGATACCCGCCCGTTGCCCTTCTATCAGGTTCTGCGCGACACCGCGCGCTGGTGGGCGGCGCAGGACGGGTACCAGCCGGCCCCGGTGCCCGAGGCGGCACGCGTGCCGCTCTATTCGACATGGTATAGCTATCACCAGAGCATCGACCCCGCAGCGATCCTCAAGGAGTGCGGCCTGGGCGGCGAAATCGGCACCGAGGGTGTGATTGTCGATGATGGCTGGCAGACGCTGGACAGCAGTCGCGGCTATGCCTACACCGGCGATTGGAAGCCGGAGCGCATTCCGGACATGAAGGGCTTCGTTGATCAGGTGCATGCGTTGCACCAGAAATTCATCCTGTGGTATGCGGTGCCGCTGGCGGGCGAGAAATCCGCCGCCGCCAAGCGCTTCGAGGGCAAGATGCTGTTCTTCAACGCCGGCTTGCACGCCCACATCCTCGACCCCCGCTACCCCGAAGTGCGCGAGTATCTCATCGGCCTCTACGAAAACGCCGTGCGCGAGTGGGGCATCGACGGCCTCAAGTTGGATTTCATCGAACTTTTCGCGTCGCAGGGAAACACGGTCCTAACAGCCGATGGCGGGCGCGATTTCGCCTCGGTGGACGAGGCGGTGGACCGCCTGTTCACCGACATCATGGCACGGCTGCGCGCGCTCAAGCCGGACATCGCCATCGAGTTCCGCCAACCCTACAACGGCCCGCTGATGCGCAAGTACGGCAACATGCTGCGCGGCGTCGATTGCCCCAACGCCGGCCCCGTCAATCGCAAGGAGACCGTCGATCTGCGTCTGTTGGCCGACCGCACCGCGGTTCACAGCGACATGATCGCGTGGCACCCTAACGAGCCGGTGGCAGGCGCCGCCTTGCAGATTCTCAACGTGCTCTTCAGCGTGCCGCAGCTCTCGGTGCGCCTCGGCGAGGCCTCGCCGGAACACCTCCGGATGATCCGCTTCTGGTTGCGCTACTGGAAGGACAACCGCGCTATCTTGTTAGACGGCGAGTTCCAGCCGGTTTCGCCAGCCGAGAACTACCCGATGGTGCTGGCGCGGAGCCCGGACAAGCTGGTGGCCGCGCTCTATCAGGACATGGTGGTCGCGCCGGGCCCGCAGCCCCCGCCGCAGATCGACGTGGTCAATGCCAAACCCGGGCCGACGGTGGTGCTGAATTTCGAGCAGGACTTGGGCCAGGCCAGTGTGCGGATTCGCGACTGTCTCGGCACCCAGATCAGCGAGCAAACGCAGGCGATCACGGCCGGCGTGCGGGCCTGGGCGGTGCCGCCATCCGGGTTGTTGGAGATCCGCCGCGTGGCGCCGCCAAAATGACGCCGTGAATGGGTGCTTGAACAAACCGGCCCGGTCTCCCTCGTGCGGCGTGCGGACGGCTAGCGGGTGGTTTGCGCAGCGGTATAGGAATGACCGAATTTCTCCCACTGGAGGCGGGTGATGCGGGATTCGAGGGATTGGAGCGGGGATTCGCCGGTAGCGGCCGCGGTGACGGGGGGAAATCCAAGGACTTGTTGGAGACGGTTGCCGATGACGCGGAAAATCCGCCGCAGTAGCTCGGTCTCGAGCGTGTCGGATTTGGTGACGGTGAAGGAGAGGGTTTCGGTCGCGGGGGATTTCTCGGCGGGGCCGCTGAGCCAGAGAGCGATGGTGGCGGGGGCTTCCTTGGCGCTGGGCTTGGCGCTGGGTTTGGCGCTGGGTTTCGCACTTTTCTTGGTGCCGCTTTTGGCAGGGCTCTTGCGGTTGGTGGCGACGATTGCGGTGACTTTCAAGATGCCGGAGGATGCTTGTTCGAGGTCTTTGGCGGCTTGCTCGAGAGCGTTCTTGAGGGATTTCTCGAGGTTGGTGCCAGTGCTGGCGTGAATGACGACGGAGATGGCTTTGGAAGACTTGGTGTTCCACGCGGGCAGGGTCGGACGGAGGCGTCGGATGGCCGCGACGGCGGCCGTGGCTTGGGACGGTTCCGCCGTGGTGGAATCCAACACGCGTTCCCAAGCGAGCAGCGTGCGGGGCAATTCGCCGGCGGTTTCCAACAGCGAGGCGAGTTCGATCAGATGCCGGGCTCCCTTCGGGGCAAGCTCGGCGTAGGTGTCGAGGCCGGGGTTGGGGTTGAGATCGCCAATCTCGACGGCGGGTTCCGGCTTTTTCTCCGGGCCGGGACTGGCCGGCGCGGGGAGTGGGGCGGCAGCAGGAGCGACGGAAGGCAGGATTTCCGCAGGCGGCAGCGCGGCCGCGGCTTGTTGGCGGACCGTGGCGAGTTCCGCCTCCGACGGGGGGGTTAGAAAATTCGTGTCGCGAACGCCCAGCCACCACACCATCAAGGGCACCATGATAGCGAGCAGAATCGAGATGGGCAAGGGAACGCGCACGGACGGATACTGGCCTGTAATGGAGTCGGCGCAAAGCCGAAAGCGAGGTTTTGTCGAACCGGATCCGGTCACCTGCTCGCTGCCACGTGCCTCGGGGCGCGGATTTGAGCAACGTGACCTTCACCCTGAGCGATCACGCCACCCTATCGTCGTTTGTCCTGACAGCCAATCGGTATCTTCAGCCAGCCGGCAGGGAAAAAGCCGCCGCGATGGCGCGGCGGCTCGCGGGATTCATGAGTGGGGGGGGCGCCTCACATGGCGAATTGTGCCACGTGCGGCTTGACCAGGGCTAGGTAGTCGCGCCAAGCCATCCGAATCAGTTCGGTGTGGGAGCCGGCGTTGAAGACAATCTCGGGCTCGGCCGCGATTTCGGGCGAGACGTAGACGGGCAACTCGTAGAGATTGCCGAAAGGCGGCATGGCACCGGTTTCGCAGTCGGGAAAGTATTTCTTGAATTCATACTCATGCGCCAGGCGGATATTGTCGCATCCGGTCAAGGCCCGCAGTTCCTGCACCTGCACGCGCCGATTCGCCGGCAGCACGGCCATTGCCAATGCGCCGTCGATGATGACCATCACGGTTTTCGCGAAGTCACGTCCGCGGATGTGGGCCGACTGGGCCACTTCCTGAGCCGTGAAGGCGGGCGAATGGGTGATGGTGACATATTTGACGTGGTGTTCGTCGAGGTAGTTTTTGAGAGATTTGGCAAGCATCGGATTTTCCTCGCTTTCCAGTTGCCGGACGCGACGGGCGTGCCGGCGGCTTGATGAATTGTGGCGCACTGCCACGGGATACACACGACCATTCGATGCGCGGTGTGCCGCGCATCGATGACGGAGAGAACTTGTTCAGGGTGTGGGTCGGTTTGCCATCGCCACCTCCAATCCGCTCGTCCACCGATACCCGGGAAGGTCGCACGGAATCTCAGGGGCGCAAGGGGTTTTTGTGTCTGAATCCTCGATGACAGGGCAGTGCGATCTCACCGCCCATCTGACTCCGGGCAGGATGCCCGGACCACGGTGGCGCGGGCATCCTGCCCGCCGCCCTTCTTCACAAGGTCTCATCCATTTTCCCCCGAGTTCAGGATGTCTGAGCATGGCAGCCGGCAGGATGCCGGCGCTCCCCAACGCCCGCGGATCAGTGGAAATCGTGGGACTCCGTGGCGTGGCTGGCGGAGATGCCCGGCAACGGCTCGACGTGGGTGACGTAGACCGTCGGGTGGTCGCCTTCGGAGCGCTGGAGCCGGCCCTGGGCTAACAAAAACGGCTCGCTGGTGATGACCAGGCGCAGGCGCTGGAATGTCGCCCTGGGCACGAACAGGTTGGCGATGCCGGTTTCGTCCTCCAGCGAGATGAAGCAATGGCCCTTGGCGGTGCCCGGCCGCTGGCGGCAAATCGCCATGCCGGCGATGGCCACCGCCAAGCCGTTGGGCAGGTGTTGCAGGTCGCGGGCGCGGAGGATGTCCGGCTTGCCTGCCGCCTCGCGCCATAACCGCAGCGGATGCGGCCCGGTGGTGGCTCCTTGCACTAACAAATCCGCCGCCAGCCGCCCCGCCGGCGTCATGGCCGGCAGCACGCCCTGTCGATGGGCCGAATCCGGCTGCAGCAGGTCGTCGTGCAAGGGCAGTTCGACCTGCCACAGCGCCTGCCGCCGGTGGCCGGTTCCGGGTAACTCATTGAGGGCGCCGGCCTGGGCTAACAGGCGTTTCTCCCTCGCGCCCGGCCGCACCCGTGTTAGAAAATCCCCGATGGAATCAAACGGTTCCCGCTCCCGCTCGGCGACGATTCTAACAATCGTGGCGGCCGCCAGCCCCTTGAGCCGGCGCAGGCCCAGCCGCAAGGTGGCATCGTCCACGACTTCGGTCAGGGCCGCGCTGTGCAGGCAGCACACCGGTTTGATCCGCAGCCCGTGGCGCCGCGCGTCCTGGATGAGCGTGTTGACCGAATAAAACCCCATCGGTTGGTTGTTGATGAGCCCGGCATAGAATTCCGCCGGATGATGGACCTTGAGCCAGCAACTCGCATAAGCGATGAGGGCGAAAGATATGGCATGACTCTCGGGAAATCCGTAGAGCGCGAACGAGCCGATGGAGTTGACGATTTTTTCCTGAACGTCGGCCGCCACTCCGCGTTCGTCCATGCGCAGGCGGAGTTTGGCGCTCACCCGTTCCATGCGTTCGTCGCTGCGCTTGAAGGACATGGCGCGGCGGAGTTCGTCGGCCTCCGCGCCGCTGAAACCGGCCACCGCCATCGCCATCCGCAGCACCTGCTCCTGAAACAAGGGCACCCCCAGCGTGCGTGTTAGAATTTCCTCGCAGGCCGGATGGATGCAATCGACTTGCTCGCGGCCGTTGCGGCGGTTCAGATAGGGATGCACCAGATCCCCGACAATCGGCCCCGGCCGGATGATCGCCACCTCGATGGCCAGATCGTAAAACGTCGCCGGCCGCATGACCGGCAAGGTGGCCATCTGCGCCCGGCTTTCCACTTGGAAAGTGCCGACCGTATCCGCGCGACACAACATCTCGAAGACCGCCGGATCATCTTTCGGAATCGTGGCCAGGTCCACCGGACGGCCGCGGCGCTCACATGTCTCCAAGGCCTGCTCCATCGCCGCGAGCATGCCCAGGCCTAACAAGTCGATCTTCACGATGCCCATGTCCTCGCAATCGTCCTTGTCCCACTGCACGACGTTGCGGCCGGGCATGGTGGCCGGCTGCAAGGGCACCACCGCATCGAGGCCGTGGTCGCAAACGATCATGCCGCCGGAGTGTTGGCCGAGGTGGCGCGGCATGCCGAGCACCGCGTGATAGAGATGGGAAAGCGCCGCCAAGCGGGGATGCGAAGGCGGCAGAATGCCAGCCACCAAATCCTCGAATTCCGCCTCGCGCCCGTCCGCGGCGTCCTCATCGCCCGCGCCCTCGCCATGGAATTTCGACGGCATGTTAGAAAAGCGCTCGGCGGCATCGGGGGGCAGGCCGAGCACCTTGCTCATTTCGCGGAAGGCGGAGCGCCGCCGGTAGGTGATGACGTTGGCGGTCATTGCGGCATTGCGCGCGCCATACTTTGCAAAGACGTGTTGGATGACTTCCTCGCGGCGCTCGCCGGAAGGAAAGTCGATGTCGATGTCCGGCCAACTCTGGCGGTTTTCGCTGAGGAAGCGCTCAAACAGCAAGCCGCAGCCGACCGGATCGACCGCCGTGATTCCCAACGCATAACACACCGCCGAGTTCGCCGCCGAGCCCCGGCCCTGACACAGGATGCCCCGCCCGCGGGCGAATTCCACCAGGTCGTTGACGATGAGAAAATACCCGGGAAAGCCCAGCCGTTGGATCATCGCCAGCTCGTGCTCCAACTGGCGGCGCACCTTGTTGTTGCAAACCCCGTAGCGGCGCGCGGCCCCGGCATAGACGCAGCGCCGCAACAACGTGCATTGTTCCGGCAGCGACAGGGGGTAGCCGCGACCATCGGGAAAATCCGGGAAGCGATAGTTGAGGTTTTCCAGAGTGAAGTCAATCCGATCGGCCAGCCGCAGCGTGTTTCTAACAGCATCCGGCAGGTCGGCGAACAGCGCGGCCATGGCACGCGGCGATTTGAGGTGCCGTTCGCCATTGGGAGCCAGCAAACGTCCCGCATGATCCAGCGCCACGTGATGGCGCAGGCAGGTGAAGGCGTCCGCCAGCCGCCGCTCGCCGCGTGTGGCGTGCAAGGGCGCGTTGCTGGCTAACAAGGGCAGCCGCAGGTGCGCCGCCAGATCCAGCAAATGGCGGTTGAGGCGGCCGTCGTTGCGCAAGCCGTGGCGGTTGAGTTCCACATAGACGTTGCCGCGGCCGAAGGTTTCCAGCAAGCGTGCGGCGGCATCCAGGGCTCCCTGCCGGTCGTCGCGCAGCAAGGGCCGGCACAGCGGCCCGTCGCGATCACCGGTGAGGGCGATCAAGTGCCCGCCGGCAAAGGGAGCACAGCCGTCGGGAGCACAGCCGTCGGGAGCACAGCCGTCCCGGCTGTGAGGGCGAACGGGCGTCCCGCCTGTTTTCCTGAGTGTTTTCCTGAGATGCCAATCCGTCAAATGCCGCGACAACATCCGGTAGCCCTCGCGGGTGGCGCACAGCACTGGCAGGCGTGAGCCATCGGGCAGTTCCAAGACACTGCCCACCACCGCGCGGATGCCCGCCTCACGGGCGGCATGATGGGCGCGGGCTGAACCGTAAAAGCCCGCAACATCGGTGATGGCGATGGTTTCGTGGCCGAGGCTGGCCGCGTGGCGGACCAATGTTTCCGGCTGGCTCGCGCCATCCAGGAAGGAAAAGGCCGAACGCGCGTGCATTTCCGCAAAGGGCGCATTCATGGGTAGATTCCCTCGAGTTGCCAGCGCTCCGGCGTTTGATAGACCAGCCGCAGCAGGTGACGGCTCTCGAGTTGAATGTCCCACTCAAGCTGTTGCCAAGCCGCGGCGGGCTCCCACCAGGCGCCGGAAGCGGGAAACGGTCCGCGCCAGTCCACGATGCGGCCCGGATGCGGGCCGCTGAGCAAGGCCAGCGGCCACGTCCGGCCATTGCGCAACTCGCTGGCCACGGCGATTGCGCAGGGCGGTCGGTACCGGTGCAAGGGCAGCGCCGCCTCCGGCCGGAATTCCGCAGCGGGGAAAGCACCCGCCGCTCCCGACCCTGCACGCAAGGTGAAGGCATCCGGCCGGTACGAGGCGGGCGGCACCGGAATGCCCACCCGTCCGGGCCCTAACATGGCTTCCAGTTTGGCGAGCGTTTCGGCCCAGCGTTCGGGCTGGGGCAAGCTGCGGCCGAACCACTCGCGTTGTGCGGAGGTGGCAAAGGTGCTGGCGGCATCGAGATGCAGCGCCGTGACCGCTGCGTCCAAACGCAGCGATTCCAACAAAGCTCGCAGGGGTGGCAGCATCCCCTCGACCGCGGTTTGCGGCTCGGGCAGACGGAGTTGGCGACCGAGCACCGCACCGGATTCCAGGACCAAGTGGAAATCCAAGCGGGCTGCTGCCAGATGGCGTGCCGCCAAGCGTGCCGCCAGCGTGTGCAGCAGGCGCTTGAGCGCAAACACCAGCGGCTCCAAAGCCTCAACCGGATCCTCGAAATCCAACGCCTGCGCCAACGAGTCCGGCGGCCGGTGCAGCCGCAGCAAGCGGCACACTTTGCCAAGCAACACATCATGCCAGCGACCTGCCTCCGGTCCCAGACGTTCAGCCAGCGCCTGGCGCGGCAGTTTCATGAAGTCTCCCAGCGTCCGTAGTCCCCATAATTCCAATAGTTCCAGCGTGTTCTCACCACCGCGCCCCGTAGGCGCATTCGTGAGAATGCGGGCACCGCGTCCCGTAGGCGCATTCGTGAGAATGCGGGCGGGCGAGTCCGCTTTCCCGCCGCCGTTGCTGTAGGCACATTCGTGAGAATGTGTCCGGCCATTGGCGTGTTCCTGAGCAAGCGGGGCTCTCCCACCCGCGTTGTCACCAACGCGCCTACCTGCCAGCCAACCAAGCACCTCCAGCGGCAACACGGCCAAATCCGCCGCTTCCACCACCCGCCCTCGCGTCGCTTCGTGAAGTGCCGCCAAATGCGCCAAATCAGGCGTAAGTGCTTGAGCATGCCAGAGTTCACTATCGTTTGAATCAAATGATTCAAACGATAGTGCGGGTGAGTTTTGACGCATCGCCAGATCCAGCAACACGGTATCACCACTGGTGATTTCCACATCCGGCGTGAGGGCTTCACCGAGCCGGATCAGATCCCCGCTGAGAGCCGTCTCGGCGGCAGGATCGCGGCCAAGCAGCAACAAATCCGGACAACGGACCAGTGCCCGGTTGAGTGGCCAACCGGCGGCGATGCCGGCCACTCGCGCGGCCGGATTGACCGCCAACACCCGGAGTTTCTCCTGCCGGGCGCTGCGTGCCGGGCTTGCCAAAATCGCACATGGCCGGTTCCGTCCCTCCACTCGTCCGCGCAGGGCGGCCGTCATGGGAAAATCCGGGATATGCAGTGCGGCAAACATGGCGGGTGATCAGGTGGCTTGGCGCAGCCGTTGCGAAACCGGCCGCAGTCGTTGCAACAATTCGTCGCGCGGCCGGTCAAAATCCCCGAGCGACAGGTCGGCCGACAGCACCAGCCGCAGGCTCGCCGGTGCCACCAATGAAACAGGCGCAAACACCACCAGCCGACAGCCGCTGCCCTCGGCGCTTTGTTTCAGCCGCCACCAGGCGGAGGCCGGCAGCGCCGCGAGATCCCGGCGGGCCAGCCCGGTCGAATCTAACAAAACCATCGGCACATTGCCGTCGCGCACGAGCCAGTCGGCCGCCTTGAGCATGTCGATGGCCGAGTGGCACCGCACCCATAGCAGCCGCGAGCAGGCATTGCCGGTGAACGACGCGGGGTCAAAGCCATCCGCCCCATCCACCAACACCAGTTCCGGGTGCGGACTGGCCTGCCCCGGCTCACCCAGCAAGCCGCCCAACAGCAACAACAGCCCGGCTCCCGCCCCGGCGGGAATCACCTCCGAAATCGCCCCCGCCGGAAACGTCGCTGCCGTCAACGGCATCCCAAGCAGCCCCGTCACCACCACTTCAGGCCGCACGCCATGCGCCTGTGGAAATTTTTCCCGCAGTTGTTGTCGCAAAATCGCCACCGGTGATGGGTTCACGCCCGGACCTTAGCACCGCTCAAGCAAGTGTTCAAGCGAACAATTTAAAATCCGTCGAACGCCTTGGGGATGGCGTGCTTCAAAATTCAAACAGGACCTGCGGGCTGTCCTGCTCTGCCTTCTTGGAGCGCTTTTTCGGCACCTGTAGCGGCGGTCTGTGACCGTCGCTGGTGGGATCGTCCGGCACTGCCTCCACCGGGCTCAGGGCCGGCGCGGCGGCGGCTTGTGGCGGCGGTCTGTGACCGTCGCTGGTGGGAATCTCGCGGGCGTCGCTCGGGGTGGCGTGCGCCTGGCTAACGCGATCACCTGTCACTGTTTGCGCGGCTTGCGGGCTGCCCACACCATCCCGCAGGCCGGCCACGGCAAAATTCAGGAACCGCGCCAGCGTGGTTTCCATGGAAGGTGTGCCGGCAAGCCCTTGCGACAGACGCTGCAAAGCATCCCCATGCGTCAGCATGTAAATCATCGCCCCAATCACGAAATGCAAGCGCCACAACAAATCCTCCTCCGCCAGCGTGGGCAGGGATTTGCTTAACACCTTGACGAAACGTCCGATCGAAACGACCAGTTGGGCTTCGATTTCGGCGGGCATTCCATGGCATTGGGTGCCGAAAATCCGGCCAACCAGCCTGGCGTACAACTTTTCAGACAATTCCGATTTGCCCACTTGGGTGATGAGCGGTCGCACGAAGGCATCCACCACCTCTTCGACCGGCACGGCATTGCCAGCCCACTTGCGCTCGGCAGCTTCCAGCCTCATCAGGCGTTCCTCATTCACCGGCGAGATGTAGCGCGTCATCACCACCTCCACCAAGCCATCCCGGCTGCCGAAATGGTAATTCACCGCCGCCACGTTGCCCCCGGCCGCCTGCGTGATGTCCCGCACCGACACCACGTCAAAGCCTCTTTCCGCAAACAACTTTTCTGCGGCTTCAACCAGTCGCAGCTTCGGACCTTCAATTGGAACAAATGTTCGGTTCATCGGTTGGTGCAGCCTGTGGCAAATCGGCCGCCGGTGTCAAACAAATGATTCAAGCGCGGGCGGTTTCATCGTTGTATCACAAACACAATTAGCGCCTTATGCATGTTTTAGAAATTTATCAATCGACGTGTTCATGGGGGTGAATCGAGCCATCGCGGATCACCAAGGTACGGTCGCCGGCCTTGGCGAGGTTATGGTCGTGGGTGACAACGACCAGAGTGACGCCATGTTCGGTGGCCAAATCGAGGAGGATTCTCATGATCTCGGCGCTGTTCCTGGAGTCGAGATTGCCGGTGGGCTCGTCGGCGAACAGCACTTTGGGTTCGTTGACGATGGCTCTGGCGATGGCGACCCGCTGTTGTTCGCCGCCGGAAAGCTCGGCCGGGAGGTGCTCGGCGCGATCGGCCAAGCCGACGCGCTCGAGCGCGTGCATGGCGGCGGCGGTGGAATCGCGGCCGGCGATGGCACCCGGGATGGCGACGTTTTCCACGGCGGTCAACTCGGGCAGCAGGTAGTAATTTTGGAACACATAACCCATGAGGGTATTGCGGAAGCGTGCCTGCTCGCGGCGGCCGAGGGAGTAGAGGTCGGCGCCGTTGATGTGGACGCTGCCGCGTTCGGGGCGTTCGAGTCCGGCGAGGGTGTAGAGGAGGGTGGTTTTGCCGGCGCCGCTCGGGCCGCAGAGAAACAGGCGTTCGCCGCGGCGGACGCACAGGTCGATGCCATGGAGCACCTCAATGGATTTGTTGGCCACCCGGTAGCTGCGGTGGACATCCACCGTTTCGATCATCACGTCGTTCACGCCGCGAGCCTGTCCCAAGCCGTGCCCCTGCGCAAGCACCGGTGTTGGGGAATTGGCGCATGGAAGTAAGCGTCCCGGTAGGCGCGTTTGTGTTCCGGTAGGCGCGTTTGTAAAACGCGGGGCTAGAAGTCCCGCTACCCAATAGCGCGTCCTTGGGCGGACGCATTCTGACGAATGCGCCTACGGGCTCTTGCCCGCGGCTCGTGGTTTGGTTTTTCGAGGTCAGCGTGGAAGAAAGGAACATGCAAGGAATTCCGATTTATTCCGTGAATTTGTCACTGGGCATTGTCGATATCTTCCGCGCCACGAGGGCGAGGAACAGCGGGAATTCCTGGGCGGCGCGGTGTTCGGCCTTGCTGAAGGGGCCGCCGGTCTGGGAGCGGCGGTGGCTGTAGAGTTCCTCGCAGGCGGTGACGGCGAGTCCGCCCTGACCGATGGCGGTGAGCAACTCCGCCAGCGGACGGTGATGGAAAGTCGTCTGCTCGCCGGAGGATTTGCCCGGATGGGTGGTGATCGCAATGTCCCGCGGCGAAGCGTAGGCG
>Ga0073936_10009304_pt1 | contig 12234 bp, 10 predicted proteins | sample AliMusrvi5mmetaG_FD_87041 | JGI IMG/M metagenome (GOLD analysis project Ga0073936, IMG submission 87041) | Freshwater lake bacterial and archeal communities from Alinen Mustajarvi, Finland, to study Microbial Dark Matter (Phase II) - Alinen... | ecosystem: Environmental > Aquatic > Freshwater >... | reverse complement strand
CCGTCCTTCTCGTGGGCATCGACCGGGCGCTTGCGGGCGTAGTGGGCTTTCAACCCCTCCTTGACGCTTTCGCCGGTTTTCTTCACGTCCTGGAGCAACTGCCCGGTCAGCGGATACTTTTCCTCCGTGAACCCGGGCCCGAGAACCTCGCTGAAAATTTCAAAGGGGTCGAGTTTCGCAGTCATTTTCGCGTGGGCAATCTGCTCCGGGGTCGCCGTGGCCTGGACCGCGAGCACATACTCCAGATCGCTCAAATCCGCCGCATCCCCCTCCTTCGGCGGCGGTGGAATCCGCTCGACGAAATACGAGACCGGCGGCATCGGCCATGCCGGCGCTTCCTTGGCGTGGCAAAGCCCGGCGAGGAGCAGGAGGAGCAGGGTGATTTTAGCTTTCATGGGATTCAGCAGGAGATTGTTTTGGCTGGATCATTAAGATAAGCGAAATCATAATAAGCAGCGCGTTTGAGTAGAAAATCTGTTGTAACCACTCCCGCCGGGCAAGCGAGAATCGATATCTCTGGGGCTCCGCTGGCGAGGAAAAGTTGCGGGCCCCATCATTGGGTCGTGAACACCGGGTCAATTTTCCGGTGAAGGCTGTGCCGTGTTCTCAAAAGCACGCAGGAAAGCCGGCTTGCCCGCCTTCAAATAAAAAACGACCATGACGTCACGCACGATTCCAGATTGGCGTGTGGACACGGTGATTTTCTGATCGTCTGCTTGCGCCTGACATGTGGAAAAACCCGGTTGCCCGGCGAACTCGGCGGATCCGCCAGGCAAAATCTCCCTCGAGTCGCTTCCGGCGGCAAACGTCAGTTTTTTTCCCGGCATGCCATTGATCACACGCAGGCGCACCATTCCGTCCGGGCCGGGCTTCTTGTGCATGTAAACCTTGAAAACGACGTTGGGCGGATAAGTTTTGGTCGGCTTGGCGGCCGGCTGTTCGGGTTGTGGCAAGCTGCCAGGCGGGCTCGTCGTGGAAAAGTCCCCCATGATGACGAGCGACTGGTTGGCATCGACCTGGTATTTTATCACATCAGATTCCACGCGGGCACCCGACTTTTTTTCCACTGCCACATAGCGCAAGTCCCGAAGTGGAATGGGGGCATCCGATGTCAGGATCGCCTGTGGAAAAACCGGATAACTCATGCTCCCGTTCACGGCGAGAGAAATCTCCGGGACGGAAGTGGCATTGATGATCTGCACGCTGGTGGTTGGAGGAGGGGTCGGGCTGGGTGCCAGGTTTTGCGCAGTCAAATTCCCGGCCGTGCCCAATGCGAATACGAGGATGACCGCATGAATCCCCGCGCTTTTACTTTTCCTCACGTTCATAGACAACTTTCGGAGTTAACTTTCCGCCGGAATCGGTCGCGATCTGCGTGGATGCCTCGATCACGACCTGGCCCTGCCGCTTGAGATTCGGCCCGAGGGATTGGCCGACAATGTAAACTCGGAAGGATCGCGACTGGACGGCGCACAAGCCCACCATCTTTCCAAACACCTCCTCGCGGGCCCTGTCGAAGACGGGTGCCTGCGGATAGGGATTGGCGCTGTTGGTCGCAAGGTTTGCTCCCAGCGTCGGCGAGTAGTTCGTCGCGTTCACCAATCCGGGCGTGATTTTGTAAAGGTCGGACAGCTTGTTGAACGGGCGGTTGGTGACGATCGATTGGGCCAGCGCGGGAACATTTGTGATGACAGAGTTTTGGTAAAGGGCGTCCGCAGTCGGGGCGATGTTGTAAAACAGGGCCTCGAGCACGGCCTGCGGCGCAGTGTTCACATTGATGCGTCCCTGGAGAGCCGGATAGGTCGGCGAAGATTGGTTCGTCGTGTTGACGGTGAAAATGTCGAGGAGCTCGACGGCGCGTTTTCCATTCGTGTTCCATGAAACGCCTGCAATCGCCGAGGCAAACTCGGGCTGCCCAACGCGCAGAGTACGCCCACCGCCAGAAACAAAAGGCGAGGAGGAAGTGGTTCCGGTGGGAGCGGTTAAATCGTCCGCCGCCTGCGCTTCGTCGTAGATATGCCCCAATTCTCCAATCGACTGCATGGGCCCATTACGAATGCAGGAGACGGCATTGGCCGCATCGGCCGCCGTATAGGACGAGGTGACTGCGGAGGGCGGCGTGTTGAGCGAAGCGGGGGCATTGCCGGGGGGGGGCGGAGTCCGTACATAGTCGCGATTGAGCCAACTGGTCTGAAATTCCTCGTAGCGGGGAGAGGTGGCTTGCTGGCGGCCCTGCCAGCACGTGCCGCTGGTATAACTGGAGTCGGAGGAAATGACGGCCCATTCATAACTCGAGAGAAAACTCGAACGGGGATCACCGACAAACCGCCAAGGCGGCGCGAGGTACTGGGTCGGAGCAAAGAAACACTCCCAGTGGGTGTTGAGGTCGGTGATGTTTTTACTCGCATACGCCAGGCCGCTGACATACGTGGAACCCGGGGGCTCCGTGGGTTCGCGGCGGTTTTGATCCACAAGCTGGCCGTTGATGTAGAACTGAAAATAGGGCCAGCTTCCATCGGCGGTGTCCGCGCTCGACGGCCATGAGACTCCCGCTGCCGCACTCGGACTCGTTGCGGACCATGCGCCGACCACAGTCGGGAACGACACCACGACCATTTCATTTGGTCGTATGGTCGTATTGGTGACGGTCGTTTGATCGTAAACACTAATCGGCTGTTTGAGCGCGGAACCGAAAGTGGGTTCCATCGGGTTTTGGATTACAAGCCGTGCATTGGTGACCGTGATAGGCGTGGTATAGGGATTCCACACCTGCGCGAAGAACTGGCAGTCAAGGACGGCGGATGCCGGAGCAGTTTTTACAAGCGAAGAAAGCTGCAGCCGGTGGGCGATGGCTGTCACTAGGGGAAACAGATCACGCCCCGCGGGTTCGCCGCCATTGACGGTCGTAATATCGGAATCCGCATCAATATAGTCAACAATGCAGGCCCCGAGACGCCGAAGATATTTGATCTGGTCAACAGAGCTCAGGCTCTGGTCCCGCGTCTTAAAAGCCGGAAGGTTGCTATTGATAATATCGGCGATTTTGTTCGCCCGGTCCTCCGGGGTTCCGTAAGCGGGGTTCGTAGCGAGATCATTGATGTTGTATTTGGGTTTTCCGGCCTCGGCCAGATCGGCGGGAATGACATCGGGACCCCACGCGTCATTCAGGGTGACAAGATTCTTTTTGGCATCAAAAGCGGAACGAGAGGCAAACGCCTGCCCGACAACCGCGGGGCTTGACGGGAATTTGGCGGTGTTTGTTGCGATGGCGCGGACGGCGGCGGCTTCATTCGTGGCGAGGAGATTGGAGCCACCGGTGCAGAGCGGCAGGACACTGGTTCCCGGAAACCAATTTGTCGGGTTGGCCCGCGAGAGGTTTGTGTCTCCATGGAAGCGGGGGTTCAGCCGAGCCCATTCGTCCATGACCAGATACGCATAGCGCGAATTGGTTGTGCCGTCCGAATTCGTGAGATAAACCCAGGGAGCGCGGTATTTGTTTTGGTCCTGGGTGACCTCGACAAGAGTGTGGTTCACATTCATGTCAACACTGCTTGTTGCGCTGGTGTTTGTTCGTGCATTGATGTAGGAAGCAACCGCGTTCGAGCCTGCGGCCGGATAGCCATTGAGTGAAGCGAGGTCGCCGGACATCAGGGGCATGAGCTGGGCAACGTTCGTCAGGTCTCTCTGGCCGATGACGAGAATTGGACCGAAGTTTGCAGCGTCATTTGTCTGGCCCACGACATAGGCTTGGTTTTCGCGGATCCCCAGCGTGATCTGACGCAATGCCGCCTCCAATCCCGCCTCTGCTGCAAATTCCGCCTGAAGTCTGCTCTTCGAACTCTTCGCCACATTCCGCTCGGCGCTCATGCTCTGGAGGAAGGCGACGACGATGGTGGAGAGGATGACGAGGACGAGGAGGGTGGTGATGAGCGAGGAAGCCTTCGGCGCACTCGCAATTTTGAATTTGGAATGGGGAATGAGGAATGGGATCCGCGCCTTCGGCGGTAACGGCATCCGGCTTCTCGACTGTTTTGCAAAGTGCCTTTTCATCCTGTCAAAAGGCCTTGCTTCTTCTGCTCATCCTGTGGTCGAGGGCGTGCTCGAAGCTGGAGAGTTCGCGAAGGAGGGAATTGTAACGCGCGTAGGGGTTCGGTTCCGTTTCAACGAGGAGGCGGAAGAGGGTGGTTTCCGAATCGAGTCGGCGGGGTGCGGGCGGGAGGAGCCCGGCGAGTTCGAGACGGGGCCGGGCGATCTCGACGAGGCAGAACTCGGGCGTGGTGCGCCCGGCGATCCGGTCGGCGAGGCCCTTGCGGAGCAATTCTGCGGCAGGCAGGTTGTCGAGTAATTCGCCGGGATTCATGGGGAGGAGACAAACTCTTCGACGGCTTTTCGGAACGTCGCAGGATCGATCGCGGGAAAGCGGATCAGAGCAGGTTCGATGGCTTTGAAATGAGGCATGAGGGCATTTTTTTTGACGAGGCCCAAGGCGACCATTTGCCGCGCATCCGAAAGGTCGCGGGGGTGGTTGCGTTCGATCTTGGCGAGGGTTTGGGAATACGGGTCGTAGTGGAAGAACTCGGTCCGGTGCAGGCGGCTGATAAAAAGGCTTCTTTCGCGCCAGCCGGGAAGCTCCGGGATAAAGAGGTCCGGGCTGGCAAGTTCGATATTGATATCGAGCGATTCCTTGAGGCGGGAGATGGCCTCGAAGAAGCCGGCGGGCTCGGGGTCCGCCTTCAGGTCGATATCAATGGTTGTTTCCCGCCATCCGTGCCAGATCGCCGTGGCTCCGCCGACGAGGTAGATGCGGCCGTGGCCTCGTGTTTCCTTATCGAAGGAAACAAGGAAGGCTTCCAGCCTAGCCCGGTCAGCGAGTGTTCTCATGCGGGTAATCTGCCGGAACAAGCCGAAAAATCAAAGCAAGTCGCGGGCCCATGATCCGCGCATCAGCGGAAATCATGGAGGGATGCCATCCCCGGCGTCCGCATGGCCACAGCACGGACATCGAGGACGATGTCCCTCCATGCCACCTCTTGTTTCTCCGCTGAGCACTCATTGCGGGCGGTTGAGTTTGATGCGGGTGGTGAAGGTTTGTTCGGCCGGGGCGACGATGGCGGCATAGGCGGCGCTGTTGGTCGATGTCCACGCGGAGAAGTCGGAGGGGGAGTTGCCGAGTTTTTTGCCGGCTTCCTGGCTGATGGCGGAAACGGTGATTTCGACGAGATCGGGCAGCGGGGTTGCAGCCGATGCGGAGAAGCTGGCGAGGCTGTTGTTTGTGAGGGTGTAGGCGCGGGCGGTGAAGCGGGTGACATTCCGGGCGAGGAGTTCCACCCGGGGGTCCAGCGTGGAGAGATCGGAGGGAAACAGGGGGGGGGTCGTGAGTCGGCTGAATGTCGGATCGCTGCTGAAAATATAGCGGTAGATGTTCATCGTGCTGACCGGCGAGTTCGACGCGCTCGAACTTTTTCCAAAAGCCAAAAAGTATCCGACCTGGCAGACGTCGCTTTTGTTCGATGCGGAGTCCTGGGCTTTTGCCGGCAAAGCCGCGAGGAAGAAAAGCGCGGCTCCCCGGTTCGTGTCGGAGACGAGGTTGCCGACGCCTGCGAGGTTGGTGAATGCCGTGGCATCCAGCAGAAACTGATTGTTGGTGGCGGCCAGCGCGTTCTGCAGGTCGCGGGACATGACGCCGAGCGCCGCCCTCGCCTCGCGGCAGGAATCGACCCGGTTCTCGTTGACCCTCCAGAGCTTGGCCCCGCTGTCCACCATGTTGAGAAGCAGAACCAGAAGAATCGCCATCACCGCCATCGCGACCATGAGCTCGATAAGGGAAAACCCGCGCGATAGCGCTTCGTCAATGGGAGAAGTCGAATGTTTGGCGCCGGGAGCGCAAAAGGCGGATCTTTTGACGGAATTAACGGAATTAACAGAATTGGAAGGCAGACAGCGGAGTTTTTTTTTGTATTCCAAGCTTGTTGTTCCGAAGTTCAAAAGCAGACCTCCGTCGATTCCCGTGGCGGTGAGATAGTTGACAAGTTGAACTTCGTGGGCGGGATTCAGCGCAGAGACAGCTTTGAGTTCGAGAATGAGATCCTCCTCGACGAGGAAATCGCATTGAAACTCCCCAACATTGCGGCCGCGATAAAGCACCTTGAGAGCCTCCTCCCTTCGAAATGCGATGCCAGCCTCGTCAAGTTCGATAGCGAGGGCATTGGCATAAACACTTTCAAGAAAACCAGGGCCGAGTGCCCGGTGGACCTTCATGGCCAACCCAATGATAACCCCTGCCAAATCGTATTTTTGTTCTTTTCGCAAAATTCTGTTAATTCCGTTAATCCTGTCAAAAAACCCCTAATAATTCATTAGGGTGACAAAGGTGTATTTGGTTCGCTTGGCGGAAGGGGCGGCGGCGGGGGCCTCGACGGTTGCCTGGACGCGGGAGAGGTTCGGGATGCCGGTGTTCGTATCGACGGCGACACTGGCGAGGAACACCGCATCCGGGATGCTTCCGTCAAATGCGTCCGTCGAAATCTGGTCGGTCCGCCCGATGCCGCTGGCATCGTAGGAGAGGACGAGGTTTGTATTTCCGGCTAGGCAGAAGTTGGTGATGAGCCATGAGGCATTTGTTGCGGAAGGCCCGCGCACAATGAGGCGGTTGGTTCCAGTGGAGGCTCTCAGATCGGAAAAAATTTGCTGCGCGATGAGGGTGGCGCGGGTTTCCCGCTGGCTTTCCTGAGCGGACCGCATGGCGACCGGGAAGAGGCCCATGATCCCGACCAGCGCGAATGCGATCACACCGAGTGCCAAGACGACCTCGACCAATGAAAACCCGCGCGCCAGCGCTTTGTAATAGTGCAAGGTGGAGAGTTTGGTGCCGGGAGCACAACCGGAGCGAAGCGGAGAAAACCCGCGCGCCAGCGCTTCGTAAACGGGCAAGGTGGAGAGTTTGGTGCCGGGAGCACAAAACCCGCGCGCCAGCGCTTTGTAAATGGGCCAAGTCGGGCGTTTGGCCCAGGGAGGGCAAAACCCGCGCGCCAGCGCTTGGTTTTTGAACAGGGTTTTCAGGATCATCACGATGAAGCAAACACCGGTGCCATCAGCTTCCGGTCGTGGTGGAAAAATCCAGTTGAACGCGCCCGGTGAAGCGGGAGAGCGAGATCACTTCAAACCCTCCGCCGAGCCCCTGGCTTTTTTTTCTCTCGCCGATCATCTGCTCGTTGCCGCCGGTCCCCCGGATGCCTTCGCTGAGGAAAAGCTTGCGGGCATTCGGGGATGAGCCCGAAGGAAAATCCACGCTGCCCGCTTCGTTGAAGGTGACGAGATTGATCGTCTCCCCGGAGGCCGGCTGCGGGGAGGGGGAAATCCGGGCGAGAAAGCTGCTATCGGGCGACGGTTGGCTGAGGATATTCGCGGCTCCGGGATCATGGAGAAGGACGCCTTTGGGAAGTTTCGTCCATTTGGTGAGACGCTCCAGCGGCGAAGCGGGCAAGCCATCCTCCGGGTCCCGGACCACCATGACGGCATCCGGCTCAGGAAAGTTGCGCCGGTAGAGGAGCACATGAACGGGCCGCCCGCTTTCGAGGGCCGCGATGCGGGCCTGCTCGAACGTGTTCATAAGAATATTCACAGCACCGCGACGTCCGGCTGTGCTGGAAAACCCCGAGATCGCCGGAAGCAGGAGCGACATCATGACCGCCATAACCGCGATGACGACAAGAAGTTCCAAGAGGCTGAAGCCGGTGGATCGGCGGGGCTGGCCCGTTGGAAAATCACTCATACGCGAACGTTGGCCCGCAGCCCAGCAAACTGCCAAAGGGAGTTTTGTAAAGATTTCGTCACAGGAGGGACCCGCTGGATGAAAAAGGTGCTTTGCTCGGGATGAAAAGAAAACATTCCATGCACGGCTTTTAGCAGGAATCATTCCAGACCGGGTTGACCGGGCTGCGAAGTTGTGATCCATTTGCAAAAATGCGATTTGTTCTATCGTTATTTTATAGAGACCATGAAGCGGTCGCCACGACGGTGGTTTTTCCGCAGGCGGACGCCGTGGCGGCGTGAGAGACTCCTGGGAATCGCCCGCAAAAAGCACACTAATATCCATGAATTCTGAACCCAACGAAAACAGGCCGCTCAGCGTCAACGAATCGATGAAAAGCGGATCGAGCTTCCTGCGCGGGGACATCGCGCGGGACTTGGCCGACACGAGCACTGGGGGGATTTCGGAAGCGAGCAACCAGCTCGCCAAATTCCACGGTATGTATATCCAAGACGACCGGGATTTGCGCAGTGCACTGAAGAAGGAGGGCAAAGAAAAGGCGTTCGGCTTCATGGTCCGGGTCCGGCTTCCGGGCGGCCGTGCGACGGCGCGGCAATGGCTCGTGCTCGACCGGCTGGCGGACGAGGTGGCGTCGCCGTCGCTGCGGCTCACGACCCGGCAGACGTTCCAGTTTCACGGGGTTTTGAAAGGCGATGTGAAGAGGGTCGTCCAAGGCATGCACGAGGTTCTGCTCGATTCGATTGCGGCCTGCGGCGACGTGAACCGCAACGTGATGGCCCCGCCGAATCCCGAGCGCACCCCGTTGCTCCGGCAGGTTTACGACGACGCGCTGGCGTGGAGCCAGTTCGCGCTGCCGAAGAGCCGCGCTTATCACGAAATTTTTCTCGACGAGGAACTCGTGGCGGGAGGGGAGCCGGAGAGCGAGCCGATGTATGGGGCTACTTACCTGCCGCGAAAATTCAAGGTCGGGTTCGCTCTGCCGCCCTCGAATGACGTCGATGTTTTTTCCCAGGATCTCGGGTTCATCGCGATCGTGGAGGGCTCCCGCTTGGCCGGCTACAACGTGACGGCGGGCGGCGGAATGGGCATGAGCCACGGCAACGCCGAAACGTTCCCGCGCCTCGCCGACGTGCTGGGCTTTATCCCCGCCGACAAAGTCAACGCCATCGCGAAGGCGGCCCTCGAGACGCAACGGGACTACGGCGACCGCACCAACCGGAAGCACGCACGCCTCAAATACACGATCGAGGACCGAGGGGTCGCCTGGTTCAAGGGCGAGGTCGAGAAACGCTCGGGCGTCGCTTTTGGGCAGGCGCGTCCGTTCCAATTCACCACGATTTCCGATCCCGTCGGCTGGCACGAATGCGCCGACGGCACATGGTTTTACGGTCTTCACATCCTCAGCGGACGGATCAAGGATGTCCCCGGTTATGCGCTCAAAACCGCCCTGCGCGAGATCGCCTGTGTGCATTGCGGCGATTTCCGCCTGACCCCTTCGCAAAACCTCAGCATTTCCGGCGTGGCTCCCGCGCAGAAACCAGCGATCGGGGCGATTCTGGCGAAACATGGCATCGCGGACGACGCCCGCCGTTCGGGCCTGCGCCTCAACGCGCTTTCCTGCGTCGCCCTGCCGACCTGCGGGCTCGCGCTGGCCGAGAGCGAGCGTGCGATGCCGGAGATCCTTGAAAAATTTGAAGCGGTCCTGGAGGAAGCCGGGCTGAGCGACGACGCGATCAGCATCCGGGTGACCGGCTGCCCGAACGGGTGCGCCCGTCCCTACCTCGGCGAGATCGGCCTGGTCGGAAAAGCCCCGAACAAATACGCGCTCTACCTCGGGGCCAGCCACAATGGGACCCGGCTCAACCGCCTGGCCGCGCCAAGCCTCAGCATCGACGATGCGGTGAGTTTTCTGAGGCCGATCATCAAGCGCTTCGCCCTCCAACGCGGAGACGGCGAAGGGTTTGGAGATTTCTGCGACCGCGTGATCCTGCCTGCAGATGCCACCTTCCACAGCGCCGGAACCGATTACCTGACCCGCTCATGAGCCCCGACGAAATCGCCCATTGGAACTCGGAACTCCGCGACAAGACTCCGCTCGAAATCACCCGCTGGGCAGTCTCGCAGGCGGAAGGGCGCGCCATTGTCTCGACGAACTTCCGCCCCTACGAAGCCGTTGTCCTCCACCTCGCGACCAGAGCGCAACCGGACATTCCCGTCCTCTGGGTGGACCACGGTTACAACCGCCCGGCCACCTACCGCCATGCCGAACAGCTCCGGGAGTTGCTGGGCCTCGACATCCGCGCCTACCTGCCGCGCCTCACGGCGGCCCACCGGGATGCGGTGGACGGACCGATCCCCGATACCGGCGACGAGGAGGGGCTGAAAAAGTTCAGCGCACGGATGAAGCTCGAACCGTTTCAGCGGGGGATGAAGGAACTCGCCCCGGCGATCTGGATCACCGCGCTGCGCAAGGTCCAGAACCCGAACCGCGCCGGGCTCGACATCGTTTCCGCCGACAAGAATTTCGGAAGCCTGAAGGTCAGCCCCGTTTTTTATCTCGGCGATGCAGAAATGGACGCCTACCTCGCCGAGCACCATCTGCCGAACGAGTGGGATTACTTCGATCCCGCCAAGGCGGACGAGAAGCGCGAGTGCGGCCTGCACGCGGCTTGGGGCGGCCATGCAGTCAGGGATTGAAGCAGCGCTCACGCCTTCTTAAGATGAGTTTTTCATGACCAGCTACTATCTCGACCACCTTCAATACCTCGAAACCGAAGCCATCCATGTGATGCGCGAGGTGGCCGCGGAATTCGAGCGGCCGGCCCTGCTTTTCTCTGGCGGGAAGGATTCGATCTGCCTGCTCCGTCTGGCGGAGAAGGCATTCCGGCCCTCGGAGATTCCGTTGCCGCTGCTCAACATCGACACCGGCCACCATTTCCCGGAGCTGAACGAATTCCGGGACCGCCGCGCGAAGGAGCTGCGCGCAAAACTGATCGTGCGCACGGTCGAGGACGCGATCGCGAAAGGGATCGCCGTGCAGGCACCGGGGCAAATCAGCCGGAACCACCTCCAGATCCCGACCCTGCTTGCCGCGATCGAGGAATTCCGCTTCGACTCCTGCATCGGCGGCGCGCGACGGGACGAGGAAAAAGCGCGCGCCAAGGAACGGTTCTTCAGCTTCCGCGACAGCTTCGGCCAGTGGGACCCGAAAAACCAGCGCCCGGAAATCTGGAACCTCTACAACGCCCGCCTCAACCCCGGAGAAAACATGCGCGTCTTCCCGCTGAGCAACTGGACGGAAATGGACGTGTGGGAATACATCCGGAAGGAAAACCTCGAGGTCCCAAAAATCTACTTCAGCCACCCCCGCCGGTGCGTCCGCCGCCACGGCCAGTGGCTGCCGGTCAACGACCTGGTCCCGATCAAGCCGGGCGAGCAGGTCGAGGAACTCGTCGTCCGCGTGCGCACGATCGGCGATATCATCAGCACCGGCTGCGTCGAGTCGCCTGCGGATTGCGTGGACGACATCATCGCCGAAACCGCCGTCGCGCGGGTCACCGAGCGCGGGTCGCGCGCGGACGACAAAGCGTCCGAAGCCGCCATGGAGGACCGGAAAAAAGCCGGGTATTTCTAATGTCTGTCCCACTTCACCATCCGGTCGATCTTCTCCGCTTCAACACCTGCGGGTCGGTGGACGACGGCAAGTCCACGCTCATCGGCCGGCTGCTTTACGATTCCAAGTCCTTGATGGACGACCAGGTCGAGGCGCTCGAACGCCCGGCGGACCTCACCGGAGGAGGCCAGATCAACCTCGCCAACCTGACAGACGGGCTCCGCGCCGAGCGCGAGCAGGGGATCACGATCGATGTGGCCTACCGGTATTTCGCCACGCCGCGAAGAAAGTTCATCATCGCCGACACCCCCGGCCATGTCCAATATACGCGGAACATGGTGACCGGAGCGTCGTCGGCCAACTTGTCTGTCGTTCTCGTGGACGCGCGCCTCGGCGTCATCGAGCAGAGCCGCCGCCATTCCTGCATCGCCTCGCTTCTGCGGATCCCCCACCTCGTCGTCGCAGTCAACAAGATGGATCTCGCCGGCTACAGCGAGGAACGGTTCCTCGAGATCCGCGACCAGTTCGAGGAGTTCCTGCCGCGCCTCGACCTCAAGGATGTCAAATTCATCCCGGTCAGCGCGCTCGATGGCGACAACGTCGTGGACCCGTCAAAAAAGATGCCGTGGTATCCGGGCCCGACCCTCCTCGGCCATCTGGAGGATGTCCACATCGGCAGCGACTGGAACCTCAGCGCCTTTCGCCTGCCGGTCCAGTGGGTCAACCGCCCGAACAATCCTGCCGATCCCCTCCTGCACGATTTTCGCGGGCTGAGCGGGCAGATCGCCGGCGGGATCGTCCGCGTCGGCCAGCCGGTGATGGTCCTGCCCAGCGGGTTCACTAGCGCGGT
>Ga0073936_10009298_pt1 | contig 12241 bp, 10 predicted proteins | sample AliMusrvi5mmetaG_FD_87041 | JGI IMG/M metagenome (GOLD analysis project Ga0073936, IMG submission 87041) | Freshwater lake bacterial and archeal communities from Alinen Mustajarvi, Finland, to study Microbial Dark Matter (Phase II) - Alinen... | ecosystem: Environmental > Aquatic > Freshwater >... | reverse complement strand
TTCACTGTCCAAAGTAGCGATGCGGACGATTGAAGCCAGACTGGAACGTAACCCAATCCTACCCAAATGGGACATCTTGATTCGACCCATCTAATGGGTAAATTAATTTCCGGAAATCACCTATATTGTAACATTATGAGATTAGTGTTGTCTTAATCCCTTCTTAATCAGGGCGTTTGTTCAATGAATAATAAAACACTAAAGGCCATGCAGTTATTTGGGTCTTAATCCCTTCTTAATCAGGGCGTTTGTTCAATGAATGAACGATATCAACATCAACCTTGAATTTATGTCTTAATCCCTTCTTAATCAGGGCGTTTGTTCAATGCATTCGATATTCAAGACGCGTTAATTGCGCTTGGTCTAAATCCCTTCTTAATCAGGGCGTTTGTTCAATGGAAAAGCAAGCTTGCTACTTATCAGATGAGAAAAGTCTTAATCCCTTCTTAATCAGGGCGTTTGTTCAATGCTTATTTCATAGCGAGTATATAACAATGTCAAAGTCTTAATCCCTTCTTAATCAGGGCGTTTGTTCAATGCGAATTGCAGTTTATGATAGATCACTCAAGTATGTCTTAATCCCTTCTTAATCAGGGCGTTTGTTCAATGCTTGTGCGCTAAAGTATCAGTAAAATAACTGAGTCTTAATCCCTTCTTAATCAGGGCGTTTGTTCAATGAGGGGGTGCACTGAGGAAGAGTTGCAGTTCATGATGTCTTAATCCCTTCTTAATCAGGGCGTTTGTTCAATGAGAATATTATGCAGGCGATGAGGATGCTAGTTCGTCTTAATCCCTTCTTAATCAGGGCGTTTGTTCAATGTACCAACTATTGCCAATAAGTTTGAAAAAATAGTCTTAATCCCTTCTTAATCAGGGCGTTTGTTCAATGGACATCGAATAACATCATGACCCTATCTAGATGTGTCTTAATCCCTTCTTAATCAGGGCGTTTGTTCAATGAACAATTTGCCTTGGTATCTCAGAGAAACAACGTCTTAATCCCTTCTTAATCAGGGCGTTTGTTCAATGATTACTGTTTCTGACATTAGATCAGAACTTTATGTCTTAATCCCTTCTTAATCAGGGCGTTTGTTCAATGAAACCGTTGCTTACGTGCCGACATTAACCCGCCGTCTTAATCCCTTCTTAATCAGGGCGTTTGTTCAATGTGTGATGTGCTTTTAATATATCGCGAATGTAATCTGTCTTAATCCCTTCTTAATCAGGGCGTTTGTTCAATGACAGGAAAAAGAATACGCCTATCAGCAATGGGAGGTCTTAATCCCTTCTTAATCAGGGCGTTTGTTCAATGATATTAGCAAACAAACTTAACATTGATATGTGTCTTAATCCCTTCTTAATCAGGGCGTTTGTTCAATGAAATTAGGCATTGAACCCGCTGTAATCGTTTCAGGTCTTAATCCCTTCTTAATCAGGGCGTTTGTTCAATGAACGAGTGAACCGTCAACCTGTCCTTTCGTGTTAGTCTTAATCCCTTCTTAATCAGGGCGTTTGTTCAATGAATAAAAATTGTGTAAGTAGCATACAGTTAGCTGTCTTAATCCCTTCTTAATCAGGGCGTTTGTTCAATGTAAGACAAAAAATCTAACAAGTAAAAAGAACTTGCGTCTTAATCCCTTCTTAATCAGGGCGTTTGTTCAATGTAAACTGGCTAAGCAATCAATCGGTAAACAGATGTCTTAATCCCTTCTTAATCAGGGCGTTTGTTCAATGTCCTTGAATCTAATGGGATTGACGATGCACTTTGTCTTAATCCCTTCTTAATCAGGGCGTTTGTTCAATGCTAAGCTCTTAGCGCACCTAAACAAAACTCAAGCGTCTTAATCCCTTCTTAATCAGGGCGTTTGTTCAATGCAATTGGTCATAGAATTGGGTGAAAAACTGATGTCTTAATCCCTTCTTAATCAGGGCGTTTGTTCAATGCAACTGAGGAAAATAAAATGACAAATGATGAAATGTCTTAATCCCTTCTTAATCAGGGCGTTTGTTCAATGGAAAACTCGAGGCGTCTCAATGGTTGCTAGATGTCTTAATCCCTTCTTAATCAGGGCGTTTGTTCAATGTGCTTAACATTTATCTCCTTTTAGTTTCAGTAGGTTATAAGGGTACTTGCCAGGATTTTCGGAATAACAATAGTTATCTATTTTCATTTGATCCAAGCCAGTAGTTTATCTGTTAAATAGGGTAACTCTTTATGGCAGCAGAGTGCAATCTTTAAATCACCTGCCCGTTGCACATCATAAACATTAGGCTGAGTAAAACTAATCAACATGGACTTTGCTTGCAGGCCACCCAGAAGATCTTTTAGAGTATCCAGCTTATATAAAGTATCAGCTCCAGCGCCCTGATCTTTAGCACTGAAGCGTTTGGTCTTACATTCGATGATATACAGCCGGTTATCTTTTAAAAAAGTAATATCCAGTTCATTCCTGACGGGCTTACCTTGATGCTGACGATCTACCTGTACACTGCGCCCAATATCCTGAATACCCGTTTGCTTTTTTATATTAAGGCACTGTCCATAGACATGCTGTTCTAACCAACCGCCATTCACATAGAACCGATCTTGTTCCGTTGCAAAGATCAACCGGTTCTTTTCTAATCTTAATAGCTTGTTATCAGAGAACAAAGCAATAAGATCCGCCAGGAAATTATCTTTAGCTTGTTGGGCATTCAGTTCGACACTTAACGATCCCGTGGCTTGTTGTGCTAAATAATTAAGACTACCCAGGGCTTTTGAGTAATAAGCAATACGAGTAATGATTTCGTCTGTGAGGTCTCTATAAGCAGCAGGCACACCCAAGGTATCCCCTTGAGCTGTCATGGTTGCCCCATACGCCTGTAAAAACTCCGGCAACTTAATCCGATCCGCTAAATCGTGTCCTGCCTGCTTTGATGGATATAACCAGATAACCCGATCTTCTTCAGGATGCACATAAAAGATGGGGCGCGGTGGATCTCGAAACTCCTCATAAGCCGCGATACTCATCGGCTTGGTGCCACCGGTCGCATTTAAGGCCAAGCTACCATCTTCATACTCGTTTAATAATTCTAATACCCTATAGCGAATATGCTCAATATCATAAGCATCATCAATCAACCAACGCCGACTTTTAACGCCTCGCTTATGATAGATTTGTTCTAACCATTCAGCACGTAACGTCATATCTGGACTGACTAATAACACCACCTCACGGGGTTTAAAGCGCTCATCCAATACAGGCGTAATATTAGGCACAGCTTGGGCAGACACCAGAATCAAGTGTGTTTTAATCGTCATGATGTTACAGCGTATAAGCTGCAGGTAATTGTTTGGGTAGTTCTTTAATTCGCACACTGGCTGTTTCTGCCAATAACATAGGCACAAACTGTTCTTCTAACCAGTTTTGAATCGGTTGCCAATCACTGGCTTTAACCGGCTCAAAGCCATGAGCCAGAATGGATAAGTTACGTACTTTAATATGGTTGCGTAAGTTATTCTCTTGAGCTTCTATAAATTGGGCTGCCGCACCTTTTGTTTTATGTCGCACTAACTGCCATGCGGCAAATAATCCCGCTTGATAATGACCGCTCTCATGATGTTTAGTTAATGTTAAACCTTCGGGGATGTCGGTTTCTTTAACATCTGCTGTATAAATATGACATTGGGTTTTTAAGATCCACTGTGCCGTCCATTCAATCAAGCGATAGACTCTGGAAATCGCATCATCATAACGACCCTGTGCAGCACGGCGCTGGGCATTACGGTATAAATCTAATAGTTGTGCGGCTTCACGTTTGTCATTATTCTGGTCATTAAGACGTAAAGCGATCGATAAATAGGCTTTTATGTCATCCGGTAGACTGGGCGCATACCGTTGCAATAAGGTTAAGGCGGTGTGATGATTAAAGTTATCCCATTCGGCAAAGGCAAGGCTTAAGTCTCGAAACTTACTGTAGTGTCCCCTGAGTTCTGTATGACTGGGTGCAACCACTTTCTTTAAGCCTGCTTCTGCTTCACTGTAAGCATAACGTGTCCAGGCTTGTCGGTAAGGAGCAATAAGCCGTTCAAACCGAATCCGTTCACTATTCGCAACCGCTGCATATTGAGAACCATCATTCACCTTGATTAAATCACTGCGACTACCGGTGATTAATTGCAATGCGATAGCCTGATATTCCATCACGGCCATCACTAAACCCGCACTCATAGATTTAGTGCCTCCGGTATAGTCAGCAATAATTTTCGCCTTAGGAAACTGTATTAAAGCGTTATCAATCGCCTGGCTGCAATCCAGATAAATTTGATCCAGATTATCTGACAAGGTGGTAATTAAGGTAAATTGTGCCTCACTCAAATTAGCTTGAGCAGGAATATTGGGTAAACTCGGTGCCTCATCATTCGGCTGCGCTTTAAGACAGTTCCCTGTCCCGGTGATTTGACTACTGGAACCTTGACGTCCGGTTGCGGGATCTTGTCCTGTACAAATAAAAATAACATGATCAGGCTGTTGTTCATTAATAGCCGTTACAATCGGTTGATGGCTACCACCAACGGTGCACATAAGAATAGTGGTCATTAAATTTCCAATAACAAAACGGGTTCTTGTTCTTCAATCAACTCTAATGTGGAGACATCCTGTAGTTTTTTTGTCATCGCTCTAGTGCGGGTGTCCTTTAACTTTTCTAACGAACCTGAAGCGGTGGTGAGCTGTTTATGTACCAAGGCTAATTGCTCAGCATACGTGGCAAATTCTGTCTTAACTTCTGCTAATACTTTCCAGACTTCACTGCTACGCTTTTGAACCGCCAGGGTTCTAAAGCCCATGTGTAAACTATTAAGCAACGCTGATAAAGTCGTTGGCCCGGTGATAGTAATACGGTATTTACGTTGCAGCAGTTCAAACATGTGCGGATGCCTTAACACTTCAGCAAACAAGCTTTCAATCGGTAAGAACATAATCGCAAAGTCAGTGGTATGGGGTGGATCAATGTATTTGGTACTGATGTCTTTTGCAAAACTCTCAACCACTTTTAATAGCGTGTTCTGTGCTTGGTCAATTTTAGCGGCATCTCCTTCTTCATAAGCTTGCAATAACACTTGATAGCTTTCTAAGGGGAACTTTGAATCCATTGGCAACCAGACAGTTTTCTCGTCTCCTTTGCCCGGCAGTTTAACGGCAAATTCAACATTCGCCTGACTGCCTTGTTTGGTGGCGACATTGGTCGCATATTGATCAGGGGTTAAGATTTGCTCCAGTATATTGCCTAATTGGTATTCTCCCAGAATGCCGCGTGTTTTAACGTTTGATAATACTTTCTTTAAATCCCCCACGCCTATGGCTAAGGTTTGCATCTCTCCCAGTCCTTTATGCACTTGCTCTAAGCGATCACTGACTTGTTTAAAGGATTCACCCAAACGCTTTTCTAAGGTGCTTTGCAACTTTTCATCCACGGTTTTTCGCATCTCGGATAATTGCTGAGTATTGTCTTCTCGAATGGCTTTGAGTTGTTTTTCTATCGTGTCTCTGATATCAATGATGTTGCTTGAGAATCGGGCTTCAAAGGACTTTAAGCCCTCCGCCAGTTCTTGGCGATTTGATTTAGCATCAGTCTTAATGGTTTCTTCAAAGCCGTTTAGTTGTCTAGCTTGGGCACTGTTGTTCTCACTGATACGATTTAACACGGTATCCTGAAAACTTTTAAAAGCGTCCTGCATTTCTTTTCTGTTATCAAAACTGACTTCTCTGAGTTCTTTACGGACGTCGGAAAAGCCTTGTTTTAGACTATTCTCATGCTGGTGATGTAAGCGGATTAGCTCTTCTGTACTTGTGTCTAAATTGGCCTTGAGTAAGGTATTGACCCGGATTAAAATCAGGATAGTGACAATGAGTAATCCGAATAGGATTAACCCAGTAATGCCTAAGATGATTACTAGCGATTCAGTCATTTGTGATTTCCATCATGGGTTGTGTTTATTTCATAGTCTACTTGTGACTCACGCTCCAACGGTTCGCCTGCCCATGCACCAGCGGTCTTTTCAATGTTATCCATGCCTATGCGCTGTTAATCGGGTCGAAGCTTCCGCTATTTCCAATAAATAACGCAACGCGTTGTTTACCGCCTCATCATTTGGAAAAGCTTTTGCAATATCAGGTGCAAGAAGTACAACATTGGTTTCATCCTTAATACGATCTGCATATTTTCCACGTACAATCTCACCAAAATCTGACCTTTTATATTCAGGTCTAAGCTCATCCATAACGTCTAATTTACCCTTCTTCATAAATTATCCTCTCAATATTTGTTGCTATTCGTGCCGATATGATGCGACGCGGATTCAATTTCAGTATGTAATACTATTAACCACCCATTAACTTAATGACTTCAAGTGTTTTATTATATTCCTTATCCTTGTTTGGATTTTTTGCTTGTGTAGCTGGCTTCCACTGTTTCAATTCCTGCATCATCATTTGAATTTTTTGAAGCACTAATTGCTTGTCAGTCCCTGCCCATTGACCTACTTGTACTGCGTCAATTAACACCAGATGATCCTTTTTATCAGGATCTTTTTTAGCCTTAAGTATCTCAGCAATATCCTGCTCATATTTCGGCAATTGAGCTAGTCGTGCTGCTTCTTCTTGAAGTTTAAGCTCCGTTTTAGCAGCTTCTTCAAGTTCTTTTTGTTGAGCGGCTTCCATCTTCGCCCTTGCAACTTCAGCTTCTTCTAAACGCTCAATTTCTTCTTGTTTACGGCGTTCTATAGCCTCATGACGAATTTCCTCGAACTGAGTCTTTTGCTGAGCCAGTTTCTGTGCCCAAATACTGTCATCACTGTATTGGCTTGAACAAATTTCACTTAATAAAGGCAAATCTAATGATGCGCCATTACTTTCAACTTCAACTAAAACCCACCCAAAGGGTAATAAATCGGTGCGTTGCTCTTTATGCTGTGCGGCTAGCCAAAGCGTTTTAGTCTCATCATCAAAAGTATACTTTTGTTTTTTTGTAACAGGATCTTTACCTTCCAGAATTTTTATATTTCTTACACCATCACCATTTAAAGTGACCGACTCCGCTCCTGAATGACGACCTATGCGCAAGAGAAATACATTGCCACTCCTGACTTGATCAGCAATTGAGGCTATTAATGTTTGAATGCTCTTATCCCACACCTTATCAACAAACTCACGATCACGCATTAATCGAACTTCTGCTTTCAATTTAGGGAGATAAAATGAACTACAGATTTTCGCAATATCTATCATAGAATAACAAAACTTACTTTCAGGTAGTTTTGAAGAAGGTAAATCTGCTCTTATAGAATTAATGTTCTGTAAAGTCAATTGACCAGAAAATGCGCGATAACGCCAAGCAGGTACGCATTCAAGTAATTTATTCAAACTTTGATTACCTTCGGATTGACTGGGTCGTTCGGTTCCATTCTCATCCACTACTTTATGTTTTTTACGGTTAACCGTCATACATATTTTTGACTTAGGCAAATCATCCTGGTTAACCCAATTTGCATCAGCCACCGATACTAAGCGTAATGGATCAAGGTGAAATTTACCTGCTTCATATTTGAGTAAGCGCTGTTGAAGTTCTTTATTATCTTCAGTACGTAATTTTCCGGTTCTCCGATCTGTAGTTTTTTGCAAAGCTTGATTCTTATTATGATGATTTAGCAATGCCGTACGAATAGCGCCTTTAATCGAAGATCCAAATAACACAGGCTGACGATTAACCGGATTATAGGCACATCGGTTAATTTCTAAATTATTGATAACCTCTCGACCGCCACCTTCATGATTGACTACTTTTCCAACTCGACCATTATAAAAGTTAGCCACACCCTCTAATACCGGAATGGTATTAATAGCCCACGGTTTTAAAGCATCACGTTTATCATAAAAAAACTTCTGAACTGACTTAATCATTTGAGCATTAGGTTTACTCACTATTTTGTCCAACTCAGATCGATCTTTAGCAGTTAAAGCATTTATTGCTCCCTCAATATCAAACTCGTATAAAGTGTTGTCATCAATGATATAGTTGGTAGGCTCGTAACTCTCATCAGTCCCTATATGCACAGGTGAAAGTGGCGTATATCTTAGCGTGTAGTGATCTAAAAAATGTGTCATGAGTTTACACTCGCATTAAAATTGATGGCCAACACCAGTGCATAACCTTGATGAATAGTCGCTGCTAGCGTTTTTGATAACTCACCCTGACCGCCCACACCTTGACCAATAAACCCGGTCTGCGGTGGTAAGGTTTTAAACACCGCCCCTGTTTGAGCTAATAACAAGGGATTCTTAAAGGGTTTTCCTTCTTGATGTACAGCAATATCACCGTGTCGTCCAAAGCGGGTAAACAGTTGGTAATAACAGTGCTGACTATCAAAACCTAAACCCTGAGGCGCACAAGGGGCCAAGGTTAAACAAGCATTTGCTGAAGCTTGTGCAGGTAATGTGTATTCCTGAAAAGCATCAATACTAAACTTACCCAAGCCGATACTGGCATCTTTACCAAAACCAAAAGCGCCAATATCATCAAGACATTGCTGACAGTCTTCTACACTTAAGCGAGCGGTATCTAACAATAAATAAATTGACCAACGTACACCGGGCACAAACCATTCCTGCTCAACACTATAAGGTGCAAAGCCACCCTCACCGGTCGTATTGGTTTGGCGATTAATGGTGTTATGAGCGTGTGGATGTTTCTCACTTAATTGCGTGGCGTGTTTGCTGTCTGTTACATTTACCAATGCTTTTGCGGTAACCGCTAGTTTCAACCACTGACTAATCGGTTGTTGAAAAGCATCTGCTGGTAACCACGTGCGTTTTTTAATGGCTTTACGATCTTGGCCTTCGGGTAACTGATAAAAGCAACTTGGTAGCTTAGGTAATGGGAAATAACCTTCAGGAAAGGCATCCGAAACCACGGCAAACGGTTGGCTGTTGGTATAACCCGCTAAGCAATCGGTTAAAGTATCTTCACCCAAGCGATTACGAATGGCCCAACACAACTGACCAAACAAGGTGTCACCCTTGAGTGGTGTAGCAAAGGCTGATTGCAGGGTTAAAGTGAGTTTATAAGATTTCATAAGTCTTCTTTATAAATTTGGCGTAGGGGAGCATTAGCTTGCCTCTTGAATTTTGACTTGATCAAGCTTGGCTTGAAAGTCTTCCCCATCTAACTTTAAATCCCTAAAGACTATTTTTCCGTATCCGCGTGAACCTGATCCACCTAAGCCCGTTAACTCTAATAATTTAAGCCCTAGCAAAATAGTACTGCTTAAGTCTTCATGATCATGAACACGAATGGTTAAGTTAAAATCAAACTTAGCCGTTGCAGGTACGCGCTCGGTATTGCGTGGATGCTCTGCTGTGCCTTTGATTCGATCAATAGTGTTTTCCATTTTAACTTCGGTGAGTAATAGATTTTTATCATCCATTTCTTTTACCCAGTTTGGATCAAGTGCACAATCCCAAAAGGCTAAGCGACTGGGACCAATCTCAGCTAATAATTCTTGATCAATATCACCGTCAGGAGCACCACCAAATAATTTGATTAATGCTTTAGCTTTATCTCGGACTTTAGGATCTATCTTACTAATATGCTTAAACGTCAACGGATGTCCATCCGTTTGGCTCACTACCCCTAAATGCCATTCCAACAAACTGCGTATTTTTCCTTTAATACTAGAACCTGGAATATAAGGCTGTTGAGTAATGGGATTAGTAATCACTGGATTATCCGTACCGCCAATATGAATTTCTGTGTTACCACTACCAATGTGTAAGCCGCTGAGTAGTTCAATTTGACCAGTCAGTTTTTGTATATGAGTGAGTTGCATAAATCTACTTCCTACTAGTTAGGGCGTTCTTGTTTATAAAAGCCCATGAATGCTTCCATGAACAATTTAAAAGTGTGTAATGTGTCTGAATCAGTGACTTGTTGTAAGCCACTATTAAGCAATCCAACATATTTGTCATCGACCAATTTACGACCCTTTGCATAAGCCGCTTTTGCATTCAGCATTCGAATAAAAGGTAAATAATCATCAAACTTTTCTGGATGCATTAATACCTTGTTATCCCATAACACTAATTCATCATAAAACTTGCGTAATTGAGTCGGTTTGTTATCCGTTTTTCTTGGATCATTACCCGCAATCTCTTTAGCCCATTCTTGGGCAACCGTATTAAATAATTCTGGGTCAAGCTTGTTATTGGTCTTAGTCAGTTTTATATCCATGTTGATCTCTTTGTTTGATGATGTTGAGTAAACGACGCCTATTCAATTTAAATTAATTACGCTGTTGATATAAATGACAAAACAAGGCGACCCTGTAATTACCAGCGTGTCTGATAATGCCCGCATTAGCGATTTCTTCGGCTAATTCTGCTTGCCAACGTTTTCGCTGATCTCTATCAAGCCCCTTATTACGCTCCAACATTCGCACAGTACGATAAGCAAAGTAACTGTGCCAGATGGCATTCTCTGGTCTATCGTTGACTTTTTCAGCCATATTGATCAAAGTTAATAAACCGTACACATAACCTGTGCTTAGATTCATTTCTTGATGTAATTGTTGCAAGCGTCCTCGACGCAATTCCAAGGCACTAAACTCATCCCAAAACATGGATTGATTAAAACAGGTCACTGCGTTCTTAGGCGCTGGCGTTTTATCTTCAGGATTGTAGCTTTTAGCTGTTTCAAGAGCAGTTTCTGCCATTTCACCTAATTGACTAATCGGCAAGCCTGGCTTTGTAGTACTAATCCCCGCTGAGAAGTGTACTTCTTTATTGTTAGCAACATAACGTTGAAAAGCTTGTCGCATTTCACTGGCAAGTTTAATTTGCGATAACCACGGGCCTATTAAAAAGAAATCATCGCCACCCGCAAATACGGTATAGGTATTGGGATACTTTGTTTCACACAACCAAGGTAAATAAACAGTAAAGAAGGCGTTGATCTGCCGGGATAAGGCTGCTGTTTTACTAAAGCTGACATCTTCACCTAAGCCCGATTGAAAGATCAACCCCAAATTATCAACATCACCTTTCAGCGTTGATAAGGCGGTAATCCCTAACCATTGATGATTTGCCTGCAATTGCTGATCTTCACATGCAATATGGTTTAAGGTTTTTGCATCATCTATAGCTAATAAATCTTCACCTTTATATTTACCTAAAGCAGCTTCATCTTGGGATTTTTGATCAAATAAAGGCACATACGCATTAATACTGCGTCGAGCATAACCTTTCCATAAAGCGCCATCAGAAGATTCGGGTAAAGAAAAGTCCCACGCTCTTAGTAGATTGCCATTTTTAGCTTGCTCGCCAAATTTACCTTGAATCTCTTCATTTTCAACAAAATTAATGTGATAACCAAATACCGGAATCTTTAAAGTACTCTGCATCGTTAGGCTATTTCGAGTAATTAAAATGCGCTCACGTTTGGTTAACCAATTCCCTGTTTCGATTTGATCATAAGCTAACTTACCAATATAAGTGTCTATATTAATTTGTTCGCTGGCTGGGGATTTACCATCCACCTTACACACGCCTTTATTGTTATCAAAGCTATCCAGAAACTCTTTAAAAATAATCGGTGTTGAACCCGCACAGAGATTTAAGCGTTGATTCTTAATCACTTCCAACTGTTCAAACAGTTTCTTGATCAACGCCTTATAAGGACTTGGCTTACCCGGTTTACCACGACGAAAATCATTACAAGACGCTTCTGTCCAAGCTAAGCCCACTCCCGCTTGTCCCCAACTGTGCGTTAAAAACCATTGATCAAGTTCCTGTTGCACATCCAATAACTTTTTAACCGTTGCTTGGGTATTAGGTGCCACGATCATAAATTTACCCGCCGCATTAATCACTTGACTGGTTGAAGGTAAATCTAAGGCATCTAACACCTTTAAAGCGGCACACTCACTCAGTAAAGACACATAGAACGACCGCCCTCTCAGCAATTTAGCGGCACGTTTATTGGTCTCACCCCCACTGGCAAAGATAAAATCCTGAATACCAAAGAAATCACCTTGTACCAGTAAGAACTTTTTATCTTCCCAGCTCTTTTCTTGGGCTTTCAGTTCTTTAGGAACGTGCATTAAATAACTTAGGCAACTTCAGGAATTATCACTTCAGGAATGGCAGTGTAATTCCATTGCCCGAGATGCTTATCAAATACAATTCGCATTGATTCTTTAAACCCCTCC
>Ga0073936_10009297_pt1 | contig 12242 bp, 5 predicted proteins | sample AliMusrvi5mmetaG_FD_87041 | JGI IMG/M metagenome (GOLD analysis project Ga0073936, IMG submission 87041) | Freshwater lake bacterial and archeal communities from Alinen Mustajarvi, Finland, to study Microbial Dark Matter (Phase II) - Alinen... | ecosystem: Environmental > Aquatic > Freshwater >... | reverse complement strand
GTTTCAGGGTAGGTGTAATTTCCCCCGAATCAAACGTCCATTCGGTTTCCAGCAATTCATACCTCTTTACCTTCTCGGTTTCACCCAGGGTGGCATTGTACTTATCCACCTCCTGCTTCAAACGTTTAATAATCCTGGGGTGCCTGATCATTTCTGCGTTGGTAGAATAGTTCACATCCTTGACCTCACACCAGGCTTTCAGGAATGCAAAATCCGGAACGATCAGGGCGGCAGCAAATTTCTGGTTTTCACCCACAACGATCAGTTGGTCGATAAACAACGATTCCTTGAACTTGTCTTCGATCAGCTGAGGGCTGACGTATTTACCAAAAGAGGTTTTAAAGATCTCCTTCTTTCGGCCTGTTATTTTCAGCTGGCCTTCGGGAAGCACTTTGCCCAGGTCTCCTGTATGGAACCAGCCTTCATTGTCAATCGCCTGGTTCGTAAGCTCCGGGGCATTGTAATACCCCTTCATGATGTTTGGCCCTTTGACACAAATTTCTCCGTCATCGGCAATCTTTACCTTCACACCTTCCAGCACAGGACCCACCGTTCCGAATTTTACACCGTTTTTACTTAAATCGCTGACGGCAATTACCGGGGAGGTCTCTGTGAGGCCATATCCTTCAAGCACCTGTATCCTGGCAGCCCAGAACAAGCGTGCAAGACGTGGTTGCAATGCGGCGCCACCGGAAACCATGATCTGGACATTCCCACCCAGTGCTTCCCGCCATTTCACATAAACAAGCTTGTCGTAAATACTGCGCTTCAACTCATAAAACCATCCATTCGCGCCATTTAATTCATACCGCAAAGCCAGGTGCAAAGCCCAGAAATAGATAATGCGTTTCGTTCCTTTCAGTTTATGACCTGTGGCGAACAACTTATCATAGATCTTTTCAAGCAACCGTGGAACCGTGGACAGCATGGTAGGTTTCACATCCTTCATGTTCTCTGTTATAGTGCCAAGGTTTTCAGCATAATAAACTGAAATTCCGAGGTACTGGTATACATAATTGAGCATCCGCTCATACACATGGCACAAAGGAAGGTAACTGATCGCTTTAGCGTCTTCCCCAAAGGGAGGGATATAGGAAACCGCCTTGAAGTTTGATATGATATTATTATGTGTCAGCATAACGCCTTTTGGAGTACCGGTGGTTCCTGAAGTATAAATGAGCGTTGCCACATCGTCGCCGTTAACGGATGCTTTCACTTCGTCCAGCAGTTTCCTGTCAGCATTCTGTTTCCCAAGTTCAATCAGCTCGCTCAGATGTTTCAGCCCGTCATCGCCTTTATACGTAAACACCCCTTGAATGGAAGGAATTTCCGGTAACACATGTTTAATCTTCCGCAGCAGTTCACTGCCGGAAACAAATACATACTTAACCTGTGCATGATTGAGAATGAATTTATAATCACTTTCACTGATGGTCGGATAGATGGGGACATGGATCGCGCCAACCTGCAGGACGGCCATGTCAACAAAGTTCCATTCCGCCCGGTTTGGGCTGATCTGTGCAATACGGTCGCCTTTGCTGATTCCGGATGCTAGAAAACCGTAGCTTATATTATCGACGATTTCAATGTATTCATGGATTCCATACTTTACCCATTCACCATTTTCTTTCGCCGCAAGTACATCATCCTTCGGTTTGAATTTCTCTGCATAATGCGGCAGGAGATCAAATATCCGCGTAACTTCCATACTTTTAAAATTAGTATGCAATTATAATGAAATTTATGGCTTGAGGATGATCTAATTCTGGTTCTACCATTTGATCATTTTCCCGCAAACAACGCTGTTCCTCAGAATCGCCCTGATAGTATAAATGCCCGATGGTTTGTCTGAAATATCCACCGAGACTAATAACGCACAGTCTCCTGAAATATCCCACAGCCCGAGACTCCTTCCGCTCCCATCGAAAAGTTCCATTGATATCGTTCCTGCCGGTACAACGATTGTTACCTTGCCATATGACGGATCAGGGAAAACCCGGATTCCGGTTTCCAGCGGATTGATCCGGGGGATCCCCTCACAGGAATCGATCCGGATCACCAGGTGATCCGATACGACGGGGCAGGTCGGCAGAGGGTAGGCAACCAGTTCAAGATCAACATCCGTCCCTGACCGGTCATGGGATCCAGGAAAATATCCTGTCAACAAGGAATTCGGATCTGCAAAAGTGCCATCACCGTTGGTAATCCATTTCACGCTCACAAAATTTGTGGCTGTTCCACAAAGCGGGATCGGATTCAGATACCTGCAGTATACCGTGTCGTTCCCGGCAAACACCTCCGGAGAGGGAATGACCGTGATTTCAGTTGAATCCGTCTTTGACTGGCTCCCTGACGTTACAGTAACAAAGTATCTTGTAGTTATCGCCGGTTCAACAACAGGGTTTTTAAACGTAGAAGTAAACCCTTGAGGAACAGAAGTCCATAAGAACGAATCACCTCCACTTCCGCCGGAGACATCAACATCCAGCTGATCCGGTTGTCCCGGACAGACCTCCGGATGAGCGGCAAAGGCATGGATATCCAGGATATTCCTGAAGCTGAAGGAGCCAACCCGGGTATGCCAGTCGAGATCAGCCGTTACCGGATAATATTGCTGTGTATACCAGAAAATGGTGGGGTCCTGTGGATCAACGGACATGCTGCTGTAATCTCCCCAGCGTGAATAGTTGCCTGCAGGATGTGTTTGTGCGCCTCCGCCTTCAATCATGGAACGCTCCGCAATGGTCATCATACCGGGCAGATCGTTCCTCATCCTTCCTGTGTACCGGATGGACGGGTAGAGATCACTTCCCGAGACAGAATATCCAAGCGCGATATTTCCGGCAGAATCCATAGCAATACTACCCATCCACCGGGAATTTGTATCCGGGGAATATGTCGACTGCTGGTATAAAGACCAATTGCCCGTGGTTCGTCTCAGCTCATACCACCGGATGCCAGCATGGTTGTCCACCATGATGGTATGGTTCACCACCATGGATTGGTGATCCGTAAATTTACGGAGTTGCAGCCTGCACATCAGGCGGTCGGAAATAGGGTCGAGCCGCACGGAGGTGCCTTTTTGGGGGATTCCCTGGATGCCGCCTACATATGGATTAATGTTGATTTTGTTCAGGTTGCCGAAGGTGGCACCAGCCGGATTCACCCAATCCGGCCGGAATTCATAGATCCCAAGGAATCCCATACCGGCATGCATAAAATAGCCTGGCGTCCCGGCAGGAGGAAATGGCCCGTCGCAATCGGCCGGGAGGATATAGTAGATATTTGTTTGCCCTAATTTGAACAGTTCCATCAACGGCGAAGAATCGCCATTTAGCATGGCAGTCCGGTCAAATGCTATGGCACCGATACCGGCAAAGTTAAGCTGCGTGGTGAAACGGTTACACGACATATAATAAGCATCCCGCCAAATGCCGAATTTAGGGTAATCAGGGATCTCGTCAAATGGGTATTCCCATCGGTACCAGGAACCCGTAGGATCTCCGGTTTGGGAAACCGCTATCATTTCCATGTATGGCGGAGCGGGAAAATTGGGCATACACAATGCACTGATCAGCCAGCGGTCTGCCTGATCGTCATAAAGCACAATGCCATCCCCGTTGTTCTGCGAATAGGGCAAACCCGACCAGATATTCCCCGAATACACCGGCCCCATCAGGATATTTCCTGATTTATTAAACACGGTAAAAGATAAATTCACCATGTGAACATAATACCCTGGTCCAACATCACCATAAGTATCCGGCGGAATCGCGGTATTCACATTGGGTGTGCCTTCAAAATTCTCCAACGTTGAATCGGATCGGATCTTTCCGAAGAAATCCTGCAACCCGGGGTCGTTGATTTGCTTTCCGGAAAACTTATGATCAGGACTTTTTTGAAAATAATTCCAGATCTCCTTTTCAGCTTTTTCCGCTTTCCTGGTTTCTTTCGTTACCGGCGGCGCGGAATTTGTTAACAACCGCAAGGGAGGCGAGACATCAAAATAGATGGGCTTCACAACATAAGGCCCGGAAATCTTCTGTCCATGAACTGCAGACATTAAAATAAATCCGATAACGGTCAGAAGGAAAGGCCTGTTTTTGAAATACCCCATGCTTTTCGAGATGGATTCCGGAAAATTACCTGATATTTTCTTCAGGATGGAACAAAAATACAGAGAAAACAGGATCATTCTCTATATCTTTGAATGCATTCAACACTTTCGATGAAACCTCTTGCCGTCGTCTTCCTTCTCCTCTTCCAGTGGCTCATTTCACAAGCCCAGTGGAGCGAAACGAATGGGCCATACGGGGGGACGGTTTATTGCATGGCCTCGCAGGGGGACTACTTGTTTGCCGGAACCTCAGCAGGCATCTACAAGTCATCCGATCATGGGTACAACTGGTCGCTCCTTGAAGGGATAGTGCCGACCCAAAAGGTTCAGGCCCTGGCAGTCTCAGGACAGGGGATCCTGGCAGGCTTTTACAAAAAGGGTATTTATTCTTCACCGGATGGTGGGAATTCATGGTTGGAAATCAATAATGGGTTAACGAACCTTGATATTTTTTCTTTGCTGAAAGATGGTTCGGACCTCTTTGCGGGTACCGGTGCCGGCTTATTCAGGTCCGGGGATAACGGAGATTATTGGTATCCTGTAACGAATGGAATGCCCTCAGTGCCTGTCAACGCCCTTATCAAAACCACTGACGGATTGTTTGCAGGAACCAATGCAAACGGAATTTACCGTTCAACTGACCTAGGAACAACATGGATCCTCACGAATGACGGGCTTGGCAGCCTTGACATCCTTTCGCTTACTTCGGATGCATCAGGAATCCTGGCAGGCACCGGGTCGGGAGGTATTTTCTTCAGTGATCTTTCCGGAACAACCTGGTCATCAGCAAATGCAGGCATTCCTGCTGATTCACCTGTAACATCTTTTTCAGCATACGGATCAAAAATATTTGCCGGTACAGCCACCGGGGGGATCTACACTTCTGTTGATGAGGGTCAGTCCTGGAATGTTTATAACAACGGCCTGGCTAATCCGTGGATCCATTCGCTGCTTTGCGTGGATTCATTCCTCTTTGCCGGTACTGAAGGCGGTGGGGTATTTTTGTCCCCGGCCGATACACCTTTCTGGGAGGCTTCGAATACCGGGCTTCATAATACGAAGATCATCGCCCTGGGGGAAAACAGCGCCAGTATTTTTTCGGCAACCTGGGGAAACGGCATATTTTATTCTGCAGATAATGGGAACACCTGGATAGCTGCCAGTAATGGCATCTCAAATCCTTTTATTACCGCCCTTCAGGTATCAGGATCAAGGATCTTTGCAGGTACGGCGGGAAGCGGGATTTTTATGTCCGCTGACAATGGAAACAGCTGGATTGCGATGAACACCGGATTGGATGATCCTTATGTTACAACACTGCTGGCGGATGATTCGCTCTTATATGCAGCGACGATGGATGGGATCTACCATTGCGTGGTTCCGGGCAATTCCTGGCAAAAGTTCTCCACCGTGATTTCCGGTAACCAGGTCACGTCCCTGGTCATTGACGGGGTTAACATATTCGCCGGTACGCGTACTGAAGGGATCTTTTGCTCCCCGGATGGGGGAATCACCTGGTTACAGAGGAATACCGGCTTGACCAGCCTGGCCGTTTTATCACTTGGAAAATCAGGAAATAAAATTTTTGCCGGGACACTGACCGGAATGTTTGTTACTGAAAATGAAGGAGCGGTCTGGTCCATTGTAAACAACACGTTAGCCGGGGGGCCAGTCACGTTTTTTTCAGATTATAACGGCAGTCTTTTTTCCGGCAATGGGGTCAACGGGATTGTTTTTTATGAACCATTTCACAATACCTGGGAACGTGAAAATGAAGGGCTTGCCGACACGTCAATTAATGCAGTGGAAGGCTGTAAAGCTTTTCTTTATGCCGGGTCGTCAGGACAAGGTGTCTGGAAAAGGCCGTTGAATGAGATCTTTTCAGTCAGCATCATCCCCGACACCCTGGTTCTCAGCCAGTTTAGTGATGCATATGATACTTTATTCATCCATACCAGTGTTGACTGGTCTGTTCTGGGTTCGTTACCTGACTGGTTGAGTATATCCGCCACTTCCGGGAGTGGTGACGGATTTGTTGTATTCCGCACACGCGCTGCAAATCTGAGTGCATTCAGGAAATATGCCGGGTTTATTTTATACGCACAGAATGCAGGAACAATTAATTTACAGTTGTCCAGAAGGAAAAAACCGCAGGAATTGACGAACAAGCGCCATCTTTTGTTAAGGTTGGCCCTGTTCCTTCCGATGGTGTTATACATATCGAATCATCACGGTCAATCAGAAGGATCAAGCTTTTCGATGTCTGTGGAAGGATCATAAGAGAAAAGGAAAGTATGGAAAAGAATTTTACTATTGATCTTTCCGGTGAGGAAAAGGGTGTATATTTCCTTGTCATGGAAGGTGAAGTATGGTCCACTTTCGAGAAAATATTGTTAACCTGGTAAATTTGTCAAAGATGAATTTGAAAAATTACGCATTCTTTTTGTGCCTGATCCTCTCATTCTCGAATTCGGCGCAGTCCCAAAATTTAAAAGCGGTTAACGACACCATTGACCTTATTCCCGGAATTCCTAAAATGATCAATCTTCTGGATAATGACACAATCCCTAATGGTGATTCAATTAAGATCGTTGGAGCAAATCCCGCCGGGAACGCATTGATCACCACCCTGAATTCATACAGGGGTATCTTTACATACCTTGTACGTCCGCTTTGGGGCTTTAACGGAAGTGTGTCCACCATCTACACAATCATTGATCTAACCATCGGAAAGACATCTTCTGCAAAGATCCTTTTCAGGATCCATGATCATAGCTATGATTCCCTGGATATCAATAATGTAAAAGCAGCAATTACCGCCTATGCGAATGAATTTTATTACCCCGCGGTTGCCTGGTCAGGCCAGGGAAACCTCTTCAGGATCCCTGCAAACAGTCTGACGGGAACCATTTACAATTTTGCACCCTGGATTGGAGGTAAAGATGCTGACAGTACACTCTTCCAGGCAGCCGAGCGATATATGCAGGGGCCGAATTCCGGACCTGCCGGTTACTGTCCTGATTTTTATGCAGGCCCTGTGATGGATTCGGTAAATTATTCCATATACCAGGATACACTATGGAACCGTGTCTGGAAGGTCCGGAAAACCGAGGTGGAATTCCATAAAACGCACTGGGACACCCCCGGGTATCACCCCCCAACAGCCATCCTCACCTGGCCAGGGAACGGCATCCCCACCTATGGACAGGCAGCACAGCTTGCCCCTTACCACGACAGCAACGGGGATGGAAAATATGTTGCAGCGGATGGAGACTATCCTGTGATTCAGGGTGATGAAGCCATATTTGCAATTTTTAATGACGACCGGGGCAGTCACAAAGAAACCCTGGGAAAAAAGATGAGGCTGGAATTCCAGGTCATGGCCTATGCCTATGATATGCCGGAAGACTCTGCTTTTAAAAACACGATCTTCCTGAATTATAAAATCATTAACCGTTCAGCCAGGACGTATTACCAGACCTACCTTGGTGTTTTTTCAGATATGGATATTGGTTCCGGTACGGATGATTATATCGGCTGTGATGTGGAACGAAACAGTTATTTCGGTTACAACGGTGTCCCTGTTGACGGAACAGGCCAGCCGTCTGCCTATGGTGCCCATCCCCCGGCCCAGTCGGTCACAATTCTTAACGGACCGCTGATGGATGCCACAGGGGATGACCGGCCCCGGTTTGATTTGTCAGGCCATCAGCTTTGCAATGAAAGTGTGAACGGAACCGGTTTCGGCGACAATATCCCTGATAATGAACATTACGGCATGACAAATTTCATGGCCCTTTATAATGTGTTCTCAGGGTTTATGAGTGACCCGAATTATGCGGTGGATTATTATCAGAGAATGCAATCGGTCTGGAAAGATTCCACGCATCTTATCTACGGCGGAGGAGGGCATCCGGCAACAAACGGTTACGGTCCTGAATGCAGGTTCATGTTTCCGGGAGAGTCGGATTCGGTCAATTGGGGAACCGGATGCACGCTTCCTAATGGCCCTGTGAACTGGACTACTAAAACCGGCAGTATATCCTCCGGCGACATACGCGGGATTGCAGCAATGGGGCCATTTACCTTCCGTCCCGGGGATGTCCGGCAGCTTGACCTGGCTTTTGTTTATGCCCGCGACTATACAGGGCAGGATACTGCCTACCCTTCTGTAGACAAGTTGCGGCAGATGATCGACATTGTGAGAAACAGTTACAATACCGGGGTACTGCCCAATGGAAACTCGTTTTTCGGGATGAATGAAAAGGGGTCTGAAACTGTTAGCATTAAAATTTATCCCAACCCGGCGACGGAAAAGATCAATGTTCAGTTTGAAAAAAACATCACTGAAAAGCTGGGCATCAGAATCATAAATTCCACTGGAATCGAAGTGTATTCGGGGGTTGTTAATCCATCAGGAAAGACAATAACACTGGATGTTCACGGGCTTTCGCCCGGCGTAGATGTGATAATTGTCAGGGGAAGGGAATTTTCTTCAACCGGTAAGGTTGTCATCATAAAATAAATAACGGCTTGTGCAAACCATTGGATGAGCGGAAATACAAATTCCGCTTAGCAAGGGGTCGCAATGGCACAAAGGAATTTTGCGTCTTTGCGCCTTCGCGGTTAAAGATTTAAACCTTATAGAAGTGCATGGAGCTGGCCTGTGCCGTCGGCATTACCACCACATCATTGATATTGACATGCGGTGGCAGGGAGGAAACATAGTAAACCACATCCGCGACATCCTCAGCCAGCAAGGGCTTGAAACCTTTATACACGCCATCAGCCCGTTCCTTGTCACCCTTGAACCGTACAATCGAGAATTCCGTGTCTGCAGCGCCAGGGGCAACATGCGTGACTTTTATGTTATGCGAAACCAGGTCGATGCGGGTTCCCTTAGTGATGGCATCTACGGCAAATTTTGAACCGCAGTAAACATTGCCCATTGGGTATACCTCTTTTCCGGCAATGGATCCGATGTTGATGATGTGTCCCTGTTTACGGGCAACCATCAACGGTGAAACAAACCGTGTCATGTAAAGCAACCCTTTGACGTTCGTATCGATCATCCGTTCCCAGTCGTCGACCACTCCCTCATGGATCGGGTTCAACCCTACGGCAAGTCCTGCATTGTTGACAAGGACATCTATATCTTTCCATTCATCGGGAAGAGAGGAAACCATCGCTTCAACCTCTTCCTGCACGCGGACATCAAAGGCATAGGAAAGAACCTCAACCCTATACTCCTCCCTGAGTGAGGCGCTCAGTTCCATGAGAAGGTCTTCCCTCCTGCCGGTAATGATCAGGTCGTTGCCCTCTTTGGCAAACCGTGTTGCAATTGCTTTTCCGAATCCGCTGGTAGCGCCGGTAACTAGTATCGTTTTGTTCATCTGTTCAGATATTGAGATATTGAGATATTGGGATATTGAGATATTTTTTCGCTATTTCCATGCCTGCCTGCTTGACACAGTCACGCAGGCAGGGCCATTTCGCTATTTCGCTATTTTAGAAATCCATTCCCTTGCATTCACAAACGCTTCCACCCATGGTGTCACCTCATCCTTCCCCGATTCGTCATAATAAGCCCATTGCCAGGGCAAAATGGAATCTTCAAGGTGCGGCATGATGGCAAGGTGGCGGCCATCTTCCGAAGAGATACAAGCGGCATCATACATGGAGCCGTTCGGATTACCGGGATAATCGTGATAACTGTACTTTACGGGAATATTGTAATCCTCTTCACCATAAGGGAAATTAAACTTTCCTTCTCCATGCGCCACCCAGATCCCTAAACGCGACCCGGCGAGGGAATTCAGCATTATGGTGTTGTTTTTGAGAATATCAACGGTCAGGAATGAAGATTCAAACTTTTTCGAATCATTCCATGACATGTTCGGCTTTTTCTCATGACCCGGCACAATGAGGCCCAGTTCAACAAGGAGCTGGCGTCCGTTACATACACCAAGACTCAGGGTGTCATCCCGTTTATAGAAGTTATCCAGCGCCATTTTTGCTTTTTCATTGTAAAGGAAGGCGCCCGCCCATCCCTTTGCAGAACCCAGTACATCGGAATTCGAGAACCCGCCTACAAAAGCGATAAAATTAACATCTGTAAGGTCTTCCCTTCCACTGATCAGGTCTGTCATGTGGATGTCCTTCACGTCAAAACCCGCCAGGTAAAGTGCATTGGCCATATCACGGTCGCGGTTGACGCCTTTTTCACGGATAATGGCGGCTTTGATGCCGGTCTGAGAGTTTCTTGACGGATCTGTTCCGTACTGTGAATAGTTGCCGGTAAAATCCTGGCTGAACCTGAATCTGAGTGGTTGATTCTTATAATTGTCAAAACGATCTTTTGCATGTGATTCGCCACACTGTTTCTGATCGAGCAGCCAAGATGTTTTAAACCATGTATCCCGCAGCGAATCGATATCAAAATGATATGTTTCATTGTTCAGGACGATTTCGAACATCCGCTCATCCTTTACTTCTCCCAGTTGCCAATTGGCGACTGTTGCCTCTTTCAGCAATTTCTCAACAACATCGACCTGTTCAACCTGGATCACAATCCCTGGTTTCTCGCTGAAAAGCAAGCGGATGATATCGGACTCTCCGGCGGAGTTAAGATTTGCAGAGATACCTGTTCCGGGATTGGCGAAGGTCATCTCCAGCAAGGTAATGATCAGCCCGCCGGCAGCGACATCATGACCGGAAAGGATCAGCCCGTCTGTTATTAAACGCTGTACCGACTCAAATGCCCTTTTAAAATAAGCGGCATCTTTTACTTTCGGTGTTTTGTCGCCGATTCCGTTCAACACCTGTGCAAAGCTGCTGCCGCCAAGTTCATTTTCCGGGATACTGAAAGGGATATAGATCAACCGTGATCCGGGCATCGCATGCAAAACCGGACTGATCGTTTTTTTCACATCACTGACTTCTGCAACAGCAGAGATGATGACGGTTCCCGGCGAATATACCAGGGTGCCGTCAGGGTATTTCTGGGTCATCGACAGCGAGTCCTTGCCGGTGGGGACATTGATCCCGAGCCCGATGGCAAAATCACTGACAGCTTTCACAGCACTGTATAAGCGTGCATCCTCGCCGGGATTCTTACAGGGCCACATCCAGTTGGCGCTCAGCGAGACGCCTTTCAAACCATGGGTCAGCGGCGCCCAGATAAGATTGGTCAGAGACTCGGCAATGGCCAGCCGTGAACCTTCCTCCGGATTGATCAGCGCAGCTGCGGGAGCATGTCCGATAGAGGTTGCAATGCCTTTCACGCCAGTATAATCGAGCGCTACAACACCCAGGTTGTTCAACGGCAGCTGAATGGGTCCGCAGGTCTGTTGTTTGGCAATCTTTCCGCTTACCGCCCGGTCCACCTTGTTTGTTAACCAGTCTTTACTGGCAACGGCCTCGAGCTGGAGAACCTTGTCCAGGTAATTGTACAATTCGGTTTCATGGTAAACAAGTGACGGGTGACGGGTGACAAGTGACGAAGAAATAAGTGACGGGTGACGGGTGACGAGTGACGAGTCCCTGAGGATGGTTTTAGGCGGTTTTCCGAAGAAATCCTCCATCTTCAGGTCGATGGGTTCGTTTTCTTTATTTTTAAAGATCAGCATATGGTCTCCGGTGGTTTCACCCACAACGTAAACGGGTGCCCGTTCGCGTTCGGAGATCGTCTTCAGAAGTTCGACGTCTTCCTCCCTGATCACCAGTCCCATCCGTTCCTGGGATTCATTGCTGATGATCTCGCGGTCGGAAAGCGTCGGGTCGCCCACAGGGAGTTTACCGATGTCAATTGTGCCCCCGGTTGTCTCCACCAGTTCGGAAATCGAATTCAGGTGGCCCCCGGCGCCATGGTCATGGATGGACACAATGGGGTTATGGTCGGATTCCGTAAGGGCGCGGATGGTGTTGAAAACCCTCTTCTGCATTTCAGGGTTGGAACGCTGAACAGCATTCATCTCGATGGAATTGCCGTATTCACCCGTGGCAACCGAAGAAACGGCTCCTCCTCCCATGCCAATGCGGTAATTGTCGCCGCCCAGCACCACGATCTTCTGACCGGCTTCAGGATCATCTTTCAGGCTGTCTTCCTTTCTGCCATACCCGATCC
>Ga0073936_10009293_pt1 | contig 12243 bp, 10 predicted proteins | sample AliMusrvi5mmetaG_FD_87041 | JGI IMG/M metagenome (GOLD analysis project Ga0073936, IMG submission 87041) | Freshwater lake bacterial and archeal communities from Alinen Mustajarvi, Finland, to study Microbial Dark Matter (Phase II) - Alinen... | ecosystem: Environmental > Aquatic > Freshwater >... | reverse complement strand
GTCCCGCCCTGCCTCGGCACCACTCTCTTCATTTGGGCAAGCCGCTCCAAGTCGTCCAGCCTCCCATTGCCGCTTTCCGCCCTTCTCCTCTCCTCGCGGCCATTCGTTTTCATCGGCCTGATTTCTTACCCGCTCTACCTCTGGCACTGGCCGTTCCTGGTTTTCAATTCCTACGGTGCTTTTCCCGGTTCATCAGGTATAACCAACATGCTCGCGATCTTCCTCGCGTTCCTCGTCGCGTATCTCTCGTGGCGCTTCCTGGAAACTCCAATCCGTCGGCGCCAACTCCTCCCGTCCCGCAAGTCCATCTTCGTTTTCGCTGCGGCGGGACAAACCGGATTGCTGTGCCTCGGAACCGCCGCCTACGTCACGGATGGGTTCCCAAACCTGAAGCCTGCAAAATACAAGCTGCTGCAGACCACCGTGGATCCGCCGTTTATTCATGAAATGTCCACGAAGGAAATCCAGAACGGCAACCTGCCGATCATAGGTGACAAGGCGGCAGAGCAGACGATCCGCCTTCTTGTTTGGGGTGACAGCCATGCCATGGCGGCCTTGCCCGCTATTGAGGAATTGCTGCGACAAAAGCACCTCGCCGGGCGTGTCGCCACTCATTCCGCAACCGCCCCGCTTCTCAATTTCATCAGCGGCGATATGGATGAGAGATCCATCGACTTCAATGACGCCGTATATTCATATATCAGAAAAATCGCAATCCCCCATGTACTTCTCATCGGCCGGTGGACAACTTACTCCCGCCCATCCCCATGGAGTAGTGTCTATCAGCGCTCATCCCGACCGTTTGACGATGCTTTTCTCTACACGGTAAGGCAACTCGTGAGTTCAGGAGCAACTCCTTGGGTCATGCTCCAGGTCCCGGAGCATTCATTTGACTTGTCAAAGTGCCTGATCAAAGCGGATCTTTTCCATCTCGATACGAAGTGTCTGGAGACGCCCAGGAACCGGTCGGTCGGATTCAGCGACAACGATTCTTCACTCATTGCCAAGCTCAGCAAGGCGGGCGCGCGTTTCATTTACACCCGTGACGCCTTCCTGGATTCCATGGGAGAAAATTATCTTTCCATCAAGGACGGCGTTCCGCTGTATTGCGACCACGATCATCTGAGCACGACAGGCGCAATCACGATCCTGTTGCCTGTCCTGAAAAACGAATTCTCCAAGGTGTCCTCCGGCTTCTGATTGCGGCCGAAGGAATTCCGGCGAATTCGCTCCTCATGAAAACCATCCACGGTCATTTATGAATTCAAATGCATGGGAATCCGCTGAACGTCCTCCCATTACATTGGCCCTGTTTGCATACAACCAGGAGGCGTTCATCCGGGAGGCGATCGTTGGCGCATTCTCTCAAACCTATTCGCCGCTTACCATCATCCTCTCCGACGACCATTCGTCGGATCAAACCTTCGCGATCATGGAGGAGATGGCCCGCCAATATGCCGGCCCGCACAAGATCGTCCTGAATAGGAATGAATCCAATCAAAGACTATCCGGACACATCAGCAAGGTCATGGAATTGGTCGATACCGAATGGGTGGCGGTGGCGGCGGGCGATGATGTGTCCTTGGCGGATCGCGTCGAAGCGACCTGGCAGGCCATCCAGTCGCATCCAGACGCCTACTCCATCTTCTTTGACCTCGATTATATCCGCGATGACGAGAAAAACGGCACGGAATTCGTCCCCAGTCCCTACCCTCATACCACCGAGAACTTCATCAAACACGGCTGGGTCAAGGTGGCTGGTCCGTCGCACGCATGGAAAATGGATGTGTTCCGGACCTTCGGCCCGCTACCGGTTAACGTCACCAGTGAGGACAGCGTGATCCCATTCCGGGCCACCCTGCTGGGAAAGGTCATCTATGTGCCCATCAAAACGGTCAAATACCGCCTGCACTTCAGTAGCGTCTCCACCATAGGGTTGAAGCTCCGCGATCCGAAACAATTCAAATCGGACCGCCTTCGGTTGATCTCCTTCTATGGTCCGGTGTTCGATTGTTATCGGCGGGATTTACGCAGGGCGTTCGAGGTCGGCATCATTGGCGAAAATGAATTTGCCAAGCATTCCATGACACTGGCGAAACAGCGGCGCAAGCACGAGATCCACATGATCGCATGGCAGGGGCCGTATTTCAAACGCATCGGATGTGCGATATTGACGCTATTGCGCCCGACGACGTTCACCGGTGCCAACCACAAACAACGCCTGCTATTGGTGATTGACGCCATTTTCCCATTTCTGGACGGCCTATATCACAGGCATGTGAGATGCCGGCGTTTCTAGTTCCGTTGGTATCCCGGCGATCAGCAGCAATCCTTCGCACTGCACCCAATGAAAACGGTGATTCATGTCAATGACAAGATCTCTCTGGCTGGCGGGGTTGAAACCTACATAACGCAGCTCCAGCCGCTACTGAGGGGGCGGGGGTGGCAAAGCCAGTGGATCGGTGTTACCCGCGCGGGTTCTCAAATAACCGTAGTGGCGGAGGATCCAAGCCTGATGTGGCATGGCACAATCTCCGATTTCTCTACATCACCAGCAGCACGACTCGCTCGTGACGGCAACACCTTCTTTCATGTTCACAGTATGTCCGATCCGGATTTCATCCGAACCCTGTTCGAGCTTGGACCTGTAGTTCGAACGATGCATGACCCACGGGTTTTTTGTCCTGGGACAGGGAAGTTCTGGGCGAAAACCGAACAGCCATGCCCTACCCCAATGGGATGGCACTGCCTGGTTCACGCCTACACCCAAAGATGCTGTAACCGCCATCCATCCCGGGTATTGGCCGCCTTCAGGAATGCACGCTTCGAGGTGCGCGAAGCGAGTCACCGCTATGCGGCTATCATCGCTCACAGCCCCTACATTCGCGACGAAGCGATCCTTGCAGGAATCGCCCCCGACAAAATCACCCTGCTACGCTATTTCACTACGGCCGCGCAACCATCTCCCCGACATGAGCAAACCCATGAGCCACGGATCGTGTTCGCGGGCAGGCTCTCGCGAACGAAGGGCGTTCATCACCTCTTGCAGGCTCTTGCAATCGTACGCTCCGCCATACCCGCTGTTCATCTGGACTTGCTCGGGGATGGCAATCACGGGGAAGAATTCAGGATGCTCGCCCACTCACTGGATCTCAATCCGAATGTCACATTCCACGGCTGGGCGGATCGGGAGATGGTCGACCGTTATCTTTCGTCTGCCGCAGTGGTGGCGTTTCCGTCCATTTACCCCGAAGCGTTCGGACTGGTCGGCCTCGAGGCCATGATGCACGGCAAGCCTGTGGTCGGATATGATGTGGGCGGAGTCACGGACTGGCTTGCGGATCGGGTGAATGGAATTCTGGTGCCCCGGAATAACATCTCCCGGCTTGCCGCTGCACTGATCGAACTTCTGACTGACACCGCCAAAGCCCGCCACTATGGCACGGAAGGCTGGAAGATCGCCCTTGCGAATTTCAGTCCCGACACGCACATCGATAGGTTTCTCGCAGTTTATGACATGGCACTCGCCTCACGGACGGTATTGGAATGAGGATCGCACTGATATCCATTGGAATCACGCCCTATGTGATGGGTGGGTTGCAGCGACACAGTTTCAATCTGGCACGCCAATTGGCCGGACTGGACGTGAAGGTCGACTTATATCATACGGACTTTAAAACCGCCCAGGGTATCGACGGCTTGGATGGAATGTCAGAAAGCGAAAAGACAATGATCACCAGCATCGCCATCCCGTGGCCCATGGGAGATCGGTGGCCGGGACATTATGTGCGCGAACTCAAGCGGTTCTCCCGCGAAGTCCATCGGCGCTTGTTGGATCGGCCGCGAGTTGACTTTGTGATCGCCAAGAGCCTGACCGCATGGGACTTGGTCGACGCCAAACGACATGGTGCGAATCTGCCACCGATCGGGGTCAATCTCCATGGTTACGAGATGTTCCAGCGCCAGCCCAGCCTCAAATCCTCCATTCAAAGCATCTGGATGCGCCCGCCGTTTGCCTGGCATGCCAGGCACGCCGATTATGTGTTTTCCTACGGTGCCAGAATCACCGACCTGATTCGCGAGAGACTTCAAATTCCCGAACAGAAGATCATTGAGATTCCGGGAGGAATCGACGCCACTTGGATTGTCGACAATCCCAGTCCAACTCATCACCCAAGGCGTTTCGTATTCCTGGGACGCTATGAGAGACGCAAGGGAATCGAGGAATTGCATGCGTCCATAGCGGAAAATCCCGCCTGGAACAGCATCGCCCAATTCCGCTTCATCGGCCCGATTCCCGCGGATCGAAGACTGGACCTGCCACATGTGAGCTATGCCGGACCGATCAGCGACATAACCGCCCTGCGCGCGGAATTGGGTCATGGAGACGTGCTCGTCTGTCCTTCTCACTCCGAAGGGATGCCCAACTCGATTATGGAGGGTATGACCGCGGGCATGGCTGTCATCGCGACGGATGTTGGCGCGGTGAGCCTTCTGGTATCGAACCAGAATGGTGCACTGCTCCCGCGCCCTAACAAATTCGACCTCGCCCGAGAAATCGAACGCATCGCGACTCTCGATGATACGACGATTGTGGCTATGAAGCGCAAGTCACTCGAAATCATCCGGAATTTCACCTGGGACAGGATATCCAAATTGACTTTGAATTGTATCGTGGATCGACAGCAACCATCCTGAACTCACGCCGATGCCGACAACACCCAGGCCAACCCATCTTCCAATCATCGTGTGTTTGCGCGGCATCGCCGCGCTGGGTGTGGTTCTATTTCATTTTGTATGTAGAACCACGGGATTTCTCGAAAAGGGAACTATCTGGTCACTCTTCTACGCGGGGCATTTGGGAGTTCCCTTGTTCTTTCTCATCTCTGGGATCGTCATCCCGCTTCACATGCTTCAAACGGACTATTCCTACCCCAGATGGTGGCGGTTTGTTGCCCGCCGCCTTGTCCGGGTCGAACCCGCATATCTGATCGCCCTGGCGGCTGGCATCGCCTACCCATTCATGCGCCAGGTGATATATGGTCCGAATCCGAATGCACCCATGCCAGGCTACCGCGACATTTTTCTGCATCTCGGCTATTTGGTGCCGTTCGTTGATGGAGCCAAGTGGATCATGCCGATTTTCTGGACATTGGCTATCGAGTTTCAATATTATTTGCTACTTGCCATTTTGTTTCCATTATTGGCGTCCAAGGTCCGCTGGATACAGAATCTGACCATATTGTGTTGCCTAGTCGTATCCACCGGATTTCCGAACGAGGTGTATTTGCTGACATGGCTGCCCTTGTTCTTCACTGGGGTCACTTACGCCCTGTTCAAGTTCCAGCGAATCAAGGATCTTGACTATGCCATTTGTACCATTGTCAGCCTGACCTTGCTGGCAGCATCGGAATGGAAGAACCTTGCCGTGGTTATTGCAGGCCTGTCGTCCATCCATTTTTTTCCAAATTTCACCAAGACGCCTCTCGAATGGCTGGGCAACCTGTCATATTCGCTGTATTTGATCCATCCAGTCTTCGGAGCCCTTGTTGTCAATATTCTTTCCCATCATGCTCACAATGGGTTGATGAAGTGCGCTGTTGTGTTAGCGGGTGTGGCCGTCTCACTAGCCAGCGCATGGGTCTTGTATGTTCTGGTCGAACGACCGTCTCATCTTACCGCTAAAAAAATATGATTCGGCGGATCTGCATTACTGGAGGATCCGGTCAGAGTTCGGACCAGGCGGCGGCGGATACGGGTTGCTGCTTGGCGGTTATCCGGGTGGGACGGTGCGCCTATCATTTTCATTGTAGGTTCCCTGTTATCACTAGTAATTTCCCGACAATCGATTGATCTTATGCACAACCAACGAAGAATCCTGATCACCGGCGGTGCCGGCAACATTGGCGGCGCCCTGGCGGGGCGTCTGGCGGAAGACCCGGAAAACCATGTGGTCATCGTCGATGACCTGTCCACCGGAAGCATGGCGAAGCTGCCGGACCGGAGGTTGCCGAACTGGCGCTTCATCAAGCTGGACGTCAACGAGCAACCGGCGATCGCGTCAGTGATGACGAGCATTGCGTTCGACTATGTGTTCCACTATGCGGCGGTGGTTGGCGTGCAGCGGACGCTGCAGCATCCGTTGTTGGTCTTGCGCGACATCGAGGGGATCAAGAACATCCTGGAGTTGGCGAAGAACACGGGCGTTCGCCGGGTGTTTTATTCATCTTCGTCCGAGGTTTACGGCGAGCCCTTTGAATTTCCCCAGAACGAGCACACCACGCCGCTAAATTCGCGTCTGCCTTATGCCATTGTCAAGAATCTGGGTGAATCGTATTTCAAAAGCTACCTGCGGGAATTCGGGTTGCCCTGCACGATCTTCCGTTTCTTCAACACCTATGGCCCCCGCCAAAGCGAGGATTTCGTGCTGCCAAAGCTGGTCAATGCCGCCCTCACGGGCAAGCCCCTGACCGTGTATGGTGACGGCAGCCAGACCCGCACCTTCTGTTATATCGATGACAACATCGACACCATCCGCCGGATCCTGTATGAGGATCTCCTGATCAACGAAACCGCGAATATCGGCAGTGACCATGAGATCACCATTCTGGAATTGGCACAAATGGTGGTGGCCCAGTGCGGCGGCACATCCACGATCACCCATTTGCCGCCGCTAGCGGAAGGTGACATGACCCGCCGGTGTCCAGACATTACCAGGATGAAGGCCATCCTCGGCCGGGAACTGGTTTCCTTGGAAGCGGGAATCGATCGCTTGATACAATCCAAGAGAACTCAATCATGAATTGTTTGTTTCTGTGCCGCCGTTTGTCGGGTTATTTTCACAACTGCATCCGGTGCTTTGCCGATGCCGAACTGCGGGCGCAGGTGCGGATTGTAGCGCAACCCAACGCTGAGAATGCGCCATTTCGATTCGAGGAACACGCGCGGATCGAGATTCTGAGCCGCACGGAGTTCCCGGACGACTCGATAGGATGCGTCATCGGCAAGACCCCGCCGGACTATGTCTATCTGGCGGGCTGGGCTGATCCGCTCTATCGGAAAATTGGCCGCAGGTTCCGGCGCGGGATTCCGGTGGTCATGGGCATGGACAACCAGTGGAAAGGGACCGCCCGGCAGCAGGTGATGAGCCGCCTGTTGCGGCCATGGGTTCATACCTTCTGCAACCGCATCTGGATTCCAGGGCTCTATCAGTATGAGTATGCCCGGCGCCTGGGCTTCCACCGTGGGCGGATCCTCACCGGAATGTACGCGGCGGATTGCGAGCGCTATTGGAAAATCGGTGAGGAACGCGATTTCCGCAACGCTACCAAGAAGCTCCTGTTCATCGGCAACATGTGGCAGGACAAGGGAGTGGTGGAGTTGGTAGAGGCATTCAGCGGATTGGCCGATGCCTATCCAAACTGGCGGCTCGTGCTGGTCGGCGGCGGACCATTGGTCGAGACCTATCGGGACACCTCCGATCGGATCGATGTGCTCGGGTTCCTCCAACCGGCCCAAATGACGGACCTGATCGCTGGATGCCATGCGTTTTGCCTGCCGAGTTACCACGACGCCTGGGCGGTGGTGATCCATGAAGCCTGCTGCATGGGCCTACCGGTGGTGGCGACCGATGTTTGTGGCGCGGTCTGCGCCTTCGTTCACGAAGGCTACAACGGCTTCCAGTGTGCTGCACGCGATACGCAGAGCCTGCAGAGCGCCCTGCGAAAGTTGCTGTCCTTGCCCGATGATGAGTTGGCCGAATTCGGCCGGCGTAGCCGTCTGCTCTCCGGTCAGATCACTCCGGACGCCTGGGCAGCGAAGGTTCGCTGCCTGCTTGAGTGAGGAGGCTGGAACATTAATCTCACATAATCAACAGGTGAATGTGTTTGACTTCAGAAGCTGGTCATCCCCCGGCGCCGTTTCCGTGGTTGAGACAGATGCGGAGTTACCCACCGGTGACGAGGGCAGCGGATTGGTTTGGTTGCGCCATGAGCGTGCGTTTGCCGAACTTACCGACGGCCAATGGAAACGGGTACGGCAGGAACAAGTGGTTGATCTTTTGCTCAGGCACCGTCACCGCCTGGCCGCGGTGCCTAAGGATTCCATCACGCGCCAAGCCTGCATCGTGTTCACTTCCGACGACGGATATATCGCTGACTTTGACAAGTTAGGCCCCCTTGCCCGGGATCTCAAGGTGCCATTCGTGCTGGGAATCGTAAGCGGCTATGTTGGCCGGCACCCGAAGGCAATGACGCTCGATCAGATCCGGCAAATGGCGGCATGGGGGTGCGAACTTGCGGCACATTCGGTGAGTCACCCGAAGCTGGCGTTGCTGCCGGAATCCAAGAAGCGGGCCGAAATCGAAGGATCCTTCTCCTGGCTCCGTGATCACGGCTGGCCGGCCGGACATTTCATCTATCCGTATGGCGGGCAGGACGTGCCAAGCGAACGGATCATCCGGTCACTCGGTCGGACCGGATGCCTGATCAAAGGCGGCGTGGCATCGCCACCGTTTTTCAGCACACGCATTCCCCGCTGGCCCATGGGCTCATATTTTCGCGACGGACTTCAAACATTTGAGGACTATCGGAAACTGATCGATAGAGCCAGCACCGACCGAAGAATGTTGGTTTGGATGTTGCACCCGGATAATCCTCAGCACGACGCCGAACAACAGGCCATCCTAGTGCAGCTAATCGACTTCTGCCGCAGCAACGGGATTCGCATCACATCGCTCAGCGATGCGCTCGACACACATGGCAATCTCTGGGAATCCCACGTGAATTTTGGCGGGGAGATCGTGATCGACAGCGATGGAGTGCTGTGGATCGCCCAAACGTCCATCCTGCTACGACCCTTGCAACGACTGGTGGATTCAAGGCTCTTCGCCATCTTCGTTTACGCGGCGAGTCGGTTGCTACGCATCGCCAGGAACGTACGCCAATCGTTCACACGGAAAGCGGCACCCACAAAGCAATAACGGATGATCGATAAATAAAGCATGTATCTGATTGTGCGCCTGCCGCATTTGCAAGTCGTGCATTTGACCATATATTCCTCTACCAACCAACAGAATGGCACCCGATCTTGAAGACTCGCCGCCGGGCACATCCGCCGACATGGCGTCTCGATCCCGGCAAAGGAAGCCCAAACGTCAGCCAAGCCCTGAACGTGTCAATCCCGGTTTATCCGGATCACGGGAGGCGCAAACGCTTTCGTACCTCCTCTGCGCGAGCATATTTTCAAAAAAGATATTCGGATTCCTCATAGGGGGAAGCATGGTGGATGTTTTCCAGATGGGGTTGGCGGCTTATGGTTTGATGTTTGTAGGCAGGAGCCGGATGGCCGGCAAAGTTGCATTGGTCTGGCTGGCCATTCTTTTGTCAAGCCTTGCGCTACTGCAAATTTACGGATATTCATTTGACATCCTGGCCAAACAAGGCATTCCGGCGGCATGTGTATATGTGGGGTACTGTTGCCTGCTGGAGAGAACCACGCCTATATCCTTGCTAAAGGCGTATAAAAAGGTGTGCTTCTACGCCGCACTATTCGGTCTTGTCCAATACGCCCTCTCGATGGTAGGAATCCCGATCCTGATGGGCACACCGGGGCGATTGGATTCGCTGGCCTACGAACCGTCCCACTATGCGATCGCGGTCGCACCGGCTGCGTATCTCTGTGTACGTGGCTTGATCAGATCCGGAAAGAAAATGAATTACACCACGCTGGTCATCATCGGCAGCCTGCTGCTCACCGTTTCGCTTACGGCGTTCATCATCATGCTGGTCTGCTCCATTATATTTGTCTTCCAAAAGCAGGGTGCGATCATAGCAATATCAGCGATGACTTTGGCCTTTTATTTCTATACTCATCGGGAATATCTTCCCGAGACGGTTCGCGACCGCATTGAGGCCACAGAACAGTCAATGGAGAAGGAGAATACGATCGATAGCACATCCAACCTGACCATTTTGTCCCCCCTTACGAATTGGAAGGTGGCCATGGACACCATGGAAAAGGGCCGCATTCTCGGCAACGGACTGGGCGGGCACCGTGACGCTTACCTCAACTATTACAAGGGTTCCGCGTTTTCAATGCGTGATAGATTCGAGACCAACTCGATCGGCGGTCACTGTTTGTTCATCCGGAGTGTTTCGGAGTTCGGTCTGCTCGGTATGGTTGTCTATGTATGGTGGCTCTTCAAGGGGCTTGCGAGCGCCGCCAAGGGAAGTCAGATTTGGTGGACACTATCGGCAGTATATATGGTTGGCCGCTCCATTAAACTGGCGGGTTTCTTCGAATTGGGCCTGCCAATATTTATTCTTGCACCACTGATATTCTATCGGAAGTATCCGGTTCCGGTCCGTAAGCGTCGATTAGGCCGGGTGGCGGCATGAATCACAATGTATTTCCGCAATTTCCATGCTTTCAGGTTGGTCGCCGCGCTTGCCGTAGTCGTCCTGCATGTGGAACTGACCGGGGTGCGCTTCGGGTGGCGCACCGGCCCGCTCGGAGCTCCCATTGAGGCTCTTTCGCTTGGGGTCGATTTTTTCTTCGTTTTGAGCGGATTTCTCATTTCCAGTCTGCTGTTGAAAGAGATGGATGGCGGAGGCATCCGGGTGAAACGGTTCTATTTGCGGCGGTCCTTGCGCATTCTGCCACTTTACTATCTGGGCGTGGTTTGCGTGTTTTTCGTCGGCCCGCGTTGTGGCCTGCCACGGATGCCCGGGTTGTCACTGGACAAGGACTTCGGCCTGCAACTCGGGTTGTATCTGGCGATGTCGCCACAAATCGCGAAGTCCTTCCTCGCTTTCGTTCCCTATGGCGGGCAATTTTGGAGCATCGGCGTGGAAATCATGTTTTATCTGTTGTGGCCGATTTTTCTATGCAGATGGCCGGGACTATCCTGCACGCTCTTAGCCATCTGCCTTTGTATCGGAATTAAAGTGTTGTCTTTGCTGGCATTGGGTGCCAGTCACCCGGTGAGCGCGTTTCTGGCGATGACCCGGTTTGAGATCCTGGCTATCGGGGGTGCCGCGTGCATGCTTCACCGGCAATTGTCAATGGATCCAAAACCGGCATCACCATGCGGCATGCTCACGGCCATTTCTAGCAGGATATTCAGCGACAGGGGCCTCTGGTTCGTTATCTTGGGCGGCCTTGTCGTTGTCACAGTTGTGACATGGATATGGCTGGACAATGCGGTGCATCTGGTTGCGGGATGTTTGTTCGCGTTTTTATTATTGGGCAGCAGTCTGGGGCTGATCTGTCCAAAAATCCTGGAACACCGGGCGGTTCTCTTCCTAGGTGAGATTTCCTACGGCATTTATCTCTGGCATTTTATCGCAATTGGAATCATTCAGTCCCTGTTCTTCCGCCTTGGTCTTGAGCCCGACCAGATGTTCTTCCGCCCGCTGTATTATGTGGGATCGATCGGGCTGACACTCATGATTTCATCCTGCTCCTACCTGTGGGTTGAAAAGCCGATAAACGACCTGCGCCACCGGATTTAGGCGCTCCATTCCAACCATGCGCGTTCTCCATTGTGTCGCTACGCTGGACCCCGTGTCCGGCGGCCCCGCGCGCTCGGTGCCGCAACTGGCGCTGGCGCTGGCAGAACATGGGCTGGAGGTCGGGCTGTGGAGTCCGGTGGCAGCGGTGGGTGCGCTGGCGGATTTGTCGCCGGATGCCCAGGCGAAGATCCGGGTGTTCGCGGGCGGATTTTCCGCCGCGCTCGACGCCTTCGGGGCTTTGGATCTGGTGCATGACCACGGGATCTGGCTGCCCTGCCACCGGGAAGTCGCCCGGGTGTGCGCCACGCGCGGGATTCCACGGGTCGTGAGTCCCAGGGGCATGCTCGAACCATGGGCACTCAACCATCGGAAATGGAAGAAGCGCCTGGCGTGGTGGCTCTATCAGCGCCGCGATCTGCAAAGGGCAGCCGCGCTGCACGCGACGGCGGAAAGCGAGGTGGAGCAGTTGCGCAAGCTGGGATTCAAGCAGCGGATTATCGTCGCGGCGAATGGGGTTGCAGATCAGGAGACAGGGGACAGGAGACAGGAGACAGAAACAGAGGTGCCCGCAGGTTCTTTGTCCGACCTCCGACCTCTGGCCTCCGACCTCCGACCTCTGCCCTCCGACCTCCGACCTCTGGCCTCCGACCTCCGACCTCAGACCTCCGCCCTCCCACCTCCGGCCCCCGACGCCCGACCTCTGGCGTCCGACCTCCGCCCTCTGCCCTCT
>Ga0073936_10009292_pt1 | contig 12243 bp, 8 predicted proteins | sample AliMusrvi5mmetaG_FD_87041 | JGI IMG/M metagenome (GOLD analysis project Ga0073936, IMG submission 87041) | Freshwater lake bacterial and archeal communities from Alinen Mustajarvi, Finland, to study Microbial Dark Matter (Phase II) - Alinen... | ecosystem: Environmental > Aquatic > Freshwater >... | reverse complement strand
GCGATGAAGGCGAGCAATCTTCGTAAGATTCAGGCTGCTTTCAAGTGGCTGGATAAGAAGGCTGATGCGACAGAATCGTCGAGATATGCTGGTAAAGTGGACGCCAGTTCGTTCCAATTGAAGAAGGCGGATAACGAGATTGATTTCTTCAATGGACCGGAGGCGGAGATAGAGGTGGACGGAACTAATCCGTATTTGATGACGGACATTGATCCTCGTGCTCCTTTCAAGACAAACTTCGATGGTCCGACATCATTGCCGGGACTTCTGGATGATTTGGAAGCGATGACTCCCCAGGGAGAGGGTGAAGCCCAGATCCCGATTGAATTGATGGACGAACGTGGCGGGGCAACTCAGGTTCAGATTGATCAGCCGGCTCAACCGATCAAGAGGCAGGTTGTTGAACAACGTCCGTGCAATATGGATGTTGATTTCTTCGCTCCGGGGAATATGGACATTAACTTGGATGGCGAACAGGAACTGCCAATTGATGAGATGAGCAAGATTTTCGAGCCTTTGGATGTTAATCCGAATGGTGGTGACATGGATGGGACAGCCCTGGAACTGGGAGCCATTGATGTTGATATGGCGGACAAACTTCCGCCAGGGTTTGAAGGAACGGATGAGATATCATTCGACGAACAACCTGTAAAGGATGGTTTGATTGACATCGATTTACTTCCTCGGGCTGATGATATTGACTTTGATTTGACTGCGAAAGTTGAGAAGAGAGTCCCATATCATAATCCGAGCAGACCTTCCGGGATGCAGAACAGACGACATGGATGAGATTGGAGTTCGGACATAGTCCGATAATATGAGCGATAACGACTTTGACAAGACGGATAGAGAGGCCGGAGTAACATCTGAGGTACAGGTTTTGCCTCCTTGGCAATCCAGTGGTCTGTCTACGGTAAAGCCGGCATCTGATGTAATTCAATTCCGGCAGAAACTTGTGGAAGAGTATCATAAGGGTGCTCCAAGTCTTGCTGCTCGGCTGAAAATAGCTGGGAAGGAAGACCTCGAATCATACATTGTCGCGATGATTGATGAGGTTATCCAGGAGACAGATCACTTGCTGGGTAATGAGTTGGTTGCAACTCATAACGGTGATTTGCGTGACGCTTCCGTCATTTCATTTAAAAGGGCCGAGGTCTTGGAGAAGGCAATCAAGGCGGCTCAAACGAAACAGCAGTTTGAGAAGCAGGGCGGGGTAGATGTTGATTCCCCGGCAATGATTATCATCTTCCGGTTCTTTATGGGCAAGGCGAAAGAGACATTTGACAAGATGGGCGTGGATACGGAAATACCGGATCTATTCTTTAGAAGGTTCGGTGAGGTGACTACGGACTGGAAGAAGGATCTACGACAGAGTTTTGAGCAGGTAAGGAACCAAAGGTGAGGTTCGGATGGCGAATAATCTTCTTGCAGAACTTTCCAAAGAGTTCGTCACCGGGACGACAGAAATCACGGATGTCATTACTTTCTCGGAATCGTCCTGGGGGCTTGGAATCACCTTGTCTCCCGTTCAGAAGTTTACCCTAAAATGTGCATCTGGTGACAATCTCATTGTGGGAGACTCTGGAATACCCATTACTCTTCGTCAATACTTTGATGATAAACATTCTCTTGTTGAAACATATGACGAGACCACTGGTGAAATTAAATGGACATCATCGAATGGGGTATTTCAAAACGGAATTAAGGAAGTCTATCGTTTAACAGGGAAATTGACAAAAAGGTGGGTAGAATTGACGGGGGATCATCTTGTAAAGGTTCCTTATGGATATCGACGGTTAGATGAATTAAAGAAGGGAGATCGATTTGTAATTACCGAATTAGAGCCATTTGCGAAGGTAAACTCCGGATTAGAGGACTGGGAGGCAGGATTTCTCGGTTTGATGGTAGGTGATGGTTCATGTTCTTGTGCCAATATCGGATTAGTGGTGGCAGATGGAGAATGGGAGATTCAAAGATATTTCGAAGACTGTGTTCTTCGAATGGATTCAAATATGATATTTCGTTCTCGTGCTGGGGAAGGATGTTTTACTCATTATGCGGCACGACCGAAGGGTTGGGACCGAAACACCAAAAGTGCTGTTGGAATATTTTTAGATAAACATGGTGTTTTGGGAAAGACTTGTCATGAAAAGAGAGTACCAAATGCCGTGTTCCAATCGTCATCATCGGCCCAGAAGGAATTCCTTAAGTGCGTTTTCGCGACAGATGGAGGAATTTCGGTACATCGAGGGAAAACACTTGGAATTACACTTTTATACACTTCTTGTAATCGGGTATTGATAGATGATATTGGGCTATTATTGAGGAGATTTGGAGTCAGAAGCACGGTTGTTCATCTTGACACGGATACAAACTTTGGGAAACAGGACGCTTGGCAAATTATTATTAACAGTGTGTCTGAGATGAGACGTTTCTTTTCCAGGGTTGGAGTCCCAATGGGTTGGGAAAGAAGATATGATGAGTCTTGGCCAATAATCAATAGTCGTAAGAGGTCTTTCTCCCACGTTGATTGTTTACCAGTAGAGGTGAGGGAATTTGCGACAGGAGTTAGAAGTGAATTTTTAAAAGGAGGAGGAAGGATTCCAAGATCTGCTCCATCTGTTATTAGGGCTCAAACGACTAATAAGTCTTCTTTATTGGCGTTGGCGAATTGGACGAAGAATGTGGAGGCCAGGAGAATATCTGACGGGGATATTTGTTGGGACAGGGTTTTATCAATAGAATCACAGGGAGAAAAAGATGTCTATGATATCTCCGTTCCCGTTACTAACAATTTCGTATTAAATGGGATCGTGGTTCATAATTGTTTGTATGGAATGCCTCTTGATAAAGGGGAGAAGACGATTGATGTTCCAGACATTGTCAATGAGCACATCCTTTATCGTTTCAATGAGGCGGAATTTCTTCATTGGCTCTATGCCGAGAAGAGGTGCAATGTTGAATTTACAGAGGGGAAAATCTGGCAGAACTTGATATTAGCCTGGGGGCGTCGTAGTGGTAAATCAACCTTGTCGGCTTGTATCTCAAACTATGAGATGTATAAACTTCTGAAGCATGGGGACCCGGCGAAGTTTTATGATCAGAATCCTGGGGCGGTCATCTCAATATTGAACGTGGCACCTACTGATGAGCAGGCCGAGGTTGTCTTTGATATGACACAGAATATGGCGACGAGATGTCCGTTCATCAAAGATCGAATGAACCATCTTACACAGACCTATTTCGATATTCAGACAGATGAGGATATGAAATTCACCGGAAAGAAGAAGGCCAGTTTGTTGTCAATCTCCGGGGGATGTTCTTCCAACGCACTTCGTGGACAAAATGCCATAATGATCATTATGGATGAGATGGCCCATTTTATTGACAACAATGGACGTTTCTCAGGATCTGAAGTCTACAACGCTTTGGAACCTTCTCGTTTGACATTCAGGAGAGATGGAAAGGTTATCTGCATTTCATCTCCATATGCCAAGTTCGGAAAGTTCTACGAGTTATGGCAGGACGCTTTTCAGAATCCTGAAATCACCCTCGGGTTCAAGATGTATTCGGCGATGGTTAATCCGACAAAGTGTCCAACGGAGATTCTTAAGGCCGCAAGAAAGGCAGACAGAACCAAGTTCATGTGTGAGTACGGGGGAGAGTTCTCGGATACAATTACAGCATGGATTGAGGATGAGGCAGAATTTAAACAGTGTGTTGTAAGTTCTCCGGCACCTTCTCGGGGTGTTCATGATGTTCCATATTATTACGGGATTGACTTGGGATTCAAGAATGACGGTTCATCGGTGGCAGTGGTCCATAAAGACACTACAACTAATAAAATCGTTCTTGATTATGCCAACGTGTGGTATTCTGGTTCTTCCGATATTTGGGACATTGATGATAGTCCATATCGTCTATGCAATAAATTCGCCAAGATGGATCTGATTCGGATGAATGATATCGTAGCGGAGATCAAGGATCTGACAAAATGGTTTCCAGCTAAAGAGGGAATATTCGATCAGCACAATGGATACGCCCTGGCAGAACTTTTCTTGAACGAACACATGGCTCAATTTGAAATGCAGAACTTTTCAGACTCGTTGAATAGTGAAGTCTATCAGCTTGTTAAGAGGCTTTATGCTGAACAGTTGCTTGTCCTGTTTGACCATCCCGTGTTGATTCCGGAGATGCTGACATTAGAGGCAGAGAAGAGGTCGAAGGATAAAACGATTGTTCGTGCCCCGGTTCGGAGAGGGGCACATGACGATATTTCGGATGCTTACTGCCGGGCGGTTTGGAAATGCTATAACGGGTTCAAAGAGCGTCCGGCCAATATTTCGACAGGAACGGGTGGCCGGGTTACTCCGGCAATGGGTGGAAAGGTAGAGACGGCAGCGTCTTTCATCGTTGGCCGGCTGAAGAAACACGGGGAACATCCTCGTGGTTTGTATAGTGTCGGGCGAAGACGGTCTACGACAATGATTCGGTAACTCCAAAAGGAGATAATATGACAGTATTAAAGATAGTAAAGAAGATCGGGATAAGTGGTGGAATGCTTTCATCTGCGAAAGATGCCGAGGCGTCTTTGGCACGGGAGGAGGCCAAGGGGCTTGAGAATGGGCTTCCGGAAGGACATCCACTACGGAATGAGGCCGAGAAGCAAAAGGCACTTCTGGGGGATCTAAGCGGTCTTCCTCCTGGTCATCCATTGATCAGGGCTATGCAGGATGCCAAGGCGAGATATGATCAGCAACAGGAGCAAAAAGTTGAAGAACAGGCTAATGCTTCTGAGGTAAAGAAGGTTCAAAAGGTTGCTTCGGATAGGGCAAGAGTGGCAGCCAGGAGAGCTGAAGAAGATCAGGCGATAAAGATTAATGTTTCGGCTAAAGTGGTCAATTCGGGGATAGATGGGGCATTAGGGGAAGTCAGGAAAATTTACAAGATGCTGGCAGACAATGAAGAAATATTGAATATTGATCCCTTAAGTAGAGCGAAGGTTGGAAGACTGAAGAGATTACTCTATGCGTCGGAACGTGGGTTGTCTGAGTGTAAGATCTCGAAAGTGGTGGTATAATTTATGGCAACTGTAAAAAAAATCAAGACGGCGTCAACGGTAGGGGGGATACCTCGTCCGGAAGTAACTGTTGGACCGGCCGATCCTGTTCGGGCTCGAATTGCCAGAAAAGCAACTGGTTCCGGCGGATTTGGTTCAAGGTCGGCATCTGGTGGGCGTGAACGTGAAGCCGGAATGTTGATTGATACAAGTCAAGTCGCAGCTCCATATAGCACCGGATACAAGTTGGAAGCCTACAGGACTTCGTATGCCTATGGTTTGAGCGATCGCACAGGGGCGTATGACATCCCGACTTACTTCGTTCAGATGAATGAGCAGAATGGTGGGATGCTCTATTGGCCAGTAACACTTCATGAAAAATACTCCTGGTATCGGTATTGGGCCAGGACAGACTCTTATATCGGCCGGGCTTTGGAGTTACTCTCAGATTTGCCGATGTCGAAGCTCACTTTGAATATGCCGAAGATGCCAAAGGAAAAGGCAGAATTGAGCGAGGAGATCCTCAACTTCTTCACCTATCAACTTGAGGTAATCAATGCCTTTGAGTTGTGTCAAAATGTCTTGTGGGAAACCAATATGATTGGGAATACCTACATCTTCCACGAATGGGATGACAAGAAGAAGATGTGGAGTCGGGCAATCATGCTTCCCCCGGAGGAAGTCTATGTTTTCCAATTTCCATTCACGGACAACAAGAGGGTTGAATATAGGCCTCAAAGGTTGATTTCATTGATTAAGGCAGATGGAGGAGAGACGGCAAGTTCTACTCCCACTGGAGATTTTGATCGGTCTTCGATGAATAATCAGATCGTTGAAGGGGTGCCGAAAGAACTGCGGGATATGGTTAAAAAAGAAGGCTGTATTGTAATGGATACAGACCCGTTGACCGGATCTTTCGTTCATCATATTGCTCGTCGCCGGTCGCCATATATGGATTTAGGATCATCGGTACTGGAGCGGGTATTGGTTCCTATGCTTCAGAAGGAGCATTACCGGTATACTCAGTTGAGTTTGGCCAGTCGGAATATGACTCCGAAGAATTTGATCACAGCTCCTGGGCTAATGCCAGATGAACTTAATGATTTGAGGACTCAGGTTGACTTGTCATATATGGACCCTGAATACTCGATTATTACCAACTACGAAGTGAACTGGCAACAGATCGGTGTCCAGGAACGTATGCTGGACTTCAGCCGGGAATACGAACAGATTGAGAATCAGGTGTTCGCTGCTCTTGGGGTAACTCGGGAATTGTTGACAGGTGAGGGAGCGTTTTCCGGAACGAAGATCACCGTTGAGATCCTGAACACGATGTTCTTATTGACTCGGGAAGTGCTTCGGAACTACATCGAGAAGCAGTTGTTTATCCCGATTTGTGAGGCTCATAAATGGTTTGATGAGGATAAGAATGGGGCCAAGAAGTATTGGTATCCTACCATTGGATTCAATCGTTTGACGATTCGAGATAATGCCGAAGTATTTGACAGTCTGTTCCAGTTATACAGTAAGGGAAGTTTGCCGGTCGAGGTCATTTACGAGTTGTTCAACTTGAATGCGGACGAGATGGATTCGAAGTTGAGGGCGGCATTGTTTACTGTCAAGGATTCGACATTCAATCGTGCATCCGAAGAAGTTAATATCGAGGTTGGTCGGGCTTTGGTCACGCAGACGGATGTTGTCCAGAGGGCGGCGAAGTATCTTGGTTTGACTTACAAGGGTCCGCCGGAAGGTGGAGATGGGACAGACGGTGGAGGCGATCCTGGCGGAGGTGGTGCTCCAGGAGAAGATGCCGCTGGTGCAGAAACATCTGAGGGTAATGGCGGATTCCAGGAGGGATATGGAGAGGCCCCTGAGACTGATGGTGGGACTGTTACGGGTGAGGGCGGGGAACAAGTCACCAAGGATAATGACAAGCAAGAGAAGAAACCGGAAGACAAGAAGCCGGAAGAGAAGAAACCGGATCTTGATGCCTTGTCTAAGGAATTGGTAGACGCTTTGCCGCCGAATGCCACGGAACAGGACATTGCAGAGGCGGTAGAAGAGGCTGATAAGGCACATGGAGAAAAGAAATGATCACACAAGTTCTTCGACGGGCACAGCTTGATGAGAAAATCAAGAAACAGATTCGACAACGGGTCAAGAAACTCCTGAAGCAGAAGCAAAAGGATGATCCTGAACAGTCGGATTCCGGCGATGAACAATCTGATGCCTCGGAAACCAATACTGAGGGGACAGTCTACTTGTTTGATGCTTCGGATCATTCTTCGAGGAGTATGGTTGCCATCGAATTCGACACCCAGAAAGAGTTCGAGATTTATAAAAAGGATCACGATATTGAACCCGGAACGAAGGTAAAGATTCTGGATGAGGGAAAGAGCAAATCCAAGAAGCCTGATGAGACTGGGAAGAAGCGTGGTCCTGGGGAAGATGAGGAAAAGGCAAAGCCTTCTAAGAAAAAAGAGGATGACAAGGGCAAGGAGAAGAAGCCCGAGGATGAGGGAAAGAAGACTGAAGGACAGAAGCCAGAGCAGAAGGAGCCTGGGGAGCCTTTGGAACATTCACATCCGGCCAGGATACCCGAGGGAATGCATCGTCAGGTCGCGATCAAAGACAGGTTGATTGATGAATTCGGTGCAGAGGCGAAGGACTGGAAGGTTCATAAACTTGATCCATCACAGCTTTCGATTGGGGTTGAGATCAAGTTCCCGGACGGTTCGAGTAAGAAGTATGGACAGCTTTCACCGGACGAGAAGACGAGGGTGGATAAGGCGGTATCTGAGGGTTTGGCGGCCACAAAGGGATTGGGAGATTATACCAGTGTCTCTCCGGCAGCGTTTCAGGAAAACATGGCGGTGAATCTGGGCCGGTATGATGATGACTCCGTCGAGGAATCCAAGATTGACAGCACAGAGCCGGTCACAAAAGAGAATGTGGGACAATTGTCTTCAGCTCTCCGGGAGAATGGTCGGACGCTTCTGAAGAAATATTCCAAGAGCATGTCCAGTGTCTCTCGTCCAATGGCCGAGAAATTTGTGGATGATATGTCTGATTCAGTCATTGAAGGTGTTCGTGACGGGTCCCTGGCAGGGATCAAAGAGGCGGATGTTGATGAGTTCGTTCGGGAAAGCGTTAAACGGTTGATTGGACAGGAAGTTGAGACACGTCGCAGATCCCTGGGAGATCATGGTATCAGGCATGTGGCTTCAAACGTAAGAAGTTCGATGACAATGCTTAATGACTTACAGAGCAACGGGATACCAATTACCGGGAAACAGAAGTTAATGGCAGCGGGGATAATGGCGGATCACGACATTGGTTATATGGTCGGGGATGTCGGCATAGACATTTCAAAGGGTAAAAAGCACAAGGAGTATTCCAAGGAAATCGTAGACCAGGAGAGGGAACGATTTGATAAGGTATTTGGGAAAGAAGATGGGGATAAGGCTCGGGTTATTATTGCGACTCACGATGACCCCATCTTTGACTGGGAGAAAGACCCGGTTGGTTCTTCAGTAAGGCTTGCAGATAATGCTTCTCTTTTTGGTGCGGAGAAGGTTCAGGATTTATTCCTTCGTAGCCCCAAGGCTACAAACTTGGCTTGTAAATTGAGATTGGCGGCAGAGGGTAAGCCGGATGACAAGAAACTCCAGGAAGATATCAAGGGCCAGATGCACGAAGTCGTTGATGGTGGGGAGTTTGAGGAAGCTGACCGGGATTCCTTACATCACCAGATTGACGAGATGACTGAGGAGAAATTCAGCACAACGACAGATATCTTGAGCCGGTTCAGTGGGGAAACAAATGGTTTCAAGTATGACTCGGCGAAGAAGGTCATGAATGTGGATATGAAGTATTCTTCCGAAGGACAGATGGTGGATCAGTTATTCGGGGATGCTGTGGCTTGTAAGCAATTTGAGAAGTTCACCAAGGACCTCGGGGGACAGCCTATTCGTGGCAAGCGTGGAAACACGATGTTTAAGAGTCAGGACGGGAAGCCGGCCTTCCAATTGAACATTGATGGGTTTGATGAGCAGGACAATCCACAGACGGCAGCGATGCGGGATTTTGCCGGGAAGACAGCCAGGACGGAACTTCGCCGGGCATCGATGATGATGTCTCCTCCACCGGTAGCGACTGAAAAGGATATGAACAAGGCTAAGAAGGCGTTGGAACCGGCCAAGGACAAGTTCAGCAAGGATGAGTGGAACAAGTTGATGAAGGCTTTTGATGAGGGGACTAAGGACCCGGAAGCCTTGTCCAAACAGATCGGTATGTGGCCTTTATTGAAATCGGAATTCGACTTTCTGGAGAGTAAGTCAGCTTCTGACCGTATAGTCCGGAGACTGGTAGTTTCGATGATAGCGGACCGGGTGGCTGATTCTGTCCTGGAAGATGTTTTCGAGGGAGACACAACACTTCAGGAAGGGGTGATTGTGGCAGGGAGAGGGCATCAGACCCAGAGGAAGGATAAGGATTTGATGAGGGACACGGGTGGGATATCCAAAAACAGGCGGAAAGAGCCGGATATAAAGCCTCCCCGGTCGGATTCAGCTAATCGGTATCGGACTAAGGACAAGCCATCGGATGAGCGTGACCCGGATGTGGACAGAAAGGCATCGACTAATTTTGAGTCTATGGCCAGAGCGGAGTTGTCCAGGACTCCTGGGACATTCCGAGAAGCTGTTCACAGGGGTTAAAAATGGATATTGTTGCAGAACTCAACGCTATTGCCAGGGAAATTAAGGCTTCACCTTCTGAGAAGGAAGTGGAGCGTCTGATGAAAAGTGTTCTACGTGGAACGGTTTTTGCCAATAAGACTCACGCGGTCGGTGGCTATGTGAGAGACGTGTTGTTGGGTATTGACGCAAAAGACCTGGATATTGTCGTTGAAATGAAGGATGGGGCTGAGAAACTAACCAATTGGTTGCATCAGTTATTTCCGGTTGAGACATCTACCCCGAGAAGATTGGGTGCCGGGTATCCTATCTGGCAGATCGTTTTCAAAGCCAATGTTGTCCATAACGATGAGGAATATGCCACAGAAGGGGCAACAATCGAGTTCGTTGATACTCAGAAGGAATCATTCCCGGACCCTAAAAGTCGGCTGAGAGTTGTTGAGTATGGGACTTTGAAGGAGGATATTGAGCGGAGAGATTTCACAGTCAATATGTTGCTCAAGGATTTGTCCACAGGGGAGGTTGTAGACCTGACGGGGACGAGTAGACAGGATCTTCAGGATGGTGTCCTACGCGGGCACCCAGGGGTTGATTTTGACAAGATACTGAGGGATGACCCGCTTCGGATGCTTCGGCTTGTCAGGTTCCAGGCAAAATACGGTTGGAATATTCCAATGGACGTTTTGAAGGCGGTCAGGAGGAATGCTTCCAGGATTGAGATAATGTCCGGGGAGAGGATTCAGGGCGAGTTGGTCAAGATGATGGAATTGGGAAAGTTAGCACAGGGAATCAGGATGATGAAGGCTGTAGGGTTACTTCAGTATGTTTTACCCGAGGTCCAGGCGATGTCCGGGGTAGAACACGAATATTCCAAGGGATCACACCAAGAGGGGGACGTTCTCCGGCACACTCTGATGGTGCTTCAAAATGCTAAGCCGGGGGTTGAAAGTCAACTTGCGGCCTTATTGCATGATGTTGGCAAGCCAGATTCTCAGGATATTTTAGATGGGACGATTCGGTTTATAGGTCACGAGAAGGTATCCGGGGAGATAGCCGAAGCGATCTTGAGACGGCTGAAGTTCGATTCTTCGACGATTACGAGGGTGAGAGGGATAGTCGAGGGACATATGAGGCCACACCAATTGTCGAGGTCTGAAGCCGGGCCTTCAGCACTTCGGAGATTCATACGGGATGTTGGAGCCGAACTGGTGGGAGCAATCATGGATTTAGCGGAAGCCGATTGTTTGGGGACAATCCCTCCGAGAAATTTGATACCAGATTTACGAAAGGAAATTGATGCTTTAATGGCCCCGGTTCAAAAGGCCGAAGAATTACCGATTGATGGTAAGGATATCCAAAGGATTTTAAAGATAGGTCCAGGCAAGCAGATAGGAGATATGCTTAAGTTGTTGAAGGACAAGAAGTTCGAGATGGGGCAAGACGGTATAGAAATGACCAAAGACATTGCGGAAAATTTTATAATCGAACGCTATAGCGGAGGGGCACGATGAATGAGAGGATCGCAAAGATGACAGAAACTGTTGCATCAGAAGTAATTGGTGATGAATCGCCAAGGGTATCTGTTCCTCAATTCAGGACGGCGGCCGTGACTCCCGATGAGGATGAGGCATTATCGAATGTTGATCAGGCTTTTGATGCGATCCTGGCGGCGGCAGCGGTGATCGACGACAATCTTCCGAATATTAAGACAGGGAATGTCCCGGAGAAGGCAGCGGTTGATGCAATCAAAGACCTGATGGAAACGGCTATAAAGCCTTACCTGGCTGATGCACTCAAGGCGATGCAGATTTTTGGAAAATAGGAGAATAATTATGGCAGTCAATGACAGAGTTCAGATAGACAGTGGAGACATCTCTGCGGGTCAACTTGCCCCATCACAGGCGGCACGGACGAATTTCACCCCAGGGAAAGCGACAGCCAAGCCAGGAGATATGAATTGGCCGAAGGATTTCAGGCTTCCTACCGGGACACCGGCATTTGATGGTGAGGCAGCGGGTCCAGTGGAAATGAATCGGACGAGAGTTATCAAATTGGGTCGCAATATTGTTTCAGACCAAACTGTTTTAGCCCCGGTGGTTACAGGGACGAGGGTAGAGACTCGGGATGGTCAAGGGATTCACGGGGTAGATACGGTTACTGATACTGTTAATCCTCCAAATTTAGCCAATCGGGAACGGCAGGCTGGGAATGATTCGATTAAGGGGGCATAATTTATGGACATCTATGTCGTCACAAAAGAATTTTCCTCACCACAACTCGGAGTTAGATTAAACTTGTCGGATACTGTTGGCCATTACAGTTCCCAGGTTATAGACCTTGTTGGTGGGACTCAATATTCAAGTCAGGCTTTTTATGATTGGGTTGGTTCTCCAGACAGTTTCAATTATTTGTCTTATACTGGGTCTATTCCAGACCCGTCTTCCGGTGGCGGCGGTGGCGGGGCTCAGGGCTATCAGGGAGTTCAAG
>Ga0073936_10009286_pt1 | contig 12247 bp, 13 predicted proteins | sample AliMusrvi5mmetaG_FD_87041 | JGI IMG/M metagenome (GOLD analysis project Ga0073936, IMG submission 87041) | Freshwater lake bacterial and archeal communities from Alinen Mustajarvi, Finland, to study Microbial Dark Matter (Phase II) - Alinen... | ecosystem: Environmental > Aquatic > Freshwater >... | reverse complement strand
GTGATCTTCGGCTTCTGGCCCGCGCGCAAGGCTTCGCTCCTCTCTCCCATCGAAGCCCTGCGCTATGAATAGCCTCATCACGCTCGGGGGCGTCACCCGCTCCTACCGGTTGGGCGGCGGCACGCTCCAGGTCCTCAAGGGGATAGATCTGACCATCGAAGAAGGCGAGTTCGTCGCCATCATGGGCCCCTCGGGCTCGGGCAAGTCCACACTCATGCAGATCCTAGGGCTCCTGGACCGTCCCACATCAGGGCGCTATCACCTGCTGGGGCGCGACGTCTCGCGGCTCTCGGACGACCAGGGCGCTATCCTGCGTTCGCGGACCATCGGCTTCATCTTCCAGATGTTCAACCTCCTCAGCCGGACATCGGCTTTGGACAACGTGGCGCTGCCCATGATCTATTCCGGTACGGCCAACCGGAGGGAGAGAGCCCTCGAGGTTCTGACTCAAGTCGGACTGGCCGACCGCATCCACCACAGGCCCAACGAGCTCTCCGGCGGCCAGCAACAGAGGGTGGCCGTCGCCCGGTCCCTGGTCAACCATCCCAGGATCATCTTCGCCGACGAACCCACCGGGAACCTGGCCTCGGACCAGGCCGAGGATATCCTGAACCAGCTCAAGCTCTTGAACCGCAGCGGCATCACCGTCATCATGGTGACCCACGAGCCCGACATCGCGGCGCACGCCCGGCGCATCATCCGGATTAAGGATGGCATGATCGTCGCGGACGAACGCGGCCAGCCGGAACCCGCCGTGGCGGCGGCCCATCCCGAGTTCCCGCTCGATCTTCGGCATCCGAAAGCCAGCCTGGCCGAGCTCCGGGAATTCAGCCTCTCCGCCCTGCGCGCCCTCGCCGCCAACAAGGCGCGCAGCGCCCTCTCCATGCTGGGCATCCTGATCGGCGTGGCCGCGGTCATCGCCATGCTCGCCATCGGCAAAGGCGCTCAGAAATCCATCGAGGCGCGGCTCTCCAGCCTCGGCTCGAACCTGCTCATGCTCTTTCCGGGCGCCCCCAGCACGCGGGGCATCCGGGGCGCCATCGGCGACACCAGCCGGCTGACGCTCCTAGACGCCAAGGCCATCCGGTCCCTGAGCCCGCAGATCGCCGACCTCTACCCGGAAGCGGAGGGCAATGTGCAGATCGTCAACGGCGACAAGAACGCCATCACCGAGATGCAGGGAGTCACCTCCAGCTACGAATCCATCCGCAATGCCAAGCCGGCCTATGGGCGGTTCTTCACGGACCGCGAGGACCTGGCCCTGGCGCGCGTCGTCCTCCTGGGAACGACCGTGGTCCGGGAGCTCTTCGGCGCCGAGAACCCCGTCGACAAGACGGTCAAGATCAATCACATGAACTTCAAAGTCATCGGGATCCTCCCCGCCAAGGGCGCCAGCGGCTTCAACGATCAGGACGACATGATCGTCGCCCCCATCCGGACCGCCATGAGGAGAGTCCTGGGAACCCAGTACCTCCACGAGATGGCGATCGAATGCGCCTCCGCCGAGGCGATCCCCTATGTGATCGGAGACATCCGCGGTTTCCTGCGCCATCGCCACCGCCTGCCGGATTTTAAGGAGGACGACTTCACCCTGCGCAACAACGCCGAGATGCAGGCCACGCTGTCCGAGACGACGCGAACCATGTCCATGCTCCTGGGCGTCGTGGCGGCCATCTCGCTCATCGTGGGCGGTGTCGGCATCATGAACATCATGCTGGTCTCGGTCAACGAACGCACGCGCGAGATCGGCCTGCGCAAGGCCGTGGGCGCGGCGCGGCGCGCCATCCTGGCGCAGTTCATGATCGAGGCGGCCGTGCTCTCGACCGCGGGCGGCATCGCCGGGATCATCCTGGGGGTCACGGTTTCCGTGGGCCTGTCCACCTTCGCGGGCTGGGCCGCGGTGGTGACCCCGCAGTCCGTGCTCCTGGCCTTCCTGTTCTCCGCCGGCGTCGGAGTGATCTTCGGCTTCTGGCCCGCGCGCAAAGCGTCCCTGCTGTCTCCCATAGAGGCATTGCGTTACGAGTAGGGCGCCCGGGGCGGTCCGGCGCCAGCCATCTAAGAATGTTACCGAAGGCTAGGTGATCGCCATCGGCCGGTCATCTTTCTCTTCTTTTTCTTTCTGTGAATAACCTGAACTTCTGGGGATAACATGAAGTCCTCTTCGGCGTGCTGCGCACGCCGAAGCCCGGCCCGCGTAGCGGGCCGGCAGAACCGCTGAGGCCCGCCCCGCGGGTTCTACCGGTTTGTAGATATAAAGCGTAGAGGGAGACCTAAGGAGGTGGCTTAGAAAACTACTTCGCGCCAAAACGGACCGAAAGTGCGACGGTAACTTCTTTAGTTTGACCACCCATTTGGAAGTAGTCGCTGATCCCATGCACAGGATATGGCGAATAGTATCGGAAATTCCGGAGTCCATAGCGGACTTCCAATCGAAGCGGCTTTACCGGCGAAATCCATAAACCTGCGCTGCCCATGGCCATGGCACGATCGCCGAAACCATAACTCCCCCCCCATTGGGTTGTCGTAACATGACTGTCGCCAAAGCCAAGTCTGATTCCAAAACCGAGATGCTCTCTTGCGAATGACGAACCGACTTCTGCAATCAGGGCATATTGCAGAGCCTGATAGGGATCAATTTTAAGATCATCTACCTCGATACCCATGGCAAAATGGCGGCAAAACTGTGCCAGATAAGACACCCCGAGCATAGTCCCTTGGGTAGCCGGATCGTACCCAGTCGAACCTGGATACAGGCGCCCCGCATGAAACTCCAATTGATGAACCGTCTTCCATTTCCCGTCATCGGCCACCGATTGTTCTCGGCTGACACGCTGAACCGGCTTATTTGAACTCCCCGGCGAGTCAGTGGCATCAGATGGCGGACGCGCTCGGAAGATTTGCTGGACCGGCTTCGCTGGAATCACCGAAGCGCCATCGGTATTGGCCGACGGTTTCGCTAGGCTAGCTCGTTGGGCTGGCTTGGCTGGAACTGCCGGAAAACCAGCGGTGTCGGCCGCCGGGTTTGCTAGGCTGGCACGCAGACCTGGCTTTGCCGGAATTCCAGAAGAACCCGCTGTAGCGGCCATCGAATTCTCCAGGCTGGCTCTTTGGATCGGGGATGCGTCATTCGATTCTGCCGCTACAGGCAACGCCGAGGACAACCCTTTGACGGCCTCTTGCGCTTTGTCACGGACAACAGCGTCTGCATCCATGGCGACCTGTTGCAAAGGCGCTAGTGCCCGGTTATCCCCCAAGCGGCCGAGGGCGCGGGCGGCCAGGGCACGGACTTTGGCGTCAGGGTCTTGCAGGAGCGCAATCAAGGGCTCGACTGCATGGGTATCACTGAATTTTCCCAGCGAGTTCGCAGCCGCTCCGCGCACGGCGCTGGACTGGTCTTGCAGGGCCGCTATCAAGGGCTCGACTGCGGAAGAATTGCCCAATTTCCCGAGCGCGGTGGCCGCTTGCGCGCGGGCCGCGGGGTCGGCGTCCTTGAGCGCTTTAATAAGGGAGTCAAACTGGTCCGAGGGGACGGCGGCGGGCGTCGCGGTGGAGACGGCAGGGATCGGCGCAGGCGTGGTTGTGGTGGACGCCGTGGCCGCGGGTTCGGCGGGCCCAGTGCTGGGTTTCGTTTCCTTGGAACTGTCTTGAGCCCGATCCGAGCTTCCTCTGAATGGATAGATGTAGATGGCGAAGTTCACGGCGTATTCCATGCCGCTTACGCCGGTGCCTTGCGACTTGAGGTTGATGTACATGGGCGAGAAATCCACGGCGAGGCTGAGCCAGTGCGCCAGAGGCATTTCGCCGCCGACGAATGCACTGGCTTCCCAGCCGGTGCCTTTGGTGGACTGGGTGTTGAACTTGATGTAGCCGCCTTCGGCGCCGGTGAAGAGGGTGACGGGGTTGAATTTGCAAAAATTCCAGTAGCCGCGGCCGGCGATGAGGTTGATGCCGTAGCCGGTGGCGAATTTACCTTCGGCGGCGGATCGGCCAAAGTCGTCTTTAACGCTGACGTAGGGGTAGCCAAGGCCGAGGCCCCAATCGGCGCGGCAGAGCGAGGTGCAGAGAAGGATGAGGATTAATGGTAGGAATGCGCGGCTCATGGGCCTGGTGTCCAGACGCAGCGTGAATATTTTAAGCTTCACATTATCCCATCCGGCTCCGGTCTCATTCGGGTGCGGCTTCGCGCGCGCCAGCCTCGCTCCTTCCGCGAGAACCCTCCCAAAGCAGGGCCAAGCGCCAGATACTTGGCTTCGCAAGGCGAACACGCGACGGGCGCGATCGCCAGCCAAGCACTTCTTCTCACGAGTCGACACCCCCCGCTTTACCGCGAACCCTTTGAGGACCTGAAGATCGCAGGCGACGCTGTCTTGGCCCGTGCTGCGCTTTTCGCCCTTGCCATGCTCTTTGCCTTTGCCGCCAAGCCAGGTCCGGTGACCGGCAGTCCTAGAACATATTGAATGATGCGTGGATACAGTTGCCCCATCGTATATTGCGAAAGACGATCATATCCCCATTCCAGCGGGTTTCCCGTCAGGATCACCCAGCCCGAATCGAGGTGAAACTCCACCAGCGTAGGCAAGCCGGTTTTCACCGATGTTGCATACACCTTGGTCCCTGCCGGCAGATTCTGGAATTCTTCATGGCTAGAGTAGTAGCCGGTTATTTGTGAGGGCATCCCATGGGTCAACGTCGCATTCTGATCGACAATGTTATTAGACAGATCATAGTCGAACGAATAGGCCACATTCGCTGGCAATGTCAGGCCCGCCATTTGCATCGAGCCATTCGCCCAGCCTTTGTCGCATGCTTCCCACAGAACAGTTCCCCCGTTACTGATGAACCGGGTGAACCGACCGTTGCTTTGCGCGAGCTTGTCATAGAATAGCTGCGCCTGGTCATTGGAAATGATCACAAGATCGTTTGTCGGAGACATTATGTTTATCGCCATCTGTGCGGAGTCGAGGATTTCATACTGTGCGCTTCCAGTGCCTGGAGAGAAATTAAGCGACGCCATCATGTCCTCGAACGCATTCGAGTTCCACGGCAGACCGTCTCGGAAGAGTTTGATGTGCTTCGAAGTCCCCTGTGCCGTTTGATTGTGATCGACATAAATATGGACCTGGGCCGAACCGATCACCCCGTCAGTGTTTTTGACTTGGAGTTTTGCAAGATACGGGCCCTCGTTGCTGTAAGCATGGGACGCCGTCTTGTTCGTCGACCAAGCAGTGAAGGTATTGGTTCCGGTGAAATCCCATTGGACCTGCAATGAGTTCACCGGATACTGGCTGTCGGATGAATTGGAAGCGTCAAAGGTGACGGCCTGTCCAACCACGGGGGTAGATAGGCTTACAGATATTGCGGCTGCGGGCGGCACTTGCTGCGTGGCTACGGAAAGGACTCCGTTGGCCACTTGGACATCATATTCCAACTTGGGAGGGGCCAGGACCATGTCCCAGAGGAATGGGATCTGCGTATTGGCGACAGGGCCGATGTCCTTGAGCACTTCGAGCCCATCGAACGCGTTCGCAAGGCCCCCAACTATCTGCCCAGCGCAATCCAAGAAATCCACCGTCTGGACGCCCGGCCATTCCTCCCACACCCACAAGGCGATCGAATCCCAATTGTCTTTGACTACGCCGACGGCATCCGAGAGAAGTGACTCCGGAGAAACGTCATCCTTAATGTCTTGGACGATTGTGTTGGTTATGTCGGCGCTAAGAGCGGATAGATTTGGAAAGTCCGGCTTGTCCGCAAAAGCGATCAACCCCTCGATCTCGCCGTCGTTCAGGGGGCAAGACGCGATGTCATCGACAATCATGCAGAAGAGTTTCAAAAAGTTCGCCCAGGTCGCTTGGCCCTGCCCAGTGTGAAACGACAGCCAATCTGGTTCGGAATAGTTGAATCCCTTGTAGAACGTGATGCCGTATCTGCCGTCTGCTCCCAGGTTATATTCTTTGGTTACCGGGTCAGTGAGGCAAACCCCCGTCCAGCACAGTGACAAGACGCCGTCCTTCCCTTCGATCAGCCCCCTATATTTTTCTCCCATTCCGGTTTGGTTGACCGTCATTCCATAAAAATTCATCTTGGGATTGACAAAATAGATGTCCGGGCCGGAGACGTCCGCGAGGCATGGGTTCCCGTCGGTGCCTATCGTGCATGAGGTCGCAGTCTGTGGCCGAATATTAGCCCCATGCGGCCGAACTACAGGCGCTCTGCGGGCTTGTGGATTGTTCGCCCCATATTGCTTCAGCGCATTAATACCGATGAGCACCGAATCCCTGAAAACTCCTGGGAAAATCGCTTGGTTCATGGCGTTCTGCGGTTCATGGATCAGAGCGGACTCGATCTCTCCCACAAGTTGCGAAAAGAGTGGCTCCTGTTTTGCTAATTGAAGTATCTGTCTTTTGTCGCTCTCTGAATACCTAAAAAAAAGAGGATTCAGAACGATCAAGCCTAAGGCGGCCTGAGTGCTGGTTATTTGGAGGCTATTATTTGCAACCGCATCATTCTCAATATACGCCGGCATTATGGTATTGCCGCCTTGGTCCCTGATAAAGACCAACTGAGACTTGCCCTCGTTAAGCACGTTCAGAGTGAAGTTGTTGCTGGTATCGATACCGGTCTGGCCGACACAACTTACGACTGTCAACGACGATGCCGCGATCGGCGAGCCGGCGGGCAGGACGATGCTGCCATTGACCCTTTTTGTGGCCACCGGCTTGAGTTGAGCTCCGAAGCCGGCAACTGGGTTATTCTTTCTGCTATCAATGCGTTCCGCCAACTGCTGAACTTTGTGCTTGATGGCGTTAATTGGGCCGAAAGAAACGGCATGCGCCGGGACCGCGCAACACAATGTCAGCGCGACGGCGCCAATCAACGCATACCACTGTTTAGAACGGGAAAATGATTGCATCGTGACGGGCATTATCTACTTCTTTGCTGGCGCAGGCGACGGCTGCAATTCCCGCATATAACTCTCATGCGCCGCCTTTCTTTGAGCGGCATACTTCTCGATGATGGCTTGTCTATCCTTAGGCTGCTCGGGTTTCGATAAAGCGGAAAGCTCAGCCCGCTCCTTATCGCCCAATGCCTTCATGCTCCATGAAATGAGTTCGCAGCGCATCGAACTTGGCCTTCCTCCGCTGGCGACAAGGAAAAAAGACGATAGCGCGTGAGCGGATTGGCGTGCTCGCGCGCTATCGCTTCTATTCGACTGCTGCATAAACGCGCCGCCTATCTAGGGGACATCCACCTCGGCCGGCGCGCTGACCGTAGTGGCCAACACCGTACCGACCGGCATTGCAACATCCCCTCCAGAAATGAGAAAACCAAACAGGCAAAGGATCGTGACAGCGATGGCAAGCACCATATTGTCGCTACCATCCAGGTTGCGCCCCCCAGAAATCATGACTGCCCCGCCGTCAGGTAGCTTGATTGAGTTGACCTGAATTCCAATTACCCCAGGGAACCCCAATAACCCTTTCTTCTTGGCAGTGGTCACGGTACCCTGCGCCACAGCGCCCGCAGGGATAACGACCCGCCCCTTGACCGTTATGTCCGAATCGACGGACATGGACACGATATCCCCAACACTGCTGGTCGCCGATGAAACCGGGGTAAGCAATTTCACCGGGACAGTCGTGCCAGGCGGTATTGTAACGTTGACGGCAAAAACGACAGACGGAGCGACACTGCCCCATGCCAAGGTCAGGACCAGGGCGCCACACAAGGCTCGAAGCAAACATCCTTTCTTCTTCATCATACGACCTCCTCTGCTAGTTTAATTCGAACGGACCGATAACGACTCTCTTGCTCCACGAACTATTTCGATCAGCGGCGAGACCGGCTCCATATATGCCGCCGAAATACCACGCCGCCGAGAACAGTGACAAGACGGCGGCCACGCCAAGCTGACCCTGGCGAATTGCCGAGTACGTCCCCCATATGAAAAGACCGTTTGTAACGACCGCCGCCACCGCGGTTTTTGGGCTGTGCGCATAGGCGTATCCGGCTCCGGGAGCGACCGCATTCAGCGCCATTGCCACATTCGGTGACACCCGGCCCAATTCCGCGCTCGATGCCGTTCTTTGTGCTGCCATAGAGGCTTGCGTTGCCCAGGACGAATCCAAAGAAACGCGCCGAAAAGAATCTCTTGCACCTTCCCAATCACCCAAATGCCATTGCGCGAGCGCTAACCGGTAATCGGCTTCGTCCCGCAATGGGGCCGCACAACCCACCGAAACCTTTCGCCAAGAATCCCCAGCCGCACGGAAATTCTCCAAAGCGTAGAGGCCGCGGGCCTCATAAAACCGCGCTACGCAATCAATTTCAGATTTCTGCGGCACGGACAACACGCGCCTGGCAAGCTTAAGCGTGCCCCAATAATCCTCGGAGCGAAAGGATGCATTCAGCCACCTCTCGTAATGTTGGGCCGAAACGAATTCCGGCTTTGCTAAGAAAATCGCTCGCTCATACTCTATAGTTGCCTGGGCAAACCGCTGGTCCCGCATCAACCGATCCGCAAAGCCAAAATCTGGCGACGCAGACAGCGCCTCGATTGGCATCCCCAAGGACAGTTGGCATGCCAAGATCAAGAATCCTCCAAGAAAGTGATGCCGGTTTCGGCTCATGGGACCGGGTCGCTGTATCGCAAGCGGGAATCAATGATCACCGTTGGGTAATACTCAAGGTCGTGTCCGCATCGGTGCAGCCGGTCTGCGCCCAGGAGGGTGCCCCAGAAGAAGCCGTACCGTTCGACAGCATTCGAGGCGTAGGTAGAGCAACTTGGAGCCATCGGGCATGCGCTGGCTTTTGCTGGACCAAAAAAATGCTTATAGGCGCTAATGGCGAAGGATACCGGACGCGCCACGAAATCGCCCAAGGCCTTCTGATCCAATTCAGAAATCATCCGCGAGCGGAGTTCTTTCCCCCTCTCACAATCAATAGCCTTTGCTGGAGAAAAACCGCAGAAGACATGAAATACCGCAAACAGCAGTACTATCCGGCTTCCAGTCGCCTTCAGTGCCTCTGCTTCGCTACGGGCGGCCATTCTTCCCTGGCCCAAAGGCCAGCGCTTGCTGGCCATGGGGTCAGATCGCCGTATGGCTTATAGTGAACGTGCTACCAGTAAGTCCTGGGATTGCGATTTGAACCGCCGCAGCGCCAGCCGCCGGCAAATTACCAGAAGCAGTAAAAGTACTGCCCGAAGAAACCACTTTTAGAGTAACTGCTTGGCCTGTGGTTATTGTGGCATTATACATCGTGTCATATTCTCCAGGCCTGTATGTATCACCTGGTATATTTATCCCATTAATTGTTACCGTTGCGTTGGTCACATTACTCCCATTCGCATCAGCTATAAACACCATAGCCATAGCGTTATTGCCATAAAGGAGGGTATCCGAGATCGAAAGATTCCCAACAATAATTACTGACGGTTGAGATCCGCCGCCTCCGGATGACTTGCTGCATCCCAAGGAAGCGGCGCAAAGGATACCCAGCGCGACGGCTAAAGACAGACTGTTTTTCGAGTTCATACAGACAAACATTTTTTTCATTGAATTCCTCCTCCCGACGCCTGTTCAACAGCAGAGCTTGACGTGCGAACTTGGCCTAAGTGGTCTACAACGCCTTAGCATTGGTGCCACCAGTCCCCGTGGTAAAAGTGTATGTCTGAACGATATTATCCTTCAGCTTGATGACAAGCGTCCGGGTTTCAGATTGAACTCTTGTAGTGTGTGCAAAGACCCCAACTACCGGGACATAGCTCAGCGCAGAATGGCTAGCGTTCATTGTCGAGTGTTCATAGGTCAAAATATCCATTCCCTGATCATCCATAGAAGTACCACTGGGAGCGCCAAACATGGATATGATTTCTTGCTTGGTCGTCTTTCCCTTTTGAATCTCAGATATCCGGGTCTCGTCAAAAGCTCTTCCTGACTCTACCGTCGCGCATCCACTCAGCAAAGACGCCATAGCCAACATACAGACAATCATTCTTTTCATTAAATACCTCCTCCTCGACTTCATCTGCCCCGACACACACGAATGACCGGTATATTAACATCCATGCTGTTACAATGTCAATAAGACATTTCACATATAATGTCTGCAATGATGTTTCCCACTCCGCCTAATAGCCGTAATATGTCCATGAATGAAAATCGACCCAAAGGCGCTGTTGGCCTCATTGGGCTCCGGCATCAGGCAACGGCGCACCCAGGCAGGCCTCACCATCGCCCAGCTTGCCGAACTCGCGGGCGTTGACGCCGGATTCCTCGCCTATATTGAGACTGCCAAGAAATCGCCAAGCCTAATCACCACGGCCAAACTCGCCGCGGCCCTACGGATACCACTGGCCGAATTATTCGAGGATGCTCCGAAAGAGGGCACCAACGTGGAGCACAAGCTACAGCACCATCTCCACTCCCTCCTTCATGGCCGCAGCCCCTCCCAGAAGGCCGACCTGCTCGATCTGTTCAAGAAGCTGAAAGACCCCGAGAAGGTCCAGGCTCTGCGCCGCATTCTCGGCAAATAGTCCCTGCCGCTTCCGGCTTCGACGCGCGGTTCGCCCATCCCATTCCAAAAGGCGGCCAGCCCCACAGGATGTTGGCCGTGAATGATATGATACGGAGGATCTCGCCGCGGCTTGACAACCACATGAGCTTCCGCCCGCCCACCCGCCTTGACTTCAACTCCGTGAAACTGGCCTAATGTTAAGAATCCGCCCCGCGGCTGATTCCAAGGAGAAAATCCATGAGAAGCGTCCTGGTTCTTATAGGCACCATCGTCATCCTCTTGGCCATGTGGGCCTTCCACACTTACAACACCCTCGTCGGCTCCCAGGAGACCGTCAACTCGAGCTGGTCCCAGGTCCAGAACGTCTACCAGCGCCGCGCTGACCTCGTGCCCAACCTCGTCGAGACCGTCAAGGGCGCGGCCAACTTTGAAAAATCGACTCTGACCGCGGTGGTCGACGCCCGCTCGCGCGTGGGCAGCTTCACGGTGGACAAGTCCATCTTGAACGACCCGGAACAGTTTAAAAAATTCCAGCAAGCCCAAGGCGAACTGGGCCAATCACTGAGCCGGCTGATGGCCGTGATGGAGAACTATCCGCAGATCAAAGCCACGGAAAATTTCCGCAGCCTGCAGGACCAGCTGGAGGGCACGGAGAACCGCATCGCCGTGGCGCGCCGCGACTTCAACGATGCCGCCCGGTTATACAACACGGCCATCCGCCGCATGCCGGCGAGCATCGTGGCGGGTTATGGGCATTTTCTGCCGCGGCCTTACTTCGAAGCCGAAGCCACGGCGCAAAAGGCGCCTCAGGTAAAATTCTAGCCGGATGCCTTCGCGGAGGCTCTTCGCCCTATCCCTTCTGCTTTGGCCCGCGGCCCTCTGGGCCGCCAAGCCCATCCCGCCTGCCCCCCCCTCCTACGTCCACAACGAAGGGGTCGTTTCGCCGGAGGCGGAGGCCCGGCTGGCGCAGACCTTGCGCGGCTTCGAGCAAGCCACCGGGCACCAATTCGCCGTGGCGCTGTTCCAAAGCCTGGATGGGGAGGCCCTCGAGGACTATTCCAACCGGCTCTTCCGCGCCTGGAAGATCGGCGACGCCAAGCGCAACGACGGTCTGCTCTTCTGCCTCTTCCAACAGGACCGCAAATGGCGCGTGGAGGTGGGCTACGGCCTGGAAGGCACGCTCACCGACCTGCAGGCAGGCGCCATCGCGCGCGAACAGGCCGTGCCTTACTTCAAGAACGGCGACTTCGACGGGGGCGTACAGGCCGTAGTCGAAGGTCTCTCGGCCCGTCTGCAGGGACAACCTCTGCCGGCGCGCGCCGACAAGGGCGGCCGATCCGACCTCATCATCATCATCTTTTTCGGTGTTCTCCTGGCCATCCTGAGCTGGGCCCGCCAGATGGCATTCGGCGGTTACTGCGTCGGCCGCAGGTCCGGCGGCTACTGCCGCGGAGGTTTCTTTCCGGGCGGCGGATGGTCCGGGGGTTCGGGAGGCTTCGGCGGATTCTCCGGGGGCGGCGGTTCTTCGGGAGGAGGAGGCGCCAGTGGCGGCTGGTAGACATCCTTTGGCCTGGACAAGGCTTTGGCGGCGTCTGTTCAAACCTTTCCTGAGCCGAGGCGAGAAGGCGAGCATCGCCCAAGCCATCGCGGAGGCGGAGCGGGGCACGACCGGAGAGATCCATGTGCACATACTCAGCCGCACTCGGGGGCGGGATCCCCTGAGCTTGGC
>Ga0073936_10009279_pt1 | contig 12250 bp, 8 predicted proteins | sample AliMusrvi5mmetaG_FD_87041 | JGI IMG/M metagenome (GOLD analysis project Ga0073936, IMG submission 87041) | Freshwater lake bacterial and archeal communities from Alinen Mustajarvi, Finland, to study Microbial Dark Matter (Phase II) - Alinen... | ecosystem: Environmental > Aquatic > Freshwater >... | reverse complement strand
GGCGCGATCTATATCCAAGACCCGGCCACCCGCCACTGCGTCGAATTGTTAGACCCGCGGCCGGGCGAGCGCATCCTCGATGCCTGCGCCGCGCCAGGTGGCAAGGCCTTTCTGATCGCCGCCGCCCTTGGCACGGCCGAAACGCTCGTTTGCACCGATTCTAACGAAAAACGCCTGCCCCGCCTGCGCCAGAATCTCGCGCGTCTGCATGCCGCCAATGCCACCGTCGCCGTCCACGATTGGACCCAAGCGGCCCCGCCCGCCTGGCACGGCGCGTTTGACGGCATCCTGCTGGATGTCCCCTGCTCCAACACCGGCGTGATCCGCCGCCGCGTCGATGTTCGCTGGCGCCTGCAGGCACCGGATATCGAAAAACTCGTCCAAACCCAGCGCCAGATCCTCGAAAACGCCCTGCCCTGTCTCAAGCCCGGCGGCCGCCTGGTGTACTCGACCTGCTCGCTCGAGCACGCCGAGAATCGCGGCCAGATCGAGGCCTTCCTCTCCGCCCACCCCGCTCTAACACTTCAGACCACCCGCGAGGCACTGCCGTTCCGCGATCACACCGACGGGGCGTTTGCCGCGCGCATCGGCACGCCGCCTGAGGGGCCTCACCCCTACCGCGACAGGGAGCGGGCCATGCGCGAGGAGAATCACGATACCAGCAGTGTCGGGGAACCGGACGGATTGATGGAATCCTTAGTCGCTGGCAAAGGAAAGATTGCCGTGGATACGAGCATGGAGTATAGTGGACCCGAAACGGAGGAACCGATGACCGTCATTGAAAAGACACCCGGAGTGAACGGCGGCGATGCCTGCATCGCAAGAACGCGCATTCCGGTGTGGGTCTTGGAGGAACTGCGGCGGCAGGGGGCTTCGGAGGAGGATATTCTCGCCGACTTCCCCAGTCTCACATCTGCGCAACTCGCACAGGCATGGGCCTATGTGGAAGGGCACCAGGGGGAGATCAATGCCACCCTCGCCGCCCACGCCGAAGCCTGACCCACTTCGCAGATGGCCCGTTCTTATTCAAACGAAAATTTCCCCCGGCGCGTCGTCGATGCACTCCGGTTAATGGGACATGACGTAGTCACGTCGTTCGAGGCAGGCAATGCGAATCAGCGCATCTCCGATGCCGCCGTGCTTCGTTACGCCACTGATCGGAGCCGTGCCGTGCTGACGCTGAACCGGCGGGACTTTATACTCCTTCACCGTGCCGACGACAACCACGCCGGCGTCATCGTCTGCACCGTCGATCATGATCCCAATGCCCTTGCCACCCGCATTAATGAGGCGCTTCCGCCTGGCATCGACGTGACCGGAAGACTTGTCAGGATCGTGAAATCCGCAATGCGCAAGCGGTAGCTGGGCGAGACCTTCCCTGAACAAGAGCGTGATTTTATTTCCTAAGCTGCCCGATGTAATTGCCGATCTTGATCAGCCCCACCCCCCCATGAAATCCTTCTTCAGTCTGTTCTTCGTCTTCCTCGTGTTGCTCACCGTCGTGCTCGTTGGCGCCCTGCTCTGGTATCTGAGTTCCACCAGCGAATTCTCCCGCAAAGACCCTCACCCCGTCGCATCGCCGCCCGCGCCACCCATCACCGCACCCGTAACTCCGCCCGCCTCCACGCCGGGTCGGCGCTGAATGCGTCGAAAACGTGTTGCGCAGTGCGCAGGGTTCCCCCATAAGACGCCCGCGAATTTCGGCACTCCGTTCTAACACATCCAACCACTCAATGAAACCAACCCTCCTTGTCCTGGCTGCCGGCATGGGTTCCCGCTACGGCGGGCTCAAACAGATCGACCCGATGGGCCCCAATGGCGAAACGGTGCTTGATTACTCCGTCTTTGATGCCATCCGCACCGGCTTCGGCCGCGTCGTGTTCATCATCCGCGAGGATTTCGCCGAGGCGTTCCAACACGGCATCGGTTCCCGTTTCGCCGACCGCATCAAGGTGGACTACGCGTTTCAACGCCTCGACGACCTGCCCGCGCCCTTTGCCGTTCCGGTGGGCCGCACCAAGCCCTGGGGCACCAGCCATGCCGTGCGTGCCGCCCGCGCCCTCGTCAGCGAGCCCTTCGCCGTCATCAATGCCGATGACTTCTACGGCCGCGATGCGTATCAACGTGCCGCTACCTTTCTCGCCCGCACTTCACCCGCCGACGGCAAGGCCCACTATGCCATGATCGGCTATCCGCTGGTCAACACCCTCTCCGATCACGGCGACGTCAACCGCGGCATCTGTGCCACCGATCTCAACGGCCTCCTCACCGGCGTCGAGGAATACGTCAAAATCCAGCGCGAGGCCGATGGCCTGGTGCGCGGCACCGCCCTCGATGGCACCCGCAAGGCCGTCGCGGAAAGCGGCCCCGTTTCGATGAACTTCTGGGCCTTCACCCGCGGATTCTTCGGGCAACTCGAGGCGGGCTTCATCGACTTTCTCCAAACCCACGGCCAGACCGAAAAATCCGAATTCTACATCCCCACCATCGTCGACTCCCTGATCCGATCTAACAAGGCAGACTGCGCTGTCATCCCGACCACCAGCCACTGGTTCGGCGTCACCTACCCCGACGACAAACCCCACGTCGTCGCCTCCATCCGCCAACTCATCGCCACCGGCGAATATCCGGAGCGGCTGGATGGGTGAAGAGGTGAAGACGTAAGTATGTGAAGACGTAAGTATGTGAAGAAGTAAGTATGTGAAGACGTAATGATGTAAAGAGGTGGAAGAAGACATGTCACGATTGGAGGGTGTGGGGTTTGCCGATGACAGGTGGACGGAAGCCGCTTGTGAGAAGGTGGCGGAAGATATCGCATCGTACGCCGCATCCTTCCGGGACCTTCATGTGTACAAGGAGGCAGTGCGGCTTGCCCGCGAAGTATTCACGGCAAGTCGCTCATTCCCCAGGGAAGAGCTATATTCCCTTACCGACCAAATCCGGCGTTCCTCCCGATCGATAGCTGCGAACATCGCGGAGGCATGGGCTAAGCGGGAGTATGAGGCACATTTCATCGCCAAGCTTTCGGATAGTCTTGCCGAGACATTCGAAACCCAAGCCTGGCTTGATCACGCGTCATCCTGCGGTTATCTGGATTCCTCCCAGCATGCAGCGATCAACTCGATTTGCGACTTTGTCGCTGCCATGATCCGCAACACCTCCGCCAAGGCCAAGTCCTTCTGCGGCAAACTCCCTCGATGAGCAAATATCGAACCCCTTCACCCCTTCACCCCTTCACATCCTTACTTCTTCACCTCTTCACTTCTTCACCCCCCAAAACCCATGAACATCCTCATCACCGGCGGCTGCGGCTTCATTGGCTCCCATCTGGTCGAACACTATCAGGGCATCGCGGACGAAATCCGCGTGCTGGACGACCTTCGCAGCGGTTACAAGCGCAACCTCGACGGTCTCGCCTGCACTTTCATCGAAGGCTCCGTCACCAACCGCGCCCTGGTTGAACAAGCCGTGCAGGGCGTGGATTATATCTTTCATCTGGCGGCCATGGTCAGCGTTCCGGAATCCATGGCCAAGCCCGTCGAGTGCGTGGCGATCAACGTCACCGGCCTGCTCAACGTGTTGGAAGCCGCAGCCAACGCGGGCGTCAGGAAGCTCGTGTTCGCCTCATCCGCCGCCATCTATGGTGACAACCCGGAGGTTCCCAAACTGGAGTCGATGCAGCCCGAGCCCATGAGTCCTTATGCCATCACCAAACTCGATGGCGAATATTACCTCGACCTGTTCCGGCGCGAAGGCCGCCTCGAGACCGCCGCCATTCGCTTCTTCAACGTGTTCGGACCGCGCCAGGATCCCAAAGGCGCTTATGCCGCCGCAGTGCCCATCTTCATCCAACAGGCCCTGCGCAACGAGGCCATCACGGTCTTCGGCGATGGCGGGCAAACCCGCGATTTCATCTACGTCAAGGACATCGTTGGCGCTCTCACTTTCGCGGCTCACAGCCCCGGCGTAACCGGCGTCTTCAATGCCGGCTATGGCAGCCAGATGACCATCAACCAACTCGCCAGCCACATCATTGCCGCCGCCGACTCCTCGTCGCAAGTCGTCCACGCTCCAGTGCGCCCGGGCGACGTCCGCCACTCCCGTGCCTGCGCCGACAAGCTACGCGCCGCCGGCTGGGCACCCCAATTCAGCGTGCAGGAAAGCCTCGCCGCCACTCTCGCGTCCTTCAAGGCCCATGCCTGACCCGCCACCGCGCGGCCCCACCTTGGACACAATTTGAGACCAGCCTCTCGGGTCGGCGAGCACGGCCTGTCCGGGAGGATGAAGGCATCAGGAGGTTTTGCCCTCTTTGGTCCCGTTCTCCGGCGCTTGCCTCACGGTTTCCACGGCGAGGTGACCGCGAATCGACTCCAGCCGCAAGGCCCGGTTGCCGATCCGCCCGACCAACAGCACCAGCGGCTGGCGGCGCGTGTCACTGAAGGTGATGATGATCTGCCCGAAGCCCAACACGCGCTCGAGGAAATCACCCGTGTCGATGCGCGTGCTGAAAGCCTCGCGCGAAACCTGCTCGCTGGTTTCGTTAGGACCGTTCTGCAGGTTGACGTAGTTGGGCGTGAGCGCCACATAATAGAACAAGCCCTTGGCCCACGAAATGACGATCGCCATCAGGAAGATCAACGAGATCAGCAGGTAGCCCATCGAGCTGACCGACACACCCAAATGCCGGAAGAAGCCGAGAAAGGGCATCAGCCAGCCCATCAGGGTCAGCCACAGCCACAAGACCGCCGCAAGCAGGGCGAACAACGACAGCACCTTGAGGTCCAGCTCGTACTCGTCGATGAGGAAGTTCACGAAGAAGATGCCGAGCCAGACGCCGCCTAACAAGTGTCCGAACGTCGGCTCGAACATTGCGGGCCTCTGCTCGAAGAGCAACATCAGCCCGGCGGCCGCCAGCGAGGCCAGCACGGTTGGAATGTAGAGGACCTTGCGGCTCCAGTTGAAAACGACCAGGTAGTCGTTAATCTCGGGATCGTCGCGCAACTGGCGGGTCATCCGCAGCCGCGTGCGAATGGTTCGGCGCAAGAACAGCCATACCGCGCCGAGCGCCAGCAAGATCAGCACGGGGCTGAAGGAAATGCCAATTTGTTTCCAGTCGATTTGTTTCCAGTCCATGGTGGGGGTCCTTTCCTTGGATCAATCTCATTTCTTGTTCCAGAATGTCTCGATCTGTTCGAGCGATTTGCCCTTGGTTTCCGGCACGTAAAACATCACGGTGACGAGCACCACGCAAAAGACAGCATACACGTAAAACGGGAAGGCGTGGTTCATTTTTTCTATCAGCCATGCGTTCTTATCCATCATCGGGAATGTCTGGGTGACGGCGTAATCCGCGAGCCAAAGGCAGCAAGTGGCCAGCCCGAGGGCGCGGCCGCGCACGGCGGTCGGGAAAATCTCGGCGAGAATCACCCACACGACCGGCCCCACGGAAAGACCGAAGCAGGCGATGTAGAGAATGATGAACCCAAGCATGGCGTTACTGGCGGCGGCAGGATCGGCCATCGTCTGGGCCATGATGCCCATGGCGACGAGGCTGAGCATCATGCCGACCGAGCCGATGAACATGAGAGGCTTGCGACCCCACTTGTCCACGGTGGCGATGGCAATAAGGGTGAACAGCACGCCGGAACCGCCAATGATAGCTTGGTTCAACATGCCTGCATCCACGCCGGTTTTGTTACTCATGTTATTGAAAATGGTCGTGCCGAAATACATGAACACATTGATGCCGGTGACTTGTTGCAGAATGGCAAGGGAGATGCCGAGAATGAGGGGGATTTTGAGTTTGGGCGAGAAGAGTTCGCGCCAGGTGGATTGTTCACCGGCCAGTGACTCGCGGATGGCGGCGGATTCCATCGAGGCGAACCCGGAACCAGCGACCTTGTTGAGAATGACGCGGGCCTCCTCGTCGCGCTTGTTTTCGATCAGCCAGCGCGGGCTTTCGGGGATGAAGAAAAGCAACAAAGCGAATATCACGGACGGGATCGCGCCTGATGCGAACATCCAGCGCCAACCGACATGGATATTCCATGAATTCGCGGGCGAGTGAATGGTCACGACCGGCCTGGGATAACCGGTGTTGTCGGGTTTGAAGACGTTCCAATCGATGTTAGGCAGCGCGGCGGGAATCAGGGTGGCCTTGCATTGATGTTCGGAAACCGAATTGATCGTGCAAAGAGCCATGTGGATGGGTTTGGACTTCTTCTCGTCCACCAGCTTGCCGAGAGAACATTCCATGCCGGATTGGATGCCCTCGGCGGTCCCGCAAGCCAGCGTGAACGTGCCTGACGTCTCGCTGATTTCCGCAGGGGCGAACAGTTCCTCCAGGCTTTGCTTGAGTGCGGGGGATGGAGCGGGAACACCGGCATATTGCGGGCCGCGCAACGCGATGCCATAAGTGATAAAATAGACAATTGCCAGGCCGCTGACTATGGCGATCTGATTGACTGCGATCAAGCGTCCGCGAACTTGAGCCGGGGTGATTTCGGCGATATACATGGGCGTCGAGATCGAGGCGATGCCGATGCCCAGGCCGGCGAGGAAACGAAAGGCGATGAAAACCCAAATGTCATTCGGGTAGGCAGTGCCGATGGCAGAAACCAGAAACATCAGCGCGGCAAGGAACATTGCCAGCTTCCGCCCGAAGCGGTCGGAGAGCGGGCCGACCGCCAACACCCCGAGGGCACAGCCGATGAGCGCGCAGCCCGATACCCAGCCATTCATGCGCGCGCTGAGGGCGAACTTCGCGGTGAGCGGCTCGATGGCCCCGGAGATGACGCCGGTGTCGTAGCCGAAGATCAGCCCGCCGAGGGTGGCCACCAGGCAGATTGGCAACAGATAGGCGATGCGGATCTGCAGCGCGGCGGGCGTGCCACCCGTGGCAGCGGATTGATTTGAGCAGGTCGTCATGATGGTCGCTAGTGAGTCAAGATCAGTTCGCCAAGCATTCCCGCGGGAAATGGAGCCCTCGACCACGCGAGGGTGAGTCTTTTCAAAGCCCTGCGCAAGACTTTTCCAGACTCCGCTTGAACGAACTCATCGACAATGGCAGGAGTCTCAGCGCCGGCATGGGCATTGATTGCGGCACGAAACTGCCGCGTGGCGGCCCCCACCAGCGACCGGGATGACATCTGCTTGAGAACTCCGCGATTGAGGTGATCTGTTAGGTCGGCTCATCGTGAAGATCGGGGGAAACGTACGAGGACTGGGATTCGAACCCAGGACCAATTGGTTAAAAGCCAACTGCTCTACCAACTGAGCTATCCTCGCATTTGGCTGGTGTCAGGCGGGTCATTGCTCTGTAACCCGTTGGAAATGAATGGTGCTTCATGTCGCCGGGGCATTGATAACACGGGCAGGGACGGGCGCAAGCGCAAATTTCAGCGGCATCGGGATATTTTGGTTTTTCCTCTATTTCCTTAGATTTCGCGCAGGATACCGCTTGCGTTGCTACCCGATTTTGCTACCATTTGGGCATGGCACGCCCGAGCAAGCCGACCGTAACCACCCCCGCAGCCACCCAGACCGGCCTTCAAACCGCCACCCGCGGGCTCACCCGAGGGCTCTACGAGAAGCGGGGCTGGTATTACTTCCAACCACCCACGACGAAGGAGGGCAAACGCCCGTCCGCCATGTCGCTGAGAACCCAAGACCTCAAGACGGCACTGGACCGGATGGAAGAACGCGGAGCCGACATGGCCCTGATCCATGCCGACCGGGCGGGAACGGTCATGGAAGCCCTGCCGGGCTACTACGCCTCCCGCGCGACGGACACCAAGGCATCGAGGCGGGCGCGCAAGGTGGTGATGGAGAACTTCGCGGAGGCGACGGGCAACCCGCGACTGAGCAGCATCGACCGGCGGGTGATCGACGCGTGGCGGACGAAGCTGAGAGTGAGCGGCGGGAAACAGGGACACCCGGTGAGCCTGGCAACATTGCGCTCCTACGCGATCACCGTGCGGGCGTTCCTGAATTGGGCGCGGCAAACCGGCAAAATCCGCAGCAACCCGATGGATGGCATGGGACGGGAGGTGAGGGTCACCGTGACGCGCAAACAAGGCTTCCTCACGGAAGACGAGCGGGAGAAACTGCTGGCCGCGGAGAGCCCCGACTACGTTCGCCTGATCCTGATGCTGGGATTCTTCGCCGGGTTGCGCGACGGGGAAATGCTGGCGCTCAACCCGCAGTGGATTTGGCTCTCCGACGACGGGACACGCGGCACGCTGACCGTGCAGGACACCGCCATCGTGCTTGCCGATGACAAGCCCGGCCTGTGGCAGCCGAAGTGCCGCAAGAGCCGGACCATTCCACTCCACCCCCGCTTGCTGGAGTTTCTCAGGGCCCACGGCATGCGCCGGCCCTGGCTGCTGGCACCCGACAAGGACAAGTGGCCCACCGACAAGATGAACTCGAAACGCTTCGACGCGAAGAAGGCACTCCATGGAGTGGCGAAACGGGCGGGCGTGAAGAAGCTCACACCCCACATGCTGCGCCATTCCTTCGCCACCCACCTGTCGATGAAAGGCGTGCCGCTGGCGGAGATTGCCGGATTGCTCGGCGACTCGCTCAAGGTAACCGAGGAACACTACGCGGGCTACCATCCGGCCAAGATCAACCCGCTGTTGTGTCTGTGAGAGCGCGTTCTCACGAACGCGCCTACACGTTCATTCCGTGACGCCCTGGGCGTGGGGGACGGGCGGCGCGGGCACGGGCGGGAGCGAGCGGGACAGGCGGGCCTCCATGGCGGCGAGGGAGCGGTCAACATACTGCGAGATGATGCGCTCGACCTGCTGGCCCACGGTGACACTGATGGCCCCGATACCTACATTGACCACCGGCAGATCGTCGCGGTTGCCCAGCTTGTCCAGGCGCTTCTGCATGGACTCGCCATTGCCCTTGGGAGAGGCGTCGAGCAGGCCGCCGCTGCCGTTCTCGCCGTTGATCGACTTGGCAAGCGCGTCGAGCCCGCCGCGGATGTCGGCAATGGCGGAGACCAGGCGCCCGCCCTCGCGGTCCAACTCTTGAATGTCCTTGTCGCGTTTGTCATGGGCCGGGTTGAGACGACCGGGAGCCATGCCCGGCATGTAGTTGACCATGGCCTGGCGGGTTTCCTGACTCAGGGAGAAGAACTCGGCCTCGCGCAGGGGACGCTCGCGCATGGTGCGGGACAGGGCGGCCATGCGCAACTGGTCCTCGCGGCTGGCCAACAGGAGGCGCTTGTTGGCCTCATCGGTCTGCTCGCGCATGGCCTTGACGGTATCAATGGCCACCTGCCTGCGGGCCGCCTCGATCTCGTAGGAGCGGATTTGCAGCGCTTCGAGCGCCTTGCGGGCGGTGGCCTCATCCTGGAGGATGGCACCGGAATTATCGGCACGGTCGGCAGACGAGTCTGTCTTGGAACCCGGAAAGGCGGCATCGCCTGCCATGAAGAGACGGGCGTTGGCGCGACGGATGGCCATGGCCGCCTGGCTGGAGTTCTTGTCGGACTCGGTCTCGCCGAAGCGCCAGGCCAGCGAGGAATTGGCGGCAGACTTGGATGAGTCGGTCTGGATGCGGGCCAGGGCGGCGGCCTGCTCCTCGATGGCCAACTCGTCGATCTTCTTGCGCAGGCTCTTTTCCTCAAGGTTGATCCGGGTTTGGATTTCCTGATTGAGGGCGTCGTTCTGGTCGATGATCTTCTGCTGGGCGGCGATGGCCTTGTCGGCGGCCAGGTTGTCCATGAGCCCGGCGTCGCGCGTGCTCTTGATGTTGAATAGATTGGCTTCGGCCTGGGTCTTGTGGGAAGTGGCGTCTGCCGCGGTGGCTTGCTGCAAGTCGCGCATGAGGTTGAGACCGATCCTGGCGGCGGCGGCGCGGCGCTTGAAGATGCGCTCCACGGGGTCGTTGCCGGCATCCGGGGCGAGGTCCTTGAAGGCGGCCTCGAACTGGCCTGCGAGGGACTTGGCAAGATCCTTGGCGTTGTCACCCACCCCGCCGATCAGGTCGTCCAGCGTCTTGCTGATGGCGGTGTTCTGTGACATGGAGAAGAAGGACTCCCTGAGTTCATTGACAGCATCCTTGAGGGTGACCAGTTCGCGGGTGGCGGCGGCGGACTGTTGGTCGAGTTCCTTGAGTTCGCCCACGATCTTCATCTTGCCACCGGACGGGGCGGCGGCCAGGTCCGAGACGAGCTTGCTGCGCTTTGTCGAGTTTTCCGCCAGCGTCTTTTCCAGCCCGGCGATCACGGTCGGGCGCTCCTTGTCATACTTGCCGCTGGCCTTGAGGTATTCGGAGCGGAAGAGGTCGGCGGTGTCGGTGGCGAGCTTGGCGATCCCGGCGTTGTCGTTGGTCTTGGACAAACCCTGGTATTTTCCGACCGCCGAGGCGTAGAGCGAGTTGCCATCCGGCAGGTTTTGCAGGCCGCGGGCGGTGGTCTCGAAATCGCGGTAGCGCTTCTCCGGGTCCATCTTGCCGCGTCCCACCTCGCGGGAGAAGCTCTCCATGTTGGAGCGGAAGGTGTCCATCTGCCGCATGCGGCTGCGCGTGAAGGTGGTGGAGGCCGTCAATTCGGAGAGCTTGTCTTTGGGACCCGCATCGCCGCCATCTTTAAGCATCGCTTCGAGCACTTTGAGGGTTTGCTTGGCCTCATCCATGCTATCAAAAGTCGTAGCGCCCATACCGAGGTAGGATTTGTCACCCATCCTCACGCGACCATCTTTCCGCTTGCCGGGATTATCAATCGCTTTCTGCAATGCCTGGACGGTATTCGAGACCTCATCCTTGGAGAAGCTCGACCTGGTTCCCATATACTTCCTCTTGCCGCCGCCCGTGCGCTCGATCATCTCCGCCAACTGCGGATTGTTCACCATAAAACCGCTCATCCCCTTGGCAGCCTCGGTAAAGTTAGACCTGAGACCCATCGTAAGTTGCTGGAGATCGCGGAAGAACTCGCTGACGCGCGAGAACGCCCCGGCGTCGCCCATGGCGGTGAAGAGTTCCGTCCATGCGGTCTTGAGGGAATTGATGCGGCCCTCCAAGGATTCGAGGATGAGCTGATTTTCGGTGGCGGTGACGCCGGTGTCGCTCATGGCCTGGGCGGCGAGGGCCTGGCCCTGGCGGTATTGGTCGAGCACCAGCGCGAAGCGAGACGCCTGGCGCGAACCGGCCGTGAGGGACAGGAAGGTCTGCTTCTGGGCGTTGTTGAGGGTGGGGAAGATGTCCGCCAGCTCGCGGATGATCTTGCTCATGTCCTTCAAGTCGCCGTTGGGCTCGGACAGGTCAACCTTGAAATTCTCCTTGAGGCCCTTGGCGGTGTCCGGCGCGGCGAGGCGTGAGACCACGAACTTGACGGCGTTGCCGACCTCCTGGCCGGGCCTGCCGGTGGCGCCCACCACGGAGCCGATGATGCCGGCGAGGTCCATGAGTTCCAGCCCGCTCTGCTTGGCGATGCCGCCCACGCGCGAGATGCCCTGGAACATATCGTCCACGGTGACGTTGTAGTTGTTGGAGATGGAGTTGAGGGCGTTAAGCACCCCGGCCAAGTCGCCCACGTTGAGGCGGAAGGTGGCGTAGATGGCGGAGAGCTGCTCGGCGGCCTCGGAGGATGAGATTTCCGCCACGTTGGCCGCTTGCAGCGAAACTTTCACCGCTTCGAGCACGCCCACGCGGGACAGGCCGAGGCGGGACCAGCGGATGGCGGCGTCCATCGCCTCGTCGGAGGAGCGGCCCTGGGATGCGGCCAGATCGAGCACGCCGACCTTGAGCTTCTGCGCCTCCTCGCCGGTGCCCTGGAAGACGGCTTGGAGGATGGCGAACTGGCGGTTGACCTTGATCGCGCCATCCACTCCGGCCATGAAGGCGGAGGTGATGCCCATGACCGCCTGCACCGGAATCATCCAGCGGGTGTAGGTCATCGCGTTGCGCAGCAGGGCGGAGGAATGGAAGTCAAGCGCGTGGCCGCCGGCCTGGGCGGCGGCGGCGAAGCGGGTGAGGTCGCGGGCTCCGGCCACCTCGGAACGGAGGCGGGCGGAGCGGGCGGCGTCGGCGCTGGCGACATTGCCGGAGCCACGAGCGCGGGTGTCCACCCCGCCGAGCAGGTTGGAGCGGTTCTGGTATTCCGCCTGGCGGGCGAGGTGACCCCTTTCGGCGGCGGCGTTCTTGGCGGATGCGCCGCGGGCGGCGGCCTTTTCGGTGCGCTCGGTGGCGTTGATGGCGGCGAGGCGCTTTTCGGAATTGGCCTTGATGTCCTGGAGTT
>Ga0073936_10009278_pt1 | contig 12250 bp, 9 predicted proteins | sample AliMusrvi5mmetaG_FD_87041 | JGI IMG/M metagenome (GOLD analysis project Ga0073936, IMG submission 87041) | Freshwater lake bacterial and archeal communities from Alinen Mustajarvi, Finland, to study Microbial Dark Matter (Phase II) - Alinen... | ecosystem: Environmental > Aquatic > Freshwater >... | reverse complement strand
GCGTCGCGATTTTTTTCGATCTGGCGGAGGGCGAGGTCGATCTCGCGAAGCGCCTGCTTCGTTTCGAGGCGGCCGGGGTAGTAATCCTCCGGCACGTAGGCTGAGAAGAACAGGGCTTTCAGACCGCCTTCCTTGGCGCGCGAGAGATCCCACATACCGTCCGCCTTGCGTTCGCCGATGTCGCCGCCGTGGTAGAACTCGCGGTCGATGGCGTGGACGTGGCCGTCGAAAACGAGCGACGCGGCATGGAGGGCGCGGGCCTTGTCGGCGGTTTGCGCGAGGGCGAGACCGATCGCCGCAACCCCGGCTGTCCACACTGCGATAAGCTGATTCTTTCTAAAGAGAATGCCCATGGCCGATCCCGCTTTCCGTCCGAAACTTGCCGCCGTCTGCACCGTTTACCGGAAGCATTCGCACACGCAGCATATCGTGGACCGCTTTCTGGAAGGGTACGGGTGGAACGGCACGCACCACCATCCTCCCATGGACCTGGTGTCTCTTTATGTCGATCAGCATCCGAAGGACGATCTGACGCCGGACCGCGCGGCGCGCTTCCCCGGGATGAAGGTGTACCAGAACATCGCGGATACGCTGACTCTGGGCGGGAGCAAGCTGGCGGTGGACGGCGTGGTGCTGGTGGGCGAGCACGGCGATTATCCGCGTAATGAGAAGGGGCAGACGAAGTATCCGCGATACGAGTTTTTTCAGCAGATTGTGGAGGTTTACCGGAAAAGCGGGCGATCGGTGCCGATTTTCAACGATAAACATCTGTCGTGGAAGTGGGAATGGGCGAAGGAGATGTACGACACTTCGCGCGCGATGAAATTTCCGATGATGGCGGGGTCGAGTCTGGCGGTGACGTGGCGGATTCCGTCGGTGGAGATGCCGACCGGGGCGCGCCTTCGCGAGGCTCTGTGCGTTTGCTACGGCGGCGTGGACAGTTACGATTTCCATGGTCTGGAAACGCTGCAGTGCATGGTGGAGCGGCGCAAGGGCGGCGAGACGGGCGTGAAGTGGGTGCAGGCGTACCGGGGCGACGCGTTCTGGAAGGCGTTCCAGGAAGGTGTCTGGCCGAGCGATTTGTTCTACGCTGCGCTGTGCCGCAGCCATACGCTGACGCCGCCGCGGCCGGGCTTCAACGATGCGATGCCGACGGTGCAGGATCTGCAGCGGATGGCGAAGAATCCGGTGGCTTACCGGTATGAACACAACGACGGGCTGCGCTGCACGATGCTGCTGATGAACGGCGTGGTGGAGGATTTCAATTTCGCGGCGCGGATCGACGGGCGCAATGAGCCGTTTTCCACGCAGATGTATCTGCCGATGCCGCCGGGGCGGACGACGCTGGCGAGTTTCTTCAGTCCGCTGGTGAATAACTTCGAGAAGATGTATCTCACGGGCAAAGAGACTTACCCGCTGGAACGGACGCTGCTGACTACGGGGCTGACCGAGGCCGGGGTGAACAGCCTGCATCAGGGTCAGGTGCGGGTGGAGACGCCGCACCTGGCGATTGCTTATCAGGCGCCGAACGAATCGACCTTCTGGAGAAGCTGATGTTCACGCGACGAACTTTCCTCGAGACGGCGGCGGCATCGGCCGCAAGTCCATTATTGGAACAGCAGGTACTGGCGCAGCAGGGCGGCGCGCCGAAGCGGATTGCGATTGTCACCACGATTTATCGGTATTTATCGCATGCCCAGCATATGGGCGACCGGTTTCTGATCGGGTATCCGTTTAACGGGGCGTGGCACAAGCCGAACGTGCAGGTGGTGTCGCTTTACGTGGACCAGAAGCCCGAGGGCGACCTGAGTCAGGAACGCGCGAAGGAGTTCGGATTTAAAGTGTATCCGACGATCGCGGAGACGCTGCGGGCGGGCGGCAGCAAACTGGCGGTGGATGCCGTGCTGATTATCGGCGAGCATGGTGAGTATCCGCGCAATGAGAAAGGGCAGATTCTTTATCCGCGCTTCGAGTTCTTCGAGCAGTGCGCGAAGGTGTTTGCCGAGGACGGTCGCACGGTGCCGGTTTATAACGACAAGCATCTGTCGTACAGCTTCGAGAAGGCGCGGAAAATGGTGGATACGGCGCATTCCATGAAGTTTCCGATGCTGGCCGGGTCGTCTTTGCCGGTGACGTGGCGGCTGCCGGAATTGGAACTGCCGATGAACTGCGATATCGCGGATGCGCTGATGGTGGGCTGCGGCGGTTCGGATCCCATGGACTACCACGCGCTGGAGGCGATGCAGTGCATGCTGGAGCGGCGGCGGGGTGGCGAGACGGGTGTGAAGTCGGTGCAGTTGATCGAGGGCGACGCGGTGTGGAAGGCGGGAGATGAGGGGCGCTGGTCGAAGGAGTTGCTGGTGAGCGCGCTTTCGCGAAGCGACTCGCCGATGGGGCTGACCGTGCAGGACGGGCGCACGCAGGACATGGTGGCTTCGGGTGAAATTCGGCGGATTACACCGCATCCGGCGGCGTATTTCATCCGGTATCGCGACGGGCTGAATGCCACGCTGCTGATGGTGGAAGGCGCGGTGAAGGATTACATGTTCGCGGCGCGGCTGAAGAATGCGAAAGAGCCGGTTTCCACGCAGTTCTTTTTGTCCCCGGTGCCGAATGTGACTTACTCGGCGTGTTTGGTGAATAAGATCGAGTCGATGTTTATGACGGGGGTGGCGCCGTATCCGGTGGAGCGGACGCTGCTGGTGAGCGGGATGCTGGAGAGTTGCCTGACGTCGAAGGCGCAGGGGAATCAGTCGCTGGATACGCCGCATCTGGATGTGCGGTATCAGGCTCCGAAGGCTTCTCAATACTGCCGGACTTAGTTTTAGCGGGACGACTTGGGTCAACGGGACGATAAGGCGGTCTTTGCGACGGGGCCGAGTTCCATAAATTCGGTGAGCGAGGACGGTTTGCGAAAGAAGTGAACCGCCTGGTGCCGCTCGATGCTTTTCTTTTCGGCGGTGGAGTCGGATGCGGTCAGGACCACGACCGGGACCGTCGCGCTGCGGCGGCTGGAGCGAAGGCGGGTCAGGATCGATTCTCCGTCTTGTCTGGGCAGGTGGAGGTCGAGCAGCAGCAGGTCGAAGGTGGGGAGTGCGGAATCGGCGTCGAGGGAATCGATGTAGGCGATGGCTTCCTCGCCATCGGCGATGACGTGAATCTCGCAGTCGATGTTCTCGCGCTTGAGGGCTTCGCGGACGAGGAAGACGTCGGCCGGGTTATCTTCGGCAAGGATGATGCGGGTTGGTCGCGAGGGGGGAGGCACTACAGACAAGAATTGTACGCCATTGAAGCTCCGGCGCGGCCCTTGCAAGGGCAGTCCTTATTTCGAAGCGGAATGGGCCTGCGCAGGAGCCTGGGGAGTGGCCAGTTTCGCCGGAACAGCTACCCCTTTCGGCATCGGGATATGCACGGTGGGCACCGGCATGATCAGGCTTCCGGGGAAATCTGAGGTGATGGTCGGTTGCATACTGGTCGTAGTTTAGCGCAGGTTGTAGGTGGATGTGAAGTAGGCTTCCGCTTCTCTCTGCGCTGCATTGAACAGTCGCTTTTTGAACGGGAGCCCTTCGGGGAAGCTCTTCTTTTCGGCGTCGTGCTGTAATTTCATGAGCTTATACCGCTGCTTCGCGATTTGTTCGTCCGTGTAGCGCCCGAAGGAGATACTCTCCCATTCCGCCTGAGCGTCAATGAACATACTCCCGAGGACGAGCGAATGTTCACTTGTGGACTTGTGCAGTTTGGTGACCGGAAAGACGTCTTTCAGCGCGTCCGCCAGTTGGGACGCGCCAATGAGAACTGCCCACAGCGGGGCGTATTCCTTCCAGACGAGCCAACCCGCAATCCAGACGAGCCAACCCGCAATGCTGCCGTTCGACGCAATTGCTTTCAGTATTCCGAGGCGCTTAACCCAAATCCCGATGTCATCCCGATACAACCTGATGTAAGCGGCAGCGATCCGCAACTGCGTCATTTGGTTCCAGTAAAGTTGCTGCTGCCGGTGAGAATCTGACTCGCCCTTCATCCATCACTTCTCAACACACCAGGTGTACTGCTGAACACGGCCGGAGCACGAGTGTCGGCCGGCAGATTCGGGATTCCTGACGTCGGGCCTGGATCGGCTAAATTAAAGAATGTAGACCTACACGTGAAACTCTTCCCTTATCGCATCCCTCTTCTGGTTCTGCTGCTGGCGTGTTCGCTCCCCGCGCAGGATCTGCACGAGTTCGAGAAACACGTTACGGAATTTACCCTTGCCAACGGGCTGCACTTCATTGTCCTCGAACGGCACGAAGCTCCGGTGGTGTCCTTCCATACGTATGTCAACGCGGGCTCGGTGGACGATCCCAAAGGTCGGACGGGCGTGGCGCATATGTTCGAGCACATGGCGTTCAAGGGTACCGATACGATCGGGACCACGAATGCCGTGGCAGAGAAGAAGGCTCTGGACGAAGTGGAGCGCGTTTACGATCAACTGGAGGCGGAACGCAACAAGATCGAAAAAGCGGATCCGGCGAAGCTGAAGGCATTGCAGGAGACGCTGGACGCGGCGATCGAGAAGGCCGATTCGTATGCGGTCGATAATCTGTATCCGCGGATTATCGAGGAAAACGGCGGGGTCGGGATGAATGCCGAGACTTCGGAAGACTCGACCAAATACTTTTATAATTTTCCGGCGAATCGGGTGGAATTGTGGTTTTATCTGGAGTCGGCGCGCTTTCTGCATCCGGTGCCGCGGCAGTTTTACAAAGAGCGCAGCGTGGTGCGGGAAGAGCGGCGGATGCGGACGGAGTCCGACCCGCAGGGCAAGCTGTTCGAGCAGATGCTGGCATCGGCGATTATCGCGCATCCGTACCGGAATCCGCCGGTGGGCTGGGCGAGCGATATTGAGAATCTTCGGGTGAAGGACGCGCGGGAGTTTTTCGCTACTTATTATGTTCCGGGCAACATCACGATCTCGATTGTGGGGGACGTGGACGCGAAGCGGATGAAGGCTCTGGCGGAAGAGTATTTCGGCCGGATCGCGAAGCGCCCGCTGCCGACGCCCGTGACGACGGTGGAACCGGTGCAGGAAGGGCCGCGGCGGATCGAGGTGCAGTCGCCGGCGCAGCCGATCGAACTGATCGCGTATCACCGGCCGGACCAGCATCATCAGGACGACCCGATCTTCGATGTGGTGGCGAGCATACTTTCGGGCGGACGCACGAGCATTCTGTATCGGGATCTGGTGCGCGACAAGCGACTGGCGCTGGCGGCGGGCGCGGATGCGACGGTTCCGGGCGGCAAGTATCCGGGGCTTTTCCTCTTTTATCTGGTGCCGGCGCAGGGCCATACGCCGGAGGAGAACGAGAAGGAACTGGACACGCTGCTGGCGAATTTTCAGAAAGAGAAAGTGGATGACGCGACGCTGGCGCGGGTGAAGACGAAGACGCGAGCGGGGCTGATTCATCAACTGGACAGCAACGCCGGGCTGGCGCAACTTCTGGCCGAGTATTACGTCAGTTATGGAGACTGGCGCAAACTGTTTACCGCGATCGACGATATTGAGAAAGTGACGGCGGACGATGTGCAGCGCGTCGCCAGGCAGTATTTTAATCCCGACAACCGGACCATTGCTTTGACTTATCAGCCGGCAACCGCGGCGCCCGCGGGCGGTGCGAAATGAGAATGCTTCGGCTCAGTTTGATGGCGGTTGTGGGCCTTGCCGCGGCGGCGCAGACGGCCGTACCGCCGGCGAGTTATAAGAGCCTGAAGTTCCCTCCCCTGCGTGAAATCGCGATTCCGAAGGTGGACGAGGTCACGCTGCCGAACGGACTGAAGGTGTATCTGCTGGAGAGTCATTCCCTGCCGATTGTGCGCGGCACGGCGCTGATCCGGACCGGCAACCTTTTCGATCCGGCCGACAAGGTGGGGCTGGCCGGCCTTACGGGCGATGCGATCCGGGCAGGTGGCACGACGGCGAAGTCGGGCGATCAGCTGGATGAGGAGCTCGAGAATATCGCGGCGTCGGTCGAGAGCCAGATTGGGGAAAGTTTCGGCACCGTTTCGTTTTCGACGTTGAAGGAACGGACGGACGAGGTGCTGGGGATCTTCCACGATCTGATTGTCGAGCCGGCGTTTCGGGAAGACCGGATTGAACTGGCGAAAAGTCAGGTGCGCAGCGGGATCTCACGCCGCAACGACGATGCGCGGGGAATCGCGCAGCGGGAGTTCACGGATATTGTTTATGGCCGCAACACGCCTTACGGGTGGGATATCGAGTATTCGACGATCGATAACATCACGCGGGCGGACATTGTTGCGTTTTACAAACGGTATTACTTCCCGGCGAATATGATCCTGGCGGTGCAGGGCGATTTCGATGCCGCCGCCATGAAGGCGAAGATCAGCAATTTGTTCGGCACGTGGAACTATCGGCAGCCGCCCGCGCCGGCGTTCCCGGCGGTCAACAACCAGCCGAAACCGGGGATTTATCTGGCATCCAAGACGGATGTGAGCCAGACGAATTTCGCGATCGGCTCGCTGGGCGGGATTCTGCGCGATAAGGATTATCCGGCGCTCGAAGTGATGGCGGATATTCTGGGTGGCGGCTTCAAGAGCCGGCTGTTCCTGCGGGTTCGCACGCAACTGGGGTATGCGTACGAGGTCGGGGCGGACTGGGGCGCGAATTACGACCATCCGGGGCTTTTTTCGATTTCCGGCAGCACGAAATCGGCGAGCACGGCGGATACGCTGCAGGCCATCAGTGACGAAGTGAATCGGATTCGCACGGCGCCGGTTACGGCCGAGGAACTGGAGACGGCGAAGCAGACGGTGGTGAACAGCTTCGTCTTTAATTTCGACACGCCGTCGAAGACTCTGAACCGGCTGCTGACGTATCGGTATTTCGGGTATCCGGACGATTTCATCTTTCAGTACCAGAAGGCCGTGGAGGCGGTAACGCGCGAGGATATTCTGCGGGTGGCGAAGCAGTATCTGGATCCGGCGAAGTTTGTGACGGTGGCGGTGGGGAATCCGAAAGAATTCGGGAAACCGCTGGGGTCGGCGGGACAGCCGGTGACGGAGCTCGACCTGACGATTCCGGAACCGAAGGCAGCGCCGAAGAAAGTGGCTGGCGGCGGGAATCCGGAAGCCGGTAAAGCGCTGCTTGCGAAGGCGCGGGCCGCGATGGGAGGAGACCGGCTGGCGGGCGTGAGAGACATGAGCCAGACCGCGACGGTGCAACTGGATCCGGCGGCGGGAGGACTGAAGGTTTCGCAGACGGCGCAGTGGCTGGCGCCCGGGTATTTCCGTCAGGAAAACGTGCTGCCGTTTGGTAAAGTGACGACTTATTCGGACGGCAAATCGGGCTGGTCGGCGACGCCGCAGGGCGTGACGCCGATTCCCGAGGCGCAGATGCAGCAGGTGACGCTGGAGACCTTCCGGATGTGGTTCTCTCTGCTGCGGAGCGATGAGAATCCGGAGCGCACGGTACAGGCGGACAGCGAGGGCAAGGTGGAGATTGCGGATCAGAACGGGCACCGGGTGACCTTGACTTTCGATCCGAAGACGGGCCTGCCGGCGACGGAGACGTATGCGGCGCCGGGAAATCCGAACGGCGCGGTGGAGGAGGTTTTTTCCGACTGGCAGGAGACGGCCGGCGTGCAGTTGCCCCGGCGGATTACACTACGTCAGGGCGGCAAGCATTTCGCCGATGCCACGATTACTTCCGTCGCGCTGAACCAGGGACTGACCGCCGAGCAGATTTCCAAGAAACCGTGATCCAACCAAGAAAATGAACAGAAGAACCTTTGTCAGTCTGGCCGCGGCCGCGGCGGGTTTGCGGGCGGAGACGTCGCAGGAGCGCGGGAAGAAGATCGTCGAACAGACCATTTACGCCCTGGGCGGGGACGGTTTCCGGAATCTGCAGACACGCACGGAGAGCGGCCGTGCTTACTCGTTTTATCGCGAACAGCTTTCGGGGCTTTCGATTGCGAAGGTGTACACGAAATACCTGGCGAAAGCGGACGGCAGCGGATTGCGGCTGGCGCAGCGGCAGGTGTTCTCGAAGAAACAGGACGACGCGGTGATTCTGACGGGCACCAGCGCGTGGGAAATTACGTATCGGGGCGCGAAGCCGCTGGGGGAGGAGCGCGTTAAGCAGTTCAACATGACGACGCTGCATGATGTGTTTTACGTGCTGCGGATGCGAATCGATGAGCCGGGGATGGCGATCGAAGCGCACGGGCGCGACGTGGTGGAGAACCAGCCGGTGGAGAAGCTGCAGTTCACGGATTCGGAGAATCGTGTGCTCAGCGTGTGGATTCATTCGAGCACGATGCTGCCGGTGAAACAGAGCTTCAAGCGCTGGGATCCGACGATCAACGACCGGCGGGAAGAGGTCACGCGCTACACGAAGTATCGGGAAGCCGGGAACGGCGTGATGTGGCCGTACGACACGCAGCGGGAGCGCGACGGGGAAAAGCTGTTCGAGCTGTATTCAGACAAGGTGGTGATCGGGGAGCAACTGGCGGACAGTATGTTCGAGTTGCCGGCCGGTGTCACGGTTTTAAAGAAATAGGTCAGGTTGTGAGGGCGTGTTCCGGAGTGTGCGCGGGACTCACCGGAACCGGCAGATCGATTTCGACCCGCAGACCGGGGTTGACGTTGGTGGCGTGCATGCCGCCGTGGTGCAGTTCGACGGCGCGTTTCGCGATTGCGAGACCCAGACCCACGCCGCCGCTGGTGCGCCCGCGGTCTTTTTCGACCCGATAGAACGGATCGAAGATATTCGCCAGGGCTTCCGGGGGCACGCCGGAACCGTAGTCGCGCACGATCACGCGGAGGCGTTCGGGACGGCTTTCGAGCGCGACATCCACGCGCCCGCCTTCGGGCGAGTAGCGGATGGCGTTGCGCACGATATTTTCGATGGCCCGGCGCAGCAACTCGGGATTGCCCTGTAGCGCGGCGGAATCGATTGCGGGTTGCAGCGTGACCTGCTTCCGATCGGCCTCAATGCGGACGTCGTCGAGGATGAGGCGCACCAGGTCGTCGAGTTGGACCGGTTCGGTGGCGAGGCCGTCGGGATCGCCCTCCGCGCGGGTCACCTGAATCAGTTCGCCGACCAGGGTATTCAGGCGGTCGGCTTCGCGTTCCACGCGGTTGAGGGCGATGGTGGCGTCGCCGCCGCCACGGGCCAGTTCCACGGCCACGCCGAGGCGCGCGAGGGGGGAGCGGAGTTCATGCGAGATGTCCTGAAGAAGGCGCTTCTGCGATTTCAGGAGCAGGTCGATGCGTTCCGCCATCTGGTCGACGGTACGGGCCAGCTGGCCGAGTTCGTCGCCGCGCCGCGAGTTGACGCGGGCCGAGAAATCGCCTTTGCCGAAGCGCTCGATGGTTTTCTGCATGCGGCGCAGGGGCGCGGTGAGATGGCGGGCGAGTAAGTAACAGAGCAGGGCGAAGATGGCGAGCATCCACCAGGTTTGGGTGGGCACTTCGACGCTCCAGCCGCTGGCGCGGGCCGGCTCACGGTTCGGGAAGACGGCGATGAAGTGATATTTCGAGTCCCGGGTGGTGGTGACGCTGACGAAGAAAGGCGCCCTACCGCTTTCGATGCGGAGGATCGGAAAAAGAGGGCCGCCACGTCCGCGGCCGCGGCCACCGGCGTTGGCGTGGATCTCGCCCGACCAGTCCCGGCCGGTCAGCAGGTCGCGACCGGAGGCATCGGCGAGATAAGCATCGCCGCCCGTCGCGTCTTTGAAGCCCGCCAGCACACGCTCGAGGCCGGTCCGGCCTTCCTTGTCCCAGGCCAGGCGCGCTTCGCGCATCTCGTACGCCATGCCGTTGTACTGGCGCTGCGGCGTGTTGCGCGTCATGACGTTCCAGATATAGAAGCTGGCCGTCATGCTCACCATGACGGTGAGAAGGAACCACAGCAGGATTTTGGTGAACAGCCGGCTCATCATGATTTTCAGACACCGACTTCGTCGGGCACGCGTTCATCGAACGACCGGACGAACTGATAGCCGACGCCGCGCACGGTCTTGATCAGGGGCTTGTCGCCTTCCAGTTTCTTGCGCAGGTGACTGATATGCATGTCGACGGAACGATCGAACGGGGTGGCTTTGCGGCCGTAAAGTTCTTCCATCAGCTCGTCGCGGGAGACCACGCGACCGGCCGAGCGCATGAGGGTTTCGAGGATGTCGAATTCGAAGGTGGTGGCTTCCACGGGCTGGCCGTTGCGCTGGACTTCGCGCGTGCCGGGGTCGATGGAGATGCCGTTGACTTCGAGCACGCCGCCGGGCTGACGCTGTTCGAGACGCCGCATGACGGCCCGGATGCGAGCCACCAGTTCGCGCGTGTTGAAGGGCTTGGGAAGATAATCGTCGGCGCCGAGTTCGAGGCCGACAATGCGGTCTTCATCCTCGCCGCGCGCGGTCAGCATGAGGATCGGAAGCCGGGCTTCGCGACGGACGCGCTTGAGGATTTCAAAGCCGTCCAGACCGGGCAACATAACGTCCAGGACCATCAGGTCATAGCCGCCATTCAGGGCTGCTGCGAGGCCGCGGCGGCCGTCGTTTTGGGTATCGACGCGAAAGCCCTCCCGGGTCAGCAGTTCCGTGAGAAGGCTGGAGAGTTCTTCGTCGTCATCCACAATCAGGATGCGCACAACTGCAATTTATCACCGGAGACCAGGCAGTGCGGTAAACCTTTGTAAGTGCAGCCCCCTCCGCAAGCTACTCAGATTCCCCACTCCCGAACCGTGCATGGCGAAACCGTCGTGGACCCATGGCACTATCTGCGGGACCGGGAGCATCCCGAAACGATCCCGTATCTGGAGGCGGAGAACCGCTATGCGGAGGCGGTGACGGCGGCCGCCAAACCGCTGGAAGACGCGCTTTACGAGGAGATGGTGGGGCGGCTGCAGCAGACGGATACGTCCGCCGCATGGCCGCGGGGCGGGTACGAGTATTACTCGCGCACCGAGCAAGGGCGGCAGTACCGCATTCTTTGCAGAAGGGCGCTGGGGGGAACGGAGACCGAAGAGATCCTGCTCGATTGCAATGCGCTGGCGGAAGGGCATAGTTATTTTTCGCTCGCTTTCGATCAGGTCAGTCCGGACGGGAAAACCCTGGCGTGGGCCGTGAATACCGATGGTTCGGAGGTTTATACGCTCCGATTCAAGGATCTGACGACGGGAACGTTGCTACCCGATGCGGTTCCCGGAGTCTATTATTCCGCGGCGTGGGGAGACAATGGCACGTTCTTCTACACGGTGCTGAACGAAGCGAAAAGGCCGTGGCAGGTGTGGCGTCATGTGCCGGGTTCGGGCGCTCCGGACGCGCTGATTTTCGAAGAGGCCGACGGGCGCTTTAATGTGTCGATCGACCGCGCGCGCACCGGGCGATATTTGTTTCTTTCGTGCGTCAGCGATACCACCACGGAAGTCCGGTATCTGGAGACCTCGAACCTGGATGGCGCGTTTCAGTTACTGCGGGAACGTCGGCAGGATGTCGAGTATTTCGTGGAACATCAGGCGGACTGGTTTTATATCCGGACCAATGAGGACGGGCGGAATTTCCGGCTGCTGCGGTTGAGTTGTGAAGATCCAGCGCCCGCGGGATGGACGGAGGTAATTCCGCATCGCGAGGAGGTGACGCTGGAGCAGGTGGACGGCTTCGAAAATCACCTTGTGGTGACCGAACGGGCCAATGGTCTGAAGCGTCTGCGGATTTTCGACAGCCGAACCGGCGACGAACATTTCGTGAGTTTCGACGAGCCGGTCTACACACTGCTGACGGAGCGCAACGAAGAGTATTCGACCACGAAGTTCCGCTTCGCTTACAGTTCGCTGATCGCTCCGCGCGCGGTTTATGCGTACGACATGGACACGCGGGAGCGGGAACTGAAGAAACAGGTCGAGGTACTGGGTGGTTATGATCCGGCGAACTATGTTTCCGAACGGGTCTTTGCCACGGCTCCGGACGGGGTGCAGGTGCCGATTTCGCTGGTGTGGCGGAAGGGGCTGGAGCGCGATGGCGGGAATCCGCTGTATCTGTATGGCTATGGCTCGTACGGGATCGTCACGGAACCGGCTTTCGTGCCGGAACGGGTGAGCCTGCTCGACCGGGGTTTTGTGTTCGCCATCGCGCATATTCGCGGATCGGGGGACCTGGGGCGGCGCTGGTATGAGGACGGGAAACTGCTGAAGAAGCGGAACTCGTTCGACGATTTTATCGCGTGCGCGGAGCATCTGATTGCGCTCGGCTATACG
>Ga0073936_10009276_pt1 | contig 12253 bp, 11 predicted proteins | sample AliMusrvi5mmetaG_FD_87041 | JGI IMG/M metagenome (GOLD analysis project Ga0073936, IMG submission 87041) | Freshwater lake bacterial and archeal communities from Alinen Mustajarvi, Finland, to study Microbial Dark Matter (Phase II) - Alinen... | ecosystem: Environmental > Aquatic > Freshwater >... | reverse complement strand
TGCTGCACATCGGCCAGTCGGTGGATGTGGTCATCCTCGACGTGGACCGCGAAAAGGAACGCGTCTCGCTGGGCCTCAAGCAAATGTCGGAAAACCCGTGGGAAGACATCGAACGCAAGTACCCGATCGGCCACAACGTCCGCGGCCGCGTCACCAAGTTGCTGCCCTACGGCGCTTTCGTGGAAATCGAACGCGGCGTCGAAGGCCTCGTCCACGTGTCCGAACTCTCCTGGGTCAAGCGCATCACCCGTCCGAGCGATGTGCTCGAAATCGGCCAGGAAATCCATGCCGTCGTCCTTGGCATCAGCATCGAGGAGCAGAAAATCTCCCTCGGCGTGCGCCAACTCGATACCAATCCGTGGGATGAAATCGAACTCCGCTATCCGGTCGGCGCCACCATCAAGGGCCCGGTCCGCAACCTCACCGCTTACGGTGCCTTTGTGGAACTCGAAGAAGGCATCGATGGCATGATCCACGTCTCGGACATGTCGTGGACCCGCAAGATCAACCACCCGTCGGAAGTTCTCAAAAAGAACGACGAAGTGGAAGCCATCGTGCTGGCCATCGACAAGGCCAACCAACGCGTCTCGCTCGGCATCAAACAAACCGAAGAAGACCCCTGGAGCATCATCGACAGCCGCTTCAAAGTCGGCGACCTGGTCAACGGCACCGTGGCCAAAATCGCCTCCTTCGGCGCCTTCATCAGTCTCGATGGCGACATCGACGGCCTCATCCACATCTCGCAACTCAGTGAAGACCATGTGGAAAAGGTCAAGGACATCATCAAGGTCGGCGAACCCGTCGAAGCCCGCGTCATCAAGGTGGACAAGGTCGAGCGCCGCATCGGCCTGTCGATCAAGGCCGTCAATTACAGCGACGAGCAACTCAAGAAGGAAAGCGCCAACTTCGAGAGCCTGCGTCCGTCCAGCGAGATGGTCGGCCTCGAACAGGCCTTCAACCTCGCCGCCGCCGCCTCCGAAGACTGGAGCCCCGGCGAATGACCGACGCTTAAGTAAGGAAGTCATCTAACTAAGAGGTGGAGGGACCGGGTGCGCAACAGCCACTCCGCTCTCCGCCTCTTTTTTTTCAACCATGGCCCTCAAAACCGTCCCCACAATCTCCATAGTCATTCCGGTGTATAACGAGGCACCGGTGCTGGCGCTGCTGTTCGCGGGGCTGGAGGCCAGTCTCGCCGAGTTGGAGCAAACGCAAGGACTGGTGGAAGTCGTGTTGGTCAACGACGGCAGTTCGGACCCCAGTTGGAGACTGATCAGCGCGCAATGTGAACGCGATGCGCGCTATGTCGGCGTGAATCTATCGCGCAATTTCGGCCACCAGTTTGCCTTGGTCGGCGGTCTGGAAACCGCGCGGGGTGAGGTGGTCATTTCGATGGACGCCGACCTGCAGGACCCGCCCGAGATCCTGCCGCAGCTTGTCGCGAAGTACCGCGAAGGCTATGACGTGGTGTATGCCACGCGTCTGACGCGCGGGCAGGAACGCATGGGCAAGCGGATCACCGCGGACGTGTTTTACCGGATCATCGGGAAAATCAGCGGCGTGACGATGCACCGGGACACCGGCGATTTCCGCTTGATGAGCCGGCGGGCACTCGTCGAGTTGTCGCGGATGCGCGAGGTGCATCGGTTTTTGCGCGGGATGGTGCCGTGGGTTGGGTTCCCGCAGACCCAGATTTTCTACGACCGGGGAGACCGGGCGGCCGGGGAGACCCACTATCCGTGGCACAAGATGTTGGCGCTGGCCTTCGACGGCATTGCCTCGATGTCCACGGCGCCATTGCGCCTGGCCTATCTGCTATGCCTGCTGTTGTTCAGCATTTTCCTCGGCTATATCCTGTGGGTGTTATTTGATCATTTCGTCTACGGCAGCGCCTTGGTCCAAGGTTGGACCTCGATCATGTCGGCGATCACCATTTTCGGCACCATCGAACTGCTGATGTTCGGCATTTTTGGCGAATACCTTGGGCGCACCTATGAGCAAGTGAAGCAGCGCCCGCTGTATATCATTGCCGAGGTGAAGCGCAGCGCCAGCTCGCCAGCGATCCCCTTGCCCCCTCCCTCCAACCCTTCATGACCCCTTCATCACCTGCGCCTGCGTTCATCCAGCCCGAGGATCGCTCGACCCGAAACCTCAGTCCGGTGTGGGTCGCGGTGGCGATTTTGGCCGCGCTGACGCTGTTTCGCCTGTGGTATGTGACGCGCATCGAGTTGGTTCCCGACGAAGCCTACTACTGGGTTTGGTCGAAACACCTGGCGGCGTCCTATCGCGACAAGGGCCCGGCCATTGCCTGGGTCATCGCGCTGGGCAACTGGCTGTTTGGCGACACCGTCTTTGGCGTGCGCTTTTTCGCGGTGGCGCTCGGCACTTGCGTCAGCTGGTTTATCTACACCCTCGCCCGCCGGCTCGCGGGTGATCGCACGGCCTTGTGGTGCCTGATTCTGGCGAATGTCATTCCCTTGTTAGCCGTGGGCTCGTTGCTCATGACCATCGATATCTTGAGCCTGTTTTGCTGGGCGTGGGGGATGAAGGTGTTCTGGAGCGCCATCGAAAGCCGCAAGCTCTGGCAATGGGCGGGATTGGGATTGCTGATCGGGCTGGGCTTTCTCGCCAAATTCACCAACGGCCTGCAATTGATCTGTATCGCCATGTTTCTGTGCTGGTCCAAACCGCATCGCAACCTGTTGTTCAGCAAGCAAACGCTCACCATGGGGGTGGCCTTCGGCGTGGCGATCCTGCCGATCGTGTGGTGGAACATGACCACCGGCTGGATCCACGCCGGTGCCCTGCATTCCCGCAGCGGCGTGGAGAGCTCCTTTCACATCCGCCCGCTCGAATTGTTGCACTTCATCGGCGGCCAGATCCTGGTGCTCTCGCCCCTCATCGGCCTCGGCATGATCGCCGCGCTGGTCGGCACTTGCCGCCACCACCACCGCGACTTGCGGGCGCGCTTCCTGCTGAGCCATTGCCTGCCGGTCTATGCCGTGTTCGGGTTTTTCAGCCTCAACCACGCCGGCAAGGAAAATTGGGCGGCTCCCGCGCTGATCGCCGGAATCGTTGTCATGACAATTTACTGGCGCGCGCTGCTCGCCCGCTGCTGGGGCGCGCTCGTTACCTGCAAGCCGCGCTGGTCCACTCTCGTCGATGCTGTTGCGGACCAGGCACGCGTCCTATGCGTCGTTGGAGCCGTCGCCGCGCTGGGCTTGTCGTGCGTGGTGACGCTGGTGTTGCACAACACCGACTATCTGCACCTGCCCAGTAAATTCGAGCCATTGCGGCGGGCCCAGGGCTGGGCTGATTTCACGACCCATGTTCAACGCGCGCGCCTCGAGCAGCGTGCCGACCTGCTCATCGGCAACCATTACTCGCAGGCGAGCATGATGCAGTTCTATCTGCCGGGTCACCCCGTCACCTATCTGCCGGAGCAACCGTACGGGCAAAACCAGTTCACGCTGTGGCCGACCTATCAAGCCAAGGACCACCCGCGCGCGCTTTTCGTCACGGATAAGACCGATCCATTGCCGGACTCCATCCTGCGGGACTTTCCCCGCTGCGAGGTGGTGGATGATTTCTGGTCCCAACACCAAGGCCGGGACATGACCCACTTCTTCATCTACCTTTGTCAGCACGATTGATGATCTAACCATTATCCCGGTGCCGCAAGCCGATGCCTTCCCCAGCCCTGCCCGTCATGAGTACCCGCACCCGTCGCCACTCCTTCGCGTGCGGGATCATGCTGCTCGGCCTCATGGCCCTGACCCTGGGTTCCTTGCTCCCGCTCGATCCGCAGGGGCCCTTCGACGCACGCGACTTCACCAGCGTGCCCGGCATGCACTTGGAACAATCCCTCCTCGGCACCCTCATCGAACCCTTTGCCGCGCCGTTCCAGATCGTGGCCGGTGCGCCGGACTTCCGCTTGGCGGGCTTGTCGTGCCTGATTTGGTTCATCGGCGGTGCCGCCGTCTGGCGATTGGTTTCCGACTTGCGCAGGCGCCGACCCCGCTCGCGCCGCACCTTGTTTGTTAGATCCACGATCGCGGGACTGGCAGTCGGGATTGTCATGGCGCTGTGGATCGGGGCCACGGTGATGATCCGGCTACCGCGGTGGCGGCTGGTGGTTGACGATCCCAACGCGCTCGTTGCCGACCTGCATTCGCACACCTACGGATCTCACGACGGCCTGGTGTCCGGGCCGCAAAATCTCGCGTGGCACGCGGCGGCGGGATACAACGTGGTGGCGGTCACCGAACATGGCTACCCGGCCGGTGGCTTTGCCACTGAGCGCTACGCGCAGCGCGCGGCGGGTAGCCTGCCGGCCGTGATTCCGGGCCAGGAATTGGGTTTCCTTTACGGTCGCGAGTTTCTGCCGATGGTGGTGTTGGGGCTGCGTGCCGACTATCGGGAATCCCCCAACGAGGGGGCGGCATCGCCTGCCGAGTTCATGGCGTATATCCATGAGCCGCAGCGCGGAGCTGCCATTGCGCTTGGCTTTATGCTTGAGCCCGAGCAGGCCGGGGTGCTGGCTGACGCCGGAATCGACGGCTTTGAGATTGCCAATTACGGCCACCCGAACATTCCCTTGGCGGTGCGCAACGCGATGCTCGAGATGGCCCGCAAACACGGCGTCGCCTTGGTGGCCTCATCGGATTGGCACGGCTGCGGCGGCACGGCACGGACGTGGACGGTGATCCACACGGCGGTCGCGGTTGCCGCCTTGTCGCCCCAACAAAAGTCGGATCTGGTGGTGCGAAAACTCCGTGAGCGGGGCAGCCGTGACATTATCCCGGTTGTCGCCGGCTACCTGGGACCGCCGTCGCGGATGCGGGCGATTTTCTCACCCTTTGCCGAAACGTACCGCTACGCCACCGAGCTCACCCTGGCGCAGGTTTTGGCGTGGTGGGTGTGGAGCGCGATCATGTTAGGTCTGGCGCATGGGCTCGCGCGCATCGGCCTGCCGGCGTGGCGGGTGTTTCGCGCGCTGCTGCTCGTCGCGCTGGGGGCCAGCCTGTTGTGGAGCGGCCTGGCGCTGGTGGCGGTGACTCCCGATGGGCTGTTGGCTTCGGGTTTCCCGCGCCACATCGGCATCTATGCCCTGCTGCTCGGCACCCCGTCGCTGCTCGCCGGTTGTTGGCTCGGGCGCGCCGCCTGGCGGCAACGCACGCGCCCGGAGCCGGCCGCGAACGGGGGCTATCAAATAAGCCGCTGTTCAAGGAAGACCCGCTGCTGAGCCCGACCTCTGCCTGTCATTGGATGGCCGTCGGTGTTGTAACGGTTACAATGGCGGTGAGGGAAGACCGGCGTCTTCGCCGGCGCAACTTGGTTTGTCGGATCATGGGCCGGTGACCCGGACGGTGCGCCGTGCCCGCTGCCCCATTCCTCCCATGGGGTCGGCGGTCACAGCTGGCCGCTTCAATGCGCCAGCCGCTCCAACACCCGGCCTGCGGCAATCAGCCCAAAACACGCCGTGACATGGGTGGCGGTGCCCAAGCCCGAGGCGCAATTGAGACGCAATGCCGCGTCTTCCGGCCGTTGGGACGACACGCTGCCGTCGCATTGGGCATACACCGGTGCCTCGTCGGAAAAAACCGCCTCGATGCCCAGCGGTTGCGGGTCCTGGTGCTGGGGGACTTTGGGGAAACCATGGTCATTGCGCAGGCAACGGCGCAATTGCAGCAACAGCGGGTCCTTGCCGCTGTGAGCCAGATCCGCGACTCGAATGCGGGTCGGATCGCGCCGCCCGCCAGCACCGCCGCAGGTCACCGCAAAGATTCCGCGCCGCCGACACTCCGCCAGCAACAACGCCTTGTGACGGGTGGAATCAATCGCATCCAGCAGCACGTCAAACCCCTCGTCCAGGATCAGCGCCGCGGTCCTCTCGCTGAAAAACGCCGGGACCACCCCGACCTCGCAGGCCGGATGAATCGCCCGCACCCGTTCGGCCATCGCCGCGGTTTTCTGGCGGCCGATTTGGCCGTCCATCGCGTGGAGTTGGCGGTTGACGTTGCTCACACAGATCTCATCCAGATCCACCAGCGTGAGATGGCCCACGCCCGAGCGGGCCAGCGCCTCGACCGCCCACGAGCCGACTCCGCCGATGCCAATGACCGCCACCCGCGCCCGCATAAATCGCTCCAGCGCCGCCTGGCCGTAAAGCCGCGCGACGCCGCCAAACCGATATTGCAGGGATGTTGCCTCGGACACGCCCACAGCCTGCACTCGCCCCGCCACGGAGTCACGCCTGGAATCAGCCCGCCAGCGGCAGCCTCCGCCAGGCATAAATTTCCTCCAGAAAGATAAAATATGGCGGCCGAAATCACAAAACTTCACCCGCCGTAGGAAAAAATACCTAACGTCGAAAAAAAACATTGCCAGCATCAGTAATTATGCCTATCAATCCAACCAGTCCCATGACAACCAACCCAACGCCACTTTGGAGCTACGAGCCGCAAACCACTCCTGGCCAAGGTCGATCGCGCCTGCTGGGTCTCCTCAAACTCACCTTCATCAGCGGTCCGCTGGTGTTATTCACCTCTCACATCAGCGTGAAATGCGCAGCCGCGATGATGATCATGTGCGCGCCGGCGCTGTTGTTCTGCTCGATTCTCACCTTCCCCGCGCTGGTGTTTTCCTCCCCGCAACAGAATGCCTACTTCTACTTCGCCAAGGTGCTTGAGCAGGACCCCACCCGTTGGATCGTGCTGCTACTCACCACCCTTTGCGTGCTGTTGTCGCTGGCCTTGCCAGCCACCATGGACAAGCCGCGCAATTTGCCCGGTTACTGAGCCGGCGACATGCCACCCGGCCTCACAAGCCAGCCATCCACAAGGCGGCAAGGATCTTGAAATCGATGACCATGCCCTCCGCCTCGCGGTTGGCCAGCCATTCGCGCAGACCGGCTAGCGGCACGCAATGCACCAGGATGTCCTCGTCGGCGGTACCCCCACCCGCATGCTCGCGGGTCAAACCCGTGGCATGAAACAGGTGCAAGAACTCCGAGGTCATCCCCGCCGAGGTCGGCGTACGCAACAATTCCGTCAGCCCCTCCGCCCGATAACCGGTTTCTTCCAGCAACTCGCGGCGGGCGGTTTCGGCCAGCGATTCGCCGCGGTACGCCAGCTCATCACCCACCAAGCCCGCCGGAATCTCAATGACCCGCCGCTGCACCGGGATGCGGAATTGCTCGACCAGCACAATCTCTTGCTCCGGGGTGATGGCCAGAATGCCCACGCTGGCATCCGACTGGGGACGGCACACGTAATCCCACCGGCCACTCCGGTAAAGTGCGAGCCAGCGGGTTTCAAAAAGTTTCTCGGGATCGGGCATGATTTCAAAAAGGCTCAAAGAAACAATGGCGCAACCGCGTAAACACCGCTACCTCTGCCGCGCGCTGATGTCCCGCCACGATTTCCAAATTCCCGTCGTATTCAAGCACCGTATCGTTTTCACGCGAAATGCCTTCGCGCCGGACAATCCAGAACTGGCAACGCTGCTGCGCGAGGGCGGGGGCCGCCGCGCCTGCGCCTTCATCGAGGCCGCCGTCGCTGCCGCCTGGCCCGGCCTGGTCGAGGCCGTGCCGGCCTACCTTGCGGGGCTAGAGGTGGATTTCTGCGGCACCGCCGTGTTGCCGGGTGGCGAGGCGGCCAAAGCCGATGATGCGGTGGTCCGCCAGGTCTGGGATTGGCTCGATCAGGCTCACATCGATCGCCATTCCTATGTGTTGGCCATTGGCGGCGGCGCGTTTCTGGATGCCGTCGGCTTTGCCGCGGCCACCGCACACCGGGGCGTGCGGCTGTTGCGTTTCCCCACCACCACTCTGTCCCAGGACGATAGCGGCGTCGGCGTGAAGTGCGCCATCAATGGCTACGGCAAAAAAAACTGGATCGGCGCTTTCGCCGTGCCGTTTGCCGTCATCAACGATTTGGCCTTCCTTCACACCCAGCACCCCGCCACCTGCCGCGCCGGCCTGATCGAAGCGGTCAAGGTGGCGCTGGTCAAGGACCCGGAATTCTTCGCGTGGATCGAATCCCACCTCGCCGCCCTTGCCGCGCTCGACCCGGCGGTTATCGAAACCTGCATCGAACGCTCCGCGCTGTTGCATGCACGCCATATCGCCAATTGTGGCGATGCCTTCGAATCGGGCTCCAGCCGCCCGCTGGATTTCGGCCACTGGGCCGCGCACAAGCTGGAGTCGCTCACTGCCTATCAACTTCCCCACGCCCCCGCCGTCTCCACCGGCCTGGCTCTCGATACGCTCTTTTCGGTGCGCTCCGGGCTGCTCGCCGCCGCGGCTGGCGCGCGCATCCTGCGGGTGCTCGACGCGCTCCAACTGGCGATTTACCATCCCGCCCTCGAGTGGACCGACCCGTCTGGCCGCCGCCGCGTGTTTGCCGGCCTCGATGAATTTCGCGAGCATTTGGGAGGGCAACTCACGGTGCTGCTGCTGCAGGACCTCGGGGTCGGCGTCAACGTTCACCACTTGGACGAAACCCTGCTCGGCCATTGCATCGATGAGCTGCGCCAACTCTCGACCCAACGGGCTTGAACCAGGACCCATGATTTGGGTTTTTCCACGCCGCCACCTTGCCAATATTTTCATTTTCCCCCTTGCCAGGGCAGGCCATCCCACCTAGCCTCCGCCCATGCTCATGAAGTTCCCGCTGTTGTCGTTTTGCTCCATCCTTCTTGCCGCCCACCTTCAAGCCGCCGTCTCGCTGCCCCTGGGCGGCACCGAGGCCCTCGCCGGCGAGGCCGACAGCCCTGCCAAGGAAGCCTTGACCGCATTTCGCGAGGGCCGCCATGCCAAGGCCATTGAACTGGCCAAGCCGCTGGCGGAAAAGGGCAATGCGGACGCGCTCTACCTGATGGGCTATGGCTATGAAACCGGCCAGGGACTTGAGGCGTCGCGCGAGCTGGCCCTCGAGAATTACCGCAAAGCCGCCGCCACCGGCCATAAGGATTCCATTTACCGCCTGTCCTTCATCCTGCTTGCCTCCGAGGACGAGACCGAACGCAACCAGGCCCGTGAAGCCCTCGAAAAGGCAGCCAAGGACGATCCCGCCGTCGCCGGCCGGATCCTCGGCGAAGCCTACCTGCGCGGCCGCCTCTCCAAGGAAGCCGACTTTGACAAAACCGTCTTATGGTGGACCCAGGCCGCCACCGCCGGGGATATCCCCTCGCTGTTGCTGCTCGCCCGCCTATATGAAGGCCAATTCGGATTCGCCGACAAGAAGGACGCCAAAAAAGCCCTTGGCTTTTACACCAAAGCCGCCGGCCTCGGCGATGCCCCGTCCATGGTGGCGCTTGGCTCGCGTCTGCTCAATGGCGACAAGGATAACCGCAATGAGGCCGTCGGTCGCGAGTGGCTTAAGAAGGCCATCGACGCCAAAGAATACTCGGCCTACCTCGCGCTCGGCGATTTCGAGGAAAACGTCAAGAAGGATCCCAAAGCCGCCCTCGCCCTCTACGAACGTGGCAAAGACGCCGGCCAGGTCGATTGCATCCTCCGCGCTGCCGATGCTTACACCGAAGGCAAGGGTACCGACAAAGACCCCGCGCGCGGTGCCAGTCTGCTTGAAAGCGCGGCCAAAGCGGGTAACCCGATGGCCCATTACCGCCTCGCCGTCAAGAGCCTCGCGATGGAAAAACCCGACCTGCTGCAGGGCTACGGCCACCTGCTGACCGCCGCAACCGGCGGCCTGCTCGAAGCCCAAAATGAACTCGGCTTGCTTTACCTCTCCGGCAAACTTGCCACCGCCGACGCTCCTGCGGGGGTCGCTTGGCTCACCCGTGCCGCCCAGGGAGGCATGGCCCTCGCCCAAAACAATCTCGGCGCTCTCTTCGAACAGGGCGCAGGGGTCCCGCAAAATATCGCCAACGCCGGCCAACTCTACTCGCTGGCCGCCAATCAAGGTCATGCCGGGGCCACCCTCGCCCTCGCCCGGCTCTACTCCAAGGGCACCGGGGTGGTCGCCGACTTGCCGAAAGCCTGGGCGCTGGCCACCCTTGCCGCCGAGCGGGGCGAGGAGACCGCGAAGAAATTCGCCGCGGATCTGGCCGATAAGTTTGACGACAAACAACGCGCCAAGGGCGTCAAAGACCTTGAGGCCATCAAAGCCGGCAAGCCCACCGAGCCCAAGCCCGATGATGCCAAGCCGACCGACCCCAAAGCCGTAAAGCCGGCCGACACCAAGCCCGCCGCCGGCGCACCGAAGCCACCCAAGCCGGCCAAATAGGCTGGCGAGGACGAAATCCCCAACTTGGAACTTGGCACCTGCCGCTGGCTGGCTAAAACCTTGTGCATGGTGCTCGGAATTCTCGGCTCAGGCGCAGGTTCTAACATGCAGGCCATCCTCGACGCAATCGACGCCGGCCAACTCGACGCGCGCATCGCCCTCGTGCTCTCGGACAACCCGGATGCCTTCATCCTCGAACGCGCGCGCCGCCACGGCATCGCCAGCGGCCTGATCGATTGCCGTGGCTTCCACAGCCGGTTTCCCGATGATGCCCAACTCGAAACCGCCGGCCGCATGCAGGCGGCCGGCGTTACCCTCGTTTGCCTCGCGGGTTTCCTGCGCCTGGTCAAGCGCCCGCTGCTGGACGCCTTTCCCAACCGCATTATCAACATCCATCCGTCGCTGCTGCCCGCCTTCCCCGGCTTGCAATCCTGGCAACAAGCGCTCGCTGCCGGCGTGCCCGAAACCGGCTGCACCGTGCATTTTGTCGATGCGGGCATGGATACCGGGCCCATCATCGTGCAGCAACGCGTCCCCATCTTACCCGGCGATACCGCCGCTGCGCTCCATGCCCGCATTCAAGCCGTGGAACACCAGCTCTACCCCGCCGCTATCTCGAGGCTGGCGGCAAACCCGCTACCGCCCATCGGTCCGCCGCTCCGGTAGCCGCGTGCCATCCGGAATGCAAAATGTCTTGTAACGCGACGATCCGCCTTTCTCCAGGGTGATCGTCGACTTGGATAGACCCAGCGCTTGGGCCAGAAACTCCCGCAGCAGGGCATTGGCCTTGCCCTCGACCGGCGGCGCCGCAATCCGCACCCGCAGCACCGGCCCCACCGGCGCATCTTCCTCCCATCCCACAATCTCACTGACTCGGGCATTGGGCGTGGCGCGGACGTGAAGTTTCATGTTGGCCTCCCAATCAAAAAAAGGGGGGCGCGCCAGACCAGCGCGCCCCCGTGAAAAACCCTGCGCTTGTCAGCGCCGGCGCCGCAACAGCAGCAGCCCGCCTAACAGGCTTAGGGCCGCCCCGGACGGTTCCGGCACGATAATGCTCGGCAATGTGTCGGTGCCTCCGACCGTGGCCGGCGAGTAAAACGAGTCCACCGGCACCGCAGCGACGTAGTCCTGCACGATGAATTGCCAGGTTTCGCCGGGCTCAAAGATGCCGTTTGCGGTCATGCTTTCCGACACCAGCGGCCGATTGATGCCGACATTGTCGATGGCCATCGCCAGTGCCCCGTTCACATACCCGTCGAAATTGCTGAATATTCCCGGCGTGCTTCCCCCGTTTGCCACATAGTAAAGACCCGGAATGGCAACCGACCCCAGATTGGTCACCGATACCAATTTGTTGACGATGGTCGGCAAATCGACGGTGGGACAGGCTGACAGAGTCGTATCCACTGAGGAAAAGGCAATCTGCTCACCCGCCGGGAAGGTGAAGGCAAAGCCAAGTTCGTCGGCGGATGGTGCCGAGCCGATCACCAAGGGGTCACAGCCTGTCGGTCCTGTCACCGTGATGGATACGACGCTGCCAGCTGCAGGCAAAATCGCCAGCACCAGGCCAAGCCAAACTGTCATTGATAATTTCATTCTCACGTTAGGTCTCTGTTGGTTGAAAGTCATTGACTCACCACTTCACAAGTCAGGAAGCCGGCGCAGCAAAGCCGAAATCCGATCTATCCGCAAGAGAAATCCGCTAGACTGGCGAAAAAAACTCTCCGCCGGCGGTCGGAGCTGCGCCAGCGGAGCAATTTTGCCCACCCCGAGACGTCATCAAGATCGACTAGGCAAGCGCGCGAAACTGTGGTATGACCCCGCCATGGCCGACGACAACGACGCGACTTCCTCCAAATCAACTCCGCGCGGCTGCCTCTCCAGATTGATCTTGCTGGGCTTGCTGCTCGTCGCAATGGGTTTGGGTGTCGCAATCTACTTCATGGCCCAGCCACAGGATTTGAGCGATATCCACGGCTACTCTGCCGAAAGCCGCGCCCTGTTGC
>Ga0073936_10009273_pt1 | contig 12256 bp, 16 predicted proteins | sample AliMusrvi5mmetaG_FD_87041 | JGI IMG/M metagenome (GOLD analysis project Ga0073936, IMG submission 87041) | Freshwater lake bacterial and archeal communities from Alinen Mustajarvi, Finland, to study Microbial Dark Matter (Phase II) - Alinen... | ecosystem: Environmental > Aquatic > Freshwater >... | reverse complement strand
TCCTGATTCCCGCCCCTAACTGCATTCCGGGCGCGGATCGCGGTCGAGCAGCTCGCGCATCGCCACCGCCGCCGGCTTGCCTTGATAGAGGATCGCGTACACCGCGTCGATGATCGGGGTGCGCACGCCGGCATTGCGCGCGGCATCGTGAATCGAGAGGGCGTTGGGCACGCCCTCGGCCACCATGCCAAGGGCGGCAACGGCCTCCTCGAGGGATTTGCCGGTGCCCAGGGCAAGGCCGACGCGGTGGTTGCGCGAGTGTTCGGAAAAACAGGTGACGATGAGGTCGCCCACACCGGATAGGCCGGCGAAGGTTTCCTGGCGGCCGCCGAGGGCCACCCCGAGGCGGGTCATTTCGGCGAGGGCGCGGGTGACCAGGGCGGCCACCGCGTTGTCGCCGAGGCCGAGGCCGTGGGCCATGCCGGCGGCGATCGCATAGACGTTCTTGACCGCGCCGCCGAGTTCGATGCCGGCCACATCATCGCTGGTGTACACGCGGAAATGGGGCAGCGTGAACAGGTCTTGGAGGGCCTCGGCCAAGTGCGAGTCGGCGGAGGCCACCACCGCGCAAGTGACCAGATCGGCGGCGATTTCCTCGGCGTGGTTCGGGCCGGTTAGAATGCCGATGGGATTGGCCGGGAACACGTCGCGCAGGATCTGGCTGAGGCGTTCGCCGGTGTTGCGTTCGATGCCCTTGGCGCAAGACAGCAGCGGGACGTGCCCCGCGAGGTCCAGCCCCGCGAGTTTCATGGCTTCGGCGCGGACCGCGGCCGAGGGCACGGCGAAGATCACCAGTGGCATGGCCAGGGCCTCGCGGTGCTCGGTGGTGGCGCTGACGTGCGGTGCGAGTTGCACGGATGTTAGATACTTCGGATTGCGGTGCTCGCGGTTGATGCCTTCCACGCACTCGGTTTCGATGGAAACCAGAAGGATCGACTCAAGTTTCGGGGCGAGCAACTTGGCAAGTGCGGTGCCGAGCGAGCCCGCGCCAATGATGGCGGCAGAGGTGAATGGAAGGAGCATGGGGTGCCGGGTATGGGGTATCAGTTATCGGTTATCATGGAAAAGACAGAAGACAGAAGACCGCTTCGCTCCCAGACAGAACAAAAAACAATGATCCGCCCTGGGTTCTTTCTTACTCTTTTCTTCTGTCTTCAAGTCTTCTGTCTTGCGTCTTCATGTGTTGCGTCTTCATGTGTTGCGTCTCTTCTCAAACCGATGCTCGGTGCCGTTGCGGAGGCGCTGGAGGTTGGTGCGGTGTTTCCAAATGCCGAGCAGGGCAACCACCACCGAAAACGCAAACAGCGGCTTGTTCCAAGTGCCGTTCTGGATCCGCCCGTGATACCACGAGCCATACAGCGTGAGCAGCGGCAGAATCGTGACCACCACGATGCTCGCCACCGACACATAGCGGGTGATGCGGAACACCAGATACCAGACGGCCAGCAGCAGCACGATGGCTGCGGGCATCAGCGCGATGACCACCCCGCCCGAGGTCGCGATGCCTTTGCCGCCTTTGAAGCCCACCCAGGGCGAGTAGTTGTGTCCCAGGATCGCACACAGCCCGGTGACCACCTGCAAAAGTTGGGCGATGCATTGCTGGTCCATGACCCGGCCATAGGCCTCGAGCGCAGGAAACAACATGGGGTTTGGCGGCCCGTCAAATCGGATCAGGTTGATGGCCAGCAGCGTCGGGACGAACCCCTTGAGCACATCCAACAGCAGACAGGCAATGCCATATCGCTTGCCCATCACCCGCAGCACATTGGTGGCGCCAATGTTGCCCGAGCCACTCTGCCGGATGTCAACGCTCCTGGCCTTGGCCATGAGCAGGCCAAAGGGAATCGAGCCTAGCAGAAAGCCGAGAAGCGGACAGAGCCAGAGTTGCATGGATCGATCGGGGGGCGTCTCACTCGACGGTGACGGATTGGATCACCACGTTTTCCACCGGCACATCGCCCGAGGGCATCGTCATTTTCTCGCCAGTGGCCGGATGGCGCATCGTGAGGTCCTTCTGGCCGGTAGCCACCGCCTTGATCTTATCGACCGTTTCCATCCCGGAGACGACCTTGCCGAACACGGCATATCCGCCATTGCTCGGGAAGTTCAGCCCGGCGTTGTCCACCACGTTAATGAAAAACTGGGCGGTGGCACTATTCACATCGGCGGTGCGGGCCATGGCGATCGTGCCGCGGTCATTCTTCAGTCCGTTCCTGCCTTCGTTGGCGATCGGTTTGCCCACGGACTTTTCGACCAACTTGCCACCTTCGGTTGCGAAGCCGCCGCCCTGGATCATGAAGCCATTCATCACCCGGTGGAAAACCGTGCCGTCGTAGTGCTTCTTTTTCACATAGCCGAGGAAGTTTTCCACCGTGACGGGTGCCTTCTCGGCGTTGAGTTCGACGACAATCTCACCTTGGGTGGTCTTGATGCGGACTTTCGTGGCTTTGGCCGGAGTGGTCTTGGCATCGGGTGCTTGGGTGGGGGCCGGGCTGGGTTGATCCTTTTTTTCCTGGCTGCAAGCGAGGAACGGAAACAGGACGAGGGCGAGGAGTGCGGTGCGGCGTTTCATCGGGGAGATTCATAGACTCTCGACCGCCGCAGGGCAAGTCCGGTAATCGAAATCCTCCCCGCAACCCGCAAATCCAATCGGCGACCCCAGCACGCTACCGCAACGGATTCGGAGGTTTGGAAATAATCCAAATTTCCTCTTGCGTCGGGCGACGAGGTGGTTTAGCCTCCTTCCCCGCGCCGCAAGGCGCATGGTTCCAATCGCGGGATGGAGCAGCCAGGTAGCTCGTCAGGCTCATAACCTGAAGGTCGTAGGTTCAAATCCTACTCCCGCAACCAATCTAAGGCCTTGATCCTCAATGGGTTGAGGCCTTAGTCCTTTTAGGGGATGTGGCAGTGAAGGCACCCAGTGAAGGCACAAAATGAAGATTTCTGCATTTCCGATGTTTTTTGCCGCCCCTCGCCCATGCCCTCGGTCCGGTTGCGCGGCTGGTGCCTCCGGTGGCCGGTGATGGTCCAGATCAGGTGCCTGCGGCTGGTGCAGATCGATGCCGTCGAGGTCGAGCCGGTGATCGTGGTGATCGTGGTGATCGTGGTGATCGTGGTGATCGACCGCGGTGATTCAAACGGTCGTTTGAATCTGACGGGTCCGCACGCGGGCCGAGGTCGCGTCGGGCCGTCGCTGGCGTTCCTGCCCTCGAACCTGCCCGTGCTCCCGCTGACGCGCGATCAGAGGCGTCGCGTCGGAGTCGTGGATTCAAAGGCCAGACGCATCAACTTTCTTTCCTTCAATCGCCAGTCGCTCTTTCTCCGCTTCGGCTTCCAAATCCCCATCATGATAGCGTATCTCGATTGCCACGTCGATAATACCAGTGACCTTTGTCATTGCGTATCGACTACCGTGGGAAATCTTGTTTCGATCCAACAGCGAATCCATTACCCCTCGCTTTTCCGTGACGCCATACTTCTTTTCAAGCAGTTCCGTGAGTAGAGTTTGCTCCTTTTTTCCTGTCTCAGTATTTTCAACATCGCCGATTCCCCAGATGGCATAAATCTTGTGAGTGGTTGGTGTAATTAGAACATAATACCTGGTGAACGAGCGGAAAGGCTTTTCCGGGCTGAATTGATACATCGGAGTTCCATCGGTAAGTTGTGATGTTCCAATTGCACCGGCAGGATTGAAGATGCCGCCAAGCTTTTTGCCAAACGCTCCGTCGATCTTTCCCGGTTGGGCTGTAGTTGTTGCAGCAGGCGGCGTGGCGGAAGACTCCGGTGCCGGGACCGCTTCGGGGCGAGCTGGGCTTCGTTCATCGGTGTCCTTAGTTGGCTGTTTTGCGACCGAGGTCTCTGTGGGTCGAGTATAGTTGATGCGGGCGAGAACAGACTGCGGAATCTTGTCAATGGATACGCGGGCGATGCCCTTGCTGTGTCTAATGATGGCTTGAATACCATCGGGATCGGGCGTGATGGTGGCATCCATGTAAAAGGTCCCATCCACTTGGAGTGCGGGAATCTTGACTGGATCGGCGGAAAATGCCGGCGTGCAGAGGATGACGAAGAGCAGCAGCGTGTTTATTTTCATGACGCCTCAAAACTATCGGAATTGGTCACGGATGGCAATCATTTCCCTGTGGTCTTTCGGGCGGGGTCGAAGCGGCGGCCGTGCTACCACCCAGTGAGCGTAGAGCCGATCCTTGCCGAACGTGAGCGCGGCAGCGGGCCGCCGGCGGTCGAGGCATAAAAGCGATAACCCGCCCCCCGGCGATGAAGCCAAGGGACGGGCGAGCCGTACCAGATACACTACAAACGAAAATTCATAGGGCTGCGGGGAGCCAGCAGCGATTCACATAGGAGTGGTATCGGCGCGGGCCTGCGGGCGGGCCGTAGCCCTTGCAGGTGGTCGTGCCCGCAGTGGTGCGCGTGGCCGCGGCCGTGGTGCGAGTGATCGGAGGCTCCTTGCCGAAAAACTTGATGAAGGCGATCCGGCCTAATTTCTTGGCAACGATGCCCTCGCCCTCGGCCAGCGTGGCGGCCTCACGCTCTGCCGCAGTCGGGCGCGTGCAGCCTGCCAGCTTTCGGGCGACGATGGCCAAGCCGTCTTGATAGGCTTTGCGTTCGGATGCGGTGTTGAATCGAATTTGTTGGGTCATTGGTTTAGTGGTTGGCTTTACGGGATGAAACTACCAAAACCGGCGGCAGTTGCAAGCAAATCCTTACTATGTTGCTAATCATTCATTTGTTGGGGCGAAATCTGAAAAATTATGGGCGCGGATAGTCAACACCCGCCCCTAACCCTCTGCTTGTTTTGGCGGCGGAAGCCTCCTAACCGCGCCGGGGGGTGGCGCATGGCAGGGTGGGGCCGTGCTGGCGCTATGAGCCGTTGTGCCGCCTCCTAGCGGTTGGGCCGGGTGTTTGTCCCCCGGACGGGTGGCGGCGGCGGCCTTGGGCACCTTGACGCGGACGGCGCGATGGGTGCCAAGCGCGACCCCGCACGCGTCCTTGGCCGCCGTCATGGATATGGGTTGGAGGTAGATTGCCCAACGGTTCGGACATGCCGGGAAGCTCGCCCTGCCGACGATCAGGAATGCGGCCTCACCGCACTCTGACAGAAATCGGGACGCGCCTTCACTCAATAGCAATCTGCGAACGCCTGGGCATTCCAGCGGATCGACCTGGGCCTCGTGTTGGACGGGTTGCGCGTTCATGCCGCCGACTCCTTTCTCTCAACGAACGTCTGCCGCCTGCCGTCGAGTACCAGCGGGAGAACAATCCCGCTTTGCCCGTTGCGGTTCTTTTCGATGACAACGCCGTCTTCAACTATCTTCATGACGACATCCGCGTCGTGTCCGATGGCGCGTGATTCCCTGATTTCGCCGTGGTCGTTGAGTTGCGACAAGGCAATCACGACGACATGCTCGGCGATGGCAAACCGCTTCAGGGTACGGCTGATGTCGGCCACCTCGCGCTCGCGGGTGCCGTAGTCGCCGCACGTGGTGCCAATCTGCAAGTAGTCGAGGACCAACACGTCGAGGCCGGTCCGTTCTTTCATGGCGCGGGCGGCGTCGAGGATGGCGGTGATGTCGCTGGATTCGTCGTGAATCTCGATCTTCCATTGCTTCATGCGCCCGATGACTCTGGCGATGGACTGCGTGTCCAGTTGGTTGAGGGGATGCGCCGCAGGGTCTTTCAGCTTGGAGAGGAAAACCGAACCGCGATTACAGACGAAGCGGTCGATGATTTGTTGAACCGGCATTTCGAGCGAGGCGACATAGACGGCGCGTCCGGCGTCGAGCAGGTTGCCGCATGTCTGGATTTCCAGCGCAGTCTTCCCCGATGACGTTTGGCCGCCGACAATCCACAATTCGCCCGGCCGCGGTCCGCCGCAAGTTACTTCGTCGAGGCCCGGAATGCTGGTGGCGATGCCGGGCTTCTTCCTCCCGGCGGCGAGATCTGACAGATTGTCAGCCCAAGCCGTGAGTGCGTCCGCCATGGACGGCGGGGGCGGCGGCGGATCGGCCACGGCGTCGAGTGCTTCGCGAATCTTGGCGACGGCTTCGTCCGGGTCGGCGACGCTGATGTCATTGGTTGCGTTCTTGAGTGTCCGGCGCTTCCAGTGGTTGCGGAGCCTCCTGACATACTCGCTGAATGCCATGGCCGTCACCTGCTTGTTGTATTCCGTGACTAGACCGATCAGGAGCGGCTTCCTATCCTCGCCTAGAATGTCACCCGCCCGCAGGATGACGACGGTTTGGTCCACCGGCTCACCGGCGGCGTGCATGAGCTTCACGACGGCATGGACGGCCCGCGTGTGGTCCTGGGTCAAATGGTCCGCCTCAAGTTCGTGGAACCGCCCGGCTATGGTTGGAAAGTCCTGCAACAGGAACCGGCATACATCCTCTTCAAGATCGATGTCAGAATACGCTTCAATGGGTGTCTTCATGGCCGGATGGATTTGTTTTTTCTGGGGGCCGTTTCCGCGCCAGCGGAAGGCGGCCTCTCTTCTTTATAGTTACCTGGACACTGTGTCCGGTTCAGGGATGCCGATTTGTCCGGTTCAAAACCCGATTTTGAGGCGGACACTGTGTCCGGTTGAAACAACTTCTTGGACAGGGTGATGAGGTCACTTGCCCGCCGGTTCCCGATGCGCCGTTTCATCCGGGTGATGACCTTGCCGTCTTCCAGCATCTTGAGTGCCGCGCCGACGCGGCGGACGGATCGTCCGGTGAGGTCGGCAAGTAGTTCCTGTGATGGATAGCATGTCCGGGTTTTCCTGTCGGCGAAGTAGGCGAGCCAACAAAGAACCGCCTTTGCCGATGGCTCAGCATCGAACCGTGAGGCGGCGACGATCATGTCATATCCATTGCAATCGTTCATCTTTCGCGGGCCTCCGTGTTGGATTGATTGAGGTTTTGTGATTCCTTGGCTATCTGGTCGAGAATCGACAACACCTTGAGCGAGTCGCGTTTCCCGCGTTGTTCCGGCGGACGTTCAAGCACGGTCTCCGGCATTTTGATAGATCGGCGGCGTTTCATTGGTTAAGCAGGGTTTCGATGTCGATATTCTCCAGCGTTTCACGTTCGGCCTCTTCGATGCCCTTCATTCGCTCCAGTTCGTCCGCATCGATGAAGGTTTCGATTTCCTTTGCCAGAATCTCCCGAAGGTCGGCTGGGCGCATGGCGTCGATGTCAACCGCATATTCGATGCTCTCACCTCGCCGGTCCCCCTTTGCCGGCCTGGTCGGAAGATCAAACCGGAGGATATGCTCCTCATTGATGCCGACCCTGATGAGTTCAACCTCGCAATCGTGATTCGATAGAAGTTTGGCGCGGATCGTTTTCGGTATCGCCAGGCCGCTTTCGTCGTAGTCGCCGAGATAGAGAATCACGGGTTTGTATCCGGCCTCCCGATAGCTGTTGAAGGTGCCCGCGCATGAGTCGAGCGACGACATGGACGGGTCGCCACGGCAGACAAACGTCTTGAGATTCCATCCGCGGGCGATGCGATGCACGGCGGCCGCGATGGCGTCCTTTTCCGTCCATACCTCAACGTAGTAGTCAGACGCCCGCCACAGGTTCAAGCGGTATCCCTCGGCACAATGCCTGAGGTATTCCCCTAGGTCATTAAACGTCTCATTGCCGTAATAGTATCTGGTGCCATCGATGAAATCGCTGAACGGAATGAGCCTTTGCTCGCGCCACTTGACCAGATGGGAGCGGAGCGAGTTGTAAGCCTTTTCCGACTTTTCAATCAGTCCGGCATTGGCGCAACGGTAGAAAAGATGGCGGATTGAAATAGGCTCCTTATATTCACCTAGGATATTTACAACACCCGAAAACAGATCATTGATGTCCTTACCGGTCCGGCGATGGCGCTTTTCCTTGGTGGTCGTCTGCATTGGTCACTGTGAGTTGAGAGTTGCCGGCATTGGCGCGGCCGGCGGCGCGTTTCCGATGGCTGATCAGGCGCGGAAAATCAGATTTGAATGATGGAAATCGCGGCGACGGCCTCACCGAAATGCGCGGAAGTTGGAAACTCTTCAAATCTCCGAATCGCACGACGCGCAAAAATTATGTTGCCTTCGAGGATGGCGGCGGCTTGCTCGCGCTCATCGCGTTCTAACAAAACTTTGTCGCGCTCTGCCGGTGAGACGCTGGCCGCGAAGGCTTTGGTCGGGATTTCTCTCAAGTAGGCCATGAGCTTTTCCTTGAACGTCGGCAGCGGTGCAACCTTGGCGTCGAGGTCGTTAGAAAGCGCCGTGACGATGGTCTTGGTGCGGGCCGGGAAATAAGCGGCTTGTCTCTCGCGCTTGAGGAAATCGCAATTCTGCGGTGTGAACATCTCTTTCCGCTCATCGAATCCGCGGGCATCCTTAACGATGTTGCACGCGGTCGGCGGATCGCATCCAAGCGGATTCTGTTTGAGTTTTTCGAGCGCGGCCTGGGCGGAGTTTGACGCGGCGATGAATGCCTCTGCGGCGATGTCCACCACGGCCTGGTCGGCTTGGTAGTCGGCGTTAACGTCTGCGGTTGTCATTGGTGTCTTGCTGTTGGTTGCCATTGTGTCTGGTGTTTGGTTGGTGTTGGTAGATCGTTAGACGCGGGCAGGCTCCGCCCTCCTGGCGTTCATTGCCAGTTGAGTTGGTGGCGCGTTCACGCCGGCCTCGATGAATGCGTCGAGTGATTCCCGGTCGATCAGGCGTCGGCCTCGGGTGCTGCCGGGGGCGCAAGCGTTAGAGCTGCGGATGTATCCGGCCTTAACGTGACTTTGGATCGTGCGTTGCCCGATTCCGCTGTAAATTTCCGCTTGCTGATAGGTCAGCCAGCGGCGGGTGATTTGTTCGATTGCATTTGGCATACACGCGAAGCTATCCGGCTTTGCGCGTATCGTCGTTACCTCCGACGTATGAAAAATTGTAACCTTCCCGCTATATCCTCTTGCGCCCTTTGCGCTCGATCTTCAAGCAGCCATTCACCATGAACCCCGCCATGCGATAGATCTTCGGCACCTGTAGGAGGTTGTATTTCTTCCGAAAATCCCGAAACTGCTTTGTGCTATACTCCTCCATCTTGAAACTATGCTCAATCACCGATGCGGCTGTTTCGTCGGTGAGGTGGCACAAGCCAAGATCATCGTAATCCAGGTTCATTCCGGCATGTTCAACCGGTTCGCCGACATGAGAGAACGCAACCCAGTTTTGTAAAATCCACCCGGTCCTAATCCACGGGTTCCTATCGACTGGCGTCTTATTGGCACGGACGCGAGCAAGCCGGGTGGCTCCGTTTATGCCTAACACTTGATTCGCCAATTTCAATTTCAATACGTCGCGTGGCGGGGGTGCCTGCGGTGGTAAGCTCACGGACGGCCATGTTGGGATTGAATCCTCGTACCCCTCGCTTAGATCCATCGCAAGCGCATTTGAGACGCTGGCGAGTATCCCGTTCATGATCTTGACCGGGATGCCTCGGGACGTGGTTTCTGGTTGGGGTGTATCGGACTTGGGTTGTGTCTTCATGCTGGTGATCGTTAGATGTTGGCGGCCTTGTCGGCGCTTTGTTCGGATGCTTCGTCGGTGGCGGGGTCTGCCGTCAAATCAGGCAATAGCGTCATTGCCTTACGGCGGGACTCTGGGTCAAACGTGGTGTATTCGAGATTCTGGGCCGCGCTCGCATGGCCAAGGATTTCTTGGCGCATGGCAACGTCCACGCCGGCCTTGGCCAGCCATGAATTAGCGGAGTGGCGGAGCGAGTGGAAAGAACGCGTGCGCACCTCGCCTGTGGGCAACGTGACGGTGTCGGGCACTTTTGCGAGCGCCATTAGCGCCTTGAATCCCATTGAAAGGGTGGATTTCTGGGCCTTGCTCAGCGTCGGAAAAAGCACGTTGTCGGATTGCTCGTCGATCCACGCTTTCAACGTCAATGTGACGGGCACGCTGATAACCTTGTCCAAGCGTTCGGTTTTCTGAGGCTTGATGATAATTGACCCGTCCACGATGTTGCTCTTGCGGAGATTGGAACAATCCTTCATGCGGATGGCGGTATGGGCCGCAACCAGCACAAACCCGCGCCATTCATTGTTGCACACGTCGAGAATCGATCTCACCTCTTGCGGACTGAACGGGGCGCGTTTACGACTGTCGGTCTTGGAAAGGCCTTTCAAGTCGGCGGCCGGACTCTTCACGAGAAGATCATCCTTCACCGCGTCACGAAAGATGCTCTTCCAGACGGCTAATGATAGATTGATGGTGCTCGCCCGTAGCCCGGCATCCTGAAGCGTCCCCAGCGCCTTCTCGAGGTCGCGCCGTTTCAAGAGGTGGGCCGGTGCCGCAAAGGCCTTTTTACCCAGCGCCAGCAGCAGGTGCCGCTTGGCGTCGGCATGGTTTTTCTGGGTACTCGCTGCGGTGTTCCGGGACTTCGCGTCGATCCAGTCATCGAACAAGGTGTTCAAGCTCACCGGGACAAAATCCGGGTTGGCGGCACGGTGTAGCTTCTCGATGTAGTCCTTTGCCGCTTCCAGCGTCAACTTCTGCTCGCCGGCAGCCCGGCTTGCCGACTCGATGACGGTGGAGAAAACTTTCTGGAGGTCGTTTTGTTTGCTCTGCTTTTGCCTCGCCACAGCCTCAAACCCGGCGGCGATCCTCTTGGCGGTTGGCGTCGGCTTATCCTTCCCCTCATGCGCGATCTTCGTGGACTTATTGACCCGGCTGCCGCTGGCGTCAAAATACTGTGCGATCCAATACGGTGATCCCTGTCGTTTGTAAATGGTGGCCATGCCCGTAATGAAGGCACTAGTGAAGGCACTTAGCAAGAGAAAACACGTGAAGAGCGAAAGTTTTCCCCGTAGAATCAAGGCTTATCAATGATTTCAATCCTAAAGGTCGCAGGTTCAAATCCTGCTCCCGCAACCAATGAAAGCCGTTGAATTCCAAGGAGTTCCGCGGCTTTCGCCGTTTCGGGGATTGGCGCTGTAGGCAGTCAGTGTAGGCACATTTTGAGGTTTTTCGGGTCGATGACCCATTTTCGGCGGCAACGAAAAAGTCCTTCAGCTTCGTTAACCATTCCCCGCGCCCGGTTGTCCCCCGCCCCGCCCTCGCCCGCATGCGGGATTGACCAAGTGCCAGATTGCGGGCAGCATCGACCCATGGAATTCGATTGGCGGCACCGGATCATCCTTCGCAAATTGGCAGAGGGCTGCCTGTTGCGGGAAGCGGCGGCCGCGGCCGGCATCACCCGGCAGGCGGTCTTGAAGCGGGTGAACGCCTCCCCCGACTTCGCCCATGCCGTTGCCATGGCGCGTGAGGAGGGTCTGGTGGAGCGAACCTACCGCCTGTGGCTCAGACATCCATTCAGGGGGCTGCGCCCGCCCACGGGGCGCGGACATGGTGGCAAGCCGCGGTTTGCCTATGGGCGGAGGTGAGCAAATCCGGAAGGTGCCCGCTCACACCCAATCCGCGCAAAGCAGTTCCGCCTGGGCCAGGACCGTCTTGACCGCCTGCTCCTGAAGATCCGGCGGGTAGGGCACCATCAATTTCCAGGGGTGACACCAATGCGATAGAACAAATGCGTTTCGGTGCCCGGATCGGTGTCGGTGAAGGATTTTTGGGTGCCGTCGCCTTGGATGTTGTCTTGCAGGGTGTTCAGCCCCTCGCGCGCTTGGTCGGACGAAGCGATTTGCTGGGGTGGCCCCTGCAATGTGGCTGCGCCCAGATGGGCGGCACTGCTCAGAATCAGCGCCAAGGCAATGAGATTGTGGATAGCTTTCATGGAATTGCCAGGATTGGTCTCTTGTTCGATGTTTGCATTCTGCTAGAAAATCGCTCCAGATTAGCGGGCATCGAAAAGCAGGGATTGAATCCGATAAATGGAGTTACCGCATATCAAAATCCCAAAACTTGCGATAGTTATACTTTGGCATATTCGCATTGCCATATATTCAGGTGCTATCAAATTGATCGTCGATTGCAATTTTCCAGCCTAGATAAGGCGGGCGGGGCAGTCTTCCGAACTCGATTCTTGCTTGTTGCCAGCCCGCTGCCGTCGGCGTCGAAATACTGCGCGATCCAATACGGGGAGTTCTGTCGTTTGTAGATGGTGGCCACGGGCAGAATGAAGGCACTAGTGAAGGCACTAATTCTAATTTGCTTGCAAGTTGAGACGAATATGCGACATTTCTTGCATGTCAAGGAGTGCTAAATTCACAGAACGACAAATTTCCACCGCCAAAGCGTTGCTGCAGCAGGCCAACACTG
>Ga0073936_10009265_pt1 | contig 12265 bp, 6 predicted proteins | sample AliMusrvi5mmetaG_FD_87041 | JGI IMG/M metagenome (GOLD analysis project Ga0073936, IMG submission 87041) | Freshwater lake bacterial and archeal communities from Alinen Mustajarvi, Finland, to study Microbial Dark Matter (Phase II) - Alinen... | ecosystem: Environmental > Aquatic > Freshwater >... | reverse complement strand
GCGGCCTGGCGCCAATCGCCGGCGTGGGGGAGGAGGGCGTAGTCGAAGGTGAAGGTTTTGCCGAGTTCCAGGCCCGACTCGGAGCCCATGCCGGGCTCGTAGCCGCCGCCGTAGCCGTAGGCGACGATGCTGGTGCTGCGCAGCAGCGAGAGCATGATGGTGCCGTCGGCGATATTATTGCCGGGCACGCCGCGATTGAGCAGCGCGACGCCGTGCGTGCCGTCGTGGCAATCGACCCAGTTTTGCGTCGGGCTTTCGATGCCGTCGGGGCGGGTGATCGCGCCGAAGGGAATCTCGTGCACGCCTTCACCGGAGACCGTGGTGGGGAAGAGCGCGCGATAGCGCACGCGGGCGTCCTGATTCACCAGGCGGGTGCGGATGTCGATGCGGCGCAGGCCGTGATAGAGGCGGATGGTGGTCTGAAATTCGCCCTGTTCGCTGAACGGGTGGGCGACGGTGAACTCGGAGACGACCGGGCCGTGGGTGAAGCTGCCCGGCTCACCCGGCTGCTCGGTGCTGAAGGTCGCCGTGCCGGGTTGGGGCGGATCGTGGCGCGTCGTCATAGCGAGGCAGCTCCCGGCATCCAGCGGGTGATAGAGCTCCCAGAGATCGCCGCGATCTGCTTCCATCGCCACCACGTTTGCCGGGCCGGCCAGCGCCTGCCATGCGCCGTCTTTGACGGTGAGCGCGGTGATGGCGCCGGTTGCGCGGTCGATTTCCAGGCGATACAAGGCATTTTCCAGCACCGCATCGTCGGGCGTTTCGACCGGCGTTGGGGCGGACGCCTGCGGCTGCACGTGATAGACGGCGTGCCCCAGCGCGGGAATATCGGCAGCGATGAAGGCGATTTGCGCGTGCAGCAGGCTGCCATCATCGTAATACTCCGCGTCGAGAAGCTGGCAGGGAATATCCTGCCCGTCCGCGGCCACCAGCGTCACGCCGTGCACGCCCGCCGCGATGAAGCTCACCCGCACGGTCGCCAGATCGGTGCGCGCCCAGCCGAGTGGGTTGACCACCACCACCGGAATGCCGGCGCCGCGGGTGTCGATCTGCGTGACGACGGCTTGCAAGCGTTCCTGCACTAACTCCTCTGCCAGCCGCCGGGAGAAATCGAAGCTGCTCAGCGTGTCCTCGTAGACGTGATCGGTCATCACGCCGGACATCAGATCGTGCGCCTGGTTGAAGAGCATGGGTTCCCACGCGCGCCAGACGGTGGACTGATCGGTGGGAATGCCCAACCCGCCCAGTAGCGCTCCCAGACTTTCAGCGGTGGTCAACAGCGTTTCCAACGCGCGCGTGCGTTGCTTCAGCTCGATGCGACTGCTGTAGATGCCCTGGAAGATGGGGTTCAACTCACCGTCCACGATTGTCGGCGCCGTGGGACGCTGCATCACCGCGGCGATATAATCCGCCGGCACGGCCAGCCGCAGTTCGAAGGGGCGATCGGGTTGGGCGTTGAAGGCGTCCACCAGCGCCGGCACGTGCGCTTCCGGCCGGCAGACATCCGCCCCTGCCAGCCCGACGCGCGCGGGACCGGCGGCATGCGGCGCGAGCATGCCGTAGCGCTGAGTGAAGAAGTCGGTGAAGGCCGGCAACGTGTCGGGGGAGCCGTAGGTCAGCGCATAGCTGTGCGGCAACCAGCACGCGAGTATCCGCGTGCCGTCCAATCCTTCCCACTGGAACTCCGACGGCAACTCCCACTTTGCCACGCCGCGGGCGAACCAGTAGGAAGTGAAACCGGCGAGTTTGAGCAACTGCGGCATTTGCGCATGGTGCCCGAAGGTGTCGAGCGCCCAGCCGGCGGTGACCTCCACCCCGAGCGCGTCGCGGAAGTAGCCTTTCCCATACAGCACCTGGCGCACGAACGATTCACCACCCGGCATATTGACATCCAACATCACGTCAGTGCCGCCGACGATGGCCAGCCGGCCTTCATCCACAAACCGGCGAAAGGCGTCCGCCTCCTTCGGATACCGTTCCAAAAACGGTTTCACGTAGCACACCTGATCGAGCGTAAACCGGTAGCCGGGATGCGCCGCGAGCAGTCGCAGTGCCCGCAGAATATTGGGCAACCCCAACTCCAGGTACTCCGCGCGCGTCTGAAACACCGCGCCTTCCCAGTGGGTGTGCGGGATAAAGTAGAACGTGTCGAGTGGGTTTGACATGGTTTGGTCCTTTGATGTTGGAACAGGGATTACGCAGATTACACGGATTGAGATTTGAAATCTGCGTAATCTGCGCAATCCCTGTTATCATACTCCGTGGTAATCATTCGTTAACAGGGATTACGCGGATTGCACGGATTGGAATTTGATAATCTGCGTAATCCGTGCAATCCCTGTTATTATTCTCCGTGGTAATCATTCGTTAACAGGGATTACGCAGATTGCACAGATTGGAATTTGTAAATCTGCGTAATCCGTGCAATCCCTGTGATCATACTCCGTGGTAATCATTCGTTAACAGGGATTACGCGGATTGCACGGATTGGAATTTGATAATCTGCGTAATCCGTGCAATCCCTGTTATTATACTCCGTGGTAATCATTCGTTTAACAGGGGATTACGCAGATTGCACGGATTGGAATTTGTAAATCTGCGTAATCCGTGCAATCCCTGTGATCATACTCCGTGGTAATCATTCGTTTAACAGGTATTACGCGGATTACACGGATTGAGATTTGAAATCTGCGTAATCCGTGCAATCCCTGTTTTCACACTCCGCGGTAATCCCTGTTCTAAAACTCCGTTTTAATCACCTGCGCTTGCGTGAGTTTGTTGATAAAACGACGATGCCCCAGACTTTCTTCGCCAAAATTCAGCAGCAGCGCACGGTGATATCCGGTGGCTTTCAAATAATTGATCGTTTGTGCGAACTCTATTTTCGTTAATTGCTGGATGGCTTTGATTTCGAGAATGATCTCGCCATAGCAGACGAAATCAGCACGGTACGCACAGGCCAGCAGGTCGTTGCGATAGTAAATGTTAATCGGCACTTCGCGCGCAAACGGTATTTCCTGATACGCTAACTCTACCGCCAGAGCTTCCTGATAGACTCCTTCGAGAAAACCGCATCCCAATCGCCGATGCACCTCCATCGCGGCGCCGATGATATTGTAGGTTTGCAGATCATCCAGACTATCGCGTTTTTTCGCCTCTTCAGTATCCATACCATTTCCTTTCACAGCCGTAAATCAGGTTTTCTACGGCTGCAAACCCTTTCCTGCCGGATTATCCCGTCACAGCGTAGCACAGCGTTGTAACGAGAGACAAAAGATCGGTGGCTTTCCGGCAGTCGGAGATCGACGAAGACTGCGGGGGATGAAAAAGCAGCACTGCGGTGCCGTGCTCCATAAGGGGCGCATGTTTGAGATGACTACTCTTCAAAGCATAACCCCTTGCCGTTTGAGTTCTTCCTGCACAGCGGCAATCTCAACCTGGCGCGGGGTAACGCCGGTGTTGGCGGCCATCGCCGCCGCGACGCCGGCGCCCTGGCCGACGACCATGGTATGCGCCATGACCCGCAAGAGCATGGGGTTATTGGTGCTGATACTGCGTCCGGCGCCCATCAGTAAGCCGTCCAGTTGCCGGGGAAGGAGGCAGCGGTAGGGTATATCGAATGATTCTTCCCGGCACACCTGCGCGCCCCAGGCCTGCTGACCGTGGTGCTTGATGACGTTGTCCCAACCGACGGCGCGACCGACGGCGTCCGGTTGGCGGACACCGGCCAGCATCATTTCCTCCGTAAAGACGAACGCGCCATCCAGGTAGCGCGAGGTGCGCACGCCCAGGTTGGCGGCGGTGCCGGCGATGAAGGCGTTGGCAAATCCGGGCAGGTATTTTTTATACATCTCCGCGACGACAAAGGCCATGCGGCGTCCATCCCGGACACTGCGACTGATCATCTCCGCATCGAGACCATCGAAATCGGTGAAGCCGGTAATGACATGCACGATGCCGGTGTGGCGCAAGGCGTGCATCTGGCAGGCGTTGGTGGTATTCTGCAGGCCGATTTCACTCGGGAGATCACCCTGTGCGCGCGCACGCGTAAAGAGTTCCATCTGCATGCCGCCGCCGTGTGGGAACAGGAAGGTGCCGCAGTCGTCATACTGTGCCAGCGCCTCGGGAAGCGACCAATCGACGTCCATATACTCGGGGAACTGGTCGGGGTGGGTGCGAAAGTAGTCAACGAACGCATCGACATCGACATTCCCGAGCCGGAAACAGAGACTGTGCAGTCCATGTTCGCGAAGATGAACCGGCGCGCCGGCGTGTGTGGCGACATCCGCATCACCGGTGGCATCGACGACCACGCGCGCGCGGATCGCTTCGCGTCCAGCTTTGGTTTCCACCATCACCCCGCGCACGGCGGTATCTTCTACCACGGCACCGGCGGTCCAGGTTTGCAGCAGCAGGTCGGCGCCGGCATCCGCAACCAGATTCTGCAGCACCAGTTTGCCTTGCTCGATGTCGTAGATGATATGTCCTTTATGGTGATGCCATTTCCGTCCGTACCCCGTCGCCGCCGCCAACTGATCGGCGACTTCTACGGCGATTCCGGTCGTCGCGAGCCGGTGGTCGGCGGTATAATAGCAATTGAAGATGCTGCAGCACATCCCGGCGGTGGCCACGCCACCCAGAAAACTGTTGCGCTCGATCAGCAGCGTTTTGGCCCCGGCGCGCGCCGCGGCCAGGGTGGCGGCGACCCCGCCGAGTCCGCCACCGCAGACGACGACGTCATACTCCCCGCGCACGGGTAAATCATGGGCGATTTCCCGGATCGTTTCGCTGGCCATGGGCATAGCCTCCTCTGCAAGCAATCACTCTGCGTGCTGTTGCGCGCAAGTCAACGCTTCACGCGCAGCGGCGGCGAGAAACACGGTATCGACACCGAGCGCGAGGAAGGTAAAACCGTCGTCGCGGGCTTGTGCGATGGCCGTCGCGGTGGGGAGGACCACGTGCATGCCCGCCGATTTGCTGGCCGCGCGACAGGCCGCGAGCACGCGGCGGCAACCGGCTTGTACCGTTGCATGCGTGGTTTGCCCGGGGAGACCGTAGGACCCGCTCAGGTCGTAGGGACCGATAAAGACGCCGTCCACGCCTTCAACCGCCAGGATGGCATCGATCTGCTCGACCCCCTGGGCCGACTCGATCATCACCACCACGGCGATGTCGTCGTTGGCGGTCGCCGCGTAGGCGTCGAAATCCGCGCCCCAGTTATTCATGCGCGAAAAGCAGTAGCCGCGCACACCGCGCGGCGGATATTTGGCCGCTTGCACGGCGCGTTCGGCATCGGCGGCGGTATGGATGAGCGGGACGATAACCCCCTGCGCGCCCAGATCGAGCAGTTGGCGAATGGCCAGCGTGTCATTCTCGCGCACGCGCGCCAGCGGCACCGGCCGGCGGCCCTGCATCGCCCGCGCCAGCGCGGCGAACTGGGCGTTGTCGATATCGGTATGTTCCATATCCGCCGCGATCCAGTCAAAGCCGACGTGGGCCAGCACCTCCGCGATCGCCGGATGCCCGATCTGGATCCATGTGCCGAGAGTCAGGCGGCATTCCAGTAGCGCTTGTCGAATGGGATTGGTGCTCATTGCGGTTCTCCACTGGGCTGCAACAGTTCGCCGGCAGGCGTGACGGCGCGGAAGGCAAACGCCCAGCCACCATGATTGCTTCCGCGCGCGTTGGCGAGTTTCAACAGGATAATGTTTGCGCCGGCGCGCAACGGCACGTCAACCGAGCGCGAGCGGAAGGCGTGATGGTGTCCCAGGTCGTGCCGGATGCCGTTGACCCACAATACCAGATCATCATCCCAGCTCAGCCGCAAGGTAGCCGTCAACGCGGACGGCGCGTGCAACGTGCAGCGGGCAAGGGCAGCGCCGGTGTGCGTCACGCCGACGCCGCGCGAGAAGGGGCGAAACACATGATTGAAGTCCACAAACCCGTGAAGGGCTGCTCGCCGTAGCCAGCGTGCGCGGTCGCGTCCCAGGTTCCGCGACCCTTCCGTGAGCCACGGTGAACCTTCCTCGTGGCGGCCATCGTATACCGCGTCGGGTGCGAAGTCCGTTTCCGGCGGCAGGATTTCCCGCATGGCGGCATTCTGCTGATTGCCGAATGGCCCGCACAGCCACCAGTCGCCGCTGTCGGGCAGTGGGAGGTCGCAGATACCTCGGGGCAGGGAGATATTTTGATCCCGTAGATTGGCCAGCGCCTCCCAGGGTGGCAAGCGGAAATATGCGCGTACCGGCCCTTCCTGATACCAGTAGGTGGTGGCGCTGATGTCATTCCGCATACACCCGAAACGTAGCTGCAGCGACTGGCGGAACGGAATCGGGTCCGGCGTATAAAACCGATAGCCCACCAGTCGCTGTGCCGGGCGTGCTTCGCCGATGTCCTCATGCACGTAGTACGGCATGGCGCTGTAGAGATGGGTTTCGGGTGGATGCAGCGCACCGCCATACGAAGTGCCGAAGGTGTCTTCCCCACCGATTCCACGCAGGTAGGCCGGGTATTCGCCTTCCCCATCGAGATAGATGTTGTCGGCACCGCCATGACTCCAGCGGTCGGAATTGTCTTCCAGGCGCACCCCGTAGACAAAACCCACCAGTTGACCGGGACCATCCGCGTCGAGCAGGAGGAAATCCTCGCCATAGCGCTCGGTGGGATACTCCCGCCGCCAGCGCGCGCAGAACCGTCGCGGTTCGGACAACTCGGCATCCGGATAGCGAAGCCAGTCGACCATGATATAGAGGGCGTGCCCGATCTCTCCGGCTTCGATTTCGATCCGTGCGCCGTGGGCAAACGGCATGGCGAAGTAACAATTGTACCCGCTTTCCGCCTTCACGGAGAGATACGGGGTATTGATCGGGTACCAGGCTTTGCCGTGCATGACGCCGAAGAAATCCCCGAGTGGGACTTCTACGTAGGGGATCGGTTCCTCATCGAAATAGATGCGGATGATGGCCTGGCGGCTTTGTTGATCCTGGCGTCCACCGGCCATCCAGATGTGGCCGATACAGCCCGCTCCGTCGAGTTCGGCGCAGGTCAACCGCTCGTGCGGCGGCAGGTAGCAGGTAAGACTGACGCGGTCGGGTACCGGATAATTCGGCAGTGACAGTTGCATCGCAGATTCTCCCCGCAGGATTATACTTGTGCCCAGGCCATCCGTAGGCGGTCAAAGTTGTCGGCGATCGTGTCTTCGACACTTTTGCCCGGCCACGGGGTCATTTCGATCACCAGGTTGCCGCGCGTGGCCGTGTTCAGGAAACCGACCTCTCGCAGCCGGCGCAGGATTACCACCAGTTCGGGCACGTCGATCTCGCCGCCGGGGAAGCCGATGGGCGGGTGCGTATCGCCATAACGGGGATGCGCCGGGTCGCGGAGCACGCAATTGCCGAGATGCACGCGCCGCAGGCAGGGGGCCACGGTCGTTATAGCCTGCGCGAAGCTTTCCCCCATCAGCGGCAGATGCGCCATATCCAATTCGATGGCGAAATTGTCCACTTCCGGGCGCAGCGACGCGATCAAGGCCACGCAATCGGCGGTGGGGCCATAGAGGAATCGCTTGTCGATGGTCATATCGAACGGTTCGAGCAGGGCGGTGATGCCGTGGGGCTTGAGTTCACCGCACAGCCAACGGCAGAAATCGGCAAAGGCGGCATGATGCGCCGGTGTCGCCTGCGCCGGGGTGGGGCCGCCGGAGGGAAAGATGAACCCGGTGGCGCCGATGGCCACCGCACACTCGAACATCTCCCGCACGAGCAGGCGAATCTGCGCCTGTTCCGTCAACACCGTCGTGCAGAACGAGATTTTCCGCAGGGGAAAGAAATGGGTGGCAAAGGTAATATCCGTTTTGCCGCACGCGCGCAGCGCCGCGATAATGTCGGCCCGGGCGGCCGCATCATACGGCAGGCAGCAGTCGAAGGTCTCGATATCGGTGCGCGCCGCCAGGGCCGCCAGCGTCTGCGCGTGCCGGGCGGGATTTTCCGCGCAGTCGGGGTAGAGCATATGGTGCACTAATCCCAGCCGGGCATAATCGGTGAGGGGCTCATGCATGACATGCCTCCAGCAGCGATTGGCAATGCAGCTTGCGCTGCCAGTATGCCGCCCACACCTCGGTGGCGGAATGGCCGCTCAGCACCAGGTTGCCGTGCGCATCGATCGCGGAGGGATACGCCGTGCGGAGGATATCGGCATACCCTCCCGGATTGAAGGCAATCTCCAGCGTGACGGGCGCGTCGCAACGCCACGGCGTCACGGCGGGCGCCTGCGCGGCTACCGCTTCCGCGGCCTCGCGAATCCAGGCGCTGGTGACACTGAGAGGATAGCACCGGCCGCCGGTTTCCGCGAGCGCTTCCTTCACCGCCACCGTGCTGACGCCCGGCGCCAGCGCTTCCGCTTCGCGACACCCGGCGGAATCCGCCGTAACCAGCAACAGCGGCACCCCCCAGTCGCCGGCAATGGCGGTTTCCATGCCGATCTCGCCCACCGACACCCCATTGAGCCGCAAATCCCGGATATCCGCTTCGTAGCTGTGCGGTAACAATCCCCCCGGCGTGCCGAATTTCGCGTGGAAACCGAGCATCACCAACCCGGCAAAATCGGCGTCCAACCCACCGGCCCAGTCGGCGCGATAGGGCGGCTTGCCGCAAATGGCGCTGACCCCGTCCGGCAACCAGCCCGGATCGATGTTGCGCCCGTAGAAATGCTCGTCGTAGATCACCACCTCGTCCGCGCCACCGGCCAGCAGGCCATCGAGGCAGGCGCAGAGATCGGCCTGGAACATGCGCAAGCCGAACGCGTATTCCGACCGCCCCGGCTCCGCTTGCGCGTAGCTGACAACACCGCTCACCCCTTCCATATCGCAGCGAATCATATACTTCCCGGCATGCATCAGCGGTAGGCTCCTTTTCTCCTGGCGCAGGCTGTGGTAACAATAAGGTAGTGTAATGACGCTGGCGCTGTGCCGTCAAGCATTTAGCAACGCACAGGTCTACGCGAGCGTTCTGCATAGCGTTCATATGCTCAAGCAGCGCCCTATGGAGTGCGGTGCCGCAGCACCGCTTTTATCCGCCAGCCCCACAACATACCGAAGCAGGTCTCCGAAAGGAGCCTGACGACCTGCGACGAATACAGAAGATAGATTCAACGCGGGTTACCAAAGAAGAAATCGGGAGGTTTCCATGACATCATGCTGCGGCCGTCAGTGGCGATTGTTCGCCCTGCTGTGCCTTGTTGCCCTGTCCGAAGTGCTGTTTGCCCAGGCGCGGCAACCGGCGGTGTTGTTCGCCACCGGGGCGCACCACGACTACATTGTGACGCCGCTGGTGGCGCAGGGGTTTGCGGTCGATGTCTGCACGCCCGCGCAGTTGGCCGAACGGCTGGCGAGCGGCAAATACAATGTCGCGGTGGTCAGCACGCTGCCCGATGCGGCCCGCGCGGCGCTCGATGCCTTTATGGGCAAAGGCGGCGGTGTGTTCGTCTGCAATCCGGAAGGCGGGACGACGGTCAATCGCGATTGGACGAACACCAACACCTGGCTGGCGCAATGGGGCGCGCGGCCGCGCTGGGAACTGTATCGCGACCGCGAACCGAAAAACGTGGTGAAGGACATGCTGGGCTGCCAACTGTCCTGGAGCGATCACGTGCTGGCGCCGGTGAATGACGGGGTGACCGGGGTGCTCACGATTGTGCGCGGCGGCGCGGATCTGGGCGCGTTCGATCTCTCGCCCGCGTGGACGCCGGTGGTGCGCGGCGCCGCCACCATGACCAGCACGCCTGACGATCTGAAATATCAGCCGCTACAAGCCTGGATGCCGCATGATAGCATTACCGCGCCGGCGCTGCTGGCGATCCGCGCGGTGCAGGGCGGGCGGATGGCGGTGTTGGGCCTTCGCGCCCCCTGGGTGTTCGACGCGCCCGGTTGGTGCCCGACGGTGGAAGCGATGCTCACCAAGGGCGCCGAGGGCAAATCCAGCAACTGGCTGCGGGTTATCGCCAATACCTTCCGCTGGCTGGCCGCACCCTCGTTGCAGGCCGGGATGGGCGGCGCCGTCACCCCCGACGCGTTGCTGAATCCCCCCCGCAATATCTGGGCGAAGGCGCCGATCAAGGCGTGGGAAGCTGGTCCCAAAGTCATCCCCGATCATGGGCAATACCCCGGCTTGATCGGCGCGCGCACCGCGCTCTCTTCCGGCAGCGGCACGGTGGCGGATTACGTGCGGGAAGCCAAAGCCGCCCATTTGAGCTTTATCGTCTTTCTCGAAGACCTGTTTAAGATGGATGACGCCAAGTGGAAACAACTGGTCGCGGAATGCACCGCCAACTCGGATGCGACCTTCGCCGCCATTCCCGGCCTCACCTACGAGGACGCGCAGGGGAATCACCTGTACGCCTTTGCCGACCGCGTGCAACTGCCCACGCCGGCCATGCTGCTGCCGGACCGCCGGCTGGCCACCACGCAGGAGATGCGCTCCCGCGCCTACTTCGACTATGTCGATCAGTTGATGGAGCAGGACGTGGTCAGCGGGTTTTGGAACCACCGGGCGAATTTTCTCCCCCCCGCCGACTACAAGCTCTATGACTCGTTCCCCATCTATTCGACGGTGAACGGCAAGCCGGTGGATGATGCGTTCGCCGATTACCAGTATTTGATGAGCATCGGCGGGTGTCAGAATGTGCTGGCCTTCGAATTCATGACCAGCCCGGCGCAGGTGGCGGCGCGCGCGCGGCAGGGCTGGCGCGTGGTCAGTTACCATGAGCCGGATTTCCTGCGCACGAAATGGAAGCTGGCCACCATGTCGTTTTCCGGCATGAACTATCCGCAATATATCACCCAGGGCCCGACCATCCCGGTGTGGGAAACGACCGAACAAGAGCGGGAAGACCGCATGGCGCAAACCAATGGCGAGTGGTGGCGTCCCGATATCGAAGAGTACCGCCTGCATTTCTGCGCCGCCTCGGAGCGCGGGTTGAAATCGGTGACGCTCTATGACGGCGAGCAGGTCTTCCGCCGCTGGCAGCCGGGCGGCGCGAAGCGCTTCGAGCAGGAACTGGTGCTGGCGAACGCGCAACAACACGGTTTTTACCTGGTGGTGGAAGACCAGGCCGGCAAACGCGCCGTCAGTATGGAACTCTGGACGCGCAACCTGCTGATGATGGCCTATCTGTTGCAAGACCGCTGTAACTTTCAAGGCGACGCCCGCCTGCGCACGAAGGACGGCGAAGCCTTCTGGACCTCGGTGGGCTTCAACGGTCCCTGGACCTCCGGTATTCCGCCCAACAAAGGGGCGCTGCGCCTGGAAGTGAAGCCGGCCATCGGCCTGACGCCGACGCCGACCATCCCCATGCTCGATGGCGAGGTCAGCGGCTTCTTTACCAAAACCTTGTTCTTCAATCCGGAGATTCCCGGCGAGTTGCGCAATATCTTCTCGCAACCTGAGCTGCCGCTGATCGGGCGGGAGATCGCCGTCGGGCAGGGGAACTATCAATTGGGCTACGATCCCGCGGAAGAAGGCGCCAGGCTCACCCCGCTGGGCCATCCCTACCAGCAACCACAGGCGGGGAGCGGCAATGCCTGGGGGAGCTGGTACCGGCTCATTCCCACCCGCAAAGTGAGCGGCTGGGAACGCACCTATGTCTGCAATTACCTCCCGCCCGCTTCCTTCCGCCTTGGCTGGCTCGAGACGAACCTGACCGTCAAAGACCCGATTTCGCTCGAAAAGGACAAGGGGTTTCGGGTGATGTATGCCGGCGGAAATGGCTGGGTCATCTACCAGGACGGGAAACTCGTCGCCTCCCCGGAGCAAAAACAGGAGAGCACCGGCGCGTTTCGGCGCGGCACGCTGGCGCTGCTGGAGGACAACAGCGGGGCCATCCTGGTAATGGCGATGGATGACCAACTCACCTATCACTACTACCGCGGCGGCGCCTTCGCGTTGTTCTACGCGCCGGCCGGCAAAACCGCGTTGGCGAAAGGCGACGCGCTGCATTACACCGTCGCCGTCGCCGGCGGTCCGGGCGGAAAAACCCGCGCCGACATGCTGGACTTTGCCGGGAAACTCGGCATCTTGCAACCGGGCGCCATCGGCTATGCGCCGGTGTTGACCAGCGGCAAGACGCTCGATAACTACCTGGTCTGGCAACTCGCCGCCGACAAGGGAGAAAAGATCGAAGCGAAGCTGGCGAAGGTCGATCTCCACGCCTATCTCCCCCTCCGCGTCGAGGGCCTCTGCAGCAACTGGTCGGTGTTTCTCCTCGACCGCGC
>Ga0073936_10009255_pt1 | contig 12270 bp, 10 predicted proteins | sample AliMusrvi5mmetaG_FD_87041 | JGI IMG/M metagenome (GOLD analysis project Ga0073936, IMG submission 87041) | Freshwater lake bacterial and archeal communities from Alinen Mustajarvi, Finland, to study Microbial Dark Matter (Phase II) - Alinen... | ecosystem: Environmental > Aquatic > Freshwater >... | reverse complement strand
TTGCCCGGAGTTCGTTGGAACTTCGGGAAGAGTAGCACCTCTCTCAGTATCGGGGGGAGGGGAGCCCACTACACCTTTGGGACCTCCGGGAGCCGTACCACGGTCGGCATTCCGGGCACCGGACTCTCCTACACCGACATCCACAGCAGCCATCGGCGAGTTGCCGAGCTACATGCGGGCATTCCGATGCCCTCCGAATCTTGGGTGAGGTCCAATCAGGTCGACAGGACCCTCCACATCCCGGATCGCAAGCCCGATGAGGCCCCGATCCGCCCCGACCAGATCGCTCAGTTTAGCAACCTCCATCACGTCAACTTCAAGGGCTACGACTTCAGCACCCTTGGCTCGGATCAGGCCGACGCCCTCCTCCAGCAGGTCAAGGAGCAGCAGAGAGAGGTTTCCAAGACGTTACTCAAGAAATTCTACGCTGACCACGGGCATGCCATCCCGGATGACTTCATCGACCACTGCTACGACCATCCTGATCAGCCTTGGACTGAGCGGAAGACACACGGCTGCCTTCTCTTGATTGGGATCCTTCTCCTGATCGGATTTATCGGAAGCTTCTTCAACAAGCCGGGTGCAGGCCCGACGTCAGTTCCGGCCGAATCCACCCAGGTTTCAGGTCATAATCCTCAAGTTTCGCCACCCTCCTTCCCAGATCCTAGGTTCTGGCCCAAGCAGGTCCGCATATCCAAGGAGGTCCAACTCAGTGGCATCGTGGATGGAGGGCTCATTCACATGACCGCCAAGCCGGGAGATGTCTTGGATGCCACCCTCTCCGATGACCACAGGACTGTGACTCTGCGACGACTCGACATCACCGGTACCCTTCCTATCGAGGAGACGGATTTTGTGGAGAGGTCTAGTAAGGCTGCGGGAGATTCAATGAAATGAATTCAAAGGAGCTCTCAGAACGTCTCGGCCGGCCAGCGCTCTGGATCAGTCGGATCAGGAAGCGATTCGGCATGCAGATCTTGGAAGACTCGAGATATCGGCGGTTAGCAGTGTTGTTGCTCGCTCGCAGTAGATCACTACAGCTTCGCTCTCACGCCTTGCTCTCCATCCGATCTTCCGAGTCTTGGCTGAAATTAAGAGTTAAATGCACTCGTCACATATAGGGCAATCCGATAGACACAACTTCAGCATGTGAACCTCACCGACTATCACGCCAAGTTTTTTGCCCATGAGCTGACGAGGCGTTGCCCCTCTGACAGCGTGGAAAAGTTGGCTGGAGCGGTTGCAAGTGCCCAGGTGGATTTAAACCCTCATCAGGTTGATGCGGCTCTCTTTGCCTTTCGATCCCCACTCTCGAAAGGAGCTCTCCTTGCCGATGAGGTCGGTCTTGGGAAGACCATCGAAGCAGGCCTCGTTCTCTCTCAGAAATGGGCGGAGCGGAAGCGCCGTATCCTTGTCATCGTCCCCTCGAATCTTCGCAAGCAGTGGTATCAGGAACTCGGGGAGAAGTTCTTCCTGCCGTGCCGTATCTTGGAGTCAAAACCCTATAACGCCGCTATCCGCGAGGGGCGCTTCCGCCCCTTCGAGGTGGATGAGATTGTCATTTGCTCCTATCAGTTCGCGCGCAATAAGGCCGCTGATGTTGCTAATACTGCCTGGGATCTCGTCGTGCTGGATGAGGCTCACCGCCTCCGGAATGTCTACAAGCCGACCAACATCATTGCTAATACCCTCAAGCAGGCCCTCAAAGACCGGAACAAGCTCCTCCTCACGGCTACCCCATTGCAGAACTCCCTCCTCGAGCTCTTCGGGTTAGTCAGCATCATTGATGAGCACACCTTCGGGGATCTCAAGAGCTTTAAGGAACAATTCACCAACCTGAGCCAAGAGCAGGTCTTTGAGACCTTGAAGGCCAGGCTGCGACCCATCTGCCACAGGACGCTTCGTCAGCAAGTAACGGCTTATATTCCCTACACCGCTCGTCACCCGATCCTTGAGCATTTCACTCCGGATGAGTCCGAGGACAGACTGTACAATGCCGTTTCGGAATATCTCCGACGGCCTAATCTCCATGCTCTCCCCGCCAGTCAGCGTTCGCTGATGACACTGGTTCTAAGGAAGCTCCTTGCCTCCTCCAGCTTCGCCATCGCTGGGGCCCTCAACTCTATTACTGGGAGGTTGGAGACAAAGCTTGCCCGTCAACAGCCCACCTCCGAGCCCCCTTCGGATGATCTGGAGGAAGAGCTTGCCGAGGACTACGAAGCCCTCGACGAGACAGCTGAAGAATGGGATGAAGAGAATCCCGACGAGATACTCACTCAGGAGGACCGTGCCGCCTTGGAATCTGAGATCGCTGATCTCAAGGAGTTTTCCCGCCTGGCCACTTCCATCACGCATAATGCCAAAGGACAAGCTCTGCTTCATGCCCTCGGTATTGCTTTTGAGAAGGCCCGCGAGCTTGGAGCTCCCGAGAAGGCCATCATCTTCACCGAGTCACGCCGGACTCAGAGCTATTTGCTCCGCCTTCTTGCAGATAGTCCCTACGCCGAGGGGATCGTTCTCTTCAATGGCACCAATACCGACGACCACTCGAAAGCCATCTACGCAGCTTGGCTCGATCGTCATGCCGGATCAGATCGCGTGACAGGATCCAAGAGCGCTGACATGCGCTCAGCGCTGGTCGATTACTTCCGGGAAGAGGGGCGCATCATGATTGCGACCGAGGCAGGGGCGGAGGGAATCAACCTCCAGTTCTGCTCCCTCGTGGTGAACTACGACCTCCCCTGGAATCCCCAGCGGATCGAGCAGCGCATCGGCCGCTGTCATCGTTACGGACAGAAGCACGATGTCGTCGTCGTGAACTTCCTCAATAGCAAGAACGCCGCCGACCAGCGCGTTTATGAACTCCTCGATAAGAAGTTCCAGCTCTTCGAGGGAGTCTTCGGAGCCAGCGACGAGGTACTTGGGGCGATCGAGAGCGGCGTCGACTTTGAGAAACGCATCCACGACATCTACCAGCGCTGCCGGAAGCAAGAGGAAATCAAGAGTGAGTTTGACCAGCTCCAGATGGAGCTAGAGCTCGAGATCACCGAGTCGATGAAGACGACCCGCCGCAAGCTCCTTGAGAACTTCGACGACGAGGTTCGTGAGAAGCTTAAGGTCCAGGATGAGGCCTCGAAGTCCTGCCTCAGCCGCTACGAGCGCCTCCTCACCCAGCTCACCCGACACGAGCTACGCGATCATGCTGAGTTCGTCGACGATGCCTCCTTCCGGCTGAAGAGTTCACCCTTTCCTAGAGATGCAGCCCACATTCCCCTCGGTCTTTACGAGCTGCCCCGCCGCTCGGGAGAGGCCCATCTCTACCGTCTTGGGCATCCGCTGGCCGAGGTGATCATTAGCAGGGCCAAGGAACGCGAGCTTCCCATGCAGGAGCTCCAATTTAGCTACTCCGAGCATGAGGGTAAGATCAGTAGCCTCGAGCCCTACCTTGGCACCTCGGGATGGATGACGGTTTCACTCCTCTCAGTGGATGCCCTTGATCAGGGTGAGGATCACCTCCTCCTTGCCGCTCAGACCGATCAGGGCGAGGCCCTCGATCCGGAGGTAGCGGCACGACTGCTCTCCCTTCCCGGAGAGATCTGTGGAGGAGTGAGCGCCCAGCCGCCGGGCTCTCTTGGCGGCGTCATCGAGTCTCTTCAGAAGAGCGTCCAGCAGAGCATCTCGGAAAGGAATGCCTGCTTCTTTGAGGCAGAGGCGGAGAAGCTCGAGGGATGGTCCGATGATCTGAAGGTCGGCCTCGAGCGCGAGATCAAGGAGATGGACCGCCTCATCAAGGAAGCCCGCCGTGTCTCCACGGTGGCACTCTCCTTGGAGGACAAGCTCGCCGGGCAAAAGAAAGTCCGCTCCCTAGAGTCCCAGCGGAATGAGAAACGCCGCTCCCTCTTTGAGGCTCAGGATCAGATCGACCGACAGCGGGATCAGCTCATCGAGACCCTGGAGGGGAAGCTGGCTCAGAAGACCCACTCCACCTCTCTGTTCACCCTCAGGTGGACTCTGAAATAACAGAAAAAGATCCATTAAGTCTTGAAATCAACACAATCTCGTCGATTATTGTCTTTCTATGATCCATTCACTGGCGATTCGGAACTTTGCCTCCTTCCAGCAGGAGACCCTTGTGGAGTTCACCGTGGGCCCTAAGGCGGGCGATCGAGAGATCTTCCTCCCTTCTTCCCAGCCCCATGTCCGCGTCAATGCCGTCACCGGCGTCTTCGGGCCCAATGCCTCGGGAAAGACCAATCTCCTCAAGGCCATTGCCTTCCTCCGCTACTTCATCCTGTCGTCTGCATCCGAGCAGCCCGACAAGGAGATTCCCGTCGAGCCCTTCGTCTTCGTAACGGAGGAGCAGCGTGAAGCGACCCCGATCGTCTTCGGACTCGAGTTTGAGTTCGAGGGACAGCTCTACCGCTACGATCTGGAGCTCACTCAGAAGCGAGTCCTCCTTGAGTCCCTGCACAAGAAAGAGGCCCGCTACCGCTACCTCTTCGAGCGCCGATGGAATGCACAGGATGGAAAATATGATTTCAAGTCCCAGGACATCGGCCCCTCGAAGCAAGTCGCCCTCCGAGAGAATGCCTCCTTCCTCGCCTCGGCCGTTCTCCAGCAGCACGAGTTCGCACAGAAGCTCGCCCATTACTTCCAACAGCTCTATGTGAACATCCACTCCCTCGGACGGATGCCAAACCACGACCCCGAGTTTGGGAACCTCCTCGGGGCCGCCGATTTCTTCAAGCAGCGCGGCGACCTGCTCGGCACAGCAGAGCGCTACCTGATCGGTGCAGACCTAGGGATCTCCAAGCTCCAGATCGGAGAGATCAAGATCCTCAACCCCGAGGGGAAGGAAGAAGCCGCACCCTTCCCGATCGTGGAGCACCAGGTAGCAGGTCGCCCCTACCTCCGCCCGCTCATGCAGGAGTCCCGGGGCACCCAGGCGCTCTTTGTCCTGCTCCGCTACATCTTACCCGTCCTTGAGTCGGGAGGTGTCGCCGTCATCGACGAGTTCGAGACAGGCCTCCATCCCCACATGATCCGGGCCATCGTCCAGCTCTTCTACTCCCGCGAGCATAATCCCAAGCACGCCCAGCTCATCGCGAACTTCCACTCTGACTACCTCCTCCAGGAGACGCTTGAGAAGTATCAGATCCTCTTCACCGAGAAGAACCCCGAGACCCTCTCCTCCGAGGCTTGGCGACTCGATGAGGTGAAAGGCGCCGCACGGAACGATGCCAACCACTACGCGAAGTATCACGCCGGGGCTTACGGCGGCATTCCGAACCTCTGATCGCCGCCTTCTCCCATGTCCCGGTCCAATCCCTCCAAACGCAAGCCGCGCAGCACTCGGCACACCACGCTCATCGTGGTGGAGGGAGAGAGTGATGAAGTGTTTCTGAAGCACCTGAAGATCCTCTTTGGAAGGGACAGCGGATCCCGACTCACCGTGAAATCCCCTCACGGAAACGGTGATGCCGTCCTTAAGACAGCCATCGAGAGCTTCGAGGCCTTCGATCGTCGCGTGGCCCTCTACGATGCGGACTGGCAACCCCAGGCAAAACATCTCAAAGCCGCCCACCGGAAGAAGATCCAGATTCTCACCTGCTCTCCCTGCATCGAGGGACTCCTGCTAGAGATTCTAGGGGAGAAATCTCCGAGTAGCTCCGCAGAATGTAAAAGCAGACTCAAGCAACGCCTTGGCCAATCCCTCACTAATAAGCAAACCTACGAGCGCCACTTTCCTCCAACTCTACTGACATCGTGCGCAGCCCAGATAGGAACACTCCGAGCGCTCCTCGACCTCTTTAAGACACCCCTTTAGAAACTCACCCCATGACTTCCAAAAAACAGAAACTTGAGCTGACGTGGATTGGAAAGGAGAACCGGGCGAAGCTGGAGCCTCGGATTCTGTTGGAGGAACCGGAGCGGTCGTAACATGCGGCTCAGCGGGTCACGGATGCTGACATCTACGACAATCTGCTGATTCAGGGGGACAATCTTCTGGCTCTGAAAGCGCTGGAGCAGGACTACACAGGGAAGGTGAAGTGCATCTTCATTGATCCTCCCTACAATACAGGCAGTGCCTTCGAGCACTACGACGATGGTATCGAGCACTCCTTGTGGCTTTCTTTGATTCGTGAGCGCTTGGAAGTGCTGAAGCGCTTGATGTCAGAAGACGGATCCTTATGGATCACGATTGATGACAACGAGGCTCACTACCTGAAGGTCCTTTGCGATGAGGTATTTGGAAGGGCCAATTTTGTAGCCAATGTGATTTGGCAGAAAAAGTTTTCACCTCAAAATGACGCAAAGTGGATTAGTAATAGTCACGACCACATTCTTTGTTTTGCAAAAGACAAAAGTATTTGGCGGCCTAATTCTCTCCCACGCAGCGATGCCATGGATGAGAGATACAAGAATCCCGATAACGACCCTCGTGGGCCGTGGGCGTCAACAGATTTAACAAGGGCTGAACATCGGGATCGAGATTTTTGGGGATTAGCAACACCATCTGGAAAAGAGGTTTTTCCAGCAAGAGGACGTAGTTGGAGTCGTCCTCCTGAGAATATTGAAAAGCTTAAATCTGAGGGGCGACTCTATTTCGGTCCGAATGGTGATCGAATGCCTAGATTGAAAAAGTATCTATCTGAAATGAGTGGTGGCCTAACTCCTCAAACAATCTGGCTGAATAATGAGGTGGGAAACACTCAAGAGGCCAAGAGAGAGGTTCTTCAGATCGGAGCAGAGACTGTATTTGATACGCCTAAGCCAGAGCGTTTAGTTCACCGGGCCCTTCATCTCGCTACAAACCCCGGCGATCTCGTCCTCGATTCCTTCCTTGGTTCCGGAACAACGGCGGCTGTTGCTCACAAGATGGGCCGCCGTTGGATCGGAATTGAGCTGGGGGAGCATTGCCACACCCATTGCCTTCCTCGTCTCAAGAAAGTCGTGGATGGTGCCGATCCCGCCGGGATCACTGAGGCCGTGGGGTGGAAGGGAGGCGGTGGCTTCCGCTACTACCGGCTGGCCCCATCCCTCCTCCAACAGGACAAGTGGGGGAACTGGGTCATCTCGTCAGACTACAATGCCCCGATGCTGGCCGAGGCGATCTGCAAGCTGGAGGGCTTCACCTATGCCCCGAGCGACACGATCTACTGGCAGCATGGCCGCTCGACCGAGCAGGACTTCCTCTATGTCACCACGGCCTCGCTGAATCACGATCAGCTCCAGCAGCTCTCCGATGAGGTCGGTTTCGATCGGTCGCTCCTCGTCGTCTGCACCTCCTTCCGAGGGCGCAAGGAGGGCTATCCGAATCTGACGGTGAAGAAGATCCCCAAAGCCGTCCTCACTCGCTGCGAATGGGGCCACGACGACTACAGCCTCAAGGTCGAGAACCTCCCCGCCGCCCCCAAGCCCGCACCCGAACCGGGCCAGCAATCACTCTTTGAGGAGGAATCAAAATGAACCGTCATGTCAACGCCATCGCCGGTCGCCTGAGCCTGCGTCCTCCCCAGCGTCATTCGCTTGAGATTCTCGACCGGATCACGGAGATCGTGCCGCCGAGCAAAACGGCTGATCTGGCCGCTGCTCTGGAGATCATTCGGAGTGAGTATCCGACGGTGACGGACTTCGAGAGGGAGTTTCCCTCGCTCTGCTTTGCCCTCGCCACGGGTGTCGGCAAGACACGCCTGATGGGGGCCTTCATCACCTATCTGCATCTGGCGCATGGGGTGAATAATTTCTTCGTCCTGGCTCCGAATCTGACGATCTACAACAAGCTGATCGCCGACTTCACGCCGAATACTCCGAAGTATGTCTTCAAGGGGATCTCGGAGTTCGCAGTCGATGCTCCCGACATCATCACGGGTGACAACTACGAGGCGAAGGCGGGGACGCTCTTTGACCAGGTGCTCCGCTGCAAGGTGAATATCTTCAACATATCGAAGATCAACTCCGAGGTGCGCGGAGGTAGGTCTCCGCGTATCAAGCGTCTCTCGGAATACATCGGGGAGAGCTACTTCGAGTATCTGGCGGGTCTGCCTGATCTAGTACTCCTGATGGATGAGTCACACCGATACAGGGCCAGCGCCGGAGTGAATGCGATCAATGAGCTGAAGCCGATCCTCGGGCTGGAACTGACAGCCACTCCCTTTGTGGAGGGAACTAGGGCGACGGGGGTGGAGCCCTTCAAGAATGTCATCTACGACTATCCGCTCGCTAAGGCGATGGAGGATGGCTTTGTAAAGGAGCCTGCGGTAGCAACGCAGAAGAACTTCGATGCCAGTCAGTTCAACGAGGCACAGCTCGAGCAGATCAAACTCGAGGATGGAATCCGCCTCCATGAGGATGTGAAGGTCCGTCTGGAGACCTATGCCCGCGAGACAGGACAGCGAATCGTGAAACCCTTTATCCTCGTGATTGCCAAGGAGACTACTCATGCAGGAGAACTTCTGAAGCTAATCGAATCTGAGACGTTCTTTGATGGTCGGTATAAGGGAAAAGTCATTCAGGTGGACTCGAGTAGGTCAGGTGCTGAGGAGGAAGAGATGATCTCTCGCCTCCTCAAGGTGGAGGACCCCGAGGAGCCGACCGAGATCGTTATCCATGTGAACATGCTCAAGGAAGGCTGGGATGTGACGAACCTTTACACGATCATTCCGCTCCGAGCTGCCAATGCCCGGACCCTGATCGAGCAATCGATCGGGCGTGGCCTGCGTCTCCCCTATGGCAAGCGGACCGGAGTGGAGGCAGTGGATCGCCTGACGATCGTGGCCCATGACAAGTTCCAAGAGATCGTGGATGAGGCGAATCGTGGTGACTCCGTCATCCGGATGAAGCAGGTGATCCTAGAACCTGCAAAGGAGCATCAGCGTCTCGCGACCGTGGTGGTCCAGCCGTCGATCCTTGGTCAACTCGGGGGAGTCTCTGTGACAACCAGTGATACATCCATGCCGGGAGTGGCGGGAACGCATACGGTCTCCCAGTTCACCACGGCAGCAGAACAAAGGGCTGCCCAAGTGACGCTGGATGTCATCCGGCAGTTCGAACAGCTCCCTAATTCACAGAGACTCTTCGATCCGGAAGTGCAACAGGTGATCTCTGCTCGGGTGCAGGAGGCTCTGACACCTGTTCAAGGAGAGTTGGAGGGAGTGAAGCAATCCGTCGATATCGCTGCGGTCGTGGCAGCTACGACAAGGCTATTTGACCAGCAGACGATCGACATTCCCCGAATCCTCGTCGTTCCGAAAGGAGAGGTAACAAGTGGATTCAAGGCATTCGCACTTGATACTAAGTCAATTCATTTTCAGCCGATTGATCGTGACCTGCTGATTCAGCATCTTCGTACACACAAGCAGGAGACCCTTTCATCCGTGGGCACCGGGCAGAGGGAGCTGCGGCTAGGGGATTACCTCGTGCGTGCCCTGATTGACTTCGACGACATCTCCTACGATCACCACGCCGATCTTCTCTATAATCTGGCAGGTCAGATGGTGGCGCATCTCAAGAGCTATCTGAAGGACGAGGAGCAAGTGATCAATGTCCTCCAGTATCACCAGCAGCAGCTAGCCGACTCGATTCACTCCCAGATGCTCGATCACTACTGGGAAAAGGCTTCCGACTACGAAGTCAGGATCAGCAAGGGCTTCACGGAGCTAAAGCAACTCGCCTTCACTCTTCCTGCTGCTGAGGGGATTCTGGATTTCAGGAGGAAGCCATCCGATGTGACCAAGATCGCACAGCTGGTCTTTGGAGGCTTCAAGAAGTGCCTCTATCCCGCTCAGAAGTTCCAGTCTGATACGGAACGCGTTCTTTCCATCATCCTTGATAGGGAGGCTGATAAGTGGTTCAAGCCGGGCAGGGGACAGTTCCAGATCTTCTACAAGTGGGGACATGACCAGCACGAGTATCAGCCCGACTTCGTCGCTGAGTCCAAGGACACCATCTACATGCTCGAGCCCAAGGCGAGGGGAGATATGGGAAATCTTCAAGTCCTAGCCAAGAAAGATGCAGCAGTCCTCTGGTGTGAACGCGCCTCAGCCCACAATAAAGCCAACGGCGGCAAACCCTGGAAATACATCCTCATCCCCCACGATGCCATCGCTGAGAACATGACCATCGACGGCCTCTCCGGGCAGTTCACTTAAAAGCCATGAACACTAAAGCAATAGGCCGTCTAGAAAGAGTCCACCTTCGAGAGGTATGGAAGCATGAGGCCCTAGACTTCACTCAGTGGCTCGAGGAGAACATCGATACGCTCAACACAGCTTTAGGTCTGAACCTGATCAATGTGGATCGGGAGCAGGCGGCAGGTGATTTCAGTGTCGATCTTGTTGCCGAGGATGAAAACGGCGCCACAGTCATCATCGAGAACCAGCTTGAGAAAAGTAACCACGATCACCTTGGGAAACTCATCACCTACTTGACCGCGATGAGTGCCAAGGCGGCTATCTGGATTGTTTCTGATCCCCGACCGGAGCATGTTGCAGCCATTACTTGGCTCAATGAAGCCAGTGCCGTCGACTTCTACATGGTGAAAGTCGAGGCGGTGAAAATCGGCGACTCTCCAGCAGCACCTCTTTTCACGCTAATCGTTGGCCCATCTGAGGAGGCAAAGACTGTGGGGATAGCTAAAAAGGAGATCGCTGAGCGTTACCATATTCGGAAGCGCTGGTGGACAACCCTCATCGAGCGTTCTGTGGCGATCACTAAGCTCCATGCCCACATCACCCCAGGGGTAGCCTCATGGATCGGCGTAACCACAGGACTTCGAGGCGTGAACTTCAATTATGCTGTCTGGCAGGACGAATGTGGTGCAGAGGTCTACATCGATCGTGGTAAGGACGGCGAAGAGGAAAACGAAGTCATCTACGATCAGCTCTTAGCCAATAAGGATGTAATTGAAGGTTCCTTCGGCAGCGCCCTTCTATGGGAAAGACTTGAGGGTAAGCGAGCCTGCCGAATCTCCTATCTTTGCAAAGATGGTGGATACCGTTCCCCCGAAGATCAATGGGGAGTCATCCAGGATAACGTGGTCCATGCAATGGATCGTCTTGAAAAGGCAATAAAACCTTTCCTTTCCAAGATCAAGCTGTAGGTCAGCTATGACCCTCTCCACCCCCATCCCCTTAGTAAAGCGCACGAGCCTGAGTCTTCCTCTGGTATCAGCCTCCGTAGAGGCAGGATTTCCCTCTCCGGCAGATGATCACATGGAGCGTGGTATCGATCTCAATGAGGAGTTGATCCGTAATCCCGCTGCCACCTTTATGGTAAGGGTGAAGGGGGATTCTATGAGGGATGCCGGGATCCATGCTGGGGATGTCCTAATCGTGGACAAATCCCTTTCTCCATCTGATCGAAAGATCGTGGTGGCTATGATTGATGGGAATTTCACCTTAAAGCGATTCCGCAACAGGAATGGACGAGTGACCCTTGAGGCAGAGAACCCAGACTTCCAACCAATAGAGGTAATGGACGGGCAGGAACTTACGATCTTCGGAGTGGTTACCTACATCATCCACCAAGCAAGATGAACCGACTTGCGGATTCCCACATGCCAAGTTATCCCTCTCATATGGATTATTCCAAGATCATCACGATCGAAGCAGGAAAGCGCAGTGGCAAACCGTGCGTCCGTGGGATGAGAATTTCTGTTTCCGATGTTCTCTCTTACCTTGCTTCGGGGATGTCGGAAGAAGAAATCCAAAGAGATTTTCCAGAGCTGACTCGCGAGGATATCATGGCTTGTTTGGCGTTTGCAGCGGAGCGTGAGGAGCACCTCATGGCAGTCCATGCATGAAGCTCTTGCTGGATCAGAATCTTTCGAGGAGAATTCCTTCTCTCATCGCTGATATCTTCCCAGGATCTAGGCTGTTAGTGCACAAAAGGTTGAGGCGGACATCGCTGGGGGCGAGTTGAAAATCCAGGTTGAAGTGTCCGATCCCTTGCTGTCGCCCTCGATATGGGCTAGGATTCAAACATGCAGTTCCTGGAAATCGACAGAATCACGATCGATCCCCAAGTGATGGGTGGTAAGCCCTGCATTCGCGGAATGCGTATCACTGTGGGTATGATCACGGGCTTGGTAGCTTCCGGGGCCTCCTTTGATGAGATTGTGAAGCTCTATCCTTATCTGGAATCTGAGGATATCAAGGCGGCGCTCACCTATGCCGCATGGCGCTCCGAGGAGCACGACGTTCTTCTCCAGACTGCTTGAAGATCCTGTTGGATATGAACCTGTCTCCGGACTGGGTTCCTTTGCTAGCC
>Ga0073936_10009254_pt1 | contig 12272 bp, 12 predicted proteins | sample AliMusrvi5mmetaG_FD_87041 | JGI IMG/M metagenome (GOLD analysis project Ga0073936, IMG submission 87041) | Freshwater lake bacterial and archeal communities from Alinen Mustajarvi, Finland, to study Microbial Dark Matter (Phase II) - Alinen... | ecosystem: Environmental > Aquatic > Freshwater >... | reverse complement strand
GTTGGCTAGCGTCCAGGGTGAGCCGGCGAAGCCGATTAGCCCCGTGCGGCCGCCAAGCGCGGCCTTGATGAGCGGGAGAACCTTGGCCACATACTGCAGCCGCGTCGTTACCGCTGCTACCTCCAAACGGTCAACGTCCGCCGCGGACTTCAGCAGGAACTCCATCTCGATACCACCCCGGTCGCGGAACTGGTAGCGCTGGCCCAGCCCTTCGGCCACGACCAGGATGTCGCAGAATAGAATAGCGGCGTCAAAATTAAACCGGCGAATGGGCTGGAGCGTCACTTCGGTTGCCAGTTCCGGCGTCTGAACCAGTTCGAGGAAGGAGTACTTTTCCTTGAGTGCACGGTATTCGGGCAGAACTCGCCCGGCCTGCCGCATCAGCCAAACTGGCGGGTGATCCACCGGGCGGCAGTGGCAAGCATTCAAGAACCGCTGCCGGCTCGTCAAGGCCCCGGGCTCATGGCTCGGGGAGGCTGGGCGGTTCGTTTTATGCGAGTGCGTTGTCGGGCTCATTTCTTTCAGGATCAACGGGCCGTTCGCCTGTAAACAAACTGCCGGTTGAGCGCCTTTGAACTCCCGCTATGATAGCAGACCCTCAGCTCGATGCCAACTGCGGGGATTTGCAAAGTGCTGATTTCAGTCTTCAGACTCGGCGACCGTCGCTGCGATAGCCTCCACTTCTGTCTTCACCTCGCTCGCGGATTGTCCCCGCAGAAGCACTCGGCAAGGAGGGTGAGCGCGCGAATTTCATCGTCAGTCTTCTCCCAGGTCAGCCGGAAATCCTTGCCGTAGGTGCTAATGCTCAGTTGTTCAAGTTCGGCAAGCTGAGTTTTCAGGGTGTTCACTTATAGAGCTTCTTCCAGGCGGTGAGTTGGTCGTTGGGGCCGAAGGTCAGCCGCAGAAACTGGCTCGGCGTGGTATAGGTGTTCACATAGCCGGGATAGAATAAACCGTAGGGACCAGGACTGACGTAGGTGTAGGCGTAGCCGCGATTGGTGAGCCATTCGGCAACGAGTGTGCCGTCGGAGAGCTTGGCCTCTTTGTCGGGCGGCCCCAGGTCGGTGACCGCCTGCTCATAAGTGTAATGACCGACGCGTCCGACCCAATCTACGCGTTGTGTGGCACAGCCTGCCAACCAAACTGAAAGGCAGAGCCACGCCAAGATGTTGAAGCAAAAAGCCGTGCTTGCGGATGCTATCTTCATTGAGCCAATAAAATGGGGAAGAAGCTATCCAGTTGCAAGGCTGGCAGAAGGCATTAAGTTGCACTTAAAGGATGGCTATGAAAGCACAATAAGAAAAAGCCTTCGAATAGCCGAAGCCGTTCACACGGGGGCCAAGCAGGGCCATGGTGCGGCAGCGTGCTTACGAAATGTTCCGCGGCAAGCTGCCAGATCATCCGCTCACGCTCGGAGAGTGGGTCCTGGCGGAAAAGGACCTCGTGAGTGAGCAGGAAGCCAACGATTTGCCGAAATAAGCCCTCACCCCGCTAACTGATTGCGCTGGTGCAGACGAAAGGCCCGCAAGACGGCAGGGTCTGCATCGGCGCAGTTCTGCCCCGAAACCGGTGGCGGCTTACTTGGCCTTTACGACCCAACCGGCCTTGATTTCTGCATCCCCTGAGTAAGCAGCCTTGCTGCGGTCGGCCTGGACGGACTGAAGGACGACCTCACCCACGAGCTTCTCATCCGTGAAAACCACCGCGCCGCTGGCGTCTTTGGTTTCCACAGTCTCATAGAGATCGAGCTTGTCACCGGCTTTGAAGCCCTGACTGGTACCGAGCGAGACAATTACGGCGTCCTTGCTGGCCACGGCGATCACTTTCCCGGGCGTGCTCCGAGCTGCTTGGGCGGCGGCGTTCGCAGCCGCGTCCTGCTGATTGGCTTGTGCGGCTTTTTTCTTCACACGGCCGGATTCGGGCAAGGGAATCGGTCTAACGTCTTCGGTGATTTGGGTGAGCGCTTTGACCGTGGCTTTGCCCAGTGCGCTCTCCATGAACTCCTTGTTATCGAACCCGATGCCGCCACCGTGGCCAGTTACGTTGACCCCGACGTTAAAGCCCAGCCCTTTTTCTGAGGCCGTGGATGAGCCGGTTTTGATGACCTTGCGGTTGGACGCATCCACCAGGCGCCAGTCAATGCGCACATCGGAGGTGGTCTGCTTGAGACCGAGATTGCCGAGGCTACCTGGTACAAACCCGCCCAAGCCGAGCTTCGTCTCCTTATTTCCGAACCGGGTCACTTTAGCCGTGAACATGAAATCCGCGGCCGCAAAGCCGCCTTTCTCCACTTTCTCACCCTGCTCCACCCATCCATCTTCACCCATCTTGATCTCATCCTTGAGCGCACCGAGTTCAGTGGTCTCGAGTACTTGGAACTTGTTGATCTTGCCCAATTCGGTGATAAGCATCTCCTGCAAGCCCTCGCCCATTGCTGGCTGCCAGTATGCGGGGAGCGACTTTTCACCACTGAACGGAGCCACGATAAGGGCCGGCAGGCCGGCATCTGCCCCCAGCGCGCGGCCGGCCACGCCTGCGGTCAAAATCGAACTGCACAGAAATGCCAGAAGGTTCTTTTTCATGCTATTCAATATCCTGTTGACTGTTCTTATTTTCCACGGTAGGTGCGTTGGCAGACCAAAGCCACGTTAGGCTTTGCCACCACATCCGTGCGCATCGACGTTATCATTTACCCACTCCTGCCCCATTGTCAACCGAGTAGTCAGTTTGGCCGCCAAAGTAGCGGAACTCATTATCGAACAAGCGCGTCAAGGGTCGGAGCCAGCTCGTTTGTCCGTTTCTCAGGGGGTCACCTGCCCTTGAGGATGGCCACGCCGTAGTCGCGGTTCATCTTGGCGATGAAGCTGAGGCTGATTTCCTTGGGGCAAACGGCTTCGCAGGAACCGGTGACGGTGCAGTTGCCGAAGCCTTCCTTGTCCATCTGCCGGACCATGTTGAGAACGCGGCGGTCTTTCTCGGCTTTGCCCTGCGGGAGGAGGTTGAGGTGGGAGACCTTGGCGGCGACGAAAAGCATAGCGGAGGCATTCTTGCAGACGGCGACGCAAGCGCCGCAGCCGATGCACGCGGCTGCGTCCATCGCACGGTCAGCGTCGGTCTTGGGCACCGGAAGGGCGTTGCCGTCGGGCGTGCCGCCTGTGTTGACCGACACGAAGCCGCCGGCCTGGATAATGCGGTCGAAGGCGCTGCGGTTGGTAACCAGGTCCTTTATGATAGGAAAAGCCCTCGATCGCCACGGCTCAATAGTTACGGTATCGCCGTCCTTGAAACGCCGCATGTGGAGTTGGCAGGAGGCGGTACCGCGATGACCCCCATGAGGAATGCCGTTAATGACCAGCGAACACATGCCGCAGATGCCTTCGCGACAATCGGAATCAAAGGCAATCGGTTCCTCGCCGCGCGCGATGATCTCCTCGTTCACCACGTCGAGCATTTCCAGAAAGGACATGTCCTCGATGACATTCCTCGCCTGGTAGGTCTCGAACTGACCAGAGGTATTGGAGTTCTTTTGCCGCCAAACTTTGAGAGTAAGATTCATTTGTAACTACAGTGGCTCGGGTACGCCTGGCAGGCTGGAAAGCCGCTGCGCGTGGCAAGCTGAAAGCTTACCCTACCCAGCAAGCTGGAAGCTTGCTCTACTACGAGAGTCAGGTTCATTTGTAGCTGCGGGTGCTCATGTGGACTTCTTCATAGACCAGCGGTTCCTTGTGCAGAACCGGCGGTTTGCCCGCGCCCTGGTATTCCCACGCGGCCACATAGGAGAAGTTCTCATCGTCGCGCTGCGCCTCACCGTCGGGAGTCTGGAATTCCTCGCGGAAGTGGCCCCCACAGGACTCACGGCGATGCAGAGCATCGAGGCATAGCAATTCGGCGAATTCCATGAAGTCGGCCACGCGGCCAGCGTATTCCAGACTCTGGTTTAGGCCGCCGCCCTCGCCGGTCACATTGACGTTCTTCCAGAACTCCTCGCGCAACTCGGGGATTCGCTTCAACGCTTGCTTCAACCCCGCCTCATTTCGCGCCATGCCGCACTTCTCCCAGAGCAACTTGCCCAGTTCGCGGTGCAGGGAGGTCGGAGTGCGCTTGCCCTTGACGGAGAGCAAGCGGCTGGTGAAAGTCTTGATGTCTGCCTCCGCTTTCTTGAATTCCGCGTGACCGGCCGATGGCTTCGGTTGCTTCGATGTCACAAAGTAGTGCCCGATGGTGTAGGGCAGGACAAAGTAGCCGTCAGCCAGCCCTTGCATGAGCGCGCTGGCACCCAGGCGATTTGCGCCGTGATCGGAGAAGTTCGCTTCGCCGAGAATGAACAGGCCCGGCAGTGAGCTCATCAGGTTGTAATCCACCCAAGAGCCGCCCATCGCGTAGTGTACCGCGGGATAAATGCGCATCGGCACCTGGTAGGCGTTCTCGCCGGTGATCTTCTCGTACATGTCGAACAGGTTGCCATACCGTTCGCGAATGACGTTTTCGCTCAGCCGCTTGATGGAATCGGCGAAGTCTAGATAGACGCCCAGTCCGCCCGGGCCGACGCCACGGCCGGCATCACAGGCTTCCTTGGCGGCCCGCGAGGAGATGTCCCGGGGCGCCAGGTTGCCGTAGCTAGGATATTTGCGTTCGAGATAGTAATCGCGGTCCGACTCAGGGATCGAACCGGGCGGTTTGCCGCAGTCCTCCTTACGCTTGGGAACCCAGACGCGGCCATCGTTGCGCAGCGACTCGGACATGAGAGTCAGTTTGGACTGATGCTCGCCGCTGACCGGGATGCAGGTAGGGTGAATCTGGGTATAGCACGGATTGGCGAAGAACGCCCCTTTCCGGTAGGCGCGCCATGTCGCGGTGACGTTGCAGCCCTTTGCGTTCGTAGATAGAAAGAACACATTTCCGTACCCTCCGGTCGCGAGCACGACGGCATCGCCGGCATGCGACGAGATTTCGCCGGAAATCAGGTTGCGGACGACTATCCCTTTGGCGTGGCCGTCAATCACTACCAGGTCGAGCATCTCGGTCCGGGGATACATTTCCACCGTGCCGAGGCTGATTTGCCGACAGAGCGCCTGGTAAGCGCCGAGTAGAAGCTGCTGGCCGGTTTGGCCGCGAGCGTAGAATGTGCGCGACACCTGAGCACCGCCAAAGGAGCGGTTCGCCAGCAGACCACCGTATTCCCGCGCAAATGGCACCCCCTGCGCCGCGCATTGGTCGATGATATTCGCACTGACTTGCGCCAAACGATAAACGTTGGCCTCACGCGCACGGAAATCCCCGCCCTTGATGGTGTCGTAGAAGAGCCGATAGACGCTGTCGCCATCATTCTGATAATTCTTGGCGGCATTAATCCCTCCCTGAGCCGCGATGCTGTGAGCTCGACGCGGGCTGTCCTGGAAACAAAAGCATCTGACCTTGTAGCCGAGTTCCGCGAGCGAGGCGGCCGCCGACGCACCCGCCAGGCCGCTTCCCACGACGATGATGTCAAACTTGCGCTTGTTTGCCGGGTTGACCAGCTTCACGTCGAACTTGTGCTGTTCCCACTTCTGGGCCAGCGGACCGCCGGGTATTTTGGCATCCAAATTCACTTCAATGCTTCCTTTCCATAGCCGCAGAGAATCGCGAGTGGGATGGAACTGTAGCCGAGGAAAATCAGCACCGCGACCACCTGTGCCGCTTTATCGAGGAAAGGCCGATAGGCGTCGTTCTTCCAGCCCAGAGATTGGAACATGCTGCTGGCACCATGACTCAGATGCAAACACAGCAGCGCAAGCCCCAGGACATAGAACCCCGCCACCAAAGGCTTGCTGAAGCCCACGACCATCATCTTGTAGATGTCATGCCGCTCGGGCGGAATATGGCCTGGGAGCGGTTCCATAAACGCAGCGAAGCTCCGCCCGGTCAGATTGAGGAATTGCACCTCGGCGGTGTAGTGTAGCAGGTGATATACAATAAACACAAAGACGATGCTGCCCCCAACCAACATGGTCCGCGAGGCGTAGCTGGACCCCACGGGCTGGTAGACCGCGTAGCCCACAGGGCGTGCGGCCTTGTTCTCTAATGAGATCTTGGTGGCCGACCAAATGTGCAGGCCCACCATCAGCAGCAAGCCCAGCCGCGCGGGCCAGATCAGCTCGGGGTTTGACTGGAGGAAGTCGCCATAGCGGTTGATCGCCTCGCGTCCGAGAAAGATCTGCAAGTTGCCGGCCAAGTGCCCGATCACAAACAGGAACAGGACAAAGCCTGTCACCGCCATGACGTACTTCTTACCGACCGACGACTGGAAAACGTTCGTAATAATGTTCATCGGCAATCAAGCCCGGCCAACCCAAGGCTGGCCGGAGCTGTGTAATGGATGGAATCTAATCCCCCAGCGGCCTTCGTCAAGAAAACTAAACTGATTTTACGCAGAAGCCAACATATTAGTTATTCTGACTTATCCACCCCAAGAATGCTGGCCCACCTCACCCGATCCGCATAGCTCGGCCAAGGAAGTGATTTGACCCGCCCTCGCAGTTCCGGCGGTTCGTTTCAACAGCAAGGCGGAAAGGCCAGCCGCTTGCGCACCACGCACGTCCATTGACCGATCGTCGCCCACATGCAGGACGGCCGAGGGCGGCAATCCCAGCTTTTGGATAGCGTGATCGAATATGGCGCGTGAGGGCTTGGAGCAACCTACCTCACGTGAGACGACGATCGGCTCAAAGTACTGCGCCAGCCGCAGTCGCTCTAGCAGCGGGCGTAGTCTCTCGTCCCAATTTGAAATCACGCCCAGTTTGAGACGGCGCGCACCGAGACCCTCCAGCGTGGGGATGACATCTCCGAAGACGCGCCACGCGTCCGGCTCAGCAAAGCGGTCGTACAGTTCTGCGAAGAAGGTTTGGCTGGGAGCTTTGTCCGTCAGACCGTGAAAGGTGGCATCAACCAGGTTGGCCCAGTCAGAGCGGGAGTGACCGAACTCTCTTGCCGCACGCCATGCGGCGGCGAATCTCCGATTCAACAGCCCAGCGGAGAGGCTTTTGACTCCGTGCCGGGCCGCGACTTCAGCATATACATGCCCCACCGAAGGCGATACCTCGATCAGCGTGCCGCCGACGTCGAAAGTGACGGCTCTGATCGCACCACAAGTTGCGTACCGCGAAACGAGGCTCACAAATTCCACTATAGTTTATGACCAGGTGCGATTATCGCCAGGACGGGACGGCAGGTTGCGCGGATGCCGGGACACCGCTCCATTCGTTCAGGCTGCGCTCATCGGTCGCCTTGGCCGGCGAAAGATGCAGCAACTCCATGGCCTCGCCGATCAGGTAGAGCGAGCCGGCAATGGTCAGAAAGGAGTCCTTTGTCGTTGACGCCAATGCCTCGCGCAACGACCCGCACTCGGCGACCTGTGCCCGCGGATTGGCGCATCGGCACGCCACCGCCAGTTCCTGCGGCGTGGCACTGCGTTCGCTAGGAACCGGCACCAACAAAATGCGCTCGGCCAGCGGCGCGAGGATCTCGCACATGCAAGGCCAATCCTTATCGCGCAGGATGCCCAGGACCAGCGTGAGTTTCGCTGACGGAAAGTATTCGTTCACCGCGGCCGCCAGGATTCCGGCGCCACCAATATTGTGCGCCCCATCGAGCAGGACCTTCTGTCCGACCGACCGCGCAACCAATTGCAGCCGCCCAGCCCAGTGGACATGGGACAGACCCGTATGAATCGTGTCCTCGCTGACTGGAATCTGCGAGGCCAATGCGCGCACAGTAGCCACGGCTACCGCGGCGTTCATCCTCTGATGCTGGCCGAGCAGTGGCAATTGGAGGGTGTCCAGCGGCGCGCGATGCGTTTCCGCGGGCGACAGGATCGTAAGCGGAGCATTCTGCCGGTGAGCGGTTCCCACGATCACCGGGAGCGCTTCGTCCCCTTCTACCGCAGTGATCACGGGAATTCCTGGTTTAATGATGCCTGCCTTCTCCCCGGCGATACTGGCCAGCGTTTCTCCCAGCCACTTCTGATGATCGTATTGGATGTTGGTGATCACGCTGACCAGGGGCGTAACGATATTGGTGGCGTCCAAGCGCCCACCCAGCCCGGTTTCCCAGATCACCAGATCACACTCCTGCTCCGCAAAATGGCGCAGCGCCAGGATGGTCACCACCTCGAAGAAGGTCGGGTGCTCGGCTGCGTCATGAGGACTTTCCGGGCCTTGCTTTTCAGTTTGAGTGTCTGAGCAGATAAAAGACGCGTCGCACGCAGATGTCCCCCACCCCGTTTCCAATAATGACCGCATCTCCGCTACCAGCCGCCCAATATCACGCGCAGAGATAACGCGGCGGTTGACTTGGATGCGCTCGCCAAATGCTACGAGGTGCGGCGAGGTAAACAGGCCGACGCGCAAGCCCGCCGCCCGATAGATGCTCTCCAGCATCGCGCAGGTGGAGCCTTTGCCATTGGTGCCAGCGACGTGGATAAAGCGGAGCCCCTTCTGGGGATTGCCCGCCAGCGCAGCTAGCTTGTACGTGTTGGCCAAGCCGAACTTCGCGCCAAACCACCGGAGGCTATAAAGGAACTGGATGGCTTCGGAATAGGTCATTAGTTGGAGACCAGAGCCGTTGGTTCGTGTCAGCCTCGAGGCCGGCCCACGACTTGTGGCGCTTTCTCAATCACGTCCCGGGTTTCTCGTGCAAATGGCGCAGGGGGCAAGTTCAGAGCACAAACTCGACGAGGCATTTTGCCGGCCTTCGCAACCGCCACTGCTCCACCGATTCCGGGAACCAGGCGCGGTATTGCTTGCAAAGCTGAAACGCCGCATCAGGGCTGACTCTTGCAGAAGAATCGTCCATGCCGCTCCAATCAGGGAACTCAAGTTCTGTCGAGTCGCTCTTCTCTGCAGAGTCGTAGGACTTTATCATACAGTTCTTTCGTGCCATGCTTCAAAAAGAGGTCGCGAATACCGGGTTCATCTAAATCCAGCTTGTTGGCCTGTGCTAAACGTATCACATCATCGGCGTCCTTTACAATGCGTCCCCTATGGCCGTGCTTGATTGCATGACACTTGAGTGCGAGCAGGTGCCGCAGCGAAACCACTTTAGCCCCCGCCGTGCTAGCAGGGCCGGGCACCGCATCTGCCATGAGCTTTCCGAAAGTCTCATCCCCGACCATCATTAAGTCGAGAGGCAGAATGTCAGGGCTCGGAGGATTAAACTGCACGAACGTCGGGCCCTCACGATAAAAGGAATACTCCGCGCTGCGCGCCAAGTCTTCCCACAGAACCCGATCAGTCCGACGGATGATTAGGTCAATATCGAACGTGTTGCGGGGGTGACCGTGAGCAATCACCGCGTGTCCTCCCGCCAGCACGAACTGCAAACCCCGCTCCGCCGCCCTGACGGCAATGGTTCCTAGCGGATTCACACTGGCTTCTGCTGGCTCCGCGCGTGGGCCGCCGCGATAAAGCCCTTGAACAGCGGGTGGGGCTGGTGGGGCTTGCTGCGGAACTCGGGGTGGAACTGGCTCGCGATGAAGAACGGGTGGTTCGGCAGCTCGATGACCTCCACCAGCCTCCCGTCAGGCGTCAGCCCGCTGAACCCGAACCCCCCCTCCAGGAAGCGTTCCCGGTAGGCGTTGTTGAACTCGTATCGGTGTCGGTGGCGTTCCTTAATCACGAACGCCCCATAAAGCTGCGCCGTCCTCGTACCCACGACCAACTGGCACGGCTGCGCGCCGAGCCGCATCGTGCCGCCTTTCTTCGTCACCTTCGTCTGACCGTCCAGCATGGCGATCACCGGATGAGGCGTGTTCGGGTCAAATTCCGTCGAATGAGCCTTCGGTAGCTTCAATACGCTTCGAGCGAACTCAATCGTGGCGATCTGCATGCCTAGACACAGCCCCAGGTAAGGCACTTGGTTTTCACGGGCGTAACGCGCTGCCTGGATTTTTCCCTCGATGCCCCGTTCGCCGAAGCCGCCGGGCACCAGGATCCCGCCCAAACCCTTAAGATACTTCTCCGCGCCGTCCCGCTCGATGTCCTCCGCATCCACCCTCTGAATCTCCACCCCGCAATCGTTGGCGATGCCGCCATGGCTGATAGCTTCGTAGACGGACTTATAGGCATCCTGCAACTCGATGTATTTGCCCACCACGCCGATTCGCACCCGGTTTTGCGGCGCGATGAGTTTGCGAATGATCTCCTGCCAATGCGTCATTTTGGCCGGCGGCAAGTCCAGCCGCAGCAGGCTGCAAACCAGGTCATCCACGTGCTCGCGCTGGAGCATGAGCGGCACCTCATAGATCGTGTGGTCCACGTCCTTCTCTTCCACCACCGCCTCGAACGGCACGTTGCAGAAGAGCGAAATCTTCTGCCGTATCTCTTTTTCGAGCGGCTTCTCGCAGCGGCAGACCACGATGTGAGGCGCTATGCCGATTTCGCGCAGCTTGGCCACCGATTGCTGCGTCGGTTTGCTCTTCAGTTCGCCGGCGGCCTTGATGAAGGGCACATAGGTGACGTGGACGAAAATGGCGTTGGTCGGCCCGACTTCGAGCGCGAATTCCCGGATGGCTTCCAGGAACGGCAGACCCTCGATATCGCCGGTCGTTCCGCCAATCTCCGTGATAATCACATCGGCGCCGCTCTCCTCGCCCAGCACGTGCATGCGCTTCTTAATTTCGTCCGTCACGTGCGGGATGACCTGCACCGTCTTGCCGAGGTATTTACCCTCGCGCTCGTTGTTGAGCACCGTCTGATACACTTGCCCGCTCGTGAGGTTGTTGAGCCGAGTCAACTGGACATTCGTGAACCGCTCGTAATGGCCCAGATCCAAGTCCGTCTCCGCGCCGTCATCGAGCACATAAACTTCGCCGTGCTGATAGGGGCTCATCGTCCCCGGGTCCACGTTTAGATACGGGTCGAACTTCTGCAGAGAAACCTTCAAGCCCCGGTTCTCGAGCAGCGTGCCCAGCGAAGCCGCCGTCAGGCCTTTGCCCAACGAACTTACCACACCGCCCGTTACGAATATATATTTCATGGAATAGTTGAGAATGGTTTGAGTTGATAATCGATAGCAGGCGCGACTCGTCCGGGCGCTTTCACTATCTACTATCAACTCATACCCTGCTATCGACTTCCAGCAAGCAACCGCTCGACTCGCTTCACATCGGCCGGCACATCCACCCCCACGCTATCGTAGTCCACCTTGACCACGGCGATAGGGATGCCGTTTTCCAGCGCCCGCAATTGTTCCAGCTTCTCCGCCCTCTCGAGCGGCGACACCGGGAATTTGACTAACCGCAGCAGCGTCTCCCGCCGGTACCCGTAAATCCCCAAGTGCTTCAAAAAAGGAAACACCGCCAATTGTTCGCTCACCGAACCATTGGCGGCATCGCGCAAATACGGAATCGTGCGTCTGGAAAAATATAACGCCTGGCCCGCCGTGTTGACAACGACTTTCACAACGTTCGGGTTGTCATACTCGTCCTCGTTAGTGATCGGCACCGCCGCCGTGGACATCTCCGTGTGCCTCAGCGCTCCGGCGACCGCGTCAATCACCGCCGGGTCGATTAGCGGTTCGTCCCCCTGGACGTTCACGACCGCATCGCACCCGCAGCGCATCGCCACCTCGGCTATCCGGTCGGAGCCGCTGGGATGGTTAGGCGCGGTCATTTCGGTTCGGCAGATGTCCTGCATGACCTCCCAAATCCGCGTGTCGTCCGTGGCCACGACCACTTCCGCCAGCGATTTGGCCTGCTGGCACCGCTCGACCACATGCCGGATCAGCGGCTTGCCGGCGATGAGCGCCAGCGGCTTGCCGGGAAACCGCGTTGACCCATATCGCGCCGGGATAATCCCTATCACTTTCATGGTGTTCCTTTTACCCGCCGCCGCCGCCAATTGCACGGACGAAAAGCAGCGCTCCTTTAAACAAAACACTGCCGCGAAGCGTCTAACAACTCAGGAACGGGATGCCGACGGAGCACGGGATGGGCCGTGGCACCGTCCAAGTTCCGGCGAAAGACGGAAGGGAAGAACAAGAGGAGAACGAGAGGAGAATAAGAGGTAAACAAGAGCAACACGAGAGGGCAACCCGCATGCACCTGCCGTGCAGACGGCCTGCATCTGGCTTCGGCGTGGCTTTAGCCGGGACCTTTCAGCGCCAGGGGACCGCGCCCGCCCCGGGCGCAGTGGCTGGCGCCCTCGCCAGACACCTTCAGGAGCGGCCGAGACAGCCCACCGTGTAGCAACTTCGCGAACGCTTCCGCCACCCGGCGAGGGCGCCGGACGGTAACGCCC
>Ga0073936_10009252_pt1 | contig 12273 bp, 4 predicted proteins | sample AliMusrvi5mmetaG_FD_87041 | JGI IMG/M metagenome (GOLD analysis project Ga0073936, IMG submission 87041) | Freshwater lake bacterial and archeal communities from Alinen Mustajarvi, Finland, to study Microbial Dark Matter (Phase II) - Alinen... | ecosystem: Environmental > Aquatic > Freshwater >... | reverse complement strand
CAGGTCCTTCATGCGGTCCTCGAAGTTCTGCCCGACCTCAGGCGGGCCGACAAGACCGGCCCGTTGGCGGGCGTGCCGCATGACGGCCAGGACCCGGCATACCCGGACCTCTACGGCGTGCCACGGAAGAGCAGCGATGCGGGATACGAAGGACCACAGGATGTCGGCCCGCCTGAGTTCGAGCAGAACTTAGAGGACCGCATGAAGGACCTGATCGATCGCTATCATCCCGACCTTTACTACACCGATGGCGGCCCTCCCTTCAAAGACAAGGGCTACAAAATCGTCTCCCATCTCTACAACCAAAGCCTCCAGGATCATGGCGGCAAATTGCAGGCCGTGGCCAACTTCAAGGGCGGCGGTTCCATCGGCGCCGAAAACTTCGAATTTGAATTTCCCGCCTCCCTGCAGAAGCACTTCTGGCAGACCGACAAACCCACGGGGGGTGAGTGGTACTGGCTGCGCAACCGCCACCAGGATTACAAGAAGGGCTTTGAAATTATCCATACCCTCATCGATGTGGTCAGCAAAAATGGCAATCTGCTGCTGAACGTCCCTCTAACCGGCGAGGGCGAGTTGGAAGAAGAAGTGCTCACCATGTTCAAGGATATGGAGCATGACTTCAACCTGATGGGCGAAGCCATCTTCTCCACCCGCACCTGGGAAGCGTTCGGCGAGGGCCATAAAAACTTCAACGGTATCTCCAGCGGCACGGCCGCCGATATCCGCTTCACCCGTAACAAGCCTAACACCATCCTCTATGTCACCACCATGGGCTGGCCCGGCGATGGCGCGGTGCTTAAAATCAAGACCATGGCCAAATCCCGCATCGACCTGAAGAGTTTGCAAAGCGCGACGCTGTTAAGTACCAAGGACAAGCTCAAATTCACCCAGGACGGCGAGTCACTCCAGATCACCTTGCCAGCCAAGGCCCCCTATCCATGCAGCGCCTATTCGATCAAACTGACCTTCTCCGGGCAGATTCCCGCGCTGATGCCTGCGCCCAAGTTGCTGTGGCAGGCGCAGGTCCGTGAGATTGCCGGCACCAAAGAGCGCGCCGCCTATGGACTCACTGGCGAGGGCGGCATTCTGTTGCTCGATGTGCCCGCCGGCAGTGATGCCGCCAAAGCCGGATTGAAAACGAACGATGTGATCCTCACCTGCAATGGCAAAGACCTGCTCGCCGTCGCTGACATCACTGCCATGGCCAATCAAGCCGCCGGCGGCAAGTTGGCTCTAACCATCAACCGGCAGCAGAAGTCGCTGCCGATTGATCTGCTGGATTACACCTACGTGATAAAGGAGAATCTGTGGAAGCCCGAGTACAAGACGGTGCCGCTCAGTGACCCATCGGCGGTGTTGCCGGTAAAAGTATCGGTGGATGGAGCACCGTTGACCATCGGCATCGCTGAGAATCTGGCGGATGGTAAAATCGAGTGCAACCGCGGGCCGACCTTTGCCGGCGGCGTTGACACCGGCAAGCTCAGGTTCGATCTGGGCGCAGTGAAGAGCATTGCCCGGGTCAATACCTACGCATCAGGCAATACGCATGCCAGGCAGTCGTTCACTCTCTACGGCAGCAATTCCACCACGGATCCGGGTTGGAACATCGCCGACTCCAAGGTTTATACCCCGGTCATCACGGTGGATGACCGTGGTGAGCGGACCGAACATGAGGCCACCAGCATCCGCCGCAGCGCGGACCAACCCCTCGGATCCTACCGCTGGCTGGTCTGGGCGGCGACTCCCACCATGGGTGAGATCGGCGGCCAGAACACAACGTTCGAGGAAATGCAGGTCATCCCGGCGATACCAAAGTCATAAGCAACCGTGATTTGTCAACCGAGCATGGGAAGCAGGTATCTGCATTTGAAGAGGGGAACGGGCGGCCCGCCCGTTATGGGCAACCGCTGACCATTGCCCTGCGATTCACATACACGGGCGAGCCGCCCGTGCCCCTCTTGTCATCGCCTCGTCCGCTAGAAACCACCACACTATGAAACGCCTCATCATCCCACTCATCCCGGTTCTAGCATTTCTGGCGCAGCCGCTGCGGGCGGCGGAGCCTGTATTGACTCATTTGAGGTGCGAGTACCGGGAGAATCCGCTGGGAATCGACAGCAGCATCCCGCGCCTGGCGTGGAAGATAGAAGATAGAGGTCAAAAGTCAGAGGTCAGGGGGCAGAAACAGAGCGCCTATCAGGTGCTGGTGGCCTCAAGCGAGGCGTTGCTGAAGCAAGACAAGGGCGATTTGTGGGACAGCAAGAAGGTGGCCTCCGATCAAAGCATTCAGATTGAGTATGCCGGCAAAGCTCTGGAGTCGCGGACGTATTGCCACTGGAAAGTGCGGGCGTGGCTCAGTGACGGCAAGGCGACGGCCTGGAGCGTGCCGGCTATGTGGTCGATGGGCCTGTTGAAGCCGGGAGACTGGCAGGCGAAGTGGGTCAAGGCAGGCGGCGATACTTCGCCCTGGTTGCGCAAGGAGTTCACGCTAACAGCGGTGCCGGAGCGGGCGACGGTCTTTGTGAATGTGAAGGGCGATTATGAATTATCGATCAACGGCAAAAAGGTCGGCGATGATGTGCTGATGCCGGCCGTGGCGGTTTACCGCAAGCGCACACTCTACAATACCTATGACATCAGCAAGTACCTGAAGCCCGGAACCAACTGTGTGGGCGTATGGTTGGGATTGGGCTTGTGCTATAACAGGAGGGCTCAGGAGCACATGCCCATCGCCCGGGTGCAGCTTGACATGACGGTCGGCGGACAGCGGGTGGTGGTCGGGACGGACCCCACCTGGACCTGGTTGGACAGCTCGCACACGGAATCCGGATGGGGCTGGTGCGGCAACGGGCGCGAAAGTATCGACGCGCGTCGCACCATCGATGGCTGGAACGAGGTGGGTTGCACGAAGGGTTCTTGGAAGCCTGTGGAAGAGTTTGCGGAACCCACCGGCGTGGCGACGGCCCAGGCATGCCCGCCCAACCGCATCACCAAAAAGTTTCCCATGGTGAAATGCACCGCCCTGACCTCCCGCATGTTTGAACTGGATTTCGGCACCAACCTGAACGGCTGGTTCACACTCAAGCTGCCGCAGCTCGAGGCCGGTCACAAGGTGATGATTCGCTTTGCCGACAAGCGCTTGCAGTTACCCGAAGAGGAAAAAAACTCAGGTGTCTGGAAAGTCAATACCGACCATGGATCAGCCTCGTACACGACCTTCAACCAGCAATTGGAATTCACCTCGGCTGGCAAGCCAGGCGAACAGATATGGCCCAAGCACAACTACTTCAGTTACCGGTATGCGATTGTCGAAGGACTGCCGGCCGCACCGGCACCCGGCGATGCCGAAGCGATGATGATCGAATCGAATCTGGAATCCGCCGGCACCTTCGAGTGTTCCAACGACCTGTTCAATCGCATCAACCAGGTGAACCTGTGGACGATCCGCTGCCTGAATCTCGGCGGCTACATGGTGGATTGTCCGCACCGCGAGCGGATGGGCTATGGCGGCGATGGGCAGACGTCCATCGACACGCAGATCATGAACCTGGATGCATCGGCGTTTTACACCAAGTGGACTACCGAGTGGCTGGATGATCAGAATCCCGTTACGGGCAAGTCGGCCCAATATTCACCGAATGGTTCCAACGCTGACGGCACGCCCGATGCCAACTGCTGGTTTCTCTGGGGCGGGATGGTGGATGTGATGCCTTGGAAGACCTATCTGTATTATGGTGATCGGCGCAACCTCGAACGTGCCTACGAGCCAATGGTTCGTTATCCCACCAAGTATATTGACGGCTTTCACCTGGATGGCGGCTTTCAAGGGAATGGTCAACCTTGCGATTCCGGCTGTGACTGGGTTGCGCCCCGCATCGGCATGACGGCCCCACCGGGAAGCAACCTTTTTGTCGCCTGCTATCGCACGTATCTCATGGATCTGCTGGCGAAGTCGGCCAACGCGCTTGGCAAGACCGCTGACGCTGAAAAATTCGGGAAGAGAGTCACGGATCTCAAGACGCTCATTCATTCCACTTACTATAAAGAGAATGAAAAGCTTTACGAGAGCGGTCGTGAGTTGGATCAGGCATTGCCGTTGGCGATGGGGATTGTTCCGGCTGCGCAGCGCGCCAATGTTCAGAAAGCGCTCGATGATGCCGTCATGGTCAAAAACAAAGGCCATCTGGATACCGGCATGCTTGGCACCTATTTCCTGTTGCAGTCGCTGCGGGAAACCGGGCGCAACGATCTGGCTTTCACCATGGCCAATCAGCAGGATTATCCGGGCTGGGGGTATCTGTTATCGCAGGGCATGACCACCTTTGGCGAACAGTGGGATGGCATCTGGTCCCAGATCCACGCCTGCTATCTCAGTCCCGGCGGTTGGTTCTATCAGGGGCTGGCAGGCATCTGCCCCGATGAATCCGGCCCCGGCTTCAAAAAAATCATCATCAAGCCGGCCATTGTCGGCGACCTCACCTGGGTGAAGTGCGGCTATGACTCGATTCACGGCCGCATCGTCAGCAACTGGAAGCGCGATGGGGACAAGCTGACGATGGAAGTCACGATACCGATCAACACCACCGCGACGGTGTATGTCCCGGCGAATGACGCCGCCGGAGTGACCGAGTCTAACAAGCCAGCGGCGAAGGCGGCAGGCGTGAAGTTCCTGCGCATGGAAAACCGTGCGGCGGTGTATGAGCTTGGGTCGGGATCCTATCGTTTCCAATCCGCGCTGCCGGACAAGATCAATGAAAGATAAAACGAGAACAATCATATGAAAGAAATCACAAAGATCATACCGATGTGGGTGTTGCTGGTGGCGGGTGTGATCCCCGGGCAGGCGGCGCCGATCCTGAAATCCAATGGATTGGGTGAATCCATCCACGACGGCGCTTCAGACAAGCTGCAGCTGGATTTTATCGAGCCACCCTTTTCCTATCACTCACGCCCGCTCTGGTTCTGGAACGGCAAGCTGGATGTGGCCAAGACCCAGGCCATGGTGGACGCCTGCAAGGCATCCGGCTATTGCGGCATGGGCATCCTGCCATGCAAGGGCATGGGCTTCGACTTCATGAGCCCCGAGTTTCTCAAGCAGTACAAGGCAGCAGTGGATCAAGCCGCCAAGCAGGGGATGAAGATGTGCCTTTACGATGAATTCTGGTTCCCCAGCGGTTCAGCCGGCGGCTTGCTTGGCAGCCGCCATCCGGAAGCCCTCGGCAAGCGCCTTGACATGCTCGCGACGGATATCACCGGACCCAAGGAGTTTTCACAGCCGGTGCCGGACGGAACCCTCATGGGGGTAGTCGCCATGGAAACTTCCACCTGGAAACGCCTCAATATCACTGCCAACGTCAAGGATTCAACCCTGCGCTGGAACGTGCCGGCCGGGGACTGGAAAATCATGACCTTCACCTGCGTTCGCGACGGCGGCGCAGGCTTGGTGGATTATCTGGAACCGAAAGCCGTGCAGGCCTTCATCTCGCTGACCTATCAGGCCTACCATGACGCCATGCCGGAGCATTTCGGCACCACCATCGACGGCGCTTTTTACGACGAACCGGCCATGTATCACGTCAAGGGTGGCCGCGCTTGGACCGACAACTTCAATACGCGCTTTATTGAGCGGTATAAGTCAGACCCTGTCGTTCTCTATCCTGCGCTGTGGATGGATATCGGACCGGACACCGCGGCGGCCCGCAACGCGCTCTTCGGCATGCGCTCCGAACTCTTCGCCACCGGTTTCGTCAAAACCATCAACGACTGGTGCGCCGCCCATCACATGGGCCTCACCGGCCACGCCGACCAGGAGGAACTGGTCAACCCCGTCATCGGCGGCGTCGGCGACCTGATTAAGGCATTCAAATACCAGAGCATGCCGGGCATCGACCAGGTCTTCGGCTATGGTCGTGCCTCCCGTGCCTACAAGGTGGTCAGTTCCGCCGCCTCTAACTACGACCGGCCACAGGTGATGACGGAATGTTACGGCGGCATGGATCTGCCCCTGCCCAATCTCTACAAGGAAGCCATGGACCAGTTCGCCAAGGGCATCAACACCATGGTGCCTCACGCCGTCTGGTACGACCCGAAAGCTATCATATTCAAACCCAACCTGTCGCCGGGGGATCCGCAATATGGGCCCGAATTGCCGCCCTACAACCAGTACATTGGACGCCTCCAGCGCATGTTACAGGGAGGGCGTCATGTCGCCGACATCGGCGTGCTCTATCCGATCGCCACGCTGCAGGCGGGTTCCTGGTTCGGTCCCGGCGATCCCTATCAGGGTTGCGTGGATATTCCCGAGGCCGATTACATGCAGGTGGGCGAGGCATTGTCCCTGGGGGTGCGCCGCGACTTCACCTACGTCCATCCCGAAGTCCTCGCGGAGCGTTGCACGGTCGACGGCGCCGCGCTCGCCCTGAACAACACGGTGAATCACGAGCGCTGGCGCGCCTTCATCATTCCCAGCTCGCGCTGCATCAATGTCGGCACCCTGCGCCGCATCAAACAATTCTACGACCAGGGAGGCATGGTCATCGCCACCACGCGCCTGCCGGACAGCGCGGCCGAGCCGGGCGCGGATGACGAAGTCCGCCGTCTGGTGACGGCGATCTTCGGCGACCGGGCAGCATGCCACCGCAACGCCAAGGGCGGCAAGGCCTGGTTTCTTCCCACACCGAACGTGGCGGCCCTCAACGCCGTCCTCTACGAGGCGCTGCCGGACGGCGACGTGGTGATCGGCCAGGATCTAACAACAACTGGCGGGAACTTCTCCTATATCCACAAGGTGAAGGATGGACGCTCGCTGGTTTTCCTAGCCAATTCCTCCGATGGAGCCGTGGATACCTGGGTGAGTTTGCGCGGCAAACTGGTACCCGAAATTTGGAATCCGCACGACGGCAGGATGGGTCCTAGCGAGTATGAGCATGTCGCCGGCAAAGTGGGCACGGTCACACGGGTGCATGTGAAACTGCCGCCGGTCCATTCCATGTTTTTGGTGGCGACCGCCAGCGTGACGAATGAAAAGTAAAATCACACGACCTGGGTCCGGACAAGTTCAATGAAAAATAAAACGAAGACAATCATATGAAAGAAATAACAAAGATAATACCGATGTGTGTGTTGCTGGTGGCAGGTGTGATCCCCGGGCTGGCGGCTCCGGCCAAGGTGGACGATCCGGCCGGGGTTCTTAAAAACCCCATTCCGGATAAATTGATCGTGCTCACCTTCGACGATGGACCGGTCAGCGGGTACACGGTGGTGGCACCGATCCTTAAATCCCACGGGTTCAACGGCTCATTTTATGTCTGCGACTTCGATTCGTTTCAGACGCGCAAGGACTGGTATATGACCTTCAGGCAGACGCAGAAGCTGGCCGACCAGGGATTTGAAATCGGCAACCACTCGGCAGGTCATTTCTCGGGTTTTCAGGCCATGATGAAAATGGAGGATGAGCTGCTGGCGCACAGTGTGCCCAAGCCGAAGACGATTGCCTGGCCAATTCATCAGGCGGATGTGAAGTCTTTTCCTGAGCTGGCAGCGGCGGGATACATCTTCGCACGGGGCGGGCATAACCGCGCCTACCGGCCGACGGTGGATAATCCTTTCGAGATCCCCTCGATGTGGTGCGACAGCCCCGAGGGATTTGTCAAAATGGTGCGGCAGGCTGCGGGCGGAAAAATCGTGGCGATCTGTTACCATGGCGTGCCGGATATGGAGCTCCCCGGTGTTTCCCTCGACCCGGAGGTCTTCAAGGCGCAGATGCAGTACTTGAAGGACAATCATTACAAGGTCATCGGCTTGCGCGACCTGGCCGAATATATTGATCCGGTTAAAGCCGCCAAACTGCCGCCAACGGCAAACGAGATCAAGGAGGCAGGGCCTGTCACGCTCGCGGAAGAAATCAAGCCCTATGCGAATTCCGGCAGTGCACTGCAACATTTTGGTTTCCCCAACCTGCCTGGTGGCCAAATTGAAAAAACAACGATTCGTGTGACCGTTCCCTACGCTCTGGATGTGACCGCCATCGCGCCTGTCGTGCGGTTGCCTGAGGGTGCCACGATCGCTCCGAAACCGGAAGTTGCCAGGGACTTTAGCAAGCCGCAGACCTACACCGTTACCTGCAAGGACGGCTCAGAGACGATCTATACCGTGATTGTGAACAAGGTCGCTGCCAGTACCGACAAAGACATGCTGGAATTTGTCATGCCGGGTGCGGGTTCCATCCCGATTTCCAGCACCCGCATTGGCGTGTCCGTGCCCATCAACACGGACGTGACAAAACTCGCGCCGACCTTTACGGCATCGCCCTTAGCCAAGGTGGTTCCTGCATCGGGCACGTTGCGTGATTTCACCAAACCGCAGACCTACACCGTCACGGCCCAGGATGGTTCATCACAGGTCTATACTGTTGCCGTGATCAAGAGCAGCCAGCCGAACACCTTCACTTGGGGCAAGGCCGAGACTGGCAATTGGAGCGATGCTCCGAAATGGTCGGACAACCTGGCCAGCGGATCCGCACCCATCGCCGGCGGTCGGGAGGATTATATTCTGACATTCAATCAGCCCGGTAAGAATGATGTCACCCACGACCTTGCCGATGGCTTTCTGCTCAACCAACTCAACCTGGAAAAAAAGGATCAGGGGAATTTCAGTTTGACCGGAAAGAGCCTGACATTTGTTAAAAACACCGCCGCCGGCGTTCTGCCTGGAATCATACAGCGCTTTCTCAGTCAGAAAGATGGGCTTGATGTGTCGATAAAACTCGCGTCAGACATGCACGTGGCTGCCCCTGAGAGATGCTTCCTGCGGGTGAATGGAGTCATCTCCGGCGATGGTCGTTTGATCTACGACGGGGGGGGCACGATCTTTGACGGCGGGGCTAACGCGAATTTCAGCACCCTGTTCATCGCCACCAAAGGAACCAATACCTACAGCGGAGGAACCATCATCAACAACGGGCGCGTCTGGCAGTATTGTAAGGAACAGCCGCTTGGAACGGGTCCTGTCACCCTGAATGGCGGACAGCTTATTTGTGGCAAAATGAGCAATCCCTTGATTGTGAATGGCGGACGCATCGCCGGTGGCAACACGGAGTGGAACGCCCCCATCACACTCAACGGGATTGCCATGCTTGACGGCTCCGCCAGTTTCAATCAAACCAGTGGTGGCATCAGCGGCCCTGGCGGTTTGACCATGCAAGGTACCCAGTCCACCTGGTCCATGATTAACCAGGGCGTGGTGTCCCTCTATGGCACAAACACCTACTCCGGTCCGACCACCATCCTGCAGGGAACCATCGCCGTGAAAAAAGCCGTGGCGCTTTATAATGCGGATTCGACAAAGTGGACCCCGGCGAACATCATTGTCAAAAAAGCGGCCAAGCTTTCGCTTAGCGCAGGCGGCCCCGGCGAGTTCACCGGCGATCAGATTGGAACCTTGCTCAAGAATCTCACCACTTCGATCCACAACAATGGCATGATGGAGGGTTCGTATCTATCCCTGGACCTGTCCAATGCTCATGAACCGGTCACCGTTTCGGCGGACATTGCGGATTCAAAGGGGCCCGGAGGCGGATCCATGTTTATCAAGAAGAGCGGATCAGGCACGCTTCAACTCTCTGGCAATAACACCTACACCGGTCAGACGTTCCTGGAAACCGGCACGCTCAGCGTGGCCTCGCTCAACAGTGTCGTCAAGGGCAAGGCCAGCAGCAGCCTCGGCGCGCCGATGGACATCGAGGCCGGCGAAATCGTCATCGGCAAAGAAAAAGCCGATGGCGAGTGCGCCCTGATTTATACCGGCACGGGCGAAACATCCGACCGCGTGATGAATCTGGCGGGCAAGAATTCCACCATGTCGTTCGACCAATCCGGCAGCGGCCTGTTCAAGCTCACCAGTGATTTGTTGATCTCCGGTTATGGCTCTAACAAACAAATCGCGTTCACCGGTGACTCCGCCGGCACCGGCGAATTCGCCGGCAGCATTTTCAATCCTTATGATCGCGCGGGCAAGGCAATCACCTCGCTCACAAAATCCGGCAAGGGCACCTGGGCGCTTTCCGGCACCAACACCTACACGGGTTTGACAACCGTCAAGCAGGGCACGCTGTCACTCGCCAATGCCCACAGTCTGAGTGACAAGGCCGAGGTCAGTCTTTCTGAAGGCGCGATGCTGGAGCTCTACTTCAAAGGTGAAATGCGCATCAGCAAGCTCTATTTCGATGGAAAGTTACAGCCCGCAGGCACGTATAGCGCGGCGAATGCTCCCAAGTTCATAAAAGGAACAGGGGTTTTGAGGAATTAGGAAATTAGTATATTAATTGAAACAAATCAACTTATGTCAAATAAATTCGTTATAATGTGCGGTATGGTTGCTTTATGGGTGACCTCATTGAGCGTGGCTGGCCTGGCGCAGGACAACCCGGTGGTGAGCAAGCTCTTCAGCGACCACATGGTATTGCAGCGCGGGATGCCGGTGCCGGTCTGGGGCACGTGTAAGGCGGGCATCAAGGTCACGGTCAAGTTCGGGTCGCAGGAGAAAAGCGCCGAGGCCGACAAGGATGGCAAGTGGATGGTTCGGCTGGACGCCTTGAATGCCTCGGCCACACCGGCGGAACTGACCATCACATCGGCCACCGGCAATGCTCCGGTTAAGGTTGCCGATGTGCTGGTGGGCGAAGTCTATCTTTGTGGCGGACAGTCGAATATGGCGATGTATATGAAAGAACTCAGTGCCAATGACGAAATCGCGAAAGCGAATTTCCCGCTGCTGCGCCAATCCAGGCTCGGCGAAGGTTGGGCGGTTTGTTCCCCGGCAACCAACAGCGAGTTCTGCGCGACAAGCTACTACTTCGGGCGTAGAATGGTGCAGGAGACCGGCATTCCCATCGGCATTCTCAGCGTGGCCTTGAGTGGCACCCCCATCGAAAAATGGATCGAGAGCGAAGGTTTCAAGAGTGAGCCGGCCTTGCGCGAACTTGAGCTCAAACGCATGGCGGAATATCGCAAGAACCTTGCCAGCCACCTCGCCAACATGGACACTTGGCTCAAGGCGTCGCGCGATGCCATGACCACCGGCAAGGATTTCCCGGTCCAACCGAAACTCATCGACACCCCCAACCCCGACTTTGGTGGCCTCTACGGATACGCCGAGCGCGTGGTCCCTTATGCCTTCAAAAGCCTGCTTTGGTATCAGGGTGAATCCAACGGCGATGACGACATGAAGATCTATCTGCCCAAGTTGAGGGCTCTCATCACGGGCTGGCGCAAGGTTTGGCAGCAAGGCGATTTCCCGGTTTATATCGTCCAACTTCCCTGTTACACCGGCAGCGCGAAACCGGAGGGCGGCGACGGATGGTCGGGCGTGCGCCTGGCCCAGTTCCAATGTCATCGCAGCATCAAAAATACCGGCTTGGTGGTGCTGGTGGATCTGGGCGAGGCAGACAGCCTCCATCCGACTAACAAGGTGGACGTCGGCAATCGCCTCGCCTTGTGGGCGCTGGTCAGGGATTTCGGCAAGACCAGCCTGGCCTGCAGCGGGCCAATCTTCAAAAGCTCGAAAATCGAAGGCAGCAAGATCCGCATCGCATTCGACTCTGTCGGCAAGGGCCTGATGGTCGGCAGCAAAAAAGGTAAGGACCCGGTCCAGGAAGTGCCCGGCGGCAAACTCAAACAGTTTGCAATCGCCGCAGCCGATCCGGCATCACCAGGAGGCCTGAAATGGGCCTGGGCCGAGGCGGTCATCGATGGCAACTCGGTCGTGGTGTCGTCGTCGGAGGTCCCCAAACCCGTGGCGGCGCACTATGCGGATAGCCGCAATCCCGATGGCTGCAATCTCTATAACAAGGATGGCCTTCCGGCCTCACCGTTCCGCACGAATGATTAATGTGTCAACAAACACTGAGAGAGATTTGAGTTCGATGGAAGCATGATAAAATGGAAATCATAAAAACAACACTGCTGGCATGCATGGCGTGGGTCTCGCCCTGGTTCCAGGCAATTGGGGCGGATCTTCCGCAACCGGTCACGGGAGATCTGGAGCATGATTTCAAGCATCCGCCCCACGAGGCGAAGCCATGGGTCTATTGGTGGTTCGAGGGCGGCTATGGCAATCCTGATGGAATGGCCAAGGACATTGCCGCGATGAAGGAAAAAGGCATCGGCGGCGTGATGCACATGCAGACGAGCAACCAGGGCGGCCGACCGGTGCCTAACGAGCCCAAGATGCTCAGCCCCGTGTGGGATGCCTGGTTTGGCGAGGGCCTGCGCT
>Ga0073936_10009251_pt1 | contig 12275 bp, 8 predicted proteins | sample AliMusrvi5mmetaG_FD_87041 | JGI IMG/M metagenome (GOLD analysis project Ga0073936, IMG submission 87041) | Freshwater lake bacterial and archeal communities from Alinen Mustajarvi, Finland, to study Microbial Dark Matter (Phase II) - Alinen... | ecosystem: Environmental > Aquatic > Freshwater >... | reverse complement strand
GTCGAGTGCGTGTCGGTGCTCATCTGCCAGATCCGCCTGCCCGAGGACCTGATGCAAACCCAGACCAAGCGCATCATCGCCGAACAACAACAGGAAATGTTCAAAATGGAGCAACGCTCACAGGCGGAACGCACCGAAATGGAAAAAATGCGCGCCACCGCCGACCAACAACCGACCTTGGTCGCCTCCGAAATCGCGGTGAAAGTCGCCACCCAGAAAAAGGCCGAGATGATCACCCTCGCCGAGGGCAATGCCGAGGCCAAGGCGCTCGAGGGCGCCGGCGAGGGCAAGCGCCTCATCGCCATCGGCGACGGCGAGGCGTCCAAGATTGCCGCCATCGGTGAAGCCACCGCCCAGGCTTACAACAAACAGCAGCAGGCCATCGGCGAGGATGCCATCAAGCAGATCAAGATCGTTGAACTCATCTCCGCCGCCATCGACAAGGGCAACATCAAAATCGTCCCCGACGTGCTGGTCACCGGCGGTGGCAACGCCACCGACGGACTGATGGGCATGCTCACCAAACTGCTGCCCGACGTCGATGTCCCCGCCCTCATCAAGAAGCGGGGCACCGGCGCCCCGCCCGTCAGCCATTAGGGAGGGGCACGGGCGGCGCTCCCGTGTCTCCCCTCCCTAGATCAGAATCGGGAATCTCGGCCACTGCGGGCAGCGGAATTGTCGGTGATATCGGATCGTCCAGGTGGGGGAAGGCCTCACCTTGGGCAACGGCTCCCGGGTCGTTCTCAAGGGCGGCGCGCAGGCCAAGAACGTCTTCTGGCAGGTCGGCACCCAAACGACACTTGGACCGACGGCCAGCTTCCAGGGAATCATCTTGAGCGGCACAGCGATCGCGCTGAATACCGGTGCGGTGCTGACCGGCAGGGCGCTGGCACAGACCGCGGTTACATTGGCTGCCAGTGAGGTTGTGCAACCTAACAACCCAAACAGCCATGGACGTTAGGGCGCACCCCAAACCGGACAGCGCCCGAGTGCAATCCTCAACCGTATGGAGATAGCCTTCGTCCGGCCGCAAGGAAACCTGTTCTGGGCTGGAGCGGATCAAGGTGCCGCTCGACCGACGCGCCGTAGGAATCGCAATCGACGAACAGGGTATGGTATTTGGAAAACTCGCTCTTGGTCTTTGCGTGCTTCGCGGCAACCTCCATGGCAACCAACAAATCAAGCACTACAAACAAATGCGATTTTCATTTTCGAGGTGGGTCTTTGAAGTTTTCACCGCCAAGCCGCGCGGGCACGCGGATCGCAGCTAAGGCAATCCGCACCGTTCGGTTCAACGCCAAAGCCGCCGTCATTTTGCGCCGATGCTGCGCACTTCGGGCTGATCGTTGGCGGCCTCGATGGTCTTGATTGCATCGGCAACCGCGCCGGTGCGCCGGTTGTTGAGTTCGCCTGCGGGGAATTCCCCTCTCGCACATTGGGCATCCAACTCCTTGATCAGATCCTTGAGTTGCGGCACCACCTCGCGGGCGGCCTTGCCATAACCCGCTATTTCCTTCATGATCTCTCCGGTTCGGCTTTCACTGCCGTGCCCGCCCTGGGTCTTGGCAAAGAACACCCCGGCCTCAATGGCCTCCTTGTAGTGATACTTGGTCAATGCCTTGAAGGCACCCATGCGGATCTCGGCGCCAAACATCGTGTCGGCCGGACACATGGTCTTAATCGCTGTCAGAAGGTCCGGCGCCAGCGCCTCCACATCCTCAACGCTCAGGTTCTTCTCGAAATATCCCCGCAGCGTGGCGCGCGCCATTCCGTCGGCGTTGCGGGACACCGAACGCACTGCCGGATAGAGCAGCTTCGGATCAGCCGTCTTGAGCGATTCGGTCAGGCCGCCGGCAAACAACGCACCGGCCAACTGGCCTTCCGTGAATTGAATGGCATCATCCCAGTTGATCGGATCGGCGGGTTCCGCGGTCTTCACCAGTGCCGTTAGAATATCGGGCAGCGCGGGGGCCGCCGTGCCGCCCATCTTGCGGATCGCCTGCGCGGCCTTGTAACGCAGCCAGCGGTCCTGATGGGAGAGTTGCCGGACCAGCACGGGCAGTGCCTCGGTGCACTTGAGCAGACCGAGCGCCTCGCAGGCGCCCTGGGCGACATGCACATCCTTGCCTTCGGCCATGGCAATGAGTTCGGGCACCATCGCCTTGGCCTCGGGCCGCCGGGCGAGTTCATCGGCCGCCCAACTGCGCACGATGGGCGACCAATCGCCGAACGCGGCGACGAGTTGCTGCGGGGATTTGGTGGTGCGATCGGTGTCGAAGCTGCCCGAGGTGATGGCCGCCGCCACTTCCTCCTTGCTGAGCCAGCCGGCCGGCTTGGCGTCCTTTCCGGTGATGCAGAGTTTTTTCAGCGGCATGGAGTAGGTGAGCACATAGGTCGCGGCGGGACTGAGCCCGTCGTAACTACTATTTCCGTAGTAGGTGTCGTCGTCCGTCCTGCCTGGGCCGTACTGTTCGCCGCCGTCATAGGTGAACGAGCCGTCGCAGCGGCGCACCAGGTCGAGGTGCCAGGAGGCTTGCTTGAAAAACGCCGCAGCCGCATCGGGTCCGCCGACGTTGGCGCCCAGGGCGCTCCACAAGTAGCTGAAGCCCTGGCCGGTGTGGCCGCATTCGCGGCTGCGGTAGCCGGCGGTGGCCATTTTTGCGAAGAATTGCGCCTGCGGGGTCTTGCCATCCTGGAGCGCGAACAACAGGGCGGAGATGGAATTCTTGCCATTGTTCTCATGATAGGGCCAGGGTTCGTGTTCGCCATAGGGAATGGCGCCCTTGTCCACGAAATACCCGAAGAACTTCGACGCCCGCTCGATGGCGGCATCCACCTCGGGATCCTTCACGCCGCATTTGCGACCCATGACAATCGCCAGGTTGGCCGGCAACCCCGCCATGTTGACCGGGCCGTAAGGCGGGATTCTGCCGTGGCGCCTGCCATCGGCGGTTAGATCCGCATAGCCATGGCCGAAGGTGCCATACATGCCCTGCCCCATGGCGAGGGAAAGCGTGTATTCGGTGATGGCATGCAGCACCTCGCGGTCGCCTGTTAGAAGGTAGTATTCAGATAGGAAGATATTCCGGTAGCCGTTGTCCCATGCCGAGCCGTTCGTTTGGTTGCGCAGATTGAGCGAGGCCGGCCCCATACGGCGGGCGAACTCACGCACTTTGGGTAGATACTCCGGTTTGCCGGTCGCCAGCAGCGCGAGGCCGTTGACCGCGCCATTCCAGCTTTCGTGGAGCGGTTCCTTTTCCAACACCTTGCAGGCGTCCTCGAAGATGCGCTTGGATTTGGGACAGTCGTAGGGAGCCGTGGCGCTGTAGGTTCCCATGACGCGCAACTTGAGTTCCACTTCCTCGGTCTTGCCGGCCCGCCAGCGGGTCAGCTTGAGGATGCCGTTGTTGGTTTCCTTCTCGGCGTCCTGGATCGCACAGGCGATGCTCTTGCGGGCATCATCGCTGAAGGGTTTGCCGCCCGTGCCCAGGATCACGTCGTCAACCTGCATCACGCCGTCGGCCGGGGAGTTCTTTCCAACGTGGGTGACGAGGATCTGGCGGCTGGGCAGCGTGGTGCGCCCCTGCAAGCGTTCGAGATCGAATTGGCGCACCGGCAATGTGTAAATCCACCCGCGCATCCCGGTGGCACCCAGGTTGTAGGTCAGTTTGCGGTCAACCTGGGGGGTCTGGGTGAGGTCCGGCGGCAGCGGCGCCGGTGGCGCCCCAAAGGTTGCGCCTGTCAGGGTCAATGCGGTGGTGAGCGTCCACACGAGGGCTCCAATGGGTGATTTCATCTTTGGTTGCTTGGGGTCGAATGGTTTGTTTCCTCAGTCTATCGAAAAACGGGTGGTGTCCGGCGCCGGCGCAGCCTCCTTCGCGGGTCCTACCAGGGCAAATCCCTGATAATCAGTTAGGACCCCAAATGGTTGGCCAACGGGGTGAAAGGTAGGGGTTGATGCCCAGCTTGCAAGGGGATTCTGAAATTCACTATGATTCAACCGCAAAGGCAACAGGATTGGGCGGCCCGCCCGCGTCAGCGTGGTCCGGGCATGCCGCCCGGATGCGAACAAACTCATTCGGTATCCCAAAACAGCGGCCATTTTCCGTTAGGCATCAGGATCTTCGGCATTCCATGCCCTGCTTTCTAGAATCCTTGAAACCGGCAATGTGTCGTCGTTAGGGCAAATTCTTCGTCTTGCGTCTTGGGTCCTGTCGTCTTGGGTCTGAGGCGAAGCCTCGCTAGACCTGACTCACAGCCGTTTGGCAGAGAAATTGCGGATCCACCCCATCGATTCAAAGCCCCAGGTGTATGTGACGCCGCCATGGTCCAGGGTCTGGCCGCCGATGCACTCGCCCATCTTCTCGTCCCGCAAGTCGGCTATTTTCTCGCCGTCCACCCAGATCCGGATGCGCGTGCCGCACACTTCGATCCGCACCTTGTTGCCGTTCACCGGGTCGGGCTTCAGCCCTTTGCCTTCAGCCAGGGTGCGGCTGCCGTCGCTGGTCGGATCGCCGTAGCCGACGGGCGTCTTGCAATAGGCATTGTAACCGCACCCAAGGCTCCAGGTGCCGTCGCCGCCGAGACTCAGGCCATACCCGCTGCCGCCGCGCTCGTTCCAGCTTTCCTTGGCGTCGGCGACATGGAAACCGATGCTTGCGGCGCGGTAGTCCGGCCCCAGCGCGAACGGATTGAAGGCCGGGTCCACCCCACTCATGCCTAGCTCGAACTCCACGCTGTAATCCCTCCACTCCGCGCTGCCGATGTTGGTCACGAGCGAGGCCCCACGGCCGTTGCCGCTATGACCATAGTTGAATCCAGGTTGCGCGGCAGGCAGCGAAACCAGCTTGTCGCCCCGAACTTCAAACTGGGTCCGCCACGGCGTCCAGTTCACGCCGCCGAAGACCAATGGACCTTCGCCCGCCGGCGGCGTCCCTCCGATCAACGCCACCCGCAGGAACTGAATGTGTTCGAGACCCACGGACGCCTTGCCGAACAGTGTTTCAAGCTCGAACGACCCCAGCTTGATGACGCCCGTCACCTTGTCGCCGTTGACGAGATCGATGACGGCGTTCTGATGATTCTCGGCCATTTTGATGGCAACGACCCGATCTAACGGAATGTTCATCCTGGCCAACGAGGCCTCCACGGGCATCGCCCCGATAGCGGGGGTGCCGATGATGTGCGACCCATCTATCAGATCGAGAGTCAGACGCAGCAAGACCGGATCCGCTTTCTCCGGCTCCGCCATGCCCGTGGACAGCAGCGAGCAACCTGCGAGAACTATCATGCATTGTATTGGCGTGTTCATTTCTCTTTGCTGGTGTTGATTGGTTGGGTGCCGGGCTTTCACTGTCTCTTGACGGGATCAATGACTTTGGTGACGACAAAAAAGCTGCGATACTGAAACGACTGCTGCGCTTCGGGTGAGAGCCATGATGGAGGACCGGAGAACTCACCGGCCTCGTAGCCTTCAAGACGATAACGCACGCCTTTCCGGATCTGGAGTTTGCCTCGAATCTCAATGCGCGCACTATCCTTGAGCGGCTGTCCATCAATCTCGGATACCGCCATCGGATTGGCGAGCATGACATCCTCCGCGAAGACGCCGGCGATGGTCATGCGTGTGCCAAGTGGCTTGCCCAAATAGCCGATGACTTTTGCTGGTGGGTTCAAGTCTCGGACGTTGGAATCGGCACCCGCCAGTGAGCAAGGCGCAATCGTAAGGACCGCAGCGAACAATGAAGCCATGGTTGTTTTCATCATGTGGTAGGACCCGTTCCGCATGATGCGAGCCTGCGCCATGCGTGACGTTGCGAGGATCAGGAAGCCTGTGATGAGCGATTTCATACTGGTCGGACACTTGAACTGGCGCGTTCTTGGAAAATTGTTGTTAACATTATAGCACCTAATGAAAGCACGACCTGTAAAATGATTGTAAAATGGGTCTTCATGGGGGAATTTTCGCTGCGTCTGGCGCTTGACCCCATTTCGGCTTGGCTTGCCGCGGGGAAGGGTGCCATCCGCTGAGCCGCCCGAAAATTCCCTCGCCTCCCGTGACGTTTCCCGTAAAATCCGTAATGTAGGAGGTGAAAGGTATTTCAGAATGACTGACAGCACGAAATCACAAGCAGGCCCGCGGGTGTTCCCGGTGACGCAATGGACGCTGGTTGTGGCGGCGGGGGCGACCCCTTCGCCGGAGTCGGCCGCGGCATTGGAGAGGCTGTGCGCTTCGTACTGGTATCCGCTCTATGCCTACGTGCGGCGCTGCGGGCATGCGCCGTGCGATGCCGAGGATTTCACCCAGGAGTTTTTCGCGCGGTTGCTTGAACACCACTGGCTCGCCCGCGCCGACCGCGACCGGGGGCGGTTCCGCTCGTTTCTGCTGACGGCCATGAAGCGGTTCCTGGCCAACGAATGGGCGAAGGCGAAGACCCTCAAGCGGGGCGGTGGGGTGCGCCTGGTTCCGCTCCAGTTGGACACGGCCGAAACCCGTTATTCCCGTGAGCCCGCGGACACCTCCACTCCCGAGCAGGTGTTTGAGAGACAGTGGGCACTGCTGCTGCTGGAATCGGTCCTGGAGCGACTGCGGGTGGACTACACGCGGGTAGGCAAGGGCGCGTTGTTTGAGACACTGCAACCCTGCCTCATTGGCAGCAGCGAGGCACAGCCCTATGCCGCCTTGGCAACTCAATTGGGGATGACCGTGGGTGCGGTCAGCATGACGGTGGGCCGCTTGCGCGAGCGCTATCGGGAATATCTGAAGGAGGAGATCAGGCAAACGCTGGCATCGCCGGCAGAGGTGGACGGAGAATTGCGCCACCTCTTTCGGACGCTGGCCCGGTGAGGAATTCTTGTTTTGTTTGTTGTATTTCGCCCGGAATCCGTAAGTACGGGGTGAAAGGACTCTCATGGATACGATCAAGTCATGTTCCTGTTGCCGGCAACCGCTCCCACCGGACGCGCCGGGCGGGCTGTGCCCGAAATGCCTGATGCAAGCCGGGCTGGGCACCGGAGTGGACCTCGGGCCTGACACGCAGGCTGGCGGCCCGCACCGTTCTTTCGTCGCGCCGACCCCGGAAGAGTTAGGCCCGTTTTTCCCGCAACTGGAAATCCTCGAACTGCTAGGGCGCGGCGGCATGGGCGCCGTGTACAAGGCCCGCCAAAAACAACTCGACCGCTGCGTGGCCGTGAAAATCCTGCCGCCCGGCATCGGCGACGATCCGGCCTTTGCCGAACGCTTCACCCGCGAGGCCAGGGCGCTGGCCAAGCTCAATCATCCGAACATCGTCACGCTTCATGAGTTCGGCCAAACCGACGGGCTGTTCTATTTCATCATGGAGTTCGTGGACGGGCTGAACTTGCGGCAGTTGCTGGAGGCCGGCCGCATCGCGCCGCGCGAGGCGCTGGCCATCGTGCCCCAGATTTGCGACGCGCTCCAGTATGCCCACGACGCCGCCATCGTCCACCGCGACATCAAGCCGGAAAACATTCTGCTAGACCGCCAGGGCCGGGTGAAGGTGGCGGATTTCGGCCTGGCCAAAATTGTTGCGGCGGTCTGTGACCGTCGCACTTTGTCATCGTCTGACAATGAGCCAACGCCCGAGTCCACCGCCGCCGACCTCACCGAAGCCGGCAAAATCATGGGCACGCCGCAATACATGGCCCCGGAGCAAAGCGAACATCCATCCGAAGTGGATCACCGGGCGGACATCTATTCGTTGGGCGTGGTCTTCTATCAAATGCTCACCGGCGAACTGCCCGCCGGCCATGCTTTCGCGCCGCCGTCCGAGAGAGTCCTCATCGACGTCCGCCTCGACGAAGTGGTCCTGCGCGCCTTGGAAAAAGAACCGGATCGCCGCTACCAGCAGGCGAGCCTGCTCAAGACGCGGGTGGAAACGATACTAACCACTCCGCCGGTCTCTCCGGAACCCCCTGCGCATGTCCCGGATCCAAAGCAGGATTGGCGCATGTGGTCGCCAGCGCAGCCTCCGTTGGTTAGAGAAATCTCCGCTCACCTGACCGAGTCGGAAAGACGCGAGGTGTTGAAGCGTTCGCTGATGTTCGCAGTTTGGAATGCCGCGACATTCTTTGTGCCGTTCTTCTTTGCGCGCCTGTCATCGTTGCCGAGCCCGATGAACTGGATTTATGCGGGCGGCGCTCTGGGCATCGGGCTTTCGTTCTATCCGCTCTTTCGAACGATCATGCGGGACTTCCTCTGCACCACGGCCTGGGCGCGGCAGCAGGGAATCCTACCGGAGCAATTGAAGGCGTCGGGCGGCAGTCCGATTGTTCCTCGCCGGATCCAGGTGGCAGCCGCGGGTTTGATCGTAGCCGGGTTTCTCAGCCTGTTGCAGGTGGTCGCGAACTTTGACATCCTGTCGCTGGCACCCACGATCCATCCGGGAGGAATCTCAACGGACACGAAGCCGGGTGGCGTGCTTCTCGTTCTGCTCGGTTTGGCGGAAGTCGTCCGGTCATTGGTCGTTCCCGGGCTCGTTGTGATTGGCGCGTGGCGGATGAAACGGCTGGCGAGCTATCGCTGGGGGATGGCGGCAGCCATTCTGGCAATCGGTTTCTCGCTCCACCCGTTGGCGACTCTTGCCCTGGCTCCCGCCGCTTCGATGAATCCGGGGTTCCTCGTGCCCGTCATCAACCTGATCGCCGGGGTCGCCGCGCTGATTGTGTTAGGCAACAGGGACTAGGAAAACTTCCGACCCTGCAAGTAATTCCTTCCCGTTGGTCAAAAGCAACCGGGCGCAGTGCGACATGCGATGGGGATGACGGTCTCCCTTATGCCAGCGCGTCGCGGCAGAACTTCACGGCGCGGGCGATTTCGGCCATGCGGGTGGAGCCGGTGGGGACCGCATACTCAAATTCGATGGTGGCCTGGATGTTCCATTTGTTGTCACGGATCAGGCGCAGCACTTCCGCAACGGGCGTGTCCCCCTCACCAAACGGTGTGTTCGGCCCGTTGTGCATTTTCCGGTCCTTCAGATGCACATGGGTAATGCGATCATGGTGCTGTTTGATGAAGGGCACCGGGGAAATATTGTTGCCGGCGACGAAATGTCCGAGGTCCACGTTCGCCCCGTTGAACTTCGCGAAGGAAAACGCCTTTTCCCAATCCGCCGGCGTCGTGCCGGCATGACCATGATACCCGACCATCAGTTGGTGTTTGTCGGCAAAACTCCCGATGCGTTTGAGATCGTCGTCCAGATGGGAAATCTCCGATGAAATGGCCCGGCCGCCCAGCGCCTTTGCCAGCGCGAAGACATAGTCCAGCTCATCATCCGTCATCTTGAACAGTCCGTCCACCTTGACGATCTCAATCAGCACGCCCGCCGACTCATATTTCTGGCGGAATTCCTTCACCCGGTCCATGGAGACGGCTTTCCGCCATTGGGACAGATCCCGGGCGGCGGTGGCGGCGGCGTCCTTCTTCGGATTGACGAACTCGGCGGGCACGCCCAGAAACGCCTCCACGGGCTGGGTTCTCAACTCAACTCCGCTCAGGCCGAGAACCACGCAATTCTTGAGGATCTCGTCACCACTCATGGGACCGCCGAAGCTGTATGGGACGTTGATGCCGATTTGCACGCCGGCCACCTTCGAGTTGGGTTTTCCCGGCGCTTGGGCTGGCGATTCGGCGGCGGCGAGCCGGTTCATGATGGCCAGCAAACCTGCGGCGGGCAGGGCGGCCAGGGACAGTTTGGCAAATTCACGGCGTGTTTGGAGTTTCATGATATTAATGGATGGTTCGGCTTGTTCAATGGTTTCAATTCTTGTTCGAGATGGGTGGCACAGGCGCATCAGCCTTTGCCTTGCGGGGTTTCGGCTGCGGCAGCGGCCCCCAGATTTCGGTCATCAAGGCGAAGACCTCCGGCTCCGCTTGCTGCAGCTCGCCCGCAACAAACGGATAGAAGTCATTCGACCCGAAATAGCTCTCGGTCATTTCGGCGAAGAATTCCATTTGATTGGTCAGCGCATAGTGCTCGTGCATTCCCCAGCGATTGGTGAGGACCGATTTGTACTTGCCGCTGTCGCGGAATTTCTTCCACGCGGCCTTGATGCGAGGCTCATCGTAACCGAGCACCTGATCATGATAGCCGTGAGTCAGCTCGTGGAGGACCACCCATGGCATCCGGTGATTTTCATACGGCGAGAGAAAGTCCTCCACATCGGGAATGTGAACACATTTCGCGAGATCCTCACTGTAGCCCTGTTGCTTCAACCAATCGGCATCCGGATGATATTGCATGAATGCCAGCCCGGGATAGTCGAGGTCCAACTCGATGTTCACCGCGCGCAGTCCGGTGAGAGCTTTCTCAGGGACCACGGTGGTGATGGCAACAAGGCGTGCGGTCAGCAACTTCAACGCACGCTCGCCCTGAGCCGCGCCTGCCCCCGTCAGCAGACGGTTGTCCACGCGTACGGTCCACCCTTCGATCAGGCGCTTCGTATGGGCGGTCGGAACGCCGGGCTTCAGTGCGGCGGCCTCGCCGACGCACAACGCCGGCACGAGCGCAACCATCACAGTGAGGGAAGAGAGGATCGATTTCATCGCGGTTGGGTACGCACGACGGTGGCCGAAGCTGTCAGGTATCGCTAACAGGAAATCAATCTGCGGTGAGGCCCCCTACCGGCTGCCCTCGGCCCGCGTCGCGCGCCGGCGAAAAAAATGCGCTACGATCGGGACAGATCCGGGCCGTGGAAGGCGGGAATCGCGGATGGATCGTTCACGAGGTTGCTCCTACGAAGAAATCCCGGGGCTGCAAGGCAAATCGCGCGCCGGCAAATCGCGGGTTGTGTGAATTTCCCGGCGCCTCATCTAACGATCCTGACCATCGCGCATCCGCGCAGCACCGGCACCGTGAGTTCCAACGTGCCGTCCTTGTGAGTTGCGGTCAACACCTGGGCCATATCGACACCCGGGTGAACCACCAGGAAGGTGGCATTTCCCAGGCCGGGAATATCGCGGACGCGGACTTTTACGGTGATGGCCGTGCCGGCGAAGGTGACTGGGACGGCATAACCCGATGGGACCTCGAACAAGTTGACCTTTGCCGTGTCGCTCTCAACACAGTGGGGCGTGAGGACCCATTTCTTGCCGCGCATCGCAGTGAGCAGCGGGCCGTAATCCAGATAGAGTTGATCGGCCGCCGCTTCGGGATTGATGCAATGATTGTTATAGCGATAAGGAGCGGTGGGAAAGGCACCGAGGTGCAGGTGGCGCTGCATGAATTCATCGGGGTTGGGTTGTTGCAGCGTGTCGTTGCAGGTCCAGGCCACCACCGGTTTGCGGGTGCCGAGCAGCGCGGAGGCGTTCAGGGCGTTGCCGTTGTTGCCGAATTCGGTGTAGATGCCGTCGAGGTGGCGGCCGAGTTCCAATCGCATGGTCATGAGGTTGGAGAAGATGACCTTGTCGGCTTGATGCATCCTCGGTCCAAGTTGGGACATGAGTTGTGCCCAGGAGCGGAAAAGGGAACGGGCAGGCTGGTTGTCGATCCAACTCACTCCGTCGTCGGCCTTGCGGTTGTAGAGGCGCAGCCAGTCGGCGCGGTCAATGCAAATGCCGTCGGTGTCGGGCAGCAGGCGGATGTTGCGGTCGGCCTGCACGAGCATGAACGAGAGGTAGTCGGGATCGCCGGGGTCGGTGATGTAGGCGTCATAACAGGTTTGGATGGTGGGATCGAAAACGGCATTGGGGAGTTGGTATTGCAGATAGGCCACCGGGTCTTTCCATAACTCCGGGTCAGTGGCCGCGGCAACGGCCTTGCGTCCGTACATCTTCCTGCCGAATTCGGTGACATTGAAATAACTCAAAACGGAAAATCCTTGCTGGCGCATGGCTTTCGCGTAGTCGTTCATCTGGCGGCAGGAGGTGGTGGGGCCCTTTTCAGGCGGCGACATCTCGTCACAGGAGCGGGTCCAGCTTTCGTCGGCGTCCTTGACCGGTGGAATGAACATGCCCATGTAGGGGAAGTCGTCCGAGAGTTTCCAGTTGAAGCCGAAGGCCATCTTGGTGAATTTGGCCGCATCGACGGCGGCCTCGCTGATAGAATAAGCGCCACATCCGGCGATGCGTTGGGCACGCGGATTGGGTGCCTCGAAGTATTCCGGATAGCGCTGCGTCATGAACCGCAGGCCGCCGCGCCAGGATGCCTCATGCGCGACGAGGTGCATGATGAACTTGACGGTGGTGCCGCCGCCGAGACGATGATGGGTTCGCGTGTATTGGAATTGTCCGTCGGCGGAAACCGCCAGATCCATGT
>Ga0073936_10009249_pt1 | contig 12276 bp, 10 predicted proteins | sample AliMusrvi5mmetaG_FD_87041 | JGI IMG/M metagenome (GOLD analysis project Ga0073936, IMG submission 87041) | Freshwater lake bacterial and archeal communities from Alinen Mustajarvi, Finland, to study Microbial Dark Matter (Phase II) - Alinen... | ecosystem: Environmental > Aquatic > Freshwater >... | reverse complement strand
GCCGTCCACCGTGCGCACGGAATCCGGGCTCATCCCGCCCAGCCCGGCGCGCCCGGTGCCGCGGAACAGATTGAAGAGGAACGTCTCCACCTGATCGTCCGCATGGTGTGCCAGAAAGAGCGCGCGGCAGCGGCGGCGACGCGCCACCCGGGCGAAAAACGCGTGCCGGGCATTGCGGGCCGCCGTTTCAATCGACTCCCCGGTCGCCTTTGCCAGCCGCGCGACATCCACCTTTTCGGATTCCAGCTCCAGCCCGCGTTGCCGCGCCAGCATCGCCACAAACCGCGCGTCGTCCGCCGCCGCCCGTCCCCGCAGCCCGTGGTTCAAGTGGCAGACGATGAGGCGCTTGAAACCGGCCTCCCCCAGCGCGTGCAGCAGCGCCACGGAATCCCGCCCGCCGGAAACGCCCACGAGGTAGCGCGCCGTGCGGGAGAGACCGCCGAGGTCAAGGTTGAGACCGCTGGGGTTCATGAAAATAACTCAGAGTGCGGGCTTCTTGTTCCGCCTTCAGTTTTTACCAAGGGGCGATGAGCGGAATCGTTTGCCTGCCGTTCTTTCGGTAGGTGGTAAAGTCGCTGTCCGTTGTAAAAACAACGGCTTCGTTGTGAATTTCCGCCATGCATACCAGACAGGCATCCGCAAAACTCATGGGCGTATCCTTGTATCGGCGGATCAGATGCAGCGTTTCCACCAGATGGTGCGCCATGGAAAAATCCACCGTGATAATGCCCCGCTCTAAGAGGGCGCAGAGCATCTCTTTCCCTTGGTGGGCGCGCTCAAGAAGAAAAAAGCTTTCCGATATCACCGCTTCGCACGTCAGACAGGTAGCTGTGAACGCCTCGAAATTCGATCTCGACCAAGCGTGATGCTGATCCCGCTTTCGCAGCGCGGCAACAATGGCACCGCTATCGATGAGAACGGTTTTTCCCATATTTTTGAAGATGCTTTTTGTTGGAGGAAAGATCGACCGGAAGCACATCGTCCTGGATCACCAAATCGGCCATACGGCTCCAGAGGGAGGACTGCTGTTTGGACGCTTGTTCGAGCCGTTCGCGAACGATGGAAGACTTGGCTACCTTGCGTGCTTCTGCGGCACGGGTGATCTCCGCGAATAGCAAATCTGGCAATTTTACGGTGAGTGTTTTCACAGAGAAGAACGTAATACGAATCTGACATGAAAGCAACACGAGGATTGCTCCAAATGAACACCCCTATGACCCATGAAGACGGAACCCGCTAGCTACCTGATCTCCGCTGCGCCGAAGTAGGGCACGAGCGCTTCGGGGATTTTGATGCTGCCGTCGGGCTGCTGCCAGGTCTCGATGAGCGCCACGAACAGGCGCGGCATGGCCGTGCCCGAGCCGTTGAGCGTGTGGCAGAACTGGTTTTTGCCCTCGGCGTCCTTGAATTTGAGGTTCATGCGGCGCGCCTGGAAATCGGTGTAGTTGGAGCAGCTGGAGACTTCCAGGTAGGCGTTCTGGCCGGGCGCCCAGACTTCGATGTCGTAGGTCTTGGCGGAGCCGAAGCCCATGTCCCCGGTGCAAAGCTCGATGATGCGGTAGTGCAGGCCCAGCTTTTGCAGCACGCGCTCGGCGTTGGCGGTGAGCTTTTCGAGCTCCTCCCACGAGGTCTCCGGCGTGGCGAGCTTGACGAGCTCCACCTTGTCGAACTGGTGGACACGGATGATGCCGCGCGTTTCGCGGCCCGCCGACCCTGCCTCGCGGCGGAAGCACGGGGTGTAGGCGGCGAAGCATTTGGGCAGTTCGCTTAGCGCGAGGATTTCCTCCCGGTGGAGGTTCGTCACGGGCACCTCTGCGGTGGGGGCGAGGAAGAGTTCCCCGTTTTCCATGCCGTACATGTCGTCCTCAAATTTCGGGAGCTGGCCGGTGCCGATCATGGCGTCGCGCCGGATCAAGAAGGGCGGGCTGACTTCCAGGTAGCCGTGCTCGCGGGTGTGGAGGTCGAGGCAGAAGTTGATGAGCGCGCGCTCGAGCCGCGCCCCCTGGCCGGTGAAGCAGACGAAGCCGCTGCCGCTGATCTTGGTGGCGCGCTCGGGGTCGAAGAGGCTCAGTTTGGCGGCCAGCGCGACGTGGTCGGCAGGCGGGAATGTGAACACGGGTTTTTCTCCCCAGACTTTCACCTCGGGATTATCCGCGGCGTCTTTGCCGATGGGGTTTTTGTCGTTCGGCAGGTTGGGGAGTTGCAGCAACGCGTTGCGCTGGGCTTCGTCGGCGGCGGCGGTCTGCTCGTTGAGGCGGGTGATTTCCTCGCCGATGCCGCGCACGGTATCCTCGATCTCCGCCGTGGGCTCGCCCTTGCCGCGTTTCATGCCGATCTCCTTGCTCAAGCGCTTGCGGTCGCCGTTGAGCTGCTGGAGCCGGGTCTCGAACTCCCGGCGCTGCTTGTCGCAGGCGAGGATTTCGTCGATTTTTAAATGGGCGTCGCCGCCGCGGGTGGCGAGCCGTTCGCGGACGTAGTCTGGATTATCGCGGATGAGCCTGATGTCGAGCATGGGGGGCACCATAGCGGGTCGGCTGCGCGGAACAAACCTGAAAATGCGCTTTCCCCCCGCCATTTTTGCCCTTTCCTCGGTTGGGCGCGCACCGTAATCTCCCCAGCCTCATGAGCAGCGACCGACGCAAACCCTTTCCTTTCGACGTTTTCGAGCCCAAATGGCAGGCCTATTGGGACGAGCACCAGACTTTCCGCGTGGCGAACCCAGGCGAACCCGGCTTCGACGCCTCGCGCCCGAAATACTACGTGCTCGACATGTTCCCTTACCCGAGCGGCGCGGGGCTGCACGTGGGGCACCCGGAAGGCTACACCGCCACGGACATCATCGGGCGTTTCAAACGGATGAACGGCTACAACGTCCTGCACCCGATGGGCTGGGACTCCTTCGGCCTGCCCGCCGAGCAATACGCCATCAAGACCGGCCAGCACCCGGCGGTCACCACCGCGCAAAACGTCGCCCGCTTCAAGGCGCAGCTCCAGAAAATCGGGTTCGCCTACGACTGGAGCCGCGAAATCGCCACGAGCGATCCCGCCTATTACAAATGGACCCAGTGGATTTTCCTGCGCCTCTACAACACGTGGTTTAACCCGGAGACGAACAAGGCCGAGCCGATCGAGAAGTTTATTGCCGCGCATCCGGGGGAAGACCCCGACCGCGTCCGGCTCGCCTACGTCTCCGAAGCGCCGGTGAACTGGTGCCCGGAGCTCGGCACGGTGCTGGCGAACGAGGAGGTCATCGACGGCAAGAGCGAGGTGGGCGGCTTCCCCGTGGAACGGCGGCCCATGCGCCAGTGGATGCTGCGCATCACGGCGTTCGCCCAGCGGCTCATCGACGAGCTCGAAGGGCTGGATTGGCCGCAGTCGATCCGCCTGCTGCAAACCAACTGGATCGGCCGGAGCGAGGGCGCGGAAGTGCATTTCAAGCTGGAGGGAAGCGAGCGCAGCCTCACGGTTTTCACCACGCGACCCGACACGCTGTTCGGCGCCACCTACATGGTCGTCGCCCCGGAGCACCGCGTCGTGGACGAGATCACGACCGAGGAGGCGTGGCCCGAAGTGCGCGACTACCGCGAAAAAACCGCGCGCAAGAGCGATCTGGAACGCACGGAGCTCGCCAAGGAAAAGAGCGGCGTGTTTACCGGCGCGTATGCGATCAACCCGGTCAACGGCGAACGCGTGCCGATCTGGGTCGCCGATTATGTGCTGCTCGGCTACGGCACCGGCGCGATCATGGCCGTGCCCGCGCATGACGAGCGGGACCTGGAGTTTGCGCAGAAATTCGAGCTGCCCATCAAGATCGTCGTCCAGGCTCCCGGCAAGACCCCGGAGGAATCCATCGGCTTCTGCGACAACGGCATCGCGATCAACTCCCCGCTCTTCGACGGCCTGCCCACTCCCGAAGCCAAAGCCAAGATCGGCGCTTGGCTCGAAGAGCGAGGGCTCGGCAAGCGCACCGTGAATTTCAAGCTGCGCGACTGGCTCTTCTCGCGCCAGCGCTACTGGGGCGAGCCGTTCCCCATTGTCTGGGAGAACGGCGCACACCGCGCTCTTTCCGACGGCGAACTGCCGCTCACGCCGCCCGCGCTGGCCGATTTCAAGCCGACCGGCACGCCCGAACCGCCGCTTTCCAAGGCCCCGGACTGGGTGCGCTACAGCGAGACCGCCACGCGCGAGCTCAACACCATGCCGCAATGGGCGGGCTCCTGCTGGTATTACCTGCGCTATTGCGACCCGACGAATATGGAGCGCTTCGTCAGCGAAGCCGCCGAGCGGTATTGGATGGGCGGGAAAACTTCTGGCAAACCGGGCGGCGTCGATCTCTACGTCGGCGGCACCGAGCACGCCGTGCTGCACCTGCTCTACGCGCGGTTCTGGCACAAAGTATTATTCGATCTCGGCTGCGTCTCCACGCCGGAGCCGTTCCAGCGGCTCGTCAACCAGGGGCTCATCATGGGCGAGGACGGACAGAAGATGTCCAAGAGCCGCGGCAACGTGGTCAACCCGGATGATGTGATCGCGGAGTACGGAGCGGACGCCCTGCGCCTCTACGAGATGTTCATGGGGCCGCTGGAGCAGAGCAAGCCGTGGAGCATGGCGGGCGTGGAAGGCGTCTCGCGCTTCCTGGCGCGCGTCTGGCGGCTCGTCATGGCGGAGAACCAGGCGGGCGAATGGGTGGCCGGCCCCGTGTCTGCCGAGGTCGTGCCCGACAGGGCGCAGCTCAAGGTGATCCACGCTACCATCAAGAAAGTGGGCGAGGACATCGAGGCGCTCAGCTTCAACACCGCCATCGCGCAAATGATGGTCTATGTGAACACCTTCACCAGCGTCACCCCGCGCCCCGTCAGCGCGCTGCGCACGCTCTTGATTTTGCTGAACCCGTTCGCCCCGCACCTCACCGAGGAACTCTGGGCGCGCCTGGGCGGGCAGTTTGCCGGATTCGATGGGCTCGCCGCCGATCAGCCGTGGCCGAAGTACGACCCAGCGCTGCTTGTCGAGAGCGAGATCGAGATTCCCATCCAGGTCAACGGCAAGCTGCGCGACAAGATCGTGGTGAACAAGGACGCCAGCAAGGACGCCGTTGAAGCCGCCGCGTTCGCCAGCGCCAAAGTGCAGGAATTCACCGCAGGCAAGGAGATCAAGAAAGTCGTCATCGTGCCCGGCAAACTGGTGAACATCGTGGCGGTGTGATAGTTATGCCAATCTCCCAATGAACCTTTTCCTCACTGGTACGGATACCGGCGTGGGCAAAACCTACGTCGCCGCCCTCCTTGTGCGCGCGCTACGCCGGGCGGGGATGGACACCGTGCCGATGAAACCGTTCTGCTGTGGAGACCGCGGGGATGCCGAGGCGCTCCATGCGGCGTGCGAAGGCGCGGTGCCACTGGACACCATCAACCCCGTCTGGTACGCAACCCCGGCCGCACCCTACACCGCTGCGCTCCAGGAGAACCGGCCCGCCGATCTCGCCCTCGTGCGCGAGACCTTCCAGAATCTCCGGGCGCGGCATCGTTCGCTCGTCGTGGAAGGCGTGGGCGGGTGGATGGTGCCCCTCACGCGGGACTACTTCGTGGCCGATCTCGCCGCCGAGTTCGGCCTGCCCGTGGCCGTGGTCGTGCGCAACCGGCTCGGCGCGCTCAACCACGCCCTGCTCACCGTGCGCGACATCCAACGGCGCGGGTTGCCCTTCGCGGGGATCATCTTTAACCGGGCCGAAGCGGAAAATGACATCGCCGCCGCCACCAACCGCGCGCTGCTGGAGGAACTCCTGGGACAGCCCGTCCTGCTGGAAATCGCTCCCGGCAAGACGGATATGGAGCTCGTCGTGGCGTAGCGGGGAAAAGAAGACGCGGCGACGCGGGGAAAAGCGGAGAGGAGGGCAGGGCTTCACGCATCAAAAATAATCGAGCCGCATGGCTGAACTGCGCCACGGAAAAACTCTCACGCAAAGCCGCAAAGGCGCAAAGAAGAGAGGAATGCACGGCCAAAAATTCACAAAATCTTGGAAAAACAGGGGGGCTGCTCGGTTTTTCTGTTCCGGACCTTTGCGACTTTGCGGCTCTGCGTGAGAATCATTTAGATGCGTGAGATATGGAGAGGAAGGCGTCCGCAACCGCGACAGGGGTGTCGCGCTACCGGACACGCCGAGCCGCTGCGTCTTGCGTAAGTCCCTGTGCCGCAAGCGTGGTGCGCCGTTTGCTCTCCTTTTGCCAAGGCAAAAGGAGGGAACTATGTTGATCCAAAAAACATTTCACCTGCACATGCTGCAGGACTCGGCCAAAACCCGTCTGGCCAACCTGTCGGATTACCGGCGTCACTTTTCCGGTGTGGAATTGGCGACGCTGACGCCCGAGGGCGCGGCGCACTTTGTCTGCCGGTTGCCGTGGGGGTTTCGCGCGGAGGTCGAGCTGGTGCAGGTCGCTTGCGAAAACCCGGCCCAGACGCTCTTCCGCTCCCGGCGCGGCAACGTGGAAGTGCTCGGCGTGCTGGAGTATTTCCAAATCCAGCCCAACCTGACGGAAGTGGTGTTGACGCTCGACTACACCATCGCATCGCCGCTTTTCCGGCTCATCGACACCCTTGGCAACCACGTGGACCGCTTTGTGAACCGCCAACTGGAGGGCTTGGAAGCGCATTTCTCCCACCCGGCGGGAGAGCCCGACGCCGAGAGCAACCTGCCTGCGCCAATCAATCACCACCCGCAAACCGAGGGGGCGGATTAAAAAACGGCGCGCCTCCCCTTGCGCACCCGTAGATTTGTGCGAAATTAAACTCAGGAAGATGCCGCTGGTCCTTCAGGAGATCCAAAAAATCACTGAAGCACTGGTTCCCTAAAGGAGACGATGGGGAAAAAACAACGACATCTTCCGCTTTTTTTGTACCCGCGGGCGCATTCCGCCCGTCCCCGGTGCCGTGAGGGATAAGAGACGGGGTGACAAAACGCCTCCTGCGGCTTTCGCTTGCGCACGGCCTCAGAAGAGAATAAAACTACCGGAATGTCCGAATTCCCGCATCGGTGAAACCCTGATGCGGTGAATCCGGACGCTTTTTACCTATTTTTATACCCTTTATGGAAAGCCAAACCACCGACCAACCCGTTCCGACTTTGCAAACCCTGCCGGGAGACGGCGTCCGCCAAATCCTTTGGGGCTACGCCGAGCGCTACGACCTTGCGATGCTGGTGCAGTCCACGCGCTGCGTAGCGCGCGGGCCTGTCGCACGCCTGGTGGCCGAGGGGGCGCGCAATTCCCACGAGTGGACGGAGGCGAAGGCGAGCCAGATGCCGGTTTACGACGAAAGCGGCATCACCGCCGCCGCGCTCGATCCGGAACTGGGCGGCTTCATCGAAGGGCCAAAGAATCTCGCGCTTGCGCTGGTCGCTTTTGAGCTGGCCTGGGTGGATGCCGGGGCGGCCACGGGCAGTCTGGCGAGCAATTTGGGTCTCGCGCCCATCCACGAACGCGGCACGCCCGAGCAGCGCGCCCACTACATGGGCATGGCCGCGCCGCTCAAGCCCGGCGAGGACCGCCGCCAGATCCGCGCGGCGTTCGCGCTCACCGAGCCGATCCCGTTCGCCGGGGTGGAAACCGGGATGCTCTGCGGCAAGGCGCGCGTGGCCGAATGGAAGGAGGGCCAGGAGCCGATGCTGCACATCGACAAGCGCGCCCGGTTCATCACCGGCATGGCCTTCGCGGACGTCGTCACCGCCGCCGTGGATAGCGCCGACGAGCGCATCAAGGGCAGCTTCATGGTCATCCTGGAGGAGACGGACCCCGGCGTGTTTGACCGCGGCATCCCCACCAAGAAACTCGTCCACCAGCTTTCTTCCACGCGGGACCCGGTGTTCAACCAGACGGTCCCGGCCAGCCGGATCATCGGCGGTTACACCGTGAAGGACGGCGTGATCATTCCGCGCTACTCGCACGCCGAAGTCATCGAGGCCGTTTTCAAACGCACCCGCGTCACCGTGGGCCTGATGACCTCCGCCAAGTTGCTTTCCGCCATCGAGCCGGTCATCCGCTACCAGCGCAACCGCTTCCGCGGCGGCGAGGGCGTCAAACCCGGCTCGCCCCGGTACGACTCCGGTCTCCAGCAGAAGGAAGACGCCCTGCACCGTCTCGTGGACGTCTGGGCAGCCGGTGAGGCGGGCGCTTCGCTCGGCTTTGCCACGGCGCGCATCTACGACGAAGTGGACGTTTACGAAAAGACCAAGGACCGCATCCTGGAGGAAAAAGGGCTCTCCGGCCGCGCCGCCTTCAAGGCGCTCACGCAAAGCCAGCAGGACGCGATCGAGCTGCTCAAGCTTTCCGCACAGCCTGAGGCCAACCGCGAGAAGATCGAAGCCCTGAATGCCGACCCGCTCGTGCAGTTCGCCCTGCTCGACGCCCAGGCCAACGTCCTCTGCCCCGCCTGCAAACTCTGGAACACTGGCCACGGCGCCAACGTGATGCGCGAGGCCGTCAGCCTCATGGGCGGCTACGGAATCACCGAGGATTGCCCCGGATTCCTCGGCGCGAAGTGGATGGACGCCCAACTCGAGGCAACCTACGAAGGCCCGGAAGCCGTGCAGCGCCTCCAGCTTTCGATGACGATGAACAACCCGCTGTTCCTCACGCAGTTTGAGATGGCGATCACCGAGATGAAGCACATCGCCACCGAGCGGCCCGGCACCGGCGCGGGCACGCTGGCTGGCGCGATGGAGCTTTGGCTCTGGTCGCTCAAGCACCTGGAAACCTCCAAGGACGTCAACGGCGCGAAGCTTTACCACAAGAACCGCCAGGGGGTGACCTTCCCGCTGGCCGACGCGCTCTGCTGGCTCATCGCCACCCGCCAGCAGATCCTCGACGTGCTCACGCTCGCCTCCAAAGGCGCGGCGGACCCCTCCATCGCCGAGGGCCTGCCGGGCACGCTCCAATTCCTGCTTGATCTCTGCCACGTTCACAGCGCCCGCGCAGCAGGCGAAGTGGGTCGCATCTGTGCCGAGCTCGTCTATGGCTACAACGCCCCGGCGGAACTCCCCGAGTTCGCCGCCCAGCGCGCCGCGCTCGACGCGAGCCTGGCCGGAGCGCGCCTGGCCAAGGACCGCGCGGCGGATTCACTCACCAAAGTGATGATCCCCGAGGCGCTGGATTACCCGATGTAATTCTTTGACTCACGCAAAGGCGCAAAGATTGAGAATTAAATCTTGGGGGCGTATCCTGACCAAATGAATAACCTTTCTGAAAATGAAATCGCCAAAATTGTGGTCGATGCGGCGTTTCAAATTCATAAGGAACTCGGTCCCGGATTGCTTGAGTCGGTGTATGGAGTGGTTTTGGCGCGTGATCTGAAAAAGCGGGGATTGGCAGTGGATCGGCAGCGACCAGTTCCGATTCATTACGACGGAGTGAAATTCGACGAAGGCTTTCGCGCGGATATTGTCGTTCAAGACAAGCTGTTGATTGAACTGAAATCAGTCGAAGAAATAGCGCCGGTGCATAAGAAGCAATTGCTGACCTATCTACGGCTGACAGACAAGCGGCTGGGGTTGCTCATCAACTTTGGTTCATCCATGATCAAAAATGGCATTTTCCGTGTGGTAAACGGCCTTGAAGAATAACCTCTTTGCGCCTTTGCGGCTTTGCGTGAGAATAAAATGACTTCCAAGACCATCCAACCGGTGCCGCCGTCCGCTGATCTTGTCGAGAGCCTGATCCGTCTGGTGCGCGGCCAGCGCGTCATTCTGGACGCCGACCTGGCGCAGGTCTATGGCGTGCCGACCAAACAACTCAATCAAGCGGTCCGGCGCAATGCGGAAAAGTTCCCGGAGGACTTCGCGTTTGTGCTTGAACCGCACGAGATTGAGGGCATGCGGTCGCAAATTGCGACCGCATATGCACACGGAGCAAGTAATGAGTCCATGCGGTCACAAAGTGTGACCGCATCCAAGCGCAATATCCGTCATCGCCTCCGGGCGTTTACCGAGCACGGCGCGATCATGGCGGCCAACGTCCTCAATAGCCCGAGCGCCGTGCAGATGAGCGTTTTTGTCGTCCGCGCCTTTGTGAAAATGCGCGAAACTCTTGCGCAAAACAAGGAACTGGCGGCAAAATTGGCCGAGCTGGAGCGGAACCTGACCGACCGGCTTGACGACCAGGAGCAGGCCATCGTGCATATCCTGGGCGAAATCAAAAAACTCATGGAACCGCTTCCGCCAGATGCGGAATCCGCCTCGCGAAAGCTGGGATTCCACGTCAAGGAAGAAGCGCCCGCTTACGCCGCCAAACCCCGAGGAAAGAAAAAGTATGACCCCTGACTCCACCATCGAACGCGCCCGCATGGACGTGGACATCGCCTGTGTCGGCTTCGGCCCGGCCATGGGCGGCTTTCTCTCCACGCTCTCCAAGCAACTCGTCAACGAAGACGGCAGCCCCGCCGTGGAAAGCGCTGCGATGCCCGGCATGCCGCCCCAGGTCCTCTGCTACGAGCGCGCTGACGACATCGGCTTCGGCGTCTCCGGCGTGGTGACCCGCGCGCGCGCCCTGCGCGAATCCTTCCCCGACATCGAAACCGCAGGCATCCCCATGTCCGCGCCGGTGGGCGAGGAAAAGGTGCTCTATTTGCTCGATCCCGAGGGCGCCAGCCGCCGTCCGGTGTTGATGCGCATGGCGGATCAGGCCATCAAGGCCTTCCAATGGATGCTGCCCGTGCAGCATGACGCGCTTGACCTCCCGTGGACGCCCGCGTTCCTGCACAAGCACCCCGGCATGGTCTTCTCCATGGGCCAGTTCATGCAATGGGTGGGGGCGCAGGTGCAGAGCACCGGCGCGGTGCAAATCTGGCCCGGCACGCCGGTTTCCGAAGCGCTTATCGAAGACAAAAAAGTCGTCGGCGTCCGCCTGATCGACCAAGGGGTGGACAAAGCGGGCAAGCCGGAGGACGCCTTCATGCCCGGCATGGACATCCATGCCGCGCTCACCGTCATCGGTGACGGCCCCGTCGGCGCCATCGGCATGCAGCTCGACGAAGCCTTTGGCATGCCGGAGGGCCACCACATCCGGGACTGGGCCATCGGCATGAAATTCGTGGTCGATCTCCCCGCGAACACCACGCTCAAGCCCGGCACCGTGTTGCACACCTTCGGCTACCCGGAGCCGGAAATCTTCGGCTTCCTCTACGTCCATCCCGACAACGTCGCCTCGCTCGGCATCTTCGTTCCTTCGTGGTTCGACAGCCCCGTGCGCACCGCCTACCGCTATCTCCAGCACTGGATGCTCCACCCGTATCTCTGGCGGCTGCTCGAAGGCGGCAAGCTCCGTTCCTGGGGCGCGAAAACCCTGGGTGAAAGCGGTCTGCACGGCGAGCCCCATCTCACCGGGGACGGCTACGCGCGCATCGGCGAAGGCTCCGGCACCACCAACGTCCTCACCGGCTCCGGCGTGGACGAGGCGTGGGCCACCGGCGTGCAGCTTGCGGAAAGCGTGCTCGAACTGCTCAAGGCCGGCAAACCGTTCACCAAGGAAAACCTCGACGCCACCTACGTCGCCCGTCGCCGCGCGAGCTGGGTGGAAGCCGAGGGCCGCGTCGCCGAGAAATCGCGCAACGGCTTCCAAAATGGATTCATCCCCGGGATGATCGGCATGGCCTTGACCGGCCTGACCAACGGCGCGTTCACCCCCGGCGGCCTGCCCGTCCAGCCCTACAAACGCATCCCCACCGTGGAGGATTACTACCGGGGCAGGATTCCCGCCGGTGAAATCGCCGCCATCCGCAAAGAGTGCGCCGCCAAAGGGCTCCCGCTGCACAGCGCCCTCATGGAGCGCGCGGGCTGGCCCGCCATTCCCTACGAAGGCCAGTTGCTCATCTCCCACCAGGACGCCCTCCTCATCGGCGGCAAGGTCCAGGCCCCGCACGGCTACGCCGACCACGTCGTCTTCACGCACCCGGAGGTTTGCGCCACCTGCCAGGAACGCATCTGCATTGACGGCTGCTCGGGCCAGGCCATCGCCCCCGGCGAAGCGGGCGGCATCCCCGTGTTCGACCGCGAGAAGTGCGTCCACTGCGGCGTCTGCTACTGGAACTGTTCCAAGCCGAACCCGGACAACCCCGAGCAGATGAACGTCGCCTTCCGCGCCGGAACAGGCGGCCTGCACTCGGCGGAGAACTAGTGTCCTGTCAGCCAAGTTGTTTACATAAATGCACGGTCTTTTCGAGAATGCGATCAGCCGTTGAAGTCCAAGTAAAAGGCTTCGGTTCTGCATTGTGGGAATCGAGATAAGCTCTGAT